>ERZ1673783.10-NODE-10-length-95764-cov-21.680427_pt1 | contig 95764 bp, 90 predicted proteins | sample MGYA00580133_ERZ1673783 | MGnify/ENA primary metagenome ERZ1673783 (study PRJEB41219, sample SAMN04549595) | soil metagenome | isolation source: soil | place: USA: Texas, Big Bend National Park | collected 2009-03-17 ...
GCTTCCGCACTTTCACGTTTAGAAGTAGGAGACTTCTTTCGGAGGGAAGTTAAATTCACTTGCCATTTCTTTAGTAGTTGTGCGATGAAACTCTTTTTTAAAAAAAGGACCGTCCCTCTAATCATCTCATTTCGCCTTTTTTGAATCAGTTGTTCATCTTTTACAGAAGCATGAACTTTTCTTCCTTTCATACGATCGACCGCCTTTTCATCAGGCATAGTTTGTTCTAGTTTTGGCTGCTTTTGACCATTTGCGGTTAAAAAAAGTCTGCGCTCCTTTGCGTATTCTAGCGCCCTCTTTGACGGAGACCTTTTGATACTGTGCAAAAAACGCAGAGGAGTCAGACTTCCGACTTCTCGTCCAATTGGGATCATGGTTATTTTATAGGCAAGCTCTTGCCGTTGATATTTTTTTCGATTTTTATTCCTTTGTTAACATTCTTGAAATAACCAGTTTTTGAATTTCTTGTGTTCCTTCATAGATTTGGGTGATTTTGGCATCACGCATAAAGCGTTCCACCGGATAATCTTTTGTAAACCCGTAGCCTCCAAAAACTTGAACGGCTTCGATTGTGACTTTCATCGCTGTATCTCCGGCAAAAAGCTTCGACATGGCGGAAGCCTTTCCGTATGGAAGACCTTGCGATTCAAGCCAAGCAGCTTGATAGGTTAATAATCTGGCTGCTTCTACACCGGTTGCCATATCCGCTAATTTAAAAGAAATTCCTTGGTTGGCGATGATCGGCTTGCCAAATTGATGACGCTCTTTCGCGTAGGCTATTGCGGCATCCAAAGCGCCTTGAGCAATACCAACCGCCTGAGCGGCAATCCCATTTCTCCCTCCATCCAACGTCATCATGGCAATCTTAAAGCCATCCCCCTCATTTCCAAGAAGATTTTCTTTTGGAACCCGGCAATCTTCAAAAATAATTTCCGTCGTAGGCGAAGAGCGGATTCCCAGCTTTTTTTCTTTTTTGCCAACGGAAAATCCCTCAAATCCGCTTTCCACAATAAACGCGCTAATGCCACGGTGCTTCTTTTCCGGTTCCATCATGGCAAAGACGACATATATATCCGCTTCACCGCCGTTCGTGATAAAAATTTTCGACCCATTTAAGATGTAGTCATCTCCATCCCGCCGCGCAGTGGTTTTCATTGCACTGGCATCCGATCCAGATCCCGGTTCCGTCAAACCGTATGCTCCGATCTTTCTTCCTTCCGCCATTGGTCTTAAATATTTTTGTTTTTGCTCTTCACTGCCGAATTTATAAATCGGCCAACCGGCAAGAGATGTATGAGCCGAAAGGGTAACGCCAATAGAAGCGTCTACTCTTGACAGCTCTTCTATCGCAATACAGTACGCAAGATAATCACTGCCGATCCCGCCGTATTCTTCCGGCCACGGGATTCCAGTAAGGCCTAATTCTGCCATTTTTTCAAATAAAGTCCGATCAAAACGTTCTTCTTCGTCCCGTTCACTTGCAGTCGGCTCTACTTCCTTTTGGGCGAAATCACGTACTGTTTTTCGAATCATTTCATGCTCTTCCGATAATTGAAAATTCATTTTCAGCACCTCTTCTCACAACCGTTTACTAATGACGATTCTTTGTATTTCATTTGTTCCTTCATAGATTTGGGTGATTTTGGCATCTCGGAAATAGCGCTCAACGGGATGGTCTTTCGAATAGCCGTCTCTCCCGAAGACTTGGATCGCCTCTGTTGTGACTTCCATGGCGATATTGGATGCGAATAGTTTTGCCATGGATGCTTCCTTCTCGCATGGAAGCCCCCGGGAATGCAAAAACGCCGCCCGGTATACTAACAATTTTGCCGCTTCCACATTCGTTGCCATATCCGCCAATCGAAAGTCCACGCCTTGCTCGGAGATGGACGATTCACCTGTTGACCGCTGCTCTTTGACATAGGAGACCGCTTTTTCCAAGGCAGCTTCCGCAATTCCCAACGCTTGGGCCGCAATGCCGATGCGTCCGGCATTGAGATTGGTGATTGCCACCTTAAACCCCTCGCCTTCCTTTCCGAGTAAGTTTTCTGCTGACACTTTCATGTCTTCGAACGTCAATTGGACGGTTCGAGAGCCGTGAAGCCCCATTTTCCGTTCGTCTTTTCCTATATGAAAACCGGGAGTCTCCCTTTCAACGATAAAAGCGGAAATCCCTTTCCTTCCCGCTTCGGGATTAGTGGAAGCAAACACAATGTATGTATTCGCCTCCCCTCCGTTCGTAATGAATATCTTTGAACCGTTTATAATATAGTGATCCCCTCGTTTGACCGCTCTCGTTCTTAAACTAGCCGCATCTGAACCGGAACCTGGCTCGGTCAGGCAAAAAGCTCCCAAATACTCTCCCTTTGCCAACTTCGGAATATACTTATGTTTTTGTTGAGGAGTTCCAAAATGCAAAATGGGATTTGTGCCAACGGACGTATGAACGGATAAAATAACTCCAATGGTTGCGCTGACTTTGGACAGCTCCTGAATTGCCAAAATATAAGAAATAAAATCCAGTCCGCGGCCTCCATATTCTTCCGGAATAGGAATGCCCATTAGCCCCTTTTTTGCCATTTTGTCTACAATAAGCCTCGGAAACTCCCCTTGCTCCATTCGGTCCAAATACGGCTCTATTTCTTCCTTGGCAAAATCATGAACCGCTTTTCGAAACATTTCCTGTTCTTCCGTGAAATGAAGCTTCATCGCTGTCCCCCCAAGAAAGTAGTGATGACAGCCTACACAGCTCTTCCCGCTGTCCCTGTTTTAAACCCCTTTGTCCTTATTCAAACAATGTTTAAGAATATTCATAAAATCCTTTTCCCGTTTTTTTGCCTAGCCACCCAGCTTTTACATATTTTCTTAAAAGCGGACATGGACGATATTTATCATCGCCGAACCCTTCATGAAGGGTTTCCATAATATACAAGCAAGTATCAAGTCCGATAAAATCGGCCAACGTAAGCGGTCCCATTGGATGATTCATCCCCAATTTCATCACTTCATCGATGGCTTCTTTTGTTGCGACCCCTTCATATAATGCATAAATGGCTTCATTGATCATCGGCATCAGCACTCGGTTCGAAATAAATCCAGGGAAGTCATTTACTTCAATCGGCACTTTTTGAAGAGATTTGGTCATGGACTCAATGGATTGATACACTTCCTCCGATGTTTGCAATCCGCGAATAATCTCCACAAGCCTCATTACCGGCACCGGATTCATAAAATGCATGCCGATTACTTTTTCCGGCCTATTCGTGGCCGCAGCGATTTCCGTGATCGGCAAGGATGAAGTATTGGAGGCCAAAATGGCGTGCTCCGGCGCATATTTGTCTAATTCAGCAAAAATGCTTTTTTTGACTTCCATATTTTCTACTGCTGCTTCAATGACTAAATCCACATCACCGGCATCTTGAATATCAATCGATTTCCTTAATCGGGAAAGCGTTTGATCTCTCTCCTCATTTGTTATCTTTCCCTTTTCCGCTTGCCGGGCTAAATTTCGGGCAATGACTGCGAAACCCTTGTCTAAAAATTCTTCCTTAATGTCGTTTACGATAACTTGATAGCCGGATTGCGCACAAACTTGTGCGATTCCGGACCCCATTTGGCCGGCGCCGACAACCATGACCGTTTTGATATCCATTCATTTCACCTCAACCATTCATTCGGGAACCAGACACTGCCAAATCTTCTTTTTCATTAGGAAGACAGCCTCCGTCCCCTTCACGCCAGCTAAAAAGGCGCAAAAAGGAGCAGCTGCCGGAGGCTTCCTTCTCCGGTTGTCAAAACGGTATCCCCATTGAATTCGTGTAATCTTTTCTATAGAATTTGAATCCCTCGCTTTTAAAGTGAAAACGATATCTGAGCCGCATCTGTCCTGACGAAAGGTCCATCAACCAAACAGGTAAAACCACGCTTTATTGTTTGGGAACGTCAATCATAACGGCATCACCTTGACCCCCGCCGCTGCAAATGGCCGCCACTCCTATTCCGCCGCCTCTTCTTCTTAACTCGTATGCCAACGTGAGAACTATCCGTGCTCCGCTTGCCCCGATCGGGTGGCCGAGAGCAACCGCCCCGCCGTTGACATTGATTCTATCGAGATCGATCCCGGCTATTTGACTGCTTGCCAGCGCCACTACGGCAAAAGCTTCATTAATCTCAAATAAATCGATGTCATCAATTGATTTTCCGGTTTTTTTCAAAAGCTCATTAATGACCAATCCGGGAGTTTTCGGAAAATTTTCCGCCTCTACCGCCACAGCCTCATGAGCAATAATCCGAGCAAGGATGTTTTTGCCTTCTTTTTCGGCGCGCTCTTCGCTCATCAGAACCAGAGCCGCCGCTCCATCATTTACACCCGGAGCATTTCCCGCCGTGATCGTTCCGTCTCGATCAAAAGCCGGCTTTAATTTGGCCAGCTTCTCAATGGACGTATCTTTACGCGGCGCTTCATCATCGGACACCAACACCGGTTCGCCTTTTGGCTGCGGGACTTCGACAGGAACAATTTCCTCGGCAAACTTTCCTTCCTCCATTGCCTTAATGGCCAACTGATGGCTGCGATAAGCCCATCGATCTTGTTCTTCGCGGGAAATGCCCAGTTCTTTTCCGGTCTTGTTTCCGAACGTACCCATATGGACTCCTGAAAAGGCGCACGTTAAACCATCATAGATCATTAAATCCACCAATTTGTCATCGCCCATTCTCAAGCCGGAACGGACGTTTTGCAAAACGTAAGGAGCATTGGACATCGACTCCATTCCGCCTGCCACTACTACTTCTCCGTCTCCCGCACGAATGATTTGGTCCGCCAATGTGATGCTTCTTATTCCTGATGCGCAGACTTTATTGATCGTTTCCGTTTTGACGTTCCAAGGAATTCCCGCTTTTCTCGCGGCCTGTCTGGACGGAAGCTGACCCTGCCCCCCTTGAAGAACGGTCCCGATGATCACCTCATCGACTTCCGCCGGTTGAACATTTGCTCGAAGCATCGCTTCTTTCATCGCGACCGCTCCAAGTTCGGGAGCCGTTAAAGAACGTAAACTCCCGCCAAGTTTTCCGATCGGCGTCCTCGCTCCCTCAACAATCACTGTTTTCACCATTTTTTCCATCTCCTTTCCCTTCTAAAGGAAACGCTTACACACAAATGAACATTCGCTCAATGTATGGAATAAGGAGAAAGGGACAAGTGCCCCTTATCATCTTTTCTTTATTTTAAATGAAATTCGGATGAAAGGTAAATATATTTTTGAAAATTCAAAATTTAATGCATTATATCGGCTTTTGATCAAGATGAAATTGACATTTCTGCTTCTTTCGGACCAAACACTGCTCTTTCCAGAATTTCAGCAATATCCAGTGTAGCCACTATCTCTTCCACTTCTTTAGCCTTTGTACCATCAGACAACATCGTCAAACAATAGGGACATCCTGAACTAATCACTGTCGGCCGGACAGCTAACGCTTGCTCAGTGCGAGCCACGTTGATACGTTGACCTGTGTCTTCTTCTGTCCACATCAATCCTCCGCCTGCCCCGCAACACATTCCCGTTTCACGATTGCGCTCCATTTCCACCAATTTTACCCCTTTAATGGACTTCAAAATATCCCGCGGCGGGTCAAAAACATCATTGTAACGGCCCAAATAACAAGAATCATGGAATGTGATCGTTTCATTCACTTCATATTTCGGCCGGAGTTTCCCTTCCCTTACCAGCTTGGCCAGAAGTTCAGTGTGATGATAGACTTTCGCTTTGAATCCAAAATCCGGATACTCATTTTTGAATACATTGTAAGCGTGCGGGTCAATAGTGACGATTTTCCGCACTCCAATCTTTTCAAATTCCGCGATATTTTGTTGAGCCAGCTCTTGGAATAAAAATTCATTTCCAAGGCGGCGTGGTGTATCGCCGGAATTTTTTTCTTTATTTCCGAGAATGGCAAACTTAACGCCCGCTTCATTTAGCAATTTTGCAAAAGACAAAGCGATTTTTTGGCTGCGGTTGTCAAATGAACCCATCGATCCAACCCAGAATAAATACTCGAATTCCTCTCCCGCTTTCTTCATTTCTTTTACAGTCGGAACATGAACATCTTCTCGAGCATCCCGCCAATTTTCTCTATCTTTTCTGTTTAATCCCCACGGATTTCCTTGCCTTTCTATGTTCTGCATAACTCTTTGGGCATCAGGCGCCACTTTCCCTTCTGTCAAAACAAGATAGCGGCGCAAATCAATAATCTTGTCGACATGCTCATTCATCACCGGGCATTGGTCTTCACAATTGCGGCAAGTGGTGCATGCCCAAATTTCTTCTTCCGTGATGACATCGCCTATTAAAGAAGGGTTATAGTCTACAGCGGCTGCGGCTTCTATGGACCCTTCGTTTTTCGCGGCCAAAGCAAGCTGATTTCCTTTCGTATTTTGAAAAGCGAACGCCGGCACCCAAGGCTGTTTGGAGGTGACCGAGGCTCCGTAATTCGTTAAATGATCCCGAAGTTTGACGATCAAATCCATCGGTGACAACATTTTTCCTGTCCCTGTCGCCGGACACATATTTGTGCATCTTCCGCATTCCACGCAAGCATAAAGATCAACAAGCTGAAGTTGTGTGAAATCTTCAATTTTGCCGACCCCGAACGATTGTTGAGATTCATCTTCAAAATTGATAGGGTGGAGTTTTCCTTTATGGTCCAGCCGATTTAAATACACATTTGCGGGACCGGCGATCAAGTGAGCATGTTTAGATTGAGGCACATAAACAAGGAATGTCAGCAGAACGAGCAAGTGAATCCACCAGAAAATATAGAATACGGTCACAGCAGCTGTCTTGCCGATCCCCGTTAGAGCCACCGCTATGGCGGAAGCTACCGGCTCGTTCCAAGTCCAGCTAATGGATGGTTCGTGCCAAATGATGTCCATGCCGTTACCCGCCAATACGGATATCATGAGCGATCCAATAAAGAGAAGTACGAGTCCCGCTTTAAAATTTCGTTTTAAACGAACAAGCTTTTCAATATATCGGCGATAAAACGCCCAACCTACCGCAAATAAAATCAGCAAACTGACGATTTCCTGAAAAAAAGTAAAACCTGGATACACCGGACCAAGCGGCAAATGGGACCCCGGGGCAATTCCTTTCCAAATAAAATCGACCGCCCCAAACTGCACAAGAATAAATCCGTAGAAAAAAATCACATGGTATATTCCGCTTTTCTTGTCTTTCAATAATTTTTGCTGGCCGAAAACATAAACCCAAATCTTGTTCAAACGCTCTTTAACACGGTGGTCAAACTCTGTTTTTTTTCCCAGTTTGATGTATTCTATTCGCGTTTTGACCACATAGGCAAACAAATACACAGCGTAAGCAGTGACAAGAATGGCCGCAATCAAATTTACCCATAATAATCCATTCATATCTTCTTCAGCACTCCCTTCCCCTATCTTTGAACAGCTCTTCTTTTCAATTATATTAGAGTAAAAATATATAATTTTCTGAATTTACTTATTTCTATTATATAATGAATGAATGTTCAGTCAATCTTTTTCTCGAACAAACTTTTTCAATCAACCAAAAACGGACAGCGGATCGAGGCTTTCATTCCTGGAATTTTATCTTCAATAACAGGCTAAATGCTTCTTGAAGCAACAAGATCCTTTCATTCTCGCACGTAAAATGGCTAGGAATGGGACAGACTAAAAAAAGATGACGACATATGGAAAGGGGATGGCTTTATGATATGGATGTGGGCTGTTGGATTGGTTATCGTTCTCATTATTTGGTTGACCATCGATTTTTACTTCGGAAAAAAATGGTTTAGAAAACGCGTCGCGCTGCGAAATTATCCTATACAGACAGGAGATCTTGAATTCATTACGGATGGACAGGATTTTTTCAAACGTTTGTTTAAAGATATAAACGATTCGACCAGTTCTATTGATATCCTCTTTTATATCGTAAAAAACGACGCCCTTAGCGAACATTTTTTAAAGCTTCTAGAGCAAAAAGCGAAAGAAGGAATACAAGTCCGTCTTCTATGCGATTGGGTCGGAAGCTTCGGTTTAAAAAGAAAAAGGATCAAACAGTTAAAAGCCAATGGCGTTCAGTTTGCTTTTTCTAACCGCCCGAAACCCCCTTTTTTCTTTTTTACTTTTCAGCAGCGGAACCACCGCAAAATCACCATCATTGATAAAAAAATTGCTTATATCGGCGGCTTTAATATCGGCGGCGAATACATCGGGAGAAAGCTACGTTTATCCCCCTGGCGCGACTACCATCTTCGCTTGACAGGCCCTGGCGTCGCAGATCTCCTAAAAGAATTTAGGATGGATTGGCAAGCGGCGGGTGAAAAAGATACGGAACCTGCAGACTCATCTGTTCCAAATGCAGGAAATGGCGGAATCATGCATCAATTTACCTTTTCGGACGGAGTCGGCCTTGATGAACAATTAGAAAATGAGCTGTTGAAAGCCAAAAAGTCTATATTGATCGGCAGCCCTTACTTTATTCCAACGAAACGCCTTTTAGATGCTTTATTAAAAGCTCTCAAACGAGGCGTCCATGTCTCCGTTATCATCCCTTGTAAAAAAGACCATCCGCTTGTTCGGGAAGCCGCCTATCCTTTTCTTCAACAAATATTGAAAGCAGGAGCAAACGTTTACGAATTTCAAGCCGGTTTCTACCACGCAAAAGCGATCATCATTGATCATGAGAAAGCCATTATCGGAACGACGAACTTTGACCAAAGAAGCGTCAGCCTGAATTTTGAGTGCAATTGCTTTATTTACAACCCTTCTTTTATCCAAAACGTGATCATGAAAGAGATTCAAGAAGACATACGTCAATCGAAAATCATGACGTATAAAGAAGCCAAAAAAATGGATCCGGCAACCTATGCAAAAGCCACATTGGCTAAAACGCTGCTTCCTTTGCTATAAAATGAGGCGTTCAGCTTCTTCTTTCCATGAAAAAAGGGGGTATACCCCCTATTGCATGAAAGGCTCTCCATTCCTCCAGTTTTGGCCCGTTTTTTGGACGAAATCGCTGTTTCTTCCGAAAAAACGCCTCGAGGAATGGGCAAGCCGAATGAAAAAGCAAAAAATGTTCTTGAATCGCGCTTTTTTCTCACATTTTTTCCGGTGCAGAAACACCGATCAAGCTTAATGCATTTTTAAGCGTTATTTGAACGGCTTTCACTAAAGAAAGTCGAGCCTTGGATAAAGGAAGATGATCTTGATCCAAAACTTTATTGGCATTGTAAAAGCTGTGGAAAGCAGAAGCCAACTCTTGAATGTAATTGGCTACCCGGTGTGGCGTCCGCTTTTCTGCTGCGTCAGCGATAACTAGTGGAAAATCTCCTAGTTTTTTCAATAAATCAATTTCTTTTTCCGTTCCAAGCAACGATAAATCTACTTGATCATCAATAGAAATTTGCTGTTCTTCCGCTTGCCGCAAAATGCTGCAAATGCGCGCATGAGCGTATTGTGCATAATAAACCGGGTTTTCATTAGACTGAGAAACGGCAAGATCCAAATCAAAATCCATATGAGTGTCCCCGCTTCTCATTGCGAAAAAGTAACGAACCGCATCCAGACCCACTTCTTCAATCAGTTCACGCATTGTGACCGCTTTTCCGGTACGTTTGCTCATTTTCATCTTTTCGCCGTTTTTGTATAAATGAACAAGCTGAATGATTTCTACTTCCAGATTCTCTGCATTAAAGCCAAGCGCCGAGATCGCTGCCTTCATTCTCGGAATATAGCCGTGGTGGTCCGCTCCCCAAATATTGATCACTTTATCAAACCCGCGTTCGAATTTATCGCGGTGATACGCAATATCCGGGGTCAAATACGTGTAAGAACCGTCGCTTTTAATGAGTACACGATCTTTGTCATCGCCAAAAGCGGTAGAGCGAAACCAAAGAGCACCGTCTTTTTCATATGTGTAGCCGCTTTTGCGCAATACTTCCAACGCTTCATCGATTTTTCCATTTTTATAAAGGGATGTTTCCGAATACCAAACATCGAAAGATACACGGAAGTTTTCTAAATCTTTTTTCAGTTTTTCCATTTCATATTTCAAGCCGTATTCTCTGAAAAATTGATAGCGTTCTTGCTCGTCTACATGAAGATATCGATCCCCGAACTCTTCTGCTAAACGTTTCCCGATCTGGACGATATCTTCTCCATAATAGCCGTCTTCCGGCAAATCTTTATCTTTTCCGAGCGCCTGAAAATAACGAGCCTCCACGGAAAGGGCAAGGTTATGGATTTGGTTTCCGGCATCGTTAATATAATACTCGCGCGTTACTTCATAACCGGCTTTTTCCATTACGTTGCACAATGAATCGCCGACTGCCGCCCCGCGGGCATGTCCAAGATGTAGATCGCCTGTTGGGTTAGCCGATACAAATTCCACTTGAATTTTTTGTCCAGCTCCCGCGTTGGACTCGCCGTAGCGGTCTTTCGCCTCTAAAATGGCCGGAATTAACTTTGTTAAATAATGATGATCCATAAAAAAATTAATAAAACCCGGTCCGGCAATTTCGATTTCTTTTACCGATGCCTGGGAACGATCGAATTGATTCTTAATTTCATCCGCAATTTGGCGAGGCGGCTTTTTCGCGATTCGAGCCAGCTGCATCGCAATATTGGTCGAATAGTCGCCGTGCGCTTTATCTTTCGGAGTTTCTAACACAATAGCCGGCAACTCTTCCTCCGCTGCCAGCCCCGCTTTTAACACAGCCGCTTTAATTTCCGATTTCAACTGTTCCTGAATCTTGCCTACGATATTCATACATTCTTTACCTCCTCAAACGTGATGGTCAAGGAATATATTCCGAGGAACTTTCCTTGCATAAATAAATCGTATGTCAAAGCCAAACGGCCGTTCAACGGCTTCTCGCTGTATGTATATCGATCCATGTTCCGGGTGATCGTATTTAATAACAGTGTACCATAAGGGCTGTCGTAAGAACCGCTCATCGGGTGATTTTTATCGAAAACAAGCCTGGATTTTACCGCTCCATTTCTTAAAATGACGGCTTCTTCACCTGACATCTTTACAATCGTTCTAACGGTCCCTTCTTCTTGGACTTCCGTATATTTTAAGTAAACGGATCCGCCTTTTTCAAAGTATTCCCCAAATAAAACCAGTTCAAATTCTTCCTTTTCCTCATCGTTCGTAATCACTGTAGAAAGATGAATTTTGACTGTTCTTTTTTGGTCGATCGAATCCGCCAAACCCTCCACATCCTTTTCAAAAAGACTCATTCCATTTATTTGCATCTTTAAATCAATGTCAACAGTCATGTCGAGCGGCACTTTTAATCCTCTTGGGACAATATTCTGGAAAGTGCAATGACTCGTTTTCACTTTTGCGGTGCCATGCCCAATGTTTTCATTCCTGTTCAATCAAACTAAAAAAACCGTTCCGTTTTTCGTTCACTATAACTTTATCATTATAAGAGGGATTTCTTCAAAAGGCAATGTAGGGAGTCTTTAAAAAATTTTTCCACACCTTTTCTAATTAAAAGCTTGCTTAACGAAATCAAATTTTATAAAAAAAAGATCTGCCCTAAAACGGCTTAGCCGGGAAGTTTTCCTTCTCCCAGCCGTCTTGAGCAGATCCTTTTATATAAGCCAAAATGATATGATTAAAACCAGCCCAACAGCATTTCGCGAATCAATTTGCTGGCTGTATTAGCCGTTTGCTCAGAGTGGTCGTACACAGGCGCCACCTCGACAAGGTCGGCTCCCACCACTTGAACTTCGGAACGGCTGATTTCCAAAATGGACGCGAGCAATTCTTTTGAAGTAATCCCGCCGCAATCTACCGTTCCCGTTCCCGGAGCGTGGGCCGGATCCAGCACATCGATATCAATCGTTACATAAACCGGCCGGCCTTTCAAACGTGGCAAAATCTCTTTTAAAGGTTCAAGAACTTCAAATTTAGCAATGTACATACCGTTTTCTTTCGCCCATTGAAATTCTTCTTTCATTCCGGATCGTATGCCAAAAGAAAATACGTTTTCAGGACCGATCAATTCAGCCACTTTTCGAATCGGAGTCGCATGGGATAAAGGCTCTCCTTCATAATCCGTCCGCAAATCCGTATGGGCATCCATATGAATCACCGCCAAATTTGGATAGCGCTTATAGACGGATTTAATGACCGGCCACGACACGAGATGCTCTCCTCCCATTCCCAGAGGAGATTTCCCGTCTGCCAGCAATTGGTCAATATACTCTTCGATTATTTTTAAGCTTCTTTCTGCATTCCCGAAAGGAAGGGGGATATCGCCGGCGTCAAAATAGCGGATTTCCTTTAGTTCTCTGTCCGAATAAGGGCTGTATTCCTCAAGTCCAATCGACACTTCCCGAATCCGGGCCGGCCCGAACCGGGAACCTGGCCGGTAACTGACCGTCCAATCCATCGGCATACCGTATATGACGACTGAACTTTCCTCGTAATTTGGATGGCTGCCAATAAACACATTTCCCGAGTAAGCTTCGTCAAAGCGCATGTTTCCAGACCTCCCTGTGGCACCTCTTATTTTGTCAAATCTTGCACAAATTTCGGCAAAACAAATGCTGCTTTATGAATTTCTTTCGTATAGTATTTTGTTTCAATATCAAGAAATTGTTCATCAGGCACCGCGAGCGGGTCATATTTTTTCGAACCGATGGTAAATGACCATAAACCGCTTGGATACGTCGGGATATTGGCAAGATATAATCTCGTAATCGGGAAGATTTCCTTTACATCCTTCTGAACTTTGCGGATTAAATCGGCTTTGAACCAAGGGTTATCGGTTTGTGCGACAAAAATGCCGTCCTCTTTCAGCGCTTTGGAAATTCCGGCATAAAAGCCTTTTGTAAATAAATTGACTGCCGGTCCGACCGGTTCCGTTGAATCAACCATGATGACATCGTATTCATTTTCACTTTGTGCGATATGCATAAAACCGTCGTCGACTTTTACTTCCACTCGTTCATCTTCCAACCCGGATGCAATCTCCGGCAAGTATTTCTTGGAATACTCAATGACCTTGCCATCGATATCGACTAAAGTCGCTTTTTTCACATTCGGATGCTTGAGCACTTCACGGATTACACCGCCGTCTCCTCCACCCACGACCAGAACGTTTTCCGGGTTTGGATGAGTAAACAACGGAACATGCGCCACCATTTCATGGTACACAAATTCGTCTCGTTGAGTGGTCATCACCATTCCGTCGAGAAGAAGCATGTTTCCCCACTCTTCCGTTTCAACCATTTCCAAGTATTGAAAATCCGTTTTCTCTGTATGTAAAGTCCGTTTGACCTTCATCGTAATTCCAAAGTTTTCCGTCTGCTTTTCAGTAAACCAAAGTCCAGCCATTAACCTGCTTCCTTTCATTTTAAATTTGTTCTAAACATTTTCAGCCATTTTTCTCATGAAACGATAGATTTTATCCATCGTTTAGCTTATTAGAATTCCCCATTCTTATCAAATTTACAAGATGGGAGTTTTCTGATTAAAAGAGTGGAAAAACAATAAATCCTAAAAGAAAAAACCAAACATGTCAATCAGTATATTGGAAACTGCCAAAATTTCAAGAGTTTTTTTCTGCCTATGCGCTCCTTTCACCTGCCGATGTTTAAAAAGCTGACTTTTTTTTCATACTAAAAAATGAGAGAAAACTGCTTTTATATACAAGCGGGGTGAAAATATGGAAATTATCACAAATTCAAGATCCAGTAAAACCGTGAAATACTTTCGAGCTTTCTTCTTTATTTCCCTGCTTTTATTGATATTATTTTCGGCCGGAGTTCTCGCCATATTCTCCTATGCAAAACTTTTAGGTCCTCCGCCGCTTTCAGTTCCTCAATCTACTCTTTTGTATGCGGACGACGGAACGTTAATAGGAGAATCCAACCGCGGAGAAAAACGATATTGGGTGAAAATAGAGGACATTTCTCCTTACCTCCTCGATGCCACCGTTTCGATAGAAGACCAAAAGTTTTACGAACATCATGGGTTTGATTTAAAAAGAATTGCCGGAGCCGCTTTGGCTGATGTAAAAGCGATGTCCAAAGTTCAGGGAGCCAGCACCATTTCCCAGCAGTATGCCCGCAATTTATTTCTTCATCACGACAAAACGTGGAACCGAAAATTGTTGGAAGCATTTTATACGATCCGCTTGGAAATGAATTACACAAAAAAACAGATTTTAGAAGGATATGTGAACACCATCTATTATGGCCACGGCGCATATGGGATTGAAGCAGCCAGCAAATTTTATTTCAATAAAGATGCGAAAGACCTTTCTCTCGCGGAAGCCAGTATGCTGGCCGGCATTCCTAAAGGCCCCAGCATCTACTCGCCGCTTATTTCTTTTCAAAAAGCGAAAGAACGTCAATTATTAATATTGCGCAAAATGGAGAAAGACGGCTATATTACTGCCAAACAACGCCAACAGGCAGAAAAAGAGAAACTAACGATTGTCGGAAAACAATCGGATCCGAAAAACAATATAGCCCCTTATTTTCAGGATGTCGTCAAACAAAAGCTGAAAACGGATTTGGGCTTGGACGATCGAACGATTGAATTCGGAGGGCTTCGAGTCTATACAACCTTAAATTTAAAACAACAAAAACTGGCAGAAAAAGTAATCCAAAATCAAATCTCTCCAAACTCTCAAATACAGGTAGGGCTCGTGGCAATGGAACCGAAAACCGGCTACGTCACCGCGCTTGTCGGAGGGCGCAATTATGAACAAAGCCCTTTCAATCGTGCTGTGCAAGCCATCCGGCAGCCGGGTTCCACTATGAAGCCCTTTCTCTACTATGCTGCTTTGGAGCACGGCTTTACACCTGCCACAACGTTAAGAAGCGAATATACTGTTTTTCATTACAACCATGGTCAAAACACCTACACACCGCACAATTTTAACGACCAGTATGCCAACCGTGAAATTACGATGGCACAAGCTTTAGCTGTATCGGACAATATTTACGCCGTCAAAACCAATATTTTTCTTAAACCGAAAACATTGATCGAAACGGCCAAAAAATTCGGAATTACAACCCCATTGGAAAATGTCCCTTCTTTGGCACTTGGGACTTCCGGGGTCAAATTAATCGAAATGGTGAACGCCTACTCGATGTTTGCCAACGGAGGGAAACAAATCGAGCCCGTTTTTATCAAAAGAGTAGAAGACTCCCACGGAAATGTGATTTATGATAATCACCCTTTGCAAAAGCAAATATTGGATAAACGTCTCGCTTTTGTGATGACCCATATGATGACGGGCATGTTCGATAAAAAATTAAACGGCTACGCAACGGTCACAGGAGCATCAATGCTGAAAGATCTGACAAGACCTTATGCCGGCAAATCAGGCTCGACTTCCGCCGATCATTGGATGATCGGCTTCTCCCCTCAGCTGACAACAGGGATATGGACGGGATACGATAACGGAAAAGAAATAACATTAACAGAGGACAAGAAACTCGCGAAAAAAATTTGGGCCGCTTTTATGGAAAAATCGTTAAAAGGGCAGCCTAAGAAATCATTCAAACCACCAAAAGGAGTGAAAGCGGTCGCCATCAATCCACTGAACGGAAAACTGGCAACCAAAGACTGCCCCGTTTCCGTAAAGACTTATTTTGTTGCCGGAACCGAGCCGACCGAATATTGTACGGAACACTTGAAGAAAAAAGATCATTCAAATCCAACCAAAAAGAAAGAAGAAAAAAATTGGTTTCAAAGGTTGTTTGGCTTGTAACCAAACGGCCTGCCAACAGAAAAAGCCCGGAATCTGTCTACCGGGTTTTTTCGTGTCTTCATTATTCTTAGTGGCAAACGGTTCGAACATCCTTGTTTTTTCTAACAACTATCTTAGATTTATAAAATAATCGTCGTTCCACACAAAAAAATTATTGCAAGCCATTTTTCAATTGTTCGCTGGATCGCTCCCACATGCCTTTATCATGGCTTTCCAAAAAGTCTTTTAACACTTTTTTGGATTTGGCATCCATATGATCCAATATAAAATGTCCCTTTAACGATTTATCCAATCGGTTCACATGTTCGGGCAAAGATTTGTAGCCTCTTCTTGTTTCTTGATTGACGGTCATTTCGCAAGCGGTCGCCCCGTAATAATAAGGTCCTTCTTCTCCTTGCTGGACGGTCACCCAAACGATCCAGTACGGTTTCCCATCCGGCACTTCTTCCTTATGAGGAGTAAATTTGATTCTCTTCTCTACTTCACTGCGCGCATGCATGGCGCCTAAATCGACAAACGCTTCACCCGCCTCCACGTCAATGATGACCGGTGAAACATTGTCTAGGCTTACCGCTCCTTTTCCGAATCCTCTATGGCCATCCAGTGGATCATTTTTGATAATATGAAACCCGATATTTTTCTTTTTCTCCATGTATCCAACCTCTCCTTGAACAAGATTTTATTCTCAATATATCGCAAACCAAGCTGTGACTTGTCAACCATGCCTTCTCCATCGAATCATCATCTTTCAAGATCATTCATTATTTTTATTTTTTATTTCAGCTTCTAATTCTTCCATTTCTAAATTCCATTTATCCCGTGTACTATACAATATTTCAAGGATGAAACTAGAAAAAGAATCTTGATTTTGATCGATTTCTTTTTTTAGTTTTCTAAGATCTTCTCTCAATGTTTCAACTGCTTCTTTTTTCTCTTCGATGGACAGATATTCATAAATTTTTCTCATTCCATAACCGCCCTTTTTCAGTCAACGAACATAATAGCGGCAATCAAGCCATAGCCTTGCAATGGCATCTACAATTAGCAACGACTATGTACTTGTTATTCGCCCATCTTAAAAAAACGGAGAAAACAACGAACTAAACCCTTGCAAAATCGCCGGCACAACCATATTGAAGAGGGGATGAATCGTATAACGGTCAAGCGGAGTAATGACTAAAATTAAAAAGATCAGCGCTCCATATTGCTCATACTGGCTCATTTTGACCCGAAAAGACGGCGTTACGAGATCTTCAATAATGCGATAGCCATCCAATGGCGGAAACGGCAGCAAATTAAAGACAAAAAGAACCAGATTCAACCATAACATCATATTTAATAAATCCACAAAAAACTGCGGCAATGCGGAACCACTTCCGGAACGGATGAAAAAAAACATGATCACATAAGAGAGAAACGCAATCAAAAAATTGCTCAAAGGCCCGGCAATCGATACAAGAACACCGGCCAACCTCGGATTATGAAAGCGGCTGCGGTTAACAGGTACGGGACGCGCCCAGCCGAAACCAGCAATCAAAAGAAACAACGTTCCGATCGGGTCCAAGTGCGATACCGGGTTTAATGTTAATCTTCCTTCATCTTTGGCCGTAGAATCACCGAATTTATAAGCAACAGCAGCATGTGCAAATTCATGCACCGTAAAAGCCACCACTAAAGAGATAATGACAAACGGAAGTTCCTGAAACGAATAAGCAAAAAAACGATCCAAACTATCGACTCCTTTATTTGATGTTATTTTTAGACAGCCAAACTATTAGGAAAAATGACGGATGCTTCCCCTATTCAACGTGCACCTTTTGTTTTCCTTCCTTTTGAAAAACATTCCTTTATCATCATCTTATACTAAAACTTTGAAAATTTTATCACAGATTGTTCTTTCCTTGCTGTTTCCAAAAGAAAAGCATAAAATCTGAGATAAGAAAGTATAAAGGAGTGATACATATGCCTTATGTAACCGTAAAAATGCTGGAAGGTCGTACAGATGAACAGAAAAAAGCGCTGGTGGAAAAAGTCACGGAAGCAGTTTCAGAAACGACAGGAGCTCCGAAAGAAAAAGTGACTGTTTTTATTGAAGAAATGTCCAAAAACCATTATGCCGTCGCCGGCAAACGCCTGAGCGATGAAAACTGATCCCGGAAAGCCAAGCCTCAATGGGGCTTGGCGATTCCTTTTAATTTTTCAATATACTGGTACGCTTTTTCAATTTCTTCTTCCGTATAGTTTTGCTTCTTTTTTAAGGTAAAAATTTTCTCCTTTACTTCTTCCTCGGACAAATGATCGAAATACAAAACGGTAGATACCAGCTCCAGAAATCGGGCGCTTTGCTCATTCATATGGAGCACGCATTCTTTTAATTTAGGTATCTCCTCTTCATAAAGCTTTAAAAAATCCATTCCTTCTTTTGTAACGGTATAGCGATATTGGTAATAGCCGCCTTTCTTTTCCTTTTCTTCATGAACAAATCCCATATTGCATAGTTCTTCCACTCTCAACGTCAGCTCTTCTGAATAGGGTCCATAAAAATGGAACTGAAACTTTTCTTGAAAAGGAAAGGATATTTTTTTGGCAATGTAAATCATTTTTTGCAATTTTTTTCGTCCGATAATTTCCCCACAGGCGGAAAAGGCACTCATCAATTTGACATGTTCTTTTAACAACGTGGTCATCTCCTACTCCAAAATTCCTTACTTACCATTTAAATGTCCAGTATCTCGCGAATTTTTCGTTTGATCGACGGTTTTGAACGGTCATCTTTGAGGAAGTCGGCAGGATAATAGAGTTTATGATCCGTCCTCCTCTTTCCGGATATCGCGTCCACAATATCCGATTCTCTTGACAGTTCTCTTAATTCCCCGTTCCTCATCAGCAAATGAATGGGCAAACGTTCCTCTTCTTCACCTGGGCGATAAAAATCGTAAGGAAGATCTGATGACGAATCCAACACCAAGTAATAATCCGGATTGATTCCGGCCTTTCGAAACAACGACTCTAATTCACTGTATTTCTTATATTCTTTAGCCGGATCAAACTCGATATATTTGAAAAGATTCCTGTTGACAAAGCGATTGGCGAGATCCTTTAAAATCGGATCTTCCTCTTCCTGCCATATTTGGAAATAATAAAGGATAATGGATTCATCCAGCTTCAAATAATCTTCAAGGGTAATATTGCCTTGAAACAAAGAATAGAAGTGAACGGGATCCTGTTTAAAAGAATAACCATTTCGATACAGTTCTTTTGCGCGGTGAAGAATTTTCGTCAACACTACTTCCGCACTTCGAGTCACAGGATGAAAATAAATTTGCCAATACATTTGATACCGGCTCATTATGTAATCTTCTACCGCATGCATGCCGCTGTATTTAAACACCACTTGATCTTCCCGAGGCCGCATAACCCGCAATATCCGCTCCATGTCAAAATGACCGTAGCTGACGCCGGTAAAATACGCATCTCTTTGCAAATAATCCATACGATCAGCATCAATCTGACTGGAAATCAAACTGATAACCAACTTATTATGGTATGTTTTGGCTATCACTTCCGCCACTTTTTCAGGAAAATCGCTTCCCCCTCTTGAGAGGACTTGATGGATTTCCGTATCGCCGAGAATGATTTCTCTCGTAAATTGTTCATGATCCAAATCAAAGACTTTTTCAAACGAATGAGAAAAAGGTCCATGTCCGACATCATGGAGCAAGGCGGCGCAAAGCGAAAGTAGACGTTCTTCTTTATTCCACTCAGGTCGGCCATCAAACACATCATCGACAATTCTGCGGACGATTTCATAAACACCAAGTGAATGGCTGAAACGGCTGTGTTCTCCGCCGTGAAATGTCAAAAACGTTGTACCAAGCTGGCGAACCCTCCGCAGTCTTTGAAATTCTTTCGTTCCGATCAAATCCCAAATCATTTGATCTCTTACGTGAATATACCGATGAACCGGGTCTTTAAACACTTTTTCTTCATCTAACTTTTTTTTGGAATAGTCCATTTCACTGCGCACAGAAGACCCCCACTGTTCCATAATAGCCAGGATAAAGCTCCGTAAAAGCAGGGGGAGGAATAAGTGTTGTGCAATGGCAAAACACTCCTGTACTTCCTCCTTTCAAATAAAATATGGTGAAATAAAAACGGATTGAACAATGACGTATGATCCGTTCATTGGATAAACGGGAGCAGCACTAGTTGTCCTGCAACCAAAAATGGAAACATCCTTTATAATCCTAAAAAAACGAAAAGACTTTGCAAAGAGCCTTTTATATACAAAATGTCCTATCGCGGGACATCAGGATGTTTGCATCAAAAGCTTTTCTTATGCCAACCCCCACATCATTTGAACGAAACGCAAGGAATTCTCTTCCATCTTCAAACCTATTTCTATTGTATCAGCAAACAGACTTTTGCGAATCCCCCGTCTTCCATCCCAGATAATGAAAAATCACCTTTTCCGTTTGGAATGAGGTGACACGTTTCATCTATTTTAGTCTTTTCTTTACTTTTTCTATCAATTCATCTTCCGTTAATGCTGCAACTGGGCGGTTATTCACAAAGGTGAATGTCTTTTTGCGGCCTGGACCGCAGTAGGATTGGCAGCCGATTTTAATCTCTGCTTCGGGATCCAAGGCTTTTAGCTTAGGCAGCAACGTTTTCAAATTGACAGCCTGACAGTCATCGCAAACACGAAATTCGTTTGCCATTCCATACAATCCCTTCTGTTTTGTCTCTTAAAGCTATCGGTATTTTACCCCTTAATTTAGCAGTTTGCAAGTTCAACGGACAGCCTGTCTCGTTGGAAAAATCGTGATTTCTTATCATATTCTACGAATGGGAGACGGGATGATAGACATATGAAAAGGACTTTGATTCCTCCTCGAAAAACATGCCGGGCTCCTTTGTCTAAAATGAACGTGCTTTCTCTTTTTCATCCATAAAAAATCGTATTTGCTTTACGAATTCGTTTTATGATCCTGTTTCCCGGCTGTCGGCATCGTCAACAATAAAAAAATCCCCATTTATATGGGGACCTGAAAAGCAAATATTTATTTCATTTTTGATACGTTCTCTTTTGTAACGAGCTTTAACGGTACAGCAATTTTCTTTTCTACTTTCTTTCCTTGTAAAACATCAATGGCTGCCTGTACGGACTTTTGACCAATCAGTTCCGGCTGTTGAGCCACGGTAGCAGATAATTTCCCTTTTTTGATGGCTTTGATCGCATCGTCATTTCCATCGAATCCAATGACTACAATATCGCGGCCTGAACTTTTGATCGCCTCGATAGCGCCTAATGCCATTTCATCATTATGCGCAAATACCGCTTGAATATTTTTTTGAGCTTGTAAAATATTTTCCATTACATTTAAGCCTTTGGATCGGTCGAAATCGGCAGCTTGCCGCGCGACAATATCCAGTTTTTTATCTGCAATACTATGGAATCCTGCACCGCGTTCACGTGTAGCAGAAGCACCTGGCTGACCTTCAAGTTCAACCACTTTTGCCTTTTCCCCAACTTGATCGATGATATAGTTTGCTGCCATTTTGCCGCCTTTTATATTATCAGAAGCTACAAATGTTGCGACATTTCCCTCGTCAGCTGAACGGTCGATCGTAATAACGGGTATCCCCATTTTATTAGCCGATTTCACAGCAGTCGAAATGGCTGCTGAGTCCGTTGGGTTAATGAGCAAAACGTCAACGCCTTGTTGAATTAAATCTTCGATATTATTGACTTGTTTGGTGGAATCATTTTGGGCATCTACGACTATGACATCCATTCCTTTTTTCTTGGCTTCTTTTAAAATGCCATTTTTTAACGTGACAAAGAATGGGTTATTTAAAGTGGAAATACTGACGCCAATTTTCATGTCTTTTAAATGGTCTTTTTTGGCTGGTTTGGCCCAATTAGGAGGCTCAAGTGAACATGCGCTTAACAAGAGAACGATACACATCATCATTATGCCTGCTAATTTTTTCATTTTGATTTTCTCCTTCAATTACGATGTTATTTTCAAAACTTGATAGGTTTTCAAAAGATTGTTTCCTTATGCTTTTCTCCGATCAATTAAAACCGCTATTAATATGACGACACCTTTTACAACTTGTTGGTAAAAGGAGGAAACCCCCAATAAGTTTAACCCGTTGTTTAATGTTCCAATTATGAGTGCTCCAATTAAAGTTCCAAAAATTCTACCTCTTCCCCCGGATAAACTGGTTCCACCTAAAACAACAGCGGCGATCGCATCCATTTCATAAGCCGTTCCCGCTGTCGGCTCTGCTGAATTTAATCGAGACGTTAAAATCGCACCGGCCAAAGCAGACATCGTACCTGCTAATCCATAAATCATCCATTTTACACGATTGACTTGAATACCAGAAATAATGGCCGCTTTTTCATTACCGCCAATGGCATATGTTTTGCGACCGAATGACGTCTTATGAAGAACAAACCATAAAATGGCGAAGGTAATGATCATCGTAATCGCAGGAACAGGGATTCCCAGAAAGTATCCTTGCCCAAATAATTGAAAGGTGTAATGGTTCCCTAATCCTGTGATAGGGTTGCCGTCTGTGTAAACGAGCGTAAGTCCTCGATAAATCGTCATCGTTGCTAAAGTGGCAATAAAGGGTGCCATTTTTCCTTTCGTAATAAGCAATCCATTAAACATCCCCATGAGCGTACCGAGTAAAACACTAACGATGATGGCCAGAATAGGATCCATGCCTGATACAATCATTCCCGCCATTAAAGCACTGGAAAGCGCTAACATCGATCCAACCGATAAGTCAATGCCACCGGTCAAAATAACAAACGTCATTCCAAAAGCAATTAATGCATTAATAGATACTTGTCGCAGTAGATTGAGTATATTTAATGGTGCTAGAAAAGATGGATTTAAAATGGCTACAACTACGAACAATAGAACAAGTGCAATCAACGGACCCAATTTTGAGAACACTTGCGACAATGGGCGTTTAGTTGTTTGTGTGTTCATGTAATTTTCCTCCAGTCGCTAACGTCATAATCGTTTCTTGGTCAGCTTCTTTTCCTTGAAGTTCACCTGCGATTTTCCCTTCATGAATGACTAGAATGCGGTCGCTCATCCCTAATATTTCAGGAAGTTCCGAGGAAATCATAATAATCCCCATTCCACGATCGGTTAATTCATTCATGAGCTGGTAAATTTCACGTTTGGCGCCAACATCAATTCCTCTTGTCGGTTCGTCCAAAATTAAAACTTTCGGGCCAATGCCAATCCATTTCGCAATGACCACTTTTTGTTGATTACCGCCTGATAAATTTCCTGCAGCTTCTTCTATTGAAGATGTTTTAATTTTTAAACGCTTGCTCATCATGTCGACGAACTTTTCCTCTTCTTCACTTTGAACGATTCCTTTAGGTGCCAAGCTAAATAAGTTAGGAAGGGAAATGTTTTCTCTAATCGAAAAGTCTAAAATTAATCCTTCCTCTTTTCGGTTTTCCGTTGCAAAAGCCATATGTTTTCGCACAGCATCATATGGATTTTTAATCGTTACTTTTTGGCCGTCTATGAATATTTCCCCTTCATCCAGCGGATCGATGCCGAATAGGCTGCGCATGATCTCTGTGCGGCCCGCACCCATCAAACCGGAAATACCCAAAATTTCCCCTGAACGAAGCGAAAAATGAATGTTTTCGAAGTAGCCTTTTCTTGTTAAATTTTTGACTTCAAACACGATCTTCCCCGGTTTAGGTCGTCTCTCCGGAAAACGATCTTTTAGTTCACGCCCCACCATTTTTTTCACTACTTCATCAAAGTTCGTTTCTTTTATCGGGGAAGTATGGACGGTTTTCCCGTCACGCATAATGGTAATGCGGTCGCAAATCGTAAAAATTTCCTCCATACGGTGAGAAATGTACACAATCGATACGCCGTCTTTTTTCAAAGATTCCATCAACTGAAAAAGTCTTTGAATTTCCCTGTCTGTTAAAGCAGAGGTAGGTTCATCCATTATGATCACTTTGGCATCGGTCATCAAGGCTTTGGCAATTTCGATCATCTGTTGTTCTCCAACAGAACAAAGACCCGCTTCTTGTTCCAAGGGAAGAGTCATCCCAAGGCGTTTAAAAACATCTTTTGCTAGCGCTTTCATTTTTTTCGTATTTAAAATTCCGAGTTTATTCGTTGCTTCTTTCCCAATAAACAAGTTTTCTAGCACGGTCATTTCCGGCCAAATATTTAATTCTTGGTGAATAAACATGATTCCGGCATCTTCTGCCTCTTTTGGACTTTGAAAATCCGTTTCTTTTCCATCGATGACAATCTTGCCGTTATCTTTTTTATGAAGACCTGTCAAGATGTTCATTAATGTTGATTTTCCGGCTCCGTTTTCCCCCATCAGTGCATGTACTTCGCCGGGTTCTAGCGTAAAATAAACACCATCAAGTACTTTATTAGCACCAAATGATTTATGAATATTTTTCATTTCAATCCGCACTTTTTTCACTCCTTTCCTGTTGAAAAAATGACGCCTGCTTGCAATATACAGTTGGAATAAGGAGTTGCTTCTCCTGTTCGGATGACCGCTTTTGCTTGTTTCATGAACTGTTTCAATTGTTCATGGGAGATAAAATCCACCATTCCGCTAAATTCAGATTCTAAAAATTGAAACTGAGCGGGATTATTCGTTTTGATTTCTTCAGCTGCAATGGCTTTTTCGACGACCATATCATCATGTATGACCTTCACAACCTCTTGAAAGGTAGGAGTTCCGATTTTTATAGCTAAATCAATTTTGGGAATATCTTTTGGCACCGGAAGGCCTAAATCACCGATGACGATCCAATCGGTATGGCCGAGATCCGCGAGGACTTTTGCAATAGAACTGTTCACGATTCCATGTCGTTTCATTTTGCAACCACCCTTTCCACTTCTTCCCGCGTCGGCATTCCACCTTGTGCCCCAAACTTGGTAACCGATAGGGAAGCAGCGCAATTCGCAAATCGCAAGCTTTCTGTTATCGATTTTCTTTCTGCCAAAGCGACTGCAAATGCGGCATTAAACGTGTCCCCGGCTCCTGTCGTATCGACCACATCGACTTTGTAAGACGGAATGACGACTTCCTCTGTTCCGTTATGATAACGCACCCCATGCTCTCCTTCCGTAATGATTAATTTATTCGGTAAAGCGGCAAGCATCTCAGATCGTTCTTTCCCGTCAAATAAAACTTGATATTCATGTTCGTTTGGCGTTAAAAACGTTGCTTTTGATATCACTTCTGGATTAATTTTTCTGGCAGGCGCCGGATTTAAGACAAGCTTCACTTCATTCGAAGCACAAACGTCTGCCACATATTCTACTGTTTCTTCCGGAATTTCTTGTTGAATCAACACTACATCCGCTTTCTTGATGGACTCTAAGGCTTTCTCTACATAGTCTGGAGTAATGAAATCATTCGCCCCTTTTACGACAATAATGCTGTTGTTTCCATCCGCCAAAGTAATGTGGGCTGTGCCTGACTCCACACCTGTAACCGGTTTCACAAAATCGGTTGAAACACCATTTTTTTGTAAATTATCGACGATCAAACTTCCATAATGATCATCACCGACACAACCAATCAATGTCACTTCGGCGCCAAGTCTTGCCGCTGCCACGGCCTGGTTTGCTCCTTTACCGCCCGGCACGGTTCGAAAAGAAGTACCAATAATGGTTTCTCCTGCTTCTGGTCTTCTTGGTGAAGTGACCACTAAATCCATGGACGAACTTCCGACTACCACTATTTTAACCATTAAGACTCCACCTTTCTTGTCGTTTCTCTTTCTATTAATTTTACGGGCAGTTTTATCTGAGTATCCATACATTTTTCTTTTCTTAAAATAGCCAACAAAAGCTTGGCTGCTTCTTCGCCCATTTTATAGGCTGGTTGATGAATGGTGGTTAAGGGCGGAAAAACTAGTTCACTAATGGGGACATCATCGTATCCGATTATTTGCAGATCTTCCGGTATTCTTTTGCCGATTCGCAACGCCTCATGAAGGACAGCGGTTGCCACCACATCATTACATGCCAATATTCCGTCTGTTTTAGGATACTTTTGAAAAACTTCCTTTGCACTGGCTTTTGCTCCATTAAAAGTAAAGGACGTATCCATGACGTAGAAGCAAGCACTGGATTGGCTTAAAACGTCAAGAGCGGCTAGAAAACGTTCTTGTGCAGGACGTATATGCTGCGGCCCTCTCAACACCGTAATCTCTCTGCTCCCGCGTTCCAATAATGTTCTAGCTGCCAATCTCCCTCCTTGCTGATGATTGGAGTAAACAGAAGGAAATTGATCTGTCGTTCGATCGAGCAGCACGACAGGAATTTTTAAATTCAAAAAACGATCTGAATGGATCGTGGATGCAATGATGCCCATTACATGATTTTGAAGAAACGTTTCAATATAACGAAACTCCTTTTCTTTATCTTCATCGCTGTTGCCAACGATCAAACGATATCCCTCATGTTGAACAGCATCTTCCACGCCACGAGCTAATTCGGGAAAAAAGGGATTCGTGATATCTGGAAGCAAAAGACCGATTAGTTTGGATTCCCGCTTGTATAAAGATCTAGCCACTTCATTCGGCTTGTAGTTAAGCTTTTGAATGACTTCCAGAACTAATTTTTTCGTATCCTCCTGTACATAACCGCTCTTGTTTAAAACACGGGAAACCGTTGCTACAGAGACACCTGCCTCTCTCGCAACGTCTCTAATCGTCACCAATTGGTTTCACCTCTACGAAAACTGTAACCGTTTACATATATCTTACTCTTTCATGTTAAAAAGTGCAATCCTTAATTTTTTGTAAAAAAATCATGATAAATTAGTTTGTTCTCTTTCTCCAAGTTGAACGAATACATTCTCTCTTAAAACGGCTTTGCTTGCTCAGAATTTTTTAATGAACTCGAAATAGCCTCGTTCTTTTGGAAGGTTGATAAGGTTGATCTTCCTGGTCTCATGAATGCCCGCTTCTTAGCAGGGTGATTTCTTTTTGATCACCAATAAAACAAAGAAAAATTTTGCCATTAATCCTTCATTCCCAAAATCCGCAGAGTGATGATTATCGCCGAAACGGTCATTTACTCTCCTTTTTTCGCCGTCCAAAATTCCATATCAAACTATTACTCAAAATATTTTCTTGCAAATGTATAAAACTATTCGTTATTGACCAAGATGTAAATAAGAAAAGAACATTTTTACAAAAGGGAGTTGAGAACCATGAAAACACGCCAGGATGCCTGGACTGAAGAAAATGATCTGCTTTTAGCAGAAACTGTACTGCGTCATGTAAGAGAAGGAAGTACTCAATTAAACGCTTTTGAGGAAGTTGGGGACAAGTTAAACCGGACGTCTGCTGCTTGCGGCTTTCGCTGGAACGCTGTCGTCCGCCATCAATATGAAAAAGCTCTTCAGCTTGCGAAAAAGCAGCGAAAACAGCGGCAAAGGCTGTTAGGCAAAGACCAAGGAGGCAAAAAGAAACTTCTTTATCAGCCGCCTGTGCCTTCCATAGAGGAAGTGGAAGCGATGTCCCTGCCTGTGGCAAACGACAATCTAAAAACCGGAGAACAAGAAGCGGCATTGCCTGCTGTTATCGCACCAAGCGGTGAAATCACGCTGGAAAAAGTCATTGCATTCTTGCAAAACATGACCCATTCCAACTACCACGCAGATATTTTAAAAAGCGAGAATGCCAGATTGAAGCAGGAAATTGCGACCTTAAAGCAAGAAAAAGAAGAATTGGAAAAGAAAGTGAAAGAACTAGAAAAAAATTCTATGATTATGCAAGAAGATTACGAAACTTTAATAAAGATTATGAACCGCGCCCGCAAACTAGTCTTGTTTGAAGACGAGGAACCGGCTCCGACTACTTTTAAAATGGATCGAAACGGAAATTTAGAAAAAGTGGCTGAATGATTATAGAAAGATCTGTCCTCCGCCGATGCTTTGGCGTTGAGGACGGATCTTTTTTGCATTAGCAGGAGGCAGCCAAGAGCTTTTCGTTGCGTTCAGTTACCCGCTTCAGGTAGTACTGATAAAGCTCTATTTCTTCCCCTTCCAATTGGCTCATATAAAGGGTTTCACTGACCGTTTTTAATGCCGTGAAAAATCGGGTCATCACTTTCGTCATCGATAAAGCTGGGTCGATTAACTCAGCGAGGGAGGCCATCACTTCCGGCCGAATTTCGGGGTACTCCCACTTGGTTACAACGTCTTTTTTCCCAGCTTGGTAAAATTTTCGAATCAGCTCTGCTCGTTTTGCCCCGCTTCCGGTAACGCCTATATAAATTTGGACGGCAACGCCATTTTTTATTCGTCTTTGCGATATCCCGGCAAACTTTTTTCCGCGAATGCTCAAATCATAGCTTCCGGGGCAATAAGAACCTATGATTTCTCTCGCTTCGATTTCTTCAGGATAATCGTGAAACATTAATTGAACCAGCTTCCACACGGCATCATACCCTCTATCAATATCGATGCCTTTTTCCGTATCCGGAAATATTAAAGAAAGATTTAAAACTCCTTCATCAAGCAATACAGCCAGTCCGCCTGAGTTTCGGACAATATAGCGGTAGCCCGCATTTTCTAAGACTCTTAAACCATCTTGAAGAAAAGGAAGTTTTGTATCTTGGGTGCCAAGAACCACCGTCTGATGGTGAACCCACGCTCTTGCAGTTGCAGGGGAAGCACCTGCCCCAACGGAAGTGCAAAGCGTATCATCAGCCGCAAACGATTGCAAAGCGTCAAACATCGGCCCTAAACTTGATTGGTCGATAATCCTCCACGCTTTCTGTTGTAATAGAGCCAAAGCATTACTCATCAAAAAATTCTCCTTCAGTCATCGTTTCGTGATCCTATTATATCACCGCTATTTCACGGATGGAAAGAATAGAAAGCGATTGTTCGCCTGCCGAAAATAAAGGTCCACTTCTAGCAAATTTTCGGTTTCTCTCATTGTAATCCCTCTTTCTAAATGAAGCTTCAAGAATTAGCCACAACTGCACAGGTTTCTTTTCAGATGAATAGGGACAAACTATGGTATATTAAAAAAAGAGAAAGTTGAAGCATTTTGAATAGGAGTTGATATCGTTGAGTGAAGCTGCGCAAACACTGGACGGCTGGTACGTCCTTCATGATTTTCGAACCATCGATTGGGCCCTGTGGAAAACTCTTTCCAGCGAAGAACGTCAATTAGCTCTGGCTGAACTTAACCGTTTCTTAGAAAAATTAGAAAAAACACAAGCTGAACAAAAAGGCAGCCATGCGCTCTACTCCATCGTGGGGCAAAAAGCCGATATAATGCTTATGACATTGCGCCCAACAATGGAAGAATTGAACGAGCTGGAAAATGAATTTAATAAACTAACAATCGCGGAGTTTACGATCCCGAGCTACTCATATGTATCCGTCGTGGAACTAAGCAACTATCTCCCTTCTGATTCCGATGAAGATCCATATGAAAATCCATATGTGCGTTCTCGGCTTTATCCCATTCTGCCAAAATCGAAATACATTTGCTTTTATCCAATGGACAAACGCCGGCAAGGAAACGACAACTGGTATATGCTTCCAATGGAAGAACGCCGTGAATTGATGAGAAGCCACGGATTAATCGGACGTAAATATGCCGGCAAAGTCAAACAAATTATTTCCGGTTCTGTCGGTTTTGACGATTACGAATGGGGAGTTACCTTATTTGCCGACGATGTTCTCCAATTTAAAAAATTGGTCTATGAAATGCGTTTTGATGAAGTAAGCGCCCGCTACGGCGAATTCGGTTCATTCTTCGTCGGTCCGTTGTTGGAAAAAGAAAAACTTCCCCAATTTTTTCATATCAATGAATAAATCGAGATAGGTCCTTAAGAGCCAAACTCTTAAGGACCTTTTTCTTTCTCTCCGTTTATGAAAACCTGTATTCTTTCCCCCTAAAAAACTTTGTCGCAAAATTTGTACAATTCATTAAGAAAGCTGTTCATTTTTTGAAGATGCTTGCATAAGTATGAAAATGGGCTATTTCATTAAAAAACATAAAGACGCTCTTCAAAAAGTGAGGTGAAATACAGAAAAACTGCCTATAGCGAAGATGGTGCTTTTTCTGTCTGTTTTATAGGAAAGGTAAGCATATAATCCATAAAAGATGGATGTTCCAATGCCATTACTTTCCTGTTTGCAACTGATAAGACCCATTGGCAGCGCCATGCTTCCAACCTCCGAAGACATATCAGAAGAGCCAGAAATAGAAAATAGTTGGCAAAAGAACCATTTCACCCGTCAACTAAAAAGTGGTTGTTTCATGAACAGTTTCCTGAATAGAACCAGGCAGGTCTATTCCTTTTACTTTCTATTAAACCTCTTGCCCAAGGTATATGAATATTAGAATAAGGAGGATCTCGAATGAGGCAACAACCAAGTGGTAACCAACAAGTGTATTATACTTATCCGCAAGGATATCCGGCTCAAGCGGTCCAGCCAAGCCCATATCCTCATGTACCCTTTTACCCTGGAGCGAGCCAGCAACAGCAGCAAGTGGGAGGTGCAGCCCCAAGCCAACAAACTCCAACCAGCGTCGCTCAATATATTCCGGGAATGCTTCCCCTAGAGCAATCGTATATTGAAAATATTTTACGGCTGAATAAAGGGAAACTCGTCACCGTATATATGACATTTGAAAACAATCGAGAATGGAATGCCAAAATCTTCAAAGGAATTATCGAGGCAGCCGGCCGCGATCATCTTATTATAAGCGACCCGCAAACAGGCACACGCTATTTGCTTCCTATTGTATACGTGGACTACATTACATTTGAAGAACCGATTGAGTATGAATATCCGTTTGCAGGCGGAGGCGGCGGACCAGGCGGATCGTACCAGCCAAGATAACGTGCCCTTTATTGGGGTGTTTTAAGCGCGATGATCCTGCTCGTTTAACGATTCAAATGCATGATTTCTATCCCTAGCTTCGCGGATATCACAAGCACAAAACAGAAACAATCAAAAAAAGAAGAGGCCCCTACAAAAGCGGATGGGATCGCCTCTTCCTTTTAATATTTGATTGTATTGACAATCCAATCTTTTTACATCCACTTGGTTGCTGCCAAAACAAGCAAAAACCAACCTATTAAAAACGAGATCCCGCCTAAAGGAGTAATGGCCCCCAAAATATGAATTTTCGTCAAACTGAGTACATACAAACTTCCCGAAAAGAGCACAATTCCAATAAACAAAAGCCATCCCGACCAAGAAATAAGTGAACTAGCCGGATATTTTCCCGCTAAAATGGCGACAATCAACAGCCCAAGTGCATGAAACATTTGATATTGGACGCCGGTTTTCCAAATATCCATATACTTTTGTTCCAATTTTCCTTCCAGTCCATGTGCGCCAAACGCCCCCAACGCCACAGCCAGCAGTGCATTAATAGCCCCTATTATGACAAAAATTTTCATCCTGTTCCCTCTCCCTTCAAGGTTTTGCTGCCACTTATCTATACAGCCATCTGCTTAAAAAGCATTTTAGTGTTTCCATCTCCGGGTCTAGCGGCAAAAAATTCGTTAAAAATCAAAAATGGAATCTCCGTTGGCTCCATCATCCGTTTCCAGCTTGTTTCCTTGCAAAGGCAAAGCCCTTTCTTCAGCAGGACTGACAGGCGTGCTGTTCTCTTCCAAAAATGCCGCAGGGTTCAATTGTGAATCGAGCACAACTTCACACAGAGTTTTTATGGTATAAAGATGCTGATATAAAGCATCGCTATTTTCTTCTTGGCGCGCCTTTTTCGTTTCCTCTTCAATTTTCTTTAAAAGTTGATAATGGCTGATCTGCAAAATCTCCACCTCCCTAAGCCCATTTTTAAACCCTTCTCTGTTTCACGGATTAAAAGTCCTCTATTGGCTTTTTCAGTATGCTTTCAAAATGAAAAGGACATCATAATTCCATTATGATCGTTCTGAAATATGTAATTCAAGCGAAAAAATTCTTCTGTAAATCGTCGCCACTTTTTCAAATAATCCGTAAAACAAGGCCCGAAAACCTAGTATTTTCACAGTATGCTTTGTTTTGCTACAATATGGGTCGTATAGATCTATTCTATCAAAACAGGTCTAATTTTTACATTTGAATGGGAATCAAAAAAGAAAGGAGACGATCATGATGAACACTAATCTCGAATGGCTGCAAGAAATAGACGGGAGCCTATGGCTAACAGAAAATGACCGAAATACGCTGAAAATCAGTTATAAACTAAAAGAGATTCTTTTCTCAGAACAATCCCCCTATCAGCATGTCATGATTGTAGATTCGTATGATTTCGGAAGAATGCTGGTTTTAGACGGGGTTGTACAAACGACTTCCTTGGATGGACACATTTATAATGAAATGATTACCCATGTTCCTATTCTGCTTCATCCCCATCCTAAAAAAGTGCTCATTATCGGAGGCGGCGACTGCGGCGCAGCAAGAGAGGCAGCCAAACATCCCGGCATCGAACAAATCGATATGGTGGAAATTGACGAACTGGTAGTGAAAGCTTGCAAACAATACTTACCGGATGTTTCAGGGAACTTATCCGATCCCCGCGTTCAATTTATTTTTGAAGACGGGATTGAATTCGTGAAAAATCGCCAAGACGAATATGATGTGGTCATCATTGACTCCTCCGATCCTGTCGGGCCCGCAGAAGCATTATTTACACATGACTTTTATGCAAGCGTAGAAAAAGTATTAAAAAAAGACGGCATTATAGTATGTCAAAGTCAATCTCCTTTGTTCCATCAGGAGATTCTTAAACAAACGTTTGATCATATTCAAAATTTATTCCCTTATGCCGGTGTCTATAAAGCTGTTGTTCCAACCTACCCTGGAGGAATGTGGAGTTTCACACTAGGATCAAAAGTCTATCCGATTGATACTAACAGCAAACAAGTGCCTAACCTTGATACCAAATATTTCAACGCCGAAATTTTCCAAAGCTGTTTTCTTCTCCCTCAGCAAATGAAAAACCTGCTGAAATAAACTTCTTTCTATATCCTATGAATGCAAAAAAAGCTGGAAATTCACAACAGATTCGATTGGATGATAAAAAATCCTTCAAGTATTTTGTCGAAATGTTTCACGTGAAACATTTCGACTTTTGTTGTTATTTGTCAAAAGAATGAAAGATGGTTTATGAAAGATTGGGAATTTGCCAGTCAATTTCTGTCTCACCTATTTCCCGCAAAAAGCGATTTGCTTTTGAAAACGGACGGCTGCCAAAAAATCCTCGGTTTGCGGACAATGGACTAGGATGCGGCGAGCGGATGATAAAATGCTTCGTCTGATCAATCAGCGGCAATTTGCTTTGAGCCGGACGCCCCCACAAAATAAATACCGCCGGTTTTTCTCGATTATTGATGAGCGAAATCACCCGATCGGTAAATTGCTCCCATCCTTTTCCGCGGTGAGAATGGGCTTCTCCTTGACGAACCGTTAAAACTGTATTTAACAGCAAAACGCCTTGGCGCGCCCAAGGGATCAAACAGCCGTTATCAGGAATATAGCAGCCTAGATCATCATGCAATTCTTGAAAAATATTTTTTAAAGAAGGGGGGATTGGAACATTCGGTTTGACTGAAAAACTTAAACCGTGGGCCTGATTAGGTCCATGATAAGGATCTTGCCCTAAAAGCACTACTTTTACGTTCTTGTAGGGAGTAAAATGAAGGGCATTGAAAATATCATACATGTCCGGATAAACAATTTTTGTTTGATATTCTTTTTTTAAAAATTCACGCAAGCGTAGATAATATTCTTTTTCAAATTCTTCCTCCAATAACGGAGCCCAGTCATTGGATAGAATTTTCTTTTTCATTCGTTCCCACCTTTGCCTTTTCCATGAAATGTTTATTCTTGATTCAACTATACCTTATCAATTTTTGTCGAAATGCGCTACTTCCAACGAGCAAAGAAGGATTCCGTTATCTTCGCCATCAAAAAATTTTCGAAGTTGCTGTATACACAACAGAAAGCGCATCATCAGAAAAACAAAGATTTCAAAAAATTTTTCAAACATTCGTTTAAGAAAAAATACAAAAGTAAAAGAGCGGCCGGATGTTGAAACGGGCCGCCGCTTGTTTATGGACATTAACAGCTATCCTAAAAGAGTTTGATAGATTTTTTTTGCCATGGCTTCATCTTTCGTGCCGTGAATCAAAGCTCTGCCATCTTGAAATAAAACGATGCGAAGATCCTCTTTTTCAATGGATAATAAATAAGGATTCCCCTCTACATTCCAGCCTGCTCTTCTCCATTGAAGAGCGAGTGCAGATAGCTCCATGTCTCGTTTTTTCCCCGGCCTTACCTGCACTGTGTCCCTTCCACAAAGAACGGTTGTTTTTGTGCGTGCTTCCCGCGACAAGAAAGGATAAGCAGGCTGTGCCCCGCAAGATAAGCAGCTTTCATCCTTTAATGCCCCCGCTTTGATTTCCAAATGATCGTTTTTCCAAAGATCAAAGCTTACAAAAGACGGACGCAAATCTTCTTGATGGTCGGTTAAAATCTTCAACGCTTCCGCAGCTTGATAAGCAGCCACCATTTGAACAGCCGGTCCGATCACTCCCACCGTGTCGCAAGTCAATCCTTGCATCGGCATTTGCTTTAATAAGCATTGAAGACAGGGAGTTTTTCCGGGAACAATCGTATAAGTCATTCCAAAACTTCCCACACAAGCTCCAAAAATCCATGGAATTCGATATTTTTGGGAAATGTCATTGATTAAAAAACGAGTTTCAAAGTTATCCGTACCGTCCAATATGAGATCGACTTCCTGCGCCAACTCTTCCAGCAATGCAGCATCTGCCTCGCCGACAATAGAATTTACATCAATGAGACCATTGATCTCTCCAAGCCTTTTTTCTGCCGCGGCCGCTTTTGGCCAGCGCATGCGAGCATCTTCCTCACTATATAAATGCTGCCGTTGCAAGTTGCTTTCTTCCACATAATCGCGATCAATGACGGTCATCCGGCCTGCTCCCGCTCTAGCCAATATTTCGGCTGTTGCAGAACCTAAAGCTCCGGTCCCCACGATCAAAACATGCTTTTGGGAAAGCTTCTTCTGTCCTTCTCTCCCAATTGGTTCAAACAGTATTTGCCGGGAATACCGTTCCATTGCTGCACCTTCTTTCCGTTAAAATAGCATCCTGTGGCGCTTGTTATCCCCCGCTAACAGGTGGAATAAAGGCAACGACATCTCCCTCTTTTACTCTGTAGTCTTCCGGAACGAATTCTTCATTGACAGCTGTCATAGCAGAATCGAGCCGGCTGGCGTGAAACTGTTCCACCACTTCTTTTTTTATTTGTTTGATCGTTTTTCCGGCTCCTTCTATTTCTGCTTCGGATTGCCCCGTTTCTTCACGAAGATGAGCAAAAAATAAAATACGAATCATCCTACATCCTCCATTTCTTCCTTCATGCCCGCATTGCTTGCACGTTTACTTCATCCATTTCACCAGGGACATTATGATTCCTGCGGTGGTTTCCCATCGGAATAAGCAATCGTGCCTTGCTGATTTCCAATCCACTCTTCTCCGTCTTCCCAATGCTCTTTTTTCCAAATCGGCACCATTTCTTTTATTCTTTCAATAGCATAGCGGTTTGCCTCATAGGCGTCCTTCCGATGCGGAGTGGAAACAGCAATCGCTACCGCAATATCAGAAATGTCCAGCCGGCCGATTCGATGCACGATCGCCGTTTTAGCCCCCGGCCATCTTTTTTCAATTTCCTCTCCAATTTGTCTCAATTTCTTTTCTGCCATGGATTCATAGGCTTCATATTGCAAATAAAGTGTCTTTTTCCCGTTTGTCAATTCTCTTACCGTACCTAAAAACGTCACAACCGCACCTGCTTCAGGCCGGATCACCTGCTGGACTACCTCTTCCATTTTGATTGGCTGTTTTGTAATCTTAAACATCGTTTCTTTTCATTCCTTTTATTTTCGTTTTCACCACTTTGAACGATTCGGGATCATTCATATTCCAAAAAGCATTCGCATATTCTGCTTTTAAAGCATCAGGAACATCGTGTTCCGCCACGATGTTCATATCCAACAAGCGGAGGAATTCTTTCAAACGATATTGCTTGCGCTTAAGCTGAATTTTGGCCGCTTCTTTCGCTGATGTCTTATAAACAGCGAATAAAGGATGAAGAATCCCATCCGTCATAGGGATGATGGCATCTTGATCGGTCTTTGCCAATTCGTCTATCATCCATTTCCCGATACGTCTGGAAGCGAACGGCATATCACAAGCCACAAACAAGTTCATCTCCGTATCCGAATGAAGAAGACCCGTATAAATTCCTGCAAGCGGCCCGCATCCTCGAAAAGAGGCATCGTCTGGCAGCTGGGGAAGATCCATAGAATAAGAATGACTACCCGTCAGCAACACCATTTTAGAAGTCAACGTTTGAAACTCATCCTTTAATCGCTCCAGCATGGTTTTCCCATCGACTTCCAAAAGTGCTTTATTCATCCCCATTCTGGTCGATTGACCGCCAGCCAACAAAAACACCGTTGTTTCCACTTGTCTCGTTCCCCTCTATTGCGCTGCTTACATTGAAGATTCACAAAATGAAAATCACAGATTAAAATTTATTCCGATGGTTTTTGCCTCTTTGACAAATAAACATTCGGCCCAATAGTGTAATGTAGCGTTGCATCCGTTCAAAAGTTACATGAACATCTTTCAGTTGTTCTTTTTCCTTGATTTTACTATATCGTTAAACAACGAACAAACCTTTTGACAGAAAACGCTTTATTTTTCCGACAGCGTCAAAACGTCCAAAAGTATTTTCTCCCACAGCGGCATATGGAAACGATCAGAACTTGTGTAAGCGAAAGCCTTTGCGGTCAGCCGCCGAATTTCGGACTCTGTTCACTCATCAGCAACGCTTCTATAGTAAGCATCGTTTGAAAAGAAGTTCAAACCATTAGTGTGAAAGAAAAGAAATTTAGAAGGGGACAATCGACCGTTACGAACATTTTGCAGAGAATCTTTCATTGCCCAACTCTTTTCGCAATTCTATCTGTTTTCTAGTACAATGAATCTATATATTTTTGTATAGAGGTGAAGAAAATGGAGCCGATTCTCGCTGACAAGGTCCAAGAATATATCAATCAATTCGCCGGCAAAGATGTGTATATCCATGTGGAAACGACGAACGGCGCTTATGCTTCTCATTTTAACGAAGGCTTTTTTTCGGCCGGTTGTTTTATCCGGAATGCCAAAGTAAACTATGAACATGGCAAAATCGCAGGAACAGGTCCATATCGGATCGGTTTGAAGTTGGATCTCGGATGGATTTACGTAGAAGGCCTCACCCATTTTGAACTGGATGACCAAGGACGACTGCTGCTTTCAGGGCATGGCCATGACGGAAAATTAGCGGCTGCTTTGGAAATCAGCCACACACCGTTCGACTAAGGAAAGGAGCGATTTTAGAACATGAACAAAATCGAAAAAGAGCGTCATGTGCTGGTTATTTATCCACATCCGGATGATGAAGCACTGGGGGTTTCAGGAACACTTGCCATTTATGCGAAAAACAACGTTCCTATCACCTATGCGTGTCTGACATTGGGCGAAATGGGAAGAAATTTAGGCAATCCGCCGTTTGCTACTCGAGAAACATTGCCCAAAGTCCGTAAAAAGGAACTCGAGAAAGCAGCTGAAGTGATCGGCATTCAAGATTTGCGAATGATGGGGCTTCGCGATAAAACGGTGGAATTTGAAGATGATGAAAAAATGGTCAAACTGGTGACTGATTTAATCGAAGAACTGAATCCATCGTTAATTATTACTTTCTATCCCGGCTACTCCGTCCACCCGGACCATGAAGCTACCGGACGTGCGGTTGTAAGAGCGGTGCGCCGAATTCCAGTGGAAAAACGGCCGAAGCTATACTGCACAGCCTTTTCCAAAGACTGCGAAAGAAATCTAGGTGAACCCGATATTGTAAACGATATTCGTGAAGTACAGGATATCAAGATCGCTGCTTTAAAAGCGCATATCTCCCAAACTGCTTGGATGCTGAAGGGATTGGAGGAAAGCATAGCTCAAAACAATCCGATCAGCGAACGGTTAACAATAGAACGTTTATGGAGCTATCAATGGGATCGTGACGAAGTAGATTGATCCTATCTTTGTCATAAACGCTCGTCAAAGAGCAGCACTTTGCCTTTCATCTCTAAGCGATTGTTTTATTTTAAAAAGGCAATGATCGCAAGAAAGAGTTCGATCGCAACCAATACCTATCAAACCAATTCTACACAAAAAAGCCAGCCCACTTCTTTCACGTTGGTACTGGCTTTTATTATTTTTCTTATCCACTCATCGCCTGCATCAAAACAGGAAAGAACCGATCCTATGTAAACTCTTTGGAGCGTCTTCTCTTTGACTTTGATCATCATCCTTTAATGAGGCGCCATGAGCTGGATGAAGATATTAAATTAAAAAATTAAATAAAAGCGGGTCATTGTTAATTTCCATATACGGGAAGCCTTTGCGATTCATACGCTCAATCAGCGGGTAATAGTCTTCCCGTTTTTTCAATTCAATGCCTACAAGCACCGGTCCTTCATCGCGGCTATTCTTTTTCGTGTATTCGAATCTTGTAATATCATCATGCTCGCCTAGCACATCAGACATAAATTCCCTTAATGCACCAGCGCGCTGCGGGAAATTGACGATAAAATAATGCTTTAATCCTTCATAAATAAGAGACCGCTCTTTGATTTCCTGCATTCGCGAGATATCATTGTTTCCTCCGCTTAAAACGCAGACAACATTTTTTCCTTTTATTTGATCTTTGTAAAAATCCAAAGCGGCGATAGGAAGAGCCCCTGCAGGTTCCGCCACAATCGCATTTTCATTGTATAAATTCAAAATCGTCGTACAAACTTTTCCTTCCGGCACCACTACGATGTCGTCCACAACTTCTTTGCAGATTTCCATTGTTAAATCTCCTACTTGCTTGACCGCGGCGCCGTCGACAAACGGATCAATATTTTCTAAGTTCATCACTTTTCCGTTTTCCAATGATTTTTTCATACTTGGCGCCCCCTCCGGTTCAACGCCAATAATTTTTGTTTCCGGGCTGATGCTCTTTATATAAGAGCCGACGCCGGAAACTAATCCTCCCCCACCAATCGCAGCGAAGACAAAATCCACCGGTTCAGCACTGTCATTCATAATCTCTACCCCAACCGTTCCTTGTCCCGCAATAATGCGAGAATCATCAAACGGATGCACAAATATCATATCTTCTTTAGCACAACATTCTCTTGCTTTCATATAGGAATCATCAAATGTATCTCCTGTTAAAATCACTTCTACATAAGAGCCGCCAAATAATTGAACTTGGGAAATCTTTTGCCGTGGAGTCGTCGTCGGCATAAAAATTTTTCCGTAGATTCCCAAATTTTTGCACGAATAAGCCACCCCTTGAGCGTGATTGCCGGCACTGGCGCATACGACTCCTTTTTTCCTTTCTTCTTCTGTCAAGCTCTGGATGAAGTGGTAGGCACCGCGTATTTTGAAAGAACGGACGATTTGCAAATCTTCCCTTTTTATATAAATATTGCATTGATAACGTTCGGATAATCGTTCATTTTTTTGTAGAGGTGTTTTTTCCACTACATCCTTCAGCATTTGATTGGCTACTACGATGTCTTCCACACTGATTTTTGTCAAAGCTTTGCTCATCATAACGCCCCTTCTTAATATTTGAATTTTAAAAATAATTCTAACACATTTTCGGTCAAATAGATGAACAAATTTTCTTAAAATGATGATTTTTATGATAGCTCACCTTTGACTCAAGTGCGAAAATAAACATAACGTCAACTTAGCCAACCCACTGATGATAAAAGAAAACTTACCATCAGCTAAGAATTTACATTCCCTACTGACGGTAAGTTCGATAAGCTGTTTTTGGATAGCTTATTGTCTCTATTGAATTTATTCGTATCATTCGGTCTTGGGAACTTTTAAAGAACTTCCAGTATTGCTTTTCCAACCCCATCTTCGTCATTCACCGCTGTCTCATGGCTGCAAATTTTTTTGATATCCGGATGGCCATTTCCCATCGCAACAGAGCGCCCCACTCTCTCAAACATAGAGAGATCGTTCAAGTTATCGCCGATCGCCATTGTTTCTTGCATAGAGATGCCCATTCTTTCAGTAAACCACGTCAATGCGATTCCTTTTTGGGCTTTATTATGCGTCACTTCCAAATTCTCGCTTCCAGATGAACTTACCGAAATTTCCGGAAGCGCTTCTAATTTCTCTTTGACCCTCATCAATTCACTAGGATTTTTTGAAACAACAAGGAATTTATAAACAAGCTGATCATTGCTTTCGATAACGTGTTCATAGTTTTCTACAATCTGAATATGTCCTTTGGAGTATCGGTTTTTGGCCATTTCATAAATTTGATCCTCCGGCATATCTGGATTTGCCGTTTGAAAGATGTTCATTAACGTCTGAACGCCTTTTTCATAATGATCCGTATATATCCCTTTGTTAGTAAACACTTCGTAATAAGTATCCGAATGATGAAGAATTTCATAAATATCGAGGGATTGTTTGGCCGATAATTCATTTGTATGAATGATTTCGCCTTCTTTTGTTCTCACTTCTGCCCCATTCACACAAATAATTGGGCACTGTAAGCCAGCTTCCGCTAATACTGTTTGGGCTTCATCGTACGAACGCCCTGTGGCAATCACGACTTCTATTCCCTTTTCCTGGGCTTTTTTGATGGCTGTACGGTTACCCTCGCTAATCATCTGCTGGCTATTTAACAGTGTTCCATCCATGTCTGTAGCAATACATTTAATCATGCATTTCACCCTTATCTATTTCCTCATTACACTTTCAGCAATTCATTTCTATCTTACCATTTTTTAAAGACAAGATCAGTTTTCCGCACCCGTTTAAAGGCTGTCGAAACTTCAGTCCATAAAAAAAACGTATGTCCCTATACATACGTTTTTGTGAAATCATTAATGAATAATCTGCCTTAATTTTTCATATTGTTTATCAGTTTTACTTTTAATTTTTCTTCGTTCGATTTCCATTTCCAGCAATTGAATAAAATCTTTAGAGAGATTTTCCGTTTTAGCTCGTTCATATACTTCCATCAACTGTTCATCCCTCAGCAAAACAAGCGATGGATTCACCTTTCCAACCTCCTTTCCCTTTTTAATTTCTTTTGAATCATGAAAAGTTCCTCAAAACAAAAAAGGGGACCCGATCCTTAAAAATATGGCAACATTCCCGTTTTGATCAAGTATTCACCATTTAAGAAATAATTCAAAATTTCTGGGTGATGATCGTTTTTTCTGGCCTGATCCTCATTAACATCGATATTTTAATATGATTTTTAATAGAAATAAAGGGTTTTTCAAAAAATTCAACAAAATTTTCTTTCGACTTTATTAGCGTTTAGCCAGCATTCACTGTTCCACTCGTATTCTTGACATCCATCGATCCATTAATTTCAAATTTTCACCTTCTATTTAGTCAGATTTCATCGGGCTGTCACATTTTTTGCCGAAATGCGTCTTCATCATTTAGCAGCTTATGTTCAATTGATGTTCCCTCTGTATGGAATGCATTTTTTGTTAACGAACAAGATTGCATGTTATCGGCAAAAAAACACTCCATGGTCGAAGGAATTTTCAACATCCTTCCTTTTGATTTGAATACCCATTCACGATCAAGCATCTGTTTGTCTGACCACCATCGTTTCTTACAAGAAAAGTTTGCAAAAAACGCAAGTCTCCTTCTTAATTGATAAATCACTTCTATATTTATTTTGCCATCAAAACAATAAAGCCTTTCTCCTCCCCAGACACCTTTTAAAAATCCACCCAAAAAACAGAATTCTTTGCGCCATTTCCAAAAAAACTCCCTCATTCACCATCTTCTGTTTATTATTGCCACCAAAAACACATGACCCAATCGAATGCTGCTGGGCAAAATAAATTTTGAAAAGATCAAAGCCTGACGGTGTTTTATACCAAAAATGAAATGTTCGAATGTACATCTTATTTTCAATTTTATATAGATATGATACAATGCACACGCATTGGAGGGTCAAAAATGAGTAAAAGCGGTAAAAATATACCTTTTTTATTGTCACTTTTACTGTTATTAGCTTATATCAGTTTTCAATTATTGAATCGGTCCGAACCGGTCAATTCGCAAAATCAAACCTATATCGATCCACCGACCATTTTTGTTCATGGCTATAAAGGAACTTACAACTCTTTTAACGGAATGCTGAACCGCTTTGAATATAACTATCATTGGGGACATCGTGTGTTGATTTGCAAAGTGGCAAAAAATGGGCATGTTTTCGTGAACGGGCATATCCCAAATGACAGCCATAGAATGTTCATTCAAGTCGTTTTTGAAAACAACCGAGCCAGTTTTCAGGACACTTCCCATTGGCTTTCTGAAGTGATGCTTTTGTTAAAAGAACGATACGGGATTGAAAATGTGAATATTGTCGGCCATTCCATGGGGGGAATTATTTCAACCAAGTTCCTCCTGGACCACGGCAACCAGCTTCGCTATCCAAAAGTAGAAAAATTGGTCACCATTGGCAGCCCCTTTTTGGGAATTGATCAATCCTCCTACTTTAAAGTGAATAGCGGACCAGCCGCTCTCGATTTAAAACCTGGATCTAAAGCTCTACAAGACCTATGGAGAAAATCGAACCACTTCCCACCAGACGTCAAAGTACTCGCTATTGCCGGAAAAGGCGACCAAGTAGTCAACATTTCAAGCGCCTTGTCTATCCGAAGAATGGTCCCTCGCCACAATTATCAAGACAAAATCGTCCAGAATGTACAAGTGACACATAGCGGCCTGCATGAAAGCACCGAAGTCGACCATTTTATCGGAACATTTTTATGGGGCCTGACCCCTTTCACACATTAAAGTGTGAAGGGGGTCAGGCCCCTTTAACTAGATCTTCTATTTTGGCGTTGACGACTTTTTGCAAGTCTGCGGGTGACAATTCTATTTGAACTCCAATTTTTCCTCCGCTTACTATAATTTCATGACAGTTTAACGCCTGCTTATCGATAAAAACGGGGTAATGCTTTTTCATACCGATGGGCGAACAGCCACCGCGAACATAACCCGTCCACTTTTGCAGCTCGTTGACAGGGAGCATCTCTACCTTTTTTTCTCCTGCAACTTTAGCAGCCTTTTTCAAGTCCAGTTCAGACGCTACCGGAATGACAAACACATACAGCTGCTTTGTTCCGCTTTGAACCACCAGCGTTTTAAACACACAATGAGGATCTTTGCCGAGGTTTTCCGCCACCGAAACACCGTCTATTTTTCCGCCATGTGGTTCATACGTATAAACCTTATAGGGAATCTTTTTAGTATCCAGCATCCTTATGGCGTTCGTTTTTGCTTTTGACATCCTAATCACCTTTCCGTCTAGTTGCTTACTCCGCCGGCGCGTCAGCCACTCATAAAAGCAAAGAGCGATTCCATTCTTCCATACGCCGCCTAATACATATCGCTGTTTTCATATCTCCTGTTCCCCTGGGAAACCGCTTCTTCGTTGATTTCTTCACTCTTTATTATCCGACAAATTTCGAGCATCTTCAATTTTTTGAACCTTCAACCGGTGGAAGACCATCATATATATCAAAAATAGATCAATTTTAATGTAAACGTTCTTTTAAGCACGGAATCAAGTTGGTATAATAAATTGTAAAGGTTTTACGATTTTCGAAAAAACCCAATATTTCGACATCGTTCATACAGAAGTACAAAGTTGGAGGAGTTGACACCTAGTGGACAAATTTACCGTCGCTTCTGTAATGGGAATTCTTTCTGAATACTTGCCTAAAAACACTTCAATCGCGATTTCCGACCACAAACAATATATTTATTATAAACCAAGTAAAACAGTTGATTTAAAAATAAAGCCCGGGGACCCCGTAAAACAAGGAACCGCTGCCTACAAAGCACTGTCAACAGGCCAAAAAGTTTCTCTCTATATTGATGAAGAAGTGTTCGGTGTTCCTTATTTCGGCATGAGCATCCCTATTTTTGAAAAAAATCGTCCTGCTGGAGCGATTACAACCATTCTGCCGGCTAAACCTTCACCCATTTCTGCGAATTTCTTAACCATTAAGTTTAATGAGAGATGGTATCCTATTCCTTATGAGCAAATTGTCTATTTAGAAGCGCAAAATCGCAAAACGAAAGTCCAGTCGGAAACATTGGAAGGAACTCATAAACTGAATTTAACGGAACTCGAATATCTATTGCCAAATAACTTGTTTATTAGAGTTCACCGTTCTTATATTATTAATGTTCATTTTATTAAAGAAATTCATCCTGATTCCCATTCCACTTTTTTGCTGATTATGAAAAATAACGTAAAGATTCCTGTCAGCCAAACGTACGCTAGCATTTTTCGCAGATCCCTTAACTTTTAAAAGAACAATGAAAATTTTTTCCATTTTCTTTTATGTGACCCTCTTGCGATGTCAAAAGGGAAGCCTTTTTTTAAAAATGCATCTAGCATTAAAGTATCTAAAATTCTTTTTTGTGAAATTTTTTTCTGCTTTACAACAAAATTAAGGCTTTTCATACAAAAAATAATGAGATTTCCCCCTTAAATTGGTAGAATGTTTTAAACAATCAAAGGGGGGATTTTTGGTGGAGAAACGTATTGCAGAACGCTTACGTGATCCTAGATTAGCTGATCGAATTGTTCCAGCTCACGAGGCTGCTTCATGGATTCAAGATGGGATGACATTGGGGTTGAGCGGTTTTACGCGCGCTGGGGATGCAAAAGCTGTTCCTCTAGCTTTAGTGGATCGTGCTAAAACCGAGAAATTCAAAGTAAACGTTTTCACAGGAGCTTCTCTTGGATTTGATATTGATAAACTAATGGCCGAAGCAGGCATTATCCATAAACGCCTTCCTTTCCAAGCAGATCCGGTAATGCGTAAAAAAATAAATCAAGGAGAAATGCTGTTTGTAGATCAACACCTTTCTCACGTAGCCGAATATGTCCGCAATGATGTGCTAAGCAAAATTGACTTTGCCATTATTGAAGCTACAGCGATTACCGAAGACGGACTTCTCATTCCAACTACATCAGTTGGAAATAATTCTATTTTTATTGAAAAAGCAGATGCCGTTATTGTAGAAATTAATTTAGCCCAACCTGCAGAATTGGAAGGGCTCCATGATGTTTATGATCTGGCTCCACAAGGAAAACGCGAACCTATTCCGTTGACAAAAGTGGATTCAAGAATTGGTCAAATCGGCATTCCTCTTGATCCGGAAAAAGTAAAAGGCATTGTGATTACAGACGCTTCTGATTCTCCTTCAACCATCGTGCCGCCGGATGAAGAGACGGCTGTTATGGCCAATCATTTAATCGATTTCCTCAGAAAAGAAATTAAAGCCGGCCGGCTGGATAACACTTTAGCTCCTATTCAATCAGGGATCGGATCCGTAGCCAACGCGGTGCTGCACGGCTTGCTGGTTTCCGAATTTGAAAATTTGGAAGTATATTCTGAAGTTCTTCAAGACGCCGTATTTGATCTAATTGACAGCGGTAAAGTACGTTTTGCTTCAGGCTGCTCCATCACGTTGTCCGAAGAAAAAATGAAAGCCGTTTTTTCAAATTTGGACCGCTATAAAGACAAGCTCATTTTGCGGCCACAGGAAATTTCCAACCATCCAGAAATTATCCGCCGCCTCGGATTAATTTCTATTAATACTGCGTTGGAAGTTGATATTTATGGCAATGTCAACTCGACACACGTGACAGGAACAAAAATGATGAACGGCATTGGAGGCTCCGGTGATTTTGCAAGAAATGCCCGTCTTTCTATTTTTGTGACTAAGTCCATCGCCAAAGACGGCAAAATCTCTAGTATCGTGCCTTTTGTCTCCCATGTAGATCATACCGAACATGATGTGGACATTATCGTAACCGAACAAGGATACGCTGATTTAAGAGGACTCGCTCCTCAAGAACGCCCACGCTTGATCATCGAAAATTGCGCTCATCCAATGTATAAAAAACAACTGCTTGCGTACTATGAAGAAGCCTTAAAAGTAGGTGGACAGACACCTCATGTTTTAGAAAAGGCATTTTCTTGGCATGCCAATTATTTAAAACACGGAACCATGCTGTTTGATCACCAATATATCAATTCTTAATCTTAAACTCCCGTTTCCAGACGGGAGTTTTTCATTTTGACTTTAGTCAGTTGAACTAGCGATAGCGTGCAAAGCAATAAACCACCTGCTATGTGGGTGGCGACGATTGGCGCTTATAATCTCCCGCAAGCCTTCCCACCGAATATCTAAAAACAAAAGCCTTCCTTTTACAGATTGATAGAATCTATCTTATAAAGCCCGTCAAAACCGCCAGTCATCCATCGTTTTTATAAAAGGTCTTATTATTTAGGAATGCTTTGAGAACATTTTTGTTGTGTTGATAACAATAAATAGTGCATCGTTTGGCAATTAAGAGCATGCACAAAATACTGCATAACCTCTGCTTTTGCTTTACATGGAGCGGAGGGAATAAGGCTCGCGAGTGCCTGCAAAGCTTCTAAGACGCTGTCCTTTGCAAAAAATCATGACCGCGGAGGCTCCATGTCAATCATTGAAGTAGTGAAAAATATTTAGTTTGAAATCACTTATTTGCCATTTTACTATATTTTCTAATTGCCAAATACGCCTTTGTTATTCCGTTTTCTCCGCCCGCAAACACGGTATTCTTCCTCCCGCCAATGAATGATCCCTCGATTCCATATGCCTCTCTGTTATTCCTTAAGCGTTCCATCATAAATAACTCACACTCTTCCCCTTCTCCTTATCGCAAGTCAAAGATATTAAAAAGCGAGTTGGATATTTCAATCACATAAAACTTAAGGATAAATAAAACCTCTACTTCATTCAGTACAGAGTCAAAAAAATGGCTTTTGTTTCATTCTGCCTTCGCAAAACAAATGAAACAAAAGCCGATTCCTATAGATGATTATGATCACGGATACAGAAAAACAAAATCTCCCTCCCTTAACAACTTGAATTGTTGCAAGGGAGGGAGACACATTCAACACGTCATCAGTGAGAGATTTCTCATCTGATGAAAGTTTTAATCCTTTATTTATTTATTTTCTTTTATATTTTGTTCTGTCTTTTTGACAGAGTAATCATAATCTGCACGATTTACTGGTTTAAATCCTTTTGGATGGTGGAAACGCAGCAAGTCTCCGTATACTACTCGATCGGAAAAATCAAGCATAGTTTTTACTTGTTTGTTTGGACGCGAACATGCATTTTTGTTTGGCACTTGTTTTCCAGTAGCATTGCTGTAGCATTTTCCGCTTACATACGTATATTGAGGTGTTACAAAGTCTCCGTTTCGGAACGGAACGATTTGGCGATGTTGTTTAGAAAGCAAGTCCGTTCCAAACTCGATGTAATCTTTCGTATCAATTCCCAACAAATGAAGAATCGTTGGACGAACGTCAACATCACCGGCATATTCATGCATTACTCCACCTTTAACACCCGGCACGTGAATGAACAATGGCACACGTTGCAATTGGGCATTTTCGAAAGGAGTAATTTCTTTACCCATCACTTTAGCCATTGCATCGTTATGGTTTTCGGAAATTCCGTAATGGTCACCATACAACACAATGATGGAATTATCGTAAAGACCCGATTTCTTCAGATCGTCAAAGAATTGCTTTAACGCTTCATCCATGTAATGAGCTGTTTGGAAATAATGGTTGACAATCGAGTCTCCAAAATCTCCTGCTGGAAAGTCCGTATCCCCCTCATCCAACGGGAACGGAAAATGGTTCGAAAGCGTGATGAATTTCGCATAAAACGGCTGTTTCAAGCTCTTTAACAGAGGCATGGACTCTCTAAAGAACGGCTTATCTTTCAAGCCATAGTTCAGCACGTCTTTATCATTCATATCATAATAGGCAGAGTCAAAGAAATAATCGTACCCCAACGATTTATACATTTCATCGCGGTTCCAGAACGTCTTCGTATTTCCATGGAAAGCCGCGGAAGTGTACCCATGCGTTTTTAAAATGGCCGGAGTGGCTTGGTACGTATTCAAAGCTTTATTCGTGAAAACTGACCCTTGAGGTAACGGGAACAGCGAGTTTTCCATCATAAATTCTGCATCAGACGTTTTCCCTTGTCCAGTTTGATGGAAGAAATTATCAAAATAAAACGTATTCTTGTCGTGAGCCAACGAATTTAAAAATGGTGTTACTTCTCGTCCATTTAATTTATAGTCAATCATAAAGTTCTGGAACGATTCCAGCGAAACGAAAATGACATTCTTTCCTTTTGCTTTACCGAAATATTGTGGGTTCGGCTCTGCATAATTGGATTTTACGTAATTCTCAATATCCGCAATATCCGAGCTGTCCGCCAATGCTCTTTGTGCAGAAGAACGGACGTTTTGAATCATGTCATACACAGCGTAGTTGTACATACCTAAGTATTTCACAATATAGTTGCGGTCAAACGTACGCTGCAGAAGTTCTGGACGATCTGATTCCGCCAGTCCCAAGTTGACCATAAAGATGATAAAACCGGACATAAAAACACCAGCAACCGGACGCCATCCAATTTTCCCTTGTGGTTTTACCACTTTGAAGACAACCAGTAAAATTAAAATGATAGTGTCCAAGAAATAAAGAACATCATACGGCTTCATCAACGCAAATGCGCTGTCTCCCAAATTTCCGATGCTATTCGTTTTTGCCTGCGTCAAAACCGGCACTGTGATAAAGTCATTGAAAAACCGGTAATAGACAATGTTTGCATAAAGTAAAAAGGAAAGAAGAAAATTGATAACTATAATCGCAATATTTCTTCCTTTCCCTTTAAAAAACAATCCAAAGGCAAGAAACAAGATAGCGGAGCTAATGGGATTTATAAAAAGCAAAAATTCTTGTATTTTATTGTTAATGCCAAGGTTGAATTCTACTTTGTAAGCAATATACGTCTTAATCCAGAACAAAATCACAGCTAAAAAGAAAAACGAGAGTTTCATATTAAACAACCCTCTTTTTCCTACCTTTTCCATATTCAACTTTGTTTCACTCCTTCGGATTAAAACTCTAATGACCATTATAATACATTGTTTAAGAAATTGAAAATATATTTTTAGACAAAATTTACAAACTGTGCTTGCAATTTTACAAATAGGAAGCATTGTATGTAATTACTTCTTTTAATCTCATTTATACAACGTTTACAGTCATTATGCAAACAAAAACCTTTAGATAATTTTTCCTTTTCGAAATTCAGCCATACAGCGGACGTTATGGCTGAAAACTGCAAACCAATGTTACGGCCCTTTTAAATGATCATCCGCAAAACGTATCACTCTAAGCGGCTGTTCTTCATAGCATGATGATATATTTTGCGCTAACGGGGTGAAAATAGTGAAACCAACATATCAGGACGCTCTTGCCGCTTATGGAATTGGCGGTGCTCATCCGGGAGGGCTGGCGTTAACGAGAAAGATTTTGAAGAAGGAGAACATCAGCCGGAGGTCCAAAATTTTGGATGCTGGCTGCGGGACGGGCCAAACGGCTGCCTTTCTTTCGAAATCTTTTCGATGTTCGGTCACGGCTTTAGACAATCATCCGACAATGATTCAAAAAGCCAAACAAAGGTTTTCCGATGAACGACTTCCCGTTCATGCGATTCAAGGGAACGTAGAAAGCCTTCCTTTTTCAGATGCCTCCTTTGATTTTGTGCTTTCCGAATCCGTTACGGCTTTTACAAACATTGCAGATTCTCTAAAAGAATACTGTAGAGTGTTAAAACCAGGTGGAGTTTTATTGATGATTGAAATGACAGCAGAAAAACCTTTCCAGCCGTTGGAATTGAAGGACATGAAAAGAGTTTACGGAATTTCCAACGTATTTTTAGAGACCGAATGGATCCAACACTTACATCGTTCCGGATTTGCCGAAGCTGCCATTATCTTTTCCAACACCGTTCAATCGGAACTTCAAAAAAACTCTCCAGAAAAAGATGACTACCCGGAGTATCAAATCTCAGACCCCGTGGATCCCCAAGTGGAAGAATTGCTTCATGAACATATGAATCTTTCCCGTTTGTATCAAAACATTTTAGGATACCGTGTCTACCGTGCTGTTCGTCCATCTTTAGCAAGAAATCAAGAATAAATGATCAAAACCTGATACCTGTGCGAGATTATCCCTTTCGCCATCCCTCATAAATACAGAAAAAATTTGTTTCGGTCTTAGAACAGAACCTTTGTCTCTGGCTTTAGTTTGCTGCGTGAACGCCACTAACGGGAGGATGGTTATTCAAGACGAATTTTTCTTGTCATTCAACTCTAAAAATCACCTAATCGATTCCCCTACAAAAATGCGGATTAGAAAAAATAGCCACGAATCCTCTTAGTGATCTAAATGTCGGCTGTAAACAGACGTTTCGACATCTGTTGCCAAGATTTTTTGTTTTGATTTTTTTCAACATCATTTTTGAATAAGCTAACGTTTGTGCTATGAAGCAGCACCAATGACACTAGGCATTTCATCGATATGACCATTAGGACAAAATAACTAACCTTCCTTTTTTGCTTTCGATAATCGGACGGGGCTAAAATACCTATTCTCATCCAAAAATCTTATCACAACAGGAAATTCAAATCATGACATATATAATAGTAGAAAAACGGAAAATCCATCATACTCGCTTCCACATTATAATGAAAGCAGCCCTTTATAACCCCCTATTTCATCACCACAGTAGAAAGAAAAAGCGGCATCTAAAACGAAAGCGATCTTGCCAAAACATTAGAAGAGGCTGGAACTTTATGTGCCAGCCTTTCATTTTGAATGGATGAACGCACTGGGAATGAAACGATTTTTTGTCCTCTCTTCTTTCGCAATGGCTGGAGCGTTCGTAGCTGTTGTCAACGTCATGTTCCATATCTTTAAAGGTCAAGCAACTACCTTGTTAAAAATTGCAGCAAAAGACATATTTCTACAGCAGTGAAATCTTGTTGAAAACCGATAATAGCCACTGTCGGACAAGCATGATATCGGTTTGCTTTATGGCAAGGCCGCATGCTTGCCGCATATCATTCGTTTCCTTCCCGGCGCTGAATATCAGTAGTGAACCTTTTAAATCCAACTGTTGCATGAAATAAAATCAAGTAAAACTTTCGATCTTTTTCACGAAAAAAAATCTATTAATAGATTAAAGACGATTTGTAAAATTCAAATATCTATTATGTAAAAAATATATAAAAACAGTAAAAATATGACTAAATTTCCATAAACAAAAGATCTCTCCTATAAAGTCATCGGTTTGGATTCGCCTAAATTGCTTCAGCAAACTAAAGAAAGATTGAACGTAAAACTCTTCAACATGTTAGCCTTCCATGAACGTAAACACGAAGACATGAGATTAAAAAGTCTCTAAAAAATCATGTTTGTCATACCGCTCTCCTTGAATTCGCATTCATTTGACAATACAAGAAGAATCATTGCTTTTGCCAAAATCATTACATGTTTTTTCTTTCTGAACATATTTATACAATGAAAGGAGAAGAGGCCATGTTTTTTATCCATGTCGTGAAGCCCGGAGATTCACTTTATTCGATTTCTCAAAATTACGGGGTTTCTTTTCAAAGGCTGCAAGAAATAAACGGGGTATATCCGGGAGGTTTAGTCCCCGGCCAAGATATAGTTGTTCCAAGTTCCACCTACATTGTTCAACCGGGAGATTCTCTCTATACCATCGCTCAAAAAGCATTTTTATCTGTTCAAACGATCCGAGCTGCCAATCGATTAACTTCCGATGTCATTTATCCGGGAATGCGCCTCTATTTACCATCGCACCCCAAGTATTCAACTGAAGATTTAAGTTTTATTTATCCTGGTACACCTACGGAAGATGAACAGCTGATCATGTCTTTTTCTCCCATCAGTACGTATTTTGCCATGTTTGAATATCACATTTTGCCCGGAGTCGCTTTAAGCACCTTAAATGATCGTTATACCATTCAAACATCTCGCTCGTTTCGGGTAGCCCCGCTTGCCACCATTACGAATTTAACTTCAGAAGGATTCAGCTCAGCATTGATCCGCCAAGTATTGTCAAACCCGCAGATCCGAAACAGGGTTGTGAATGAAATTGTCACGCTTGTAACACAAAAAAATTATTCAGGGGTGACCATCGACTTTGAAAGAGTGGCTGAAACAGAAAGAGACTTATTTACAGGATTTCTTCGGATTTTAAATCAACGTTTGAAAGATCGCGGCCGTTATTATCTTTCCGTCGCCCTTCCAGCAAAAACGGACGATCAAATTCCTTGGTTGAGAGGATACGACTACGGAGGGATTGGATCAGTTGTTGATTTCACGTTTATCATGGCTTACGATTGGCATACTCCTGATTCTCCTCCAGGACCTGTTGCCCCTATTCAAGAAGTGCGAAGAACCATAGAATATGCCATCAACCAAATGCCTTCAAACAAAATCATTCTAGGTTTTCCGCGTTACGGATATGAATGGACTATGTCAAACGGAAGTGTCCAAAGCGCCCGTGCTGTTTCGGTTGACATGGCCATACAACTAGCCTCTTCTCACCAAGTGCCCATCCAGTATTCAAATGAATACCAACAGCCCCATTTTACGTTCCGCGATGAAAATGGGAGAAGGCATATTGTCTGGTATGAAGATGCCCGAGCACGCGTAGCGAAGCTTTTATTAGTCCCTAGGTATCGATTAAGAGGAGTCGGAGCATGGCAGCTTGGATTGCATTTTCCTCAGTCCGGATTTATTGTCAGTGAATTGTTTGATGTTCGGAAAGTATTGTAACGGTCAGCCCCCAACTCTTTTCACGGGTGAGTAGATGGCTATTGACTTGTTTAAGATACCTTTTGTAAATTTCCACTAACAATTACACCCCAACAATCAGAACAAGATCCAGTTTAGTCGTATAATTGTGTAAAAAGAGAAATAAGAAAAGAGCCATGTTGCTTCCCTTTGATAGAATAAACAATAACCGCCAAATATAAGGTGGTATGCAACAATGGCTCAATATCATATTCCCGTAAAAGATAGACTTTTGCACGGATTATCGACGAAGGATGAGGGAATCTGCTGGAATAAATTCCTAATTAATTCCTCTAGGCGCAAACAAAAGAACAGCCTGGTGCCCGCCGTTATGAACAAACGGATAAACATAAAGTCTATCGAAACAGTCCGTATCCATGTCAGTTGACAACCCGGATGGGAAGGTTATCCTTGCGAGTTTCACGAATAAGAGATGGAAGTTCACCACCGAATCGTTTCAACTATACCAACGAAGTGAACAAGTTCTAATACCAGCACGAATGAAAATGGTGAAGAATAGGGGTGTCTGCCCGAAAGATGACCTAATCACGGAAGACTCGTTTGGAACTTCATTTTCCAAATCCATTATCTCCTCGCCGTGCAATTGGTGTCGGGTCACATCATCTTGGTTTAGAAACATCGACAACCTTGGTAGTCGATTAACATTCAGTACATCAGAAAAAATCTTATTCATGAAGATGATGTTATTGTATACTAAACTAACTTATCTGAAAGGAAAAGATTTCAGAAAACCGCATTATTTTCTTTTTTTAAAAATATTTAAAATTGACGAAACTAAAAAACCAAAAGCAACTGCTACAATTATTTTTCCTGACGTTTGATTTATATAATTCGTCTTAGAAAAGTATGCAATTATAATTAAAGAAACAATAAATATAATAGAATACATTATCCTCATCGCTACATCTCCTTTAATTTTCCATTTGACATTAAATAAATTTTATTTGCCAGTTCACGCTGTAAATCTTTCAAGTGGCTAACCAATAAAATCGCTCCCCCATTTTTGCTATATGTTTTTAATAAATCTATCGCTATTTCTTGGGATTTTTGGTCTAACGCTGTAAATGGTTCATCAAGAAAAATTATCTTAGTTTTTCTTGCAAACATTGCGATAAAAAACAATTTATGTTTCATACCAAAAGAATAGTTTTAATAACAAAATTTGTCTATAAAATTGCAGGAAAATTCGAATTTAAATAAAAAAACAGTCTTGTTGTTGCTTAAAAAAGGCAAGATGTTGTTAAAACAATTTATAATAGTCCCCCCCATAAAACTAGACACGAAATGAGGAGGCGTTAAAGTAGGTTTATGGAGAAAACGATATACAACAGATTATAAATTCCAGCTCGTACTAAAGGTCCTAAAAAGGGAAAAACGATGAATGAAATTCCTCTCTCAATGGGATTCACTTGAATCAGATCAGGCAATGGAGAAATGTATTTCTTGAACAATGCCTAGTTGTTTGCGAAAGTAAATTGAAATTACCCAATTTCAACGAGATGATATTCCCCACATTATGAACGTTTAATTCGACAACCACGAAGGATAAATGACTGCTTTTTCTTTTTCGCGGAAATGGTAGGAATCACCTATAATGTTAAAGACCTGAAATGGCTGTTGCTATTACATCGTTGCCGAATACTTTTCCTCTTTCAAGATAAGATAAATTCCCAAAAAATAGATATTGTGATGATATACATCTGCATGGCTGGAACGAAAAATCAAGACGCTCAATCAAAAATCAGGAGTCTCCAATTTTAAGAGAGTGGGATAAATTATTCGCCGTGTCAAGGAGAACGTGGAATCCAGAGCCGAGTAAGAATTAGTCGCAAACGTTTCTATCATGATATTTTGTCGGAGAAGGCGACTGCTAGAGAAACTTTCTGGATTTTCTAAAACCATACGTCATGTCATCCATCCTAGTTAGTCTATCAAGAGATTTACATAATATTTAGGACTTGAGCTTTATATGAGAGGCACTAGTGGCAATACGGTTTTTTGAGATTGCGGATAAAAAACAAAATATTCTAAAAATACTTTAATTTTCTTGTTGAAAACGATTACTAAACTTCCCCCTATTTAATATACTTAATAAAAAACATTGCTTGAGGTGATAAGATGCTTGCTGTACTAGGTTTCCTCATGATCATTGTCTTTATGTTTCTCATTATGACAAAACGACTTTCGGCCATGATCGCCTTGATGATCATCCCGATCCTTTTTGCTCTCATAGGCGGATTTGGAAAAGACATTGGAACGATGGCGCTTGACGGGGTTAAAAGTGTCGCTCCAACCGGAATTATGATTTTATTCGCCATTCTTTATTTTGGACTCATGATCGACGCCGGAGTATTTGATCCCATCATTGCCAAAATCCTGAAAGTCGTAAAAGGCGATCCATTAAAAATCGCCATCGGGACAGCTGTATTGACACTTCTTGTTTCGCTGGACGGAGACGGTACAACCACTTATATGATTACGATTTCCGCTATGCTGCCGCTTTATAAACGAATCGGCATGAAGCCGCTTATTTTGGCGGGCATTGCGGTTTCCGGATCAGGCGTAATGAATCTGCTCCCTTGGGGTGGACCGACAGCCAGGGCAATGAGTGCATTAAATCTGGAAACTTCTGATCTCTTTACACCGATCGTCCCTTCTATGATAGGAGGAGTAATATTTGTTTTATTGATGGCTTATTGGCTTGGAAAAAAAGAACGAAAACGAATCGGTATTATGGAGATCGATCAAAGCACTCTAGTCGAGCAAGCAGCAGCTTTAGAAGAAGATTCCAACAAACGCCCACATCTGCTGTGGTTCAACGCTTTGTTAACGGTTGCTCTTTTGATTGGACTAATTCTGGAAATTCTTCCGACCCCGATTTTGTTTATGGCAGGTTTTGCGTTTGCCGCTATCGTAAATTATCCTCGTTTAGAAGATCAAAAGGAGCGAATTGCTGCTTACGCAGGAAACGCATTATCGGTTGTGTCCATGATTTTTGCAGCCGGAATTTTTACAGGTATTTTATCGGGAACGAAAATGATTGATGCGATGGCAAATGCATTGATATCCCACGTCCCGGAAGCTTTGGGCCCCCACTTTGCGATTATAACGGCGATTTTAAGCGCTCCTTTTACGTTTATTATGTCCAATGATGCATTTTATTTTGGAGTCCTTCCGTTAATTTCAAAGGCAGCCTCCGCCTATGGAATTGATCCTGAAGCTATTGGAAGAGCCTCGCTTTTAGGCCTGCCCGTTCATTTATTAAGTCCGCTAGTGCCCTCCACCTATTTACTGGTTGGAATGGTCGGCGAAGAATTCGGCGATTTGCAGCGAGCCTTCTTAAAATGGGCATGTGGTTCCACCATTGTCATGATCATCGTAGCCGTCATCATCCAGGTGATTCCGTTTTAAGCTTTATTTAAAAAGGTTGCCGAGGCTTTCTTTTTCCAAAGAAAGCCTCCCCTAAAAATGAAGTGAAATGCTGCCTATGAAAAGGAAACAGAATCGAGGCTTTTGACAATATTGATCCATGTTTTTCCGGGGACAAATGGAAGAAAGTGCCCGTTTTCGTACGGCAAAATCCTGCCGTTTTCGTTTCTCCATTCCACTTCTCGGCACACGCCCCGTTGAATCCAATAGGCTTTTCCTCCCGAAGTTAAATCAATCTCTCTCCGCCCTTTGCTGTCAATAACACGATGGTTCGTTTCGATAATCAACAGATTATCCACTAAAACAGGTTTTTTCGTTTCTGCATCCATTGTTGGCTCTCCACCGGAATAGCGTTCCATTTTTTTCGTTTTAGCATCGAACCGATAATCTGCATTAAAAAGTGAATATTTGGAATAAGCAATATGAACGTTCTCTACCTTACGTCCGGAAAGATGCTTCGATTCGTTATCCGTATAAAAAGGGAGCGGCCTGGGCGCAGGAGTCATTTTGAATTGCTTTTCGGCAGCTCCTTTTTGAATGTTTTCAAAGGTGATGTAGGAATTGTGGGGCGCCTTTCTGTCCTTTGACCGTTTAAATAAAGTGCCATCATACTGAATGCCATTCAGATTATCAATCAAGCCCGATTGGAGCATTTGTTTCGCCTCCGGGCTATAGCCGTGAGCGATAAACAGGCTATCGTAGCCCTTCGCCAAATCAATCATGTAATCTCTCGCGCTGCGGACAGGCCCTATTTTATCGGGCTTTTGGCTTTGAAAAATGGCCAGAAACCGAGTAATATCACCTTCGGCCAGCACTTCATACACAATATCAGCTGATTGAAGCCCTGATTGCGGCCGAGCTTTCGGATGATTATTGATGACTACAGCCACCGCGCGGTCACTAGGCTTTTCGGTAGTCCCCATCCCTGTCAACGGGTAGCTGTATCGATCTTCATGCTTTTCTGTGGCGAAAATTTTTTCTTGAATTTGGTCTTGATCATTCTGGGAATGCTCTTCGCCGCTACTCGCACATCCCGATAAAGTCAAAATCATAATACAAGCTGCTGCTAACCATTTTTTCAACATCACATAATCCCCTATCGTTTCATATGGCCCGCTTCCTGCCATCTTTTTGATCCAAAACTACCACCCGAGGCTTCGCTGCTAGTTAAGATCATCCCTATTATCGACTAGACAAATTCGAAAATTGGGGCTTTTTCAATAAGTTTTTCATTTGAAAACAGCTCGCACAAACCATACATTCATTTTCACCATTCTAGCCAAATTTCTTTCTTAACAATCATGTACAACGTTTGTTTTAACCATGAACCACGAACTGTTTCGTTACTTGCGTCAAGAGCTGTTCGAAAAAAAAAATCACTCCCCTCAAATGAACCGATCTTGTTAATATATGTTTCTGGTATATGATTATATGGATTGATTTTCCTCTATAGCAAGAGAAAAATATCTTAAAGGATGAATACAACTTGAAAACAAAATCATCCTTCTTCTCGTTACAAGGTTATATAAGCCCAAATGGAGAATACTACAAAAAAGACAAGGACCTTGTCGCTAAGTTTACCAAGCGAGGTGAAAAAGATTGCTTTTTTTAGATAAGAACCATGATCCTAGTAAGAACAAAGATTTGATTGCAAAACTTTTGGACACGAAAGCGGATTTGAAAAGCGCCATCAAGGAAACCGATGATCTTTTTGATCAATATAGTACGAAGAGAAAGCAACAAAATTCCTTTTCTGTTTCTGTGCTTTCGATGGCCAAAAAAGCAGCAAGCCTTTTATCGCTCCAAAAGACGAACGATATTTCATGGAAGACAGATTTTGACGAGAACGGTTTTGTTTATCCAATGTGGAAAAACCTTTTAGATCAAGAATACATCCATTTCATGTCCAAGATTGATAGAATCGTAAATGTGTTAGATTACGGAGCTGTAGGAGACGGAAAAACCGACAACACAAAAGCGTTTCAAAAGGCGATTGGAAACGGGCGGGTAAAAGTGTACGTACCAGAAGGTATTTTTTTAACAAAAGGAATCAAGCTGCCTTCTTGGACATGCTTGATTGGAAAAGGAAAAGGTGTCACAACCATCAAGCTTCATCCTGATGCCCCCATCGAGACAAGATTGGTAACGAACGCTAACCATTGGAAGGGAAACCACCATATTTTCGTGGAAGGAATGAGTTTAGACTGGAATATAGAACGGCTCGGGAACACGGAACGTACGAGTGCGGGCGGGCATAGTTCCAGTTGCTTCACATTCGCTAATGTCACATATGGCTGGGTAAAACAGGTAGAAGCCATCAACCCCGGCCTGCATTGTTTTGATGTTTCCTCAACCCGCTATCGTTACGCAGGGGACGGAAAACGCGCCCGGGGCCGAAGCAGGTACATTTGGCTTGACCACTTAAACGGATATGGATTTGGCGATGATGGAATCACCACTCATCACAGCGACTATATTTTTATTTCCAACAGCCATATGTGCGATCCAAGCGGAAAAGCACATAAAAAAGGAATATCCAATTCTAACGGCATCGAGGTGGATGACGGGTCAAGAAACATATGGCTCGTCAACAACTCGACATCAAGATGCTTCGGCGGCGTGGAAATCAAAGCCCACCACAATGCTTCGGCGGCATCCAACGTCCACATTATTGGGCATTTATCCGTCCACGACAATCGTTCTTATAACATCCGTCATATCGGACACCATAAAATTTCGGATCCCGAATCGAAAACGGCTTTCAATATAAAGGCGACAATGATTGTTTCAATCGCACCGATTTTTACAGATTTATATCAACATTCTGCCCCTAGAGGTTTGGTTGTTTCTGCCTATCGGAACGTAGTCATTAACCATTTTACATTAATTGGCGACCCGGATTATAACTACAAGGAAAATCCTGTGATCGCCATTCAGTATCGGGCGCGCAATATCGTTTTGAATCATGTGTCGATACAGAATTTCCATACAGCCGGTGCTGATATTAGGATTTTCGGCGGACCTCAGCGGGCAGATGATGTCTCCATTCGCCATACAACCATCCGCCAGTCCGCTCCTCTGGCCGTTCAGATCGGTGCCGGAGTTCAAAATATCCACATTCATCGCTTGAAAGCCGTTAATAAAAACGGCAAATGCGGACTGAAAGCTGAAAAGTTCCCTCCCTCTCTTTCCGATTTTCAAGCAACGGGCTATAAAATGCCGGTTTGTATTAAGTGAAACTTCCATCAGGGGGGTTTTTTCATCTCCTGATGGTTAGTTAAACCAATCGGGCATTTACGGGCAGTTGTCCCCTACTACCTTTACTTCTTCGTTTGTTTCAACTTCCAATCCGAGATGGGGGACTTAAAAACCTCGACTATTTTAGAAGAACCGATTCATAGCTTCGATTTTTTTCTGCAATTGGCGGCAACTTTCCTTTTATTTCTTATTGCAATTATACATTCCCATTCATCCACAAATAAATAAACATGCCCATTGTGAAATCAGCGATCTCGAGACTGCCTCAGTGTATTTGGATTATTTTTCGTGGTTTAGGTTACCATAATTACAAAGAAACGAATAGGAGGGTGAGATTTTATGAACCAAAATCAACAACAATTTTTTGATTATGTAGCAAAATTACAGCAAAAAGTAACTATGTTACGTGCAGATTATTGGGAACAATATTCCAGTTTTGATACATGGCAATTTTGGGTGTCTGTGTTAATGCTTGTCGTTCCTTTAATTGTTTTAGCTTTTACGATAGACAGAGAGAAAATTTTTTTAATTGGATTTTACGGCTTAAATGTTCACATTTGGTTCTCATACATTGATTCGTTCGGTGTAAGGACCAATTTATGGGGATATCCTTATGAAGCCATTCCTTATTTTCCTAGCTTTTCATTGGATGGCTCCCTTGTTCCGGTTACATTTATGCTCGTCTATCAATGGACGTTGAATCACAGTAAAAATTTTTTTCTCTATGCCTTTCTTACATCCTGTGTTTTTGCTTTTATCTTGAAGCCTATTTTGGCCAGCCTCGATTTATTTGTCTTAAATGACGGGTTAAACTATTTCCACCTTCTGATCGTCTACTTGATCACATTCTTATTCGCTTGGATTGTAACAAAGATCTTTTTGCTAGGGGAAAAAAAACAGGCTCATTAAACGGACGTTCATATTCTTCGCAACGCTGTCACAAACCATTTTCAGCCACCAGTCCAATAGCTTTCTCACTTTCAAGTCATCAGCAAAAGTTTCGAAACAAGATAAAATAAGTCCGCGAAAACGGACAACAAGAATTCCACGCTTTTCAAACCATTCGAATGCAGCCATCCATTCTGACAGCGATAGAAAAAAATGCTTACTATCCAAATGATCTTATTTCCGATGGAGAGTGAACCCTCACTCTCCTATTTTTTGCTCCCTTGACAATTACCACCGATCATGATATCTTGACGTTACTGTTTTTCTATAATTTATAATATAAATTATTTTTTTACAATTTAATATTGTGGGAACAGGTTCCAAAGACGATTTTTGTCCTTGGATGAAAAGGGAAGCCCGGTGCAAATCCGGCACGGTCCCGCCACTGTAAGAGGCGAGCAATGCCGATGCAGCCACTGGCCGAAAAGGCTGGGAAGGTCGGCAAAAAGCGATGACCCTTAAGTCAGGAGACCTGCCTGTTCTGACAACACTGCTTTTACCTACGGGAGATAGGGAGGTGTTATAAATGGAAAAAACAGGGTATTTTACACCCTTTTTTTGGCATTTCTAACTCCTTATCGAACGTTAGAAATGCCTTTTTATTTGGGGAAATTAATTAGGGAGTGAAAAAACACATGAAATCAAGCAATCTTGGTTATCCACGTATTGGTGAAAATCGAGAATGGAAAAAAGCATTGGAACAATTTTGGAAAGGCCAAGTGGATGAAAGCCAGTTTCTACAGACGATGGAATCCATTCGGCATCAACACTTGAAAAAACAGCATGAAATCGGGATTGACCTTATCCCCGTCGGCGATTTTACGTTTTACGATCAAATGTTGGACACGGCAACTATGTTTGGATTAGTACCGGAACGATTTAATTGGAAAAGAAATGACATTCCCCTTTCTGTTTATTTTGCCATGGCGCGCGGCAGCGACACTGCGCATGCTTGCGAAATGACGAAATGGTTCAATACAAACTACCATTATATTGTGCCTGAATGGAACAACGCCCAACCAAGACTCATTGAAAACAAGCCGCTGAAAGCGTACCAAGAAGCAAAAAGGAAGCTTGGAATCTTAGGAAAACCTGTACTGATCGGGCCATATACCTTCATCAAACTGTCCAAAGGATATAAGGAAAAAGAGCTCCCTGCCCTTATTTTGCAGCTTCTTCCTCTTTATGAACAAATTTTACAGGAATTGCAAAATGAAAAGGTAGAATGGCTGCAAATCGATGAACCTATTCTCGTTACTTCTATTTCCAAAGAGGAAATGAAAACGATCCAGTTCATTTATCATCAATTGCATGAGGCGGCACCAAACTTAAAAATTATGCTGCAAACATACTTTGATTCCGTCGATTGGTACCAAGAGCTTATGGACTTGCCGATTCAAGGAGTCGGACTCGATTTTGTCCATGGCGGCGAAAACAACTTAGAATCACTGCTTACTCACGGCTTTCCCGCCAATAAAGTGCTCGCGGCTGGCATCATTGACGGACGGAACATCTGGCGGTCTGATTTAGCGGAAAAACGTCATCTCATTGAAAAGATCACTTCTGTCGTTCCGGAATCGATGCTGTGGATTCAACCTTCTTGCAGCTTAATTCATGTACCGGTAACGACGAAGAACGAAACAAAATTAGACAAAATCATCAAACAATCGCTGGCTTTTGCGGATGAAAAATTAACCGAAATTGTGTTCCTGGCAAGAGATCAACACGGGGTGGACGACGCTTATTTTCAAAAAAACCAACAAATCATCCAAACATGGAAAAACCATTCGGAAAGACATCGCCAAAGTGTACAGCAAGCTCAAAAAAACTTACAACATGTATCAGCGACAAGAAAATCGCCTTATTCCATTCGCCAATCCGTCCAAAAAGAAGCGTTCGACCTCCCTATTCTTCCGACAACGACTATCGGCAGTTTTCCGCAAACAGCTGATATCCGCAAGGCAAGGCAAAAATGGAAAAAAGGCGAATGGAATGAACAGCAGTACGAACAGTTTATTCAGCAGCAAATTCAAAAATGGATTTGTCTACAAGAAGAGATCGGACTGGATGTATTGGTTCATGGTGAATTTGAAAGAACCGATATGGTGGAGTTTTTTGGGGAGAAACTGGGAGGATTCGCTTTTACCGAAAATGGTTGGGTCCAATCGTATGGCTCACGCTGTGTCCGTCCCCCTATTATCTACGGCGACGTAGAATTTTTGCAGCCGATGACCGTGAAAGAAAGCGTCTATGCACAATCATTAACGGACAAGCCTGTAAAAGGGATGCTTACGGGACCGGTGACGATTTTAAACTGGTCGTTTGTTCGCGATGATAAATCTCGTCAAGAAGTATGCGAACAAATTGCGCTCGCTTTAAGAAAAGAAGTGGAAGCATTAGAATCAGCAGGCATTGCGATGATCCAAGTAGATGAACCCGCTTTGCTGGAAGGATTGCCTTTGAAGGATCATGACAAGCAAAACTATTTGAATTGGGCCGTGCGGGCATTCCGAATCACCACCTCAACAGTCCAAGATACAACGCAAATTCATACTCATATGTGCTATTGCGATTTTGCTTCTTATTTAGAAGACATCAGCAAAATGGATGCGGATGTGATTTCAATTGAAACATCCAGAAGCCATGGCGAAATTATCCCTGTCTTTGAAAAACAAACGTACGACAAAGGAATCGGACTAGGCGTTTATGACATCCACAGCCCTCGAATACCAACTGTAGAAGAGATGGCCGCTATTATTGAAAAGTCATTACAAGTGTTGGATCCCGACCAATTTTGGATTAACCCTGACTGCGGTTTAAAAACAAGAAGTGAAAAAGAAGCGATTGCCTCTTTAAAAAACATGACGGCTGCAGCCGACGAAATCAGAAACAAACTAAAGGAAACCATACGCTAACTTTATACGCTGAAAAGAAAGGGGCGCGACTTGCCCCTTTCTTTTCGTTGAAAATATAACGGCTCTTTCCTATATCATAAAAACGTTTAGGCCGTCGCTGTATGGATACTTATGGCTCTCGTAAACTAGCCAATCATCACAACATTCTTCTATTCAACGAACGGGCAAAGAACCGTTTCGACCTTTCAAAATAAAGATTAGAAACCAAAGAAACAATCCCCCAGATCCCGCTGTCAACACGCTTAAATCTATCCAATGATTCTAAAACAAACGAATCATTTTTACGAAATGAAAATCTGCGATTGAGCTTTCAACAAAACTCAAAAACATTTGGACAAAAATTGGACACAAATGATTTGACTTGTATTAAAAACAGAAATATAATGAATTCGAAAGATTTGAAATCAAGATTTTTATAAATGAAAATTTCAATTCTTTCACTATTTTTCCAAACGAAGGGGTGCCATCAAAATGAAAACTTTCGAAACACGAAACAAAAGTTTTATTAATGGAAGTTGGACAGAAGGTTTAAGCCAACGTACTTATGATATTTTAAATCCTTATGATCATTCAGTGATTTCCACTGTTCGGTTAGCGACTGCTAAACAGTTGGAAGAAGCATTTACGATAGCAAAAGAAGCTCAAAAAAAGTGGGCAAAATCTAAACCGGAAGAAAGACGAGAAGTGATCCTGAAAGCGGCTGAATTTTTGCGCAATCACCGCGAAGAAATTGTGGAAGTTTTTTCTCGCGAAACAGGCGGCACGCTTCTGAAAGCAAACATAGAATTGGATTTAGGATTAGAGATTCTAGAAGAAGCCGCTAAGATGGTAAATGAAATTTACCATGTACGCGAAATCCCTTCGAACATCGGAGGAAAAGTCAATCATGTTTATAGACTTCCATTAGGAGTCATTTCATCGATTTCTCCTTTTAATTTCCCGTTTAATCTATCGATGAGAACGATTGCTCCAGCCATCGCTTTAGGAAACAGCGTCGTTCATAAACCAGATATTCAAGTGGGATTTACAGGCGGTGTCGTGATTGCAGCCGCGTTTGAATATGCCGGATTGCCAAAAGGTGTTTTCAACATGATTCTCACTGATCTTGAAGAAATCGGCGATGGTATGCTGACCAACCCTATTCCGAAATTAATCAGCTTCACTGGATCTACTCCTGTCGGAAGACATATTGGTGAAATTGCCGGTAAACATTTAAAACGAGTGGCGCTGGAATTAGGAGGCAACAACCCATTCATCGTTTTATCAGACGCTGACGTTGACCGAGCTGTAGATGCCGCCATATTCGGCAAGTTTATCCATCAAGGACAAATCTGCATGTGTATTAACCGAATCATTGTTCACAAAGATCTCTATGAACAATTCATATCCAAATTTGTGGAACGGGCTAAAGCGCTTCCTTATGGTAATCCATTAGATCCTAAGACTGTCATTGGGCCGCTGATCAACGAACGGCAATTGGAAAAAGCGCTAGGGTTTATTGAAGAAGCGAAACGCGACGGTGCCAACGTTGCATTGGAAGGAAAACGTGTTGGCAACATTTTAACTCCAACTGTCTTCCGCGATGTAAAAAATTCGGATAAAATTGCCCAAATGGAAATGTTTTCCCCTATCGTTTCGATCATTCCGGCAGAAACAGACGAAGAAGCGATCGAAATCGCAAACGATACGGAATACGGTTTAAGTTCAGCCATCTTTACAACGGATCTAGAAAAAGGCGAACGTTTTGGATTGATGATTGACAGCGGCATGACCCATATTAACGACCAAAGCGTCAATGACGCTCCAAATGTTCCGTTCGGGGGCAATAAAATGAGTGGATTGGGTCGTTTCGGCAATCCTTGGATTGTAGATGAATTCACTGTAACAAAATGGATTTCTCTGCAAACAAAATATCGTGAATTCCCGTTCTAATCACTAAAAAAACAGGCTGTCGAGAAAATCATCGGCAGCCTGTTTTTATATCTTTCACTCATTCCATGAAAAAACATGATTTTTGTATTTTTGTATTGGGCGATTTTTTTCGTCCAATCCGTGAACATGGAACAGTGATGCAGCACTCACGCATGAACAAATACATCAACACCGTCTTGGAGAACCTGAAAGACCCCGTCTCATTTGTAAAGTCTATTCGTCTTTTTGAATGTCCTGCTTGATCCCCCTTTCTTCTCTTTCCTGGCACGAAACTTCCACAAGCGATATGCCCATATTAAATTAGTTCTCATCTGTGAAATTATTTTCATTTTATAATACAATGATTAATGACTGTTTTGTTTTTTTTTGATAAAGGGAAATTCGTAAGGGTGTATGCGCATGATGAATATTCTTGTGACACTGAATGCCAATTACTTGCCTCCGCTGAAAGTACTGTTACATTCGCTGTTCTGCAACAACAAAAACGAGTCATTTTCCATCTATCTTCTATATTCCGACATACCAGATGAAGACATACGAGCTTTGGAGCAATACATAGTATCAAAAGGGCACCGTTTCATTCCGATATTCATAGATTCGAACTGGTTTCAAGATGCACCTGTATTTCGGCACTACACATCTGAAATGTATTATCGGCTGGCCGCTTATCAATTTTTGCCGGAAGATGTCGACAGAATATTGTATCTTGATCCGGATATTGTTTGTATTAATTCGATCACGGAGTTTTATTGGACCGATTTTGAAAATTGCTTATTTGTGGCAGCCGAGCACGAACATTCCGCTAAAATGGCGCGGGCGATCAACAAATTGCGTTTGCGTACACCAAATGCGAAGGGCTATTTTAATACAGGTGTGTTGTTGATGAACATGGCGTCTATCCGAAAAGAAGTGAATATCGAAGAGATCTACCAGTTTATCGAAAAAAACAAATTAAAACTCGTTCTCCCAGACCAAGATGTATTGAATGCTTTATATTGGGATAAAATCAAGCCGGCAGACAGCCTGAAATACAATTATGATGCCCGCTATTATGAACTTTCGAAACTGATTCCAAAGCGGAAACACACTCTCGACTGGATTCGCCGCAACACCGTTTTCATCCATTATTGCGGAAAAGACAAACCTTGGCATAAACAGTACAAAAATGAACTCAAGTGTTTTTACGAACAGTATAAGGAATGAAAAATTTTGCTTAATGGCTTTATAGACAAAAAATCAAAAAAGACATGGCCAATGGAACCATTCTGTCATAATATGACAATCGAAATCACGTGTCAAAAATCCACAAGTTTTTCGGTCCAATAGGCTCCTCCCAAGCCATTCATCAACCACTTTCACTGTTTAAAAATATTTCTGTCCACTCACATTCCTTACACTTTCAAATATGCGGAGAACAATCAGAGTAGTTGGCAGACAGAAACATCATAAAAAGAATTATCACTTTCTCTTTTAGAGTTGTCTGACTCATTTAGGTCGGATATCTTTAGAACCTATCCACGGAATGGAAGCCAACCATATAGACATTTGGCCTAAGTTGACAAAGAAAGATCAAATGTAAATCCATTTGGTCTTTTTTTTTTTGAGAAAACAAACGAGAAAGTATGTATCTTCCCAGAAGAGTATAATATAAAATAAAACGTGAGGAGATGAACGAAAATGAAAAAGGAAGTAATGGAAAGATTTATTTCTTATGTCAAAGTGGACACTCAATCTGATGAAAACAGCAACACTTGTCCATCTACTCCCGGCCAGTGGACGCTTGCCCGCATGCTTGTGGACGAATTAAAAGCGATCGGCATGGAAGATGTGACAGTGGATGAAAACGGCTATGTGATGGCCACTCTTCCGGCCAATACGGAAAAAAATGTCCCGACCATTGGATTTTTGGCCCATCTGGATACAGCGACTGATTTTACCGGTGCCGGCGTTCAACCGCAAATTGTCGAAAACTATGACGGCGGTGACATTATCTTAAATAAATCTCTAAATGTCGTACTTTCGCCAAAAGATTTTCCTGAACTGGCTAACTATAAAGGCCACACGTTGATTACCACTGACGGCACCACTCTTCTCGGCGCCGATGATAAAGCGGGGATTGCCGAGATCATGACGGCTATGGCTTATTTATTGGATCATCCAGAAATTAAGCACGGAAAAGTAAGAGTGGCGTTTACACCGGATGAAGAAATTGGAAGAGGTCCTCATAAATTCAATGTAGACGCTTTTGATGCAAAATATGCTTACACAGTGGACGGTGGCCCGCTCGGCGAACTGGAGTATGAAAACTTTAACGCTGCCGCTGCCAAAATTACGATCAAAGGCAACAACGTACATCCCGGAACAGCGAAAGGGAAAATGGTGAACTCGACAAAGATTGCCATGGAACTCCATCGTAAACTGCCGGAAAAGGAATCACCTGAATATACAGAAGGATACGAAGGATTCTATCATTTGCTTGCGATCAACGGTGATGTCGAACAAACAACTTTGCACTACATCATCAGGGATTTTGATCGAGAACAATTCAACGCCCGAAAAGCCCAATTAGAAAAGATTGTAGAAGAATTCAGAAATATATACGGGAAAGATAATATTTTGTTGGAACTCAAAGATCAATATTATAATATGAAAGAAAAAATCGAACCGGTCAAAGAAATTGTCGACATTGCGTACGAAGCGATGAAAAATTTAGACATTGAACCGAAAGTTACACCGATCCGAGGAGGTACCGACGGCGCACAGCTATCGTACATGGGCCTCCCGACACCTAATCTTTTTGCAGGCGGAGAAAACTTCCACGGCAAATATGAATACATTTCCGCCGACAATATGGTAAAAGCAACGAACGTGATTATTGAAATCATCAAACTGTTTGAACAAAAGGCCAATGCATGATCCTTACCGTTATGTTTTAGCTAAAAAACACATCGGAATCATCTGCAAAAACGAACCCATCTTACATCTGGGTTCGTTTTTCTTTTTACAGACAATCAGAAAACAGAATTTTGGTAGAAAAGAAGCTAAGATCCTTCAATTTCTTTTTTAAATAGGGCCACATTTCCGAGAAATAGAATCAAGTATGCAGAAACGATCGATATGACAGACCTGTTTTATGTTTCAAAATATTTACTTCTATCTGAATATTTGATACCATTTAATTTAATTATTTAAAGGAAGGAAGGGAACAACTTTGGAACAACACACAATTCAATCACTGCAAACCAAAAAACCGCCATTTCGTGCGGATCAAGTGGGCAGCTTGTTAAGATCAAAACGGATTCAAAAAGCTCGTTCTCAAAGAGCAGCAGGCGAAATAACAGCTGACCAATTGCGGCTGATTGAAAATGAAGAAATCGCACGGATCGTTGAAAAACAAAAAGAAATCGGACTTCAAGCCGTGACAGATGGTGAATTTCGCCGAGCATGGTGGCACTTTGATTTCCTTGAAAACCTTGACGGTGTGGAAGGCTATGAAACAGAAAGCGGCCTCTCATTTCATCAAATGCAAACAAAGTCTCATGGAATTAAGGTGACAGGAAAATTGGATTTCACAGACCACCCTATGCTGGAAGATTACCGATATCTCCATAGCATCGCCGGCAGCCATATTGCTAAAATGACCATTCCAAGTCCAAGTATGCTTCATTTAAGAGGCAAAATCGAAAAAACCGCTTACGGGGACGAAGAAGAATTTTTCCATGATTTAGCTAAAACTTATCAAAAGGCGATACAAGCTTTTTATGATGCGGGCTGTCGCTACTTACAGCTCGATGATACGTCTTGGGGCGCCCTGTGTTCAACCGAGAAAAGAGAAGAAATGCTGGCTCAAGGAGTAGACCCCGATCAATTGAGCACTACATACATGAAGTTAATAAACGAAGCTGTGGCGGTCCGTCCGGATGATATGACGATTACCATGCACATTTGCCGTGGCAATTATCGCTCGACATGGTTTTCTTCCGGCGGCTATGAGCCGGTAGCAGAAGTCCTGTTTAACGGATTGAATATAGACGCCTTTTTCCTCGAATATGACAGCGACCGAGCTGGCGGCTTTGAACCGCTCCGATTCGTGAATCGATCCGATTTGAAAATTGTGCTCGGCTTAATCACATCAAAAGCGGGAGAACTGGAAAATCCAGACGATATTAAACGGCGCATTGATGAAGCCTCCCATTATGTTGATTTAAACCAATTATGTTTAAGCACACAGTGCGGTTTTGCTTCAACAGAAGAAGGCAACTTGTTAACGGAAGAACAGCAATGGGCGAAACTGCGCCATGTCGTTCAAATTGCCCAAGATATATGGAAATAATAAAATGTATTTAGAAAGACATATCATTCCGGTATTCACGGGTGATATGTCTTTTTATCAATGAAACCGAAACGTCGATTTTATGTTCTCTCAACAACACCGCCCCCCCAATCTGAAACGGATCGATTTTCCCATCAACACAAAATGATTTAAAAAATTTCAAAAGGATCATGAACGGAAATCGATTTTTTATTTTTGTGAATGCGACTCAATGAATCTTTAGGAACTATTGTAAAGATTCATTGAAAAACGGAAAGAAAAGCGAGGAATAGCGATGAAAAAATACCAAGTCTTTTTGTTTCTAGTCCTAGCCAATTTATTTTGGGCAGGTAATTATGTGTTCGGAAAATATGTAGTGGCCGAAATGTCTCCTTTACAAATGACATTTTCCCGTTGGGTGATTGCGATCTTTCTTTTATTCCCTCTCGCTCATTGGATTGAACGTCCGGATTGGAAAAACGTTTGGAACCAGTGGAAAATTCTCATCGTTCTGTCGCTGTTGGGGATTTTAGGGTATAACCTTCTTTTATATGAAGCCTTGCGGTTTACGACCTCCTTAAATGCAGCGCTGGTCAATTCGATCAATCCGGCAGTCATCGTCCTTTTTTCCGCCATTCTTTTAAAGGAAAGAATTTCGCTGGTGAACGGCTTCGGCCTCGTCATTTCCCTTCTGGGGGTTCTTCTTGTTTTAACGAAAGGACACTTGGAGCAAATTTTTCTCATTGACTATAACCGAGGCGATCTCCTCATGCTCTTGGACATCCTCGTTTGGACGTTTTATTCCATTTTAGGGAAAAAGATTCAAAACGTTCCCCCCATTTCTGCTACTGCGGTATCCGTATTATTGGGATTGGTGATGCTTCTTCCTTTTATTCTTGTTTCCGGCGTCCACTTTCCTCTTAGCAAAGAAGCCGCGATAGGAATCTTATATATTGGAATTTTTCCCTCCGTCGGATCTTTTGTTTTCTGGAATGCGTCCATTCGGGAAATTGGCCCCAGCCGAGCGGGAATTTATTTGAATTTGATCACGGTATTTACCGCTCTTCTAAGCCTGCTCATGGGGAACCCTATTACTTTCGTGCAGATTTTAGGAGGACTCCTCGTCTTTATCGGCGTCTATCTGTCCAGCCAAAAAAGAAGGCAAGAACAGGCCGCCCTGTTAAACCAACAAAAAATAAGTGCGAAATAGCGACACATAAATAGATTTCACCAACTAAATGCAAGCCATAAAGAATAAAACATACACACAACAAAGCGATCATAGAATGGAGATAAATGACTTATTGCATGATCTCAGGAAGGGGAGCGTGTTTCATGGAGAATCGAACTCGGAATCAGCATTATTATGGCCATGTGCCTCATCCTATAAGAGATGATGGCGCCGGTGCAACCGATTTCGGTCCGCGGGACATCATGAGGGACCTGGAGAACCCCGACATGCTGGTTCCGCCTGCCACCGATGCCGGTACGATCCCTAACTTGAAGTTCTCTTTTTCCGACACCAATATGCAGTTAAATCATGGTGGTTGGTCACGAGAAGTAACGGTAAGACAGCTGCCGATCGCAACCACACTGGCAGGCGTGAACATGCGTCTGACCCCTGGGGGTGTTCGTGAGCTGCATTGGCATAAACAAGCGGAATGGGCCTTCATGATTATGGGCCGGGCGCGCATCACCGCCGTCGATCAGAACGGTCGGAACTTTATTGCGGACGTCGGCCACGGGGATCTATGGTACTTTCCCCCCGGCATTCCACACTCCATCCAAGGGCTTGAAGAAGGCTGCGAGTTTCTGCTTGTTTTCGATGATGGCAACTTCTCCGACTTCGACACCTTCTCCATCTCAGATTGGTTCGCGCACACACCGAAAGACGTGCTGTCCGCAAATTTCGGCGTATCAGAAAGCGCCTTTGCTCATATACCCCAAAAACAACGATACATTTACCAATCAAAAGTTCCCGGTCCTTTGGAGAGCCAAAAGATACCGGACCCTTACGGAACGGTGCCCAAAAGCTTCACACACCGGTTGCTTGCGCAGGAACCGCTCGTCACTCCGGGCGGGACAGTGCGTATAGTCGATTCCACCAACTTCCCCATTTCAACTACCGTTGCGGCGGCATTGGTAGAAATCAAGCCAGGTGCTATGAGGGAAATGCATTGGCATCCGAATAACGATGAATGGCAATATTACCTATCGGGCACAGGACGCATGACCGTCTTCGCAGCAAATGGCAAAGCGCGAACTTTCAATTACCGGGCCGGCGATGTAGGATATGTGCCGTTCGCCTTCGGACACTACATCCAGAACACCGGTGACCAAAGCCTATGGTTTCTGGAGATGTTCAAGAGTGACCGTTTTGCCGATGTGTCGCTAAATCAGTGGATGGCGCTCACTCCTCGGGAGCTGGTAGCGGACAACTTGCATGCAGGACCAGAATTGATGAACGCACTACGTAAAGAAAAATGGCCGGTTGTCAAATACTCCAATCAACAACGACAAGTTTAATACGACCAAACCGTTGATCATTTCTGTGAGCTGTCTGCCGACTCCAAAATCAGCTGTCGCTTATAATGATTTTTTACATCACAAACACAAGGAAAGATTGAAAAATCCTGTGCATTCGCTAAGTCTCACTCCTTGCCCTCATCTTCAATCTCCCAGTGAGCAGATCTTGCCTCCGCAAATGGTTATCCATGATTCATTTCACCTTATTTGAATCATTCACTGTTACACAAAGATTTCGCAACTTTATCCTATTGAACCAACAAGCACAAAGCATTTTATCCAGTTATTAAAGACAAGTTTAAACCATGACTTTTTAGTCATGGTTTTCGCTCTTTTTGTCAATAACTGATTATCAATTTATTTTTTATATCAAAAAATCATCAGCTTTGGCTCATGGAGCAGCGCTTGAACGATCCCAACCTTCTTTTTGTTCTCCAAAGATAAATCATCTATTTTTTATTCAGATCCAAATCCATTATTTCAGCTAATTCTTTCATTCTCTTACTGCAATCTTTTTTATAAAAGCTGGCTGAATATTTCAGCAAATCTATCACCTTCATATTGTCATAATAAAAAACTTCTGAAGGCAAATACCCGATGTCTTTTTTGATTTCAGGAGCATATTTTATACAGTCTTTTCCGAAAATCTTGGCATTTCCGCTTGTCGGATAAATGAGAGACAATAACGTTCTTATGGTCGTCGACTTTCCCGCACCATTTGGTCCGATGAATCCAAAAATCTCACCTTGTTCAACCGTAAAACTAATATCCGTAATTCCTCTTGCCTTTCCATAGGTTTTCGTCAAGTGGTTGATTTCAATGACATTCATTCTTTGAACCCCATTTTTTAATAATGCAGACTTTCTCAATCTTCGGTTTCATCATAAAAAGATTCCTTAAGCAGATTTAAATAATGATCCATTTCCGATAATATTTCATCCATATCGAAATGCTTCAAAGAGAATAGCTTCATCTTTTTTTGCTGTTCATTTGATAATCCTTCCATCGTCCACATGATAATTTTGATAGCTCTGTTTATATCAAGGCCTTGTTTAAATTTTGAAGTATCAATATCGGTAAATAATTTTTGATAGCTGCTGACCAATATTTCGTTATTCCTTTGCTCTAACTCTTTTTTTACCTCGTCGGATTCTTCTTGAGAGGCGGCTATAAAGAAATTGAAGATATCGGGATATTTCTTCATTAATTCAAATTCCAGGACTGCGCATTCTCGCCATCTCATGAACAAGTCTTTTTCATTCCAATCGATTTTCGCGTAAAACTCATCCATGATCATCTCTACAAAATGGCATGGAATTTTATATACAATAAATATTTATAAAGTTTATATTTATCTCCAGTAATTAATAAGGGGAATCCTATTATGAGGGATGTTTGCGACTACATTGCACGAATTCAATCGGCCAGTCACTTCGTTTACCAAAAAATACATCCGGAAATGTCGGAAAGTCTACATGATCATGGGATAACACCTACACAACTATTTGTTCTGTCTTTAGTGAACTACCCTCCACTTACCACCCTTTCGGGTTGCTTGAAGTGGGGGCTTCTCGGGTAATCCTGTCTCATGACAGGAAATTGACCGAGCTAACCCTCCTGTTCCGGGAGTTTGTATTTTCATGCTAATTCTAACAAGCGCAATCCTTCATTTTTGATATTGATTGCTGAATTGTGATCACGATCTAATACAATGCCGCAAGTACATTTATATACACGTTCAGATAATGGCATTTCTTTTTCGTTCCCACAACGGGAACATTTTTTTGTCGAAGGAAACCACTTATCAATTTTCACAAGCTGTTTTCCTTGTTCTTTTAGTTTGTATTCCAAGAAAGTGGTGAACATACCCCAGCCGTTATCATGAACGCTTTTTCCAAAGTTGAGGGCTTGAGACATGCCTTTCATGTCTAAGTCCTCAATAATCACAGCGTCATAGTTTGCGGCTAATTCTTTTGACTTGTGATGAAGAAAGTTTCTGCGCTGATTAGCTGTCTTTTCATACAGCTTAGCTACTTTCAGACGTTGCTTTTCCCATCTTGTAGAACCTTTCTTTCTTCGAGAAAGAATTCGTTGTGCTTTTGCTAATTTGTCTAAAGCTTGCCGATAGTAACGTGGGTAATTGGCTTTCTCACCCTGCTCGCTGTCGACATATAGACCATCCATAGCAAAATCTAAACCAACTACTTTCTGAATTTTTACTGGACGGATATCTTTCTCATATTCTGTCAAAATTGAAATATAGTATTTACCTGTTTTTGTTTTAGAAATAGTGCAAGATTTGATTTTATGAACAACTGGAATCTCTCTATGTTGCTTCATTTTCATCGGCTTTTTGAACTTTGGTAATTTGATATGACCATCTTCAATCTTAATATTTCCATTGACCATATTAGTTGTATAGGATTGCTTGTGTTTTTTACTTTTGAATTTAGGGAACCCTGCACGACCTTCAAAAAAGTTCTTATAAGCATTTTGTAAATGGATTTGTGCGTTTGCTAAAGCTAAAGAATCCACTTCTTTTAGGAATGGAAATTCATCTTTGTACTTTGCCGGTGTCGGAAACTTTTGTTCTTTAAGTTTCTCTTTGTCGTCTTTGAACTTTTCATATATTTCTTTACGTTCTGCCAGCATCTTGTTGTAGACAAAACGAACGCAACCAAACGTTTTTGCCAATAACTCTTCCTGTTCTTTATTTGGATATAAGCGAAATTTGAATGCTTTGTTTTGCTTGGTCATATCAATTCACCTCACTTCTGCCCTTGACTTTCAATATACTTTTTTATTATTTCAATTGGTGCACCGCCTGTTGTTAGTAAACAATAACTTCTTGACCAAAACATTTCTTTCCAGAGTCTTTTTCGGACATGAGGAAAGTTTTTCTTTATCAGTCGAGAACTCGCACTCTTATAGGCGTTGATAAACTTTGACAATTCAGAATTAGGATGTGCTTTGAATAAGACATGAATGTGGTCTTTATCATGATTCCATTCAATCAAGGTAATGTTATATTTATTTCCAATCTCTATGAACATATCTTTTGCAAAATCAGATATTTCATTGGTGAATACTTTTTTGCGATACTTTACAACTAATACAAGATGATAGTGCAATAAGAACACTGAATGATTATTATTATCCAATTTCATTAATATATCAACCCTTTTATATATCTAAGACTGATTATACCAAAATCTTTGGCTAACGCCAACCGAAATTCATCTCCCCACTTATCGTTGGGCTATCGCCCTTCACACGCTTGAAGTGGGAGACTTCTTTCGGAAATAATGTTAAAAACACAAGGAAGATGCAACATTTCTCAATTAGCCGATCACCTGGGTGTAAAACCAAGTGCCGTAACATTTATGATGGATCGCCTTGAACAGAACAAACTCATTATACGCGAGCATGATCAAAAGGATAGAAGAGTGGTCAATATTAGACTGACCAAACAAGGAGAAAATATGTTGGAAACCATTTTGGAAAGTAGAAAAGCCATCATAACCAAATACCTTTCCTATTTGACAGAAGATGAACTTTCGTTTATGGCGGAGACTGCCGAAAAACTTGCAAATTACACAGAAAAAGAACAAATAGAAGAACGAACAGACTGAAAGATAAAGGATCAACATGTTGTTTCGTTAACTTAAGATAACGAAACATCCCGTTTATAGATGATACAAAAGAAAAAGGAGCTTTGGATATGGATAAAACGATGGATACAAATCATAATCGTACGATATTATTGATTGGACTCATTATTGCGATGTTCTTTTCTGCGCTTGACGGAACCATTGTGGGAACCGCTATGCCAAAAATCGTAGGAGACCTAGGCGGATTAAGTATGATGACATGGCTTACTACCGCTTATTTGCTTACTTCTACTACTATTGTTCCGATCGCAGGAAAATTATCGGATTTATTAGGCCGCAGAGTGGTATATGTTGCAGGACTGATTATTTTTATGGGGGCATCAGCACTTTGCGGAATGGCCCATAACATGACAGAGCTAATTATCTATCGTGGAATACAAGGAATTGGCGGCGGAATCATGATGCCGATGGCTATGATTGTCATCGGGGATACATTTACAGGAGAGCAGCGTGCCAAATTTCAAGGGATTTTTGGCGGAATTTATGGCCTCGCTTCTGTCATTGGTCCGCAAATCGGCGGATGGATTGTCGACTCATTAAACTGGAAATGGGTATTTTATATTAATCTTCCTGTTGGAATTTTAGCCACCATCTTTATCGCCTTAGGATTACAAAAACACAAACATACAGGCCCTATTCACTTTGACATTGCCGGTATGTTTACGATGATGGTCGGAACCGTCAGCTTGCTTCTTGCGCTTAGTTTAGGCGGAAAAGACTACGATTGGAATTCATGGCAAATTATCGGTCTGTTTGCATTGGCAGCCATCGGTTTAGTGAGTTTCGTGATCGTGGAAAGGAAAGCGAAAGAACCGATTCTTCCTTTGCATTTGTTCAGAAATAGAACATTCGTTTTCTTGAATTTAATTGGATTCTTTATGACGATTGGAATGTTTGGAGCCGTTACGTTTGTTCCGTTTTTTATGCAAGGCATTATTGGAGTCAGTGCTACTCAATCCGGAACGATCATGACACCGATGATGATTTCCATGATTATTACAAGCATTATCGGCGGCCAGCTCGTTTACAAGATGGGCATCAAACTGCAAATCATGATAGGGATGTTCATTATGGCCGGTGGACTCTTTTTATTAACTACTTTAGATATGGATACAAGCAAGTTAGTCGCAACATCTTATATGGTTGTGATAGGTTTAGGGTTAGGGTTCGTGATGCCAACAATTACTTTGGCTCTTCAAGAAAGTTTTTCAAAGCAAGAACTGGGGGTTGTCACCTCTTCCAGCCAATTTTTCCGTTCTATTGGAGGTACTTTTGGCATTACCGTTTTAGGAGCTGTCATGAATAGCACATCCGGAACATTATTGACAGACAAACTAGTTCCATTTTTAAATACATTGCCTGCACAGGCGGGACCTATCGTATCAAAATTTAAACAGACGATAGCAGACAATCCAGAAGGTTTGTTCCAAATGCTCTTTAATCCAAAAACGTTGAAACAGATGCCTCCTGAATTGTCCAATCAAATGGTGCCGATTTTAAAAACATCCTTAATGGATTCCTTGCACAGCGTGTTTTTTGTAGGTTTATGGTTTGTCGTAGCTGGAGCAGCGTGTACCCTTTTCTTAAAACAAATCCACTTGTCGAACAAAAAAGGTGAAAAAGAATCGAAACTGAAAAATAGAAAAAAAGTCGTTGCTACCAATTCGAATTAAATGAACGAAAATATCATTCATCAAAGGGCTGTTTGCAATGATTTCAATATAACAAGTTCCATCTTTTCTTAGCAACAGCCATGCGAAAAAGAAGCCGTCCATTTGGATAGCTTCTTTTTTCGTTTGGCGAAGTAATAGTTCACTTATTTTTTTTGCAAAAACAACGGCTCTTGTGTAATCAACGCCGTCTAATAAAACACTCCCAAGAAACTTATCAAATAATGCCTCCTATCTCCCTAAAATTGGAACAGTTATGGGAAACCACTTGAAAAAATCCTTCTTTTTCAAAAGCTGAGCTGAATGATTTCATTTAAATGATGAACGCAATAACTCGATAACCTGCGCGACTTCTTGACTTTCAATTTCAAAGCTTCAACGTTCATGGCATTTCCATTGTACAAATAGAAAGTTCATATATTCTCAAAAATCCTATCATTAAATTTAAATAAAATTCTATTGATTTACGAAAAATTTTTTCATATAATTTACTTACAAAATGAAAATGCTTTCAATTATTAGTTGTGCTGCAGTGATCACATTCGGTCCCATCTGAAAAGGAAATTTGTGACCCCCTAACACAACAAAAACATGACAGTATATCGTTTTCAACTTTTTGAAAACGATTACCGCATAAAAGGAAGGTGAAATGAAGTATGGATCTATATCTGTTGACCATTACATTTTTGGCCATTCTCATTGTTATTTTAGGAGTATCGTGGTGGAAATGGCATGCGTTTATCAGCTTGCTTGTCGCCAGTTTGTTCTTAGCGATCATGTCCGGAATGTCCTTGGATAAAATCGTAACCGCCTATGAAACCGGAGTTGGGGGTGTATTAGGCCATTTAGTCGGAATTTTGGCATTAGGCACCATTTTAGGACAGATGATGTCGGAATCAGGCGCCGGAATGCAAGTGGCCAATTTCTTCGTTCGGCTTTTCGGTGTAAAGAAATTGCCTTGGGCCATGCTTCTTTCAGGGTTTATTATTGGAATTCCGGTGTTCTTTGAAGTCGGAATTTTGATTGTATTGCCATTAGTCATTTCTATTCATAAAACGACGAAACAAAACATTTTATTAATCGCATTACCTGTCATTGCCGGTTTATCGATCGTACACGGTCTTGTGCCGCCGCATCCGGGAGCGATTGCCGCGATCCAGATTTACAATGCCAATCTTGGAAAAGTGCTTCTTTATTCCTTGATTATTGCGCTTCCTGCAGCCATTATCGCAGGACCATTATTTGCCAAATGGGTTCATAAACGCGTCATTCCTGAAAGCGAACCGGAGTTAATTCGCGTCAATATGACGGCGAAAACATTACCTAGTACAGGACTTTCGTTCTTTATCATTTTATTGCCTGTATTGTTAATGATTTTATCGGCCGTTGCACCATATTTGCCGCTGCCTAAAGGCTTAATGAAATTTTTCGAATTCATTGGAAGCCCTATCATTGCGCTTCTGATCGCTTGTTTCGCAGCATTCTACTTCCTTGGAATTCGTCAAGGAATGAGTAAAAAAGACATTAAGAAATTAACAGATCAATGCTTGCTGCCTGTTGGTTCCATCATTTTAATCATTGGAGCCGGCGGTGGATTTAAACAAATCCTTATCGATAGCGGTGTTGGTACGACCATTGGTCATATGTCCCAACATCTATCTCTGTCTCCCCTTGTTTTAGCCTTTATGATATCAGGATTAATTCGTATTGCTACAGGTTCAGCAACCGTCGCCTTAACCACAGCGGCTGGCATCGTTTCACCTATTATTGAACATATGTCCGGTGTCAATCTGGAATTGCTCGTGATCGCAACGGGTGCAGGTTCCTTAATGTTCTCACACGTAAACGATGCCGGATTCTGGATGGTAAAAGAATATTTAGGATTATCCATGAAAGAAACGTTTAAAACATGGACCGTATTGGAAACAATCCTTTCATTTACCGCTTTTGCAGGCGCTTTGCTGCTTAATATGTTTGTATAAAAACAAAACTCCTTCTACACATCCGTAGAGGGAGTTTATCTCTTTGAGAATTCAACAACATGAGCTGATGAAAACAAAATAGGACAGAATATGGTATGATGCAAACGATGGCAGAAGATTGTAAAAAGGAAATGATGGAAAAATTTTTAATCCTTAAGAGATGGAGTGGCTTAAAACGGTTCATGTCATCAACCTGTGTAAAGAAGAGAACCGATGAAAACAGGACTGGACATTACTGATAATAGCTTGTTGCTAAAGAAAGAAAGGCGCTTATCGGAAAAAAGAGGACTTAGGTTGTCAGGTATTTGTAAGGAGGAAAAAATCATGAGTTCAAAATATGTAATCGGTGTAGATATTGGAACAACCAGTACAAAATCCGTTTTGTTTTCCGCAGAAGGATCCGTTATTTCAAGACATGGAATTGAATATTCTTTATTCTCCCCTACACCGGAAACGGCAGAACAAGATCCGGAAGAAATTTTCCGCGCTGTGGTCAACACCATTAAGAGAACGATACAAGATAGCCATGTTCAGCCGTCTGATATTCTTTGCGTTTCCTTTAGTTCCGCCATGCACAGCGTCATTGCTGTGGACAAAGAAGGCAAGCCTTTAACGAATTGCATCACTTGGGCGGATAACAGAAGCTCAAAATGGGCCGAAAAAATAAAAAAGGAAATGAATGGCCATGAGATTTATCGGCGTACCGGAACGCCTATCCACCCGATGTCTCCCCTTTCTAAGTTGACATGGCTTCGAAATGAGCATCCCGGAATATTTGCACGCAGCTATAAATTCATATCAATAAAAGAATATATCTTTTATAAGCTATTTAAAGAATATGTGATTGATTATTCGATAGCCTCCGCAACAGGAATGTTTCATTTAAATTCCTTAAAATGGGATGAGGAAGCTCTACGTATCGCCGGTATATCAGAAGAGCAGCTGTCACGTCCCGTACCAACCACTTATCGTTTAACAGGTTTGGATGAAACGTTTGCAAAAGAAATGAATTTGCTTCCGTCCACTCCTTTTGTGGTAGGGGCTAGTGATGGAGTATTATCCAATTTAGGAGTTAATGCAATAGATCCCGGAGTTGTGGCTGTCACCATTGGGACAAGCGGTGCTATCCGGACCGTAACGAATCGCCCAATAACCGATCCAAAAGAAAGAATCTTTTGTTATGCATTGACCGAAAACCATTGGGTCATTGGAGGCCCGGTTAACAACGGAGGCATGATTTTCCGATGGGTTCGCGATCAACTAGGTTCTTCAGAGGTCGAAACAGCGAAGCGTTTAGGGAAAGATCCATATGAAGTGTTGACAGAGATAGCGGCAAAAGTCAATCCCGGATCGGACGGATTATTATTTCATCCGTATTTAGCCGGAGAACGGGCTCCATTGTGGGATGCCAATGCAAGAGGCTCTTTCTTTGGATTAGGTTTGCATCATAAAAAAGAACATCTAATTCGTGCTGTTTTGGAAGGGGTTATTTTCAACTTATACACCGTTCTTCTTGCCTTAGAAGAATTAATCGGTGAGCCGAAAAAAATTCAAGCCACCGGAGGCTTTGCCAGATCCCCACTCTGGCGTCAAATGATGGCGGACATCTTCGATCAAGAGGTATATATACCGGAAAGTTTTGAAAGTTCTTGTTTGGGAGCTGCTATCCTTGGCTTATATAGTCTAGGTGAAATTCATTCATTACACGTAGTATCGGAAATGGTAGGCGCCACCCACCATCATGTACCGAATCCAGAACATGTATCCGTCTATAAAGAATTAATTCCTATCTACATTCGCCTTTCTAGACTGTTAAAAGAAGAATATGAAAGTATTGCAGCCTTTCAAAAGAAAAGAGTTTAGAAACTCTTAGTAAAGTGCAGAAATGGAATGAAAACAAGGGAACCTTTCGTCCAATCACGATTCCCTTGTTTTTTATTTCCTAACCAAAAACGGTAAAGGCCCCGTTCTTGCTTTTGGTTAAGACAAAAAAGATCTCCGAGCATCTGTCAAACCGCCCATCATCCTGCCAATAGTTTTTAATACCGTTCGCCATTATGATGGAACGAATGATCTTATCATGATGCAGCAAAAAACATTATCTTGTTCCCATTTACCTTATCCAAAGTTTAAATAAGCCTTCGGTTACACCTAAATTATACATATAATGAATTCCGAATACCGTGCTGATAAAGCCTGTTATTTGAATGAAGGCATTGTGAATACGAATCTTTCTGGCACTCAGTGTAAATGGGATCCCAATTAAAGTCGTAAAGCAAAGCATGCCCAAAACCGTTCCGGCGCCAAAAAACAGAATATAAAGAAGACCTTCCCATGCATTTTCTACTGTACTCATTGTCAACAATACCATGGCTGCACTTCCGGCAAGTCCATGAATGATCCCAATAAAAAGAGATTTAACATAGGGAATCCCTTTATATGTATAAATAGGATGATCTGTATGAAGATGAAGACGTGAATGGGAATGTTCATGCGTTTTCTTAAGAGAAAGAATGGCTGAAATTCCAAAATAAACGAGTATGATTCCGACTAAAAACTCTAATGACATCGACCATTCTTGTGAAATTTTTTTCTTCATCAAAATAATAGTCATTCCAAATATAAGTAATGTGGATGTATGCCCGATCCCCCAAAAGACTCCGGCTAAAGAGGATCTCCAAAGTTTTTTACTTTGACAAACAATCGTTGATACAGCTATCACATGATCCGGCTCCATAGCATGTTTTATTCCAAGAACGAATCCTAAAGTTAAAATGGAAAGCAAGTCTACTTGGTCCATCTATAAGCCTCCTAATATCATTTATTCCTCACCCTATCTTTCAATACTTTCGCCAAGTGACACCATTCTTGCCTAATAACTCTCGTCTGGCAAATGAATGAGCGCGAGAGATCATGTTCTCAATGATACCCGTACTATGTGCAAGTATACGTAAAATAATGCCGCTCTCCGGCAATGATGTCATACCAAATCGAACGTCGGAATCAAAAGCCTCCATTTCATCATATAAACGGTCAAGAAATGTTTTATCTGCTTTCTGATGAAAGATCAAAAAAGTGCCGATATGAGTATATCCGTCCATTTGCAGCATTCCGGACATATCTTCATCCGGCTCAAGCCGTAAATGATCAAACAACACAAGCCGGTCCTTTTTATATACTTTTAATTTCGAACGAATCCAATCATAAGGAAACAAACTCCCATCTTCCGCCCAACCCGGTGTAATGACATCGCTGTAAAAAAAACCGGAATCCTCTTCTATATGAACGGTCGTTTCTTGTATAAAACGTGCTTCTTTATAAGCAATTAAAGAATCCGGCAAGTATTCAAGAACGCTTCCTTTTTTTAAGTGAATGTTCGTTTTCTGAATAACAGGCTTCTTTGGTGTTTTATATACTTTTGTGGCGGATTGCGTTGTAACCGCCAGCTCAGCTTCTTCTTCCACGTTGAGATTGGTTAAATAAACATCCCCGTCTACATAGCCTCCGCCAACATGAATGAGATATAAGAAAGGTAGATCCTTTTCAAGATAAATGGGACGGCTCACTTTTAAGGCCCCTTCATGATAGCAAGATGAGATAATGGTTTTTTGCCGTTTTTTGGCGGCAGATACTTGTAATACTCCTGTATATTTCATGATTCCAATCCGTACAAAAGTGCATTGGTTTTAATCCATTCCAATACTTCTGCAAGACCGATTTCATCTTTTAAATTGGTAAAAATATATGGCTTATCCCCTCTCGCTGCCAGAGTATCGCGCTCCATAACCTCTAAACTTGCTCCGACATACGGAGCGAGATCAATTTTATTGATGATAAAAAGATCAGATTTAATCATCCCTTGTCCACCTTTACGCGGAATTTTTTCCCCTTGCGCTACATCAATAATGTAAATAGAGAAATCGACTAGTTCCGGGCTGAATGTAGCGGCTAGATTATCCCCGCCGCTTTCGATAAATATCAACTCAAGATCGGGATGCCTTTCTTTTAGTTCATCAATGGCGGCAAAATTCATGGATGCATCTTCACGAATAGCTGTATGCGGACACCCTCCTGTTTCCACACCAATGACGCGATCTGCCGGCAGCACTCCATGTTTCAGAAGAAATTGAGCATCTTCTTTCGTATAGATATCATTTGTCACAACGGCGATGCTCAATTCTTTATGCATGGCTCTCGTCAATTTTTCCACAAGCATCGTTTTTCCCGCTCCAACAGGCCCTCCGATTCCAATACGTATTGGTTCCACGTTTCTCACTCCTTATATTCCGAATTTTAAGACATAAATAAGCGCACATTTAAACGTTCATGGCGCATTTGAGCAATTTCCATCCCGGGACTTACCGCTCCTAAATCCTCTTTAGGCAATTGTGAAATCGTTCTTACCCCTTCCTCTAAAAGAGGTTGAATTTCAACTAAGATCCTTTGACCGTCTGTTTGACCAATCGGAATTCCACGCACCGCATTTTGCACAAGAGCAGATACATTGGCAAATAAATAGGCTCCAACTGCCGTTTCCTTTGTCACCTTTAAGTGGTAAGCGACAATCGCAAACACTATGGCAGAATGACCATACGCTTTCTTTTCTTTTATCCGGTTTGTATATTCTATTAAAATAGGAGATGGATACAGATCCACACATAGCTTGGCCATCCGTTCCCCTATCCTTTGATTCCCGCTTCTTGTTTCTTGCGCAACGTTCGATGCAAATAAAATGTGATCAAGCTCCTCCAATGTGGATGGTTCATTTTGTTCCATTGCTTCATAAGCAAGTCTGCAAGCAAGGCCTTCTGTGAAAAACAGCTGTTTCCGAATATAAACGGAAATAGCATTCTTAAAGCTTTCTTTATCCGTGATCACTTTTTCTTGAATGTATGTTTCCAATCCAAAAGAGTGAGAAAACGATCCCGATGGAAAGTTGGAATCACACAACTGAAAAAGTGAAAATAATCTATTCATGACGATGTCCTATTGGGCGAAATGCTTGTTTCATTTTTCTGTTTTCACGTGTAAATGGAATCGATAACTTCTGAAGCAGTTCTTCTACTAAATAGTCATATTGCACAATCATTTCATTTCCTTCAAACTGCGCCGGCAAATGCCGATTGCCAAGTTGATGCGCAATTTCCCCCATTTGCTGCATGGATGTTGGTTTGATCGTTAATACATCATCTTCTAAGACCGATATCACAATCATATTGTGATCGTCCATGTATAAAATATCTCCATCTTGTAATTCCTGATGTTCTTTTAAGCGAATGCCAATCTCTTTGCCATGATCTGTCACAACCCGTTTCACCCGTTTGACTAAATCATCGCTTCGCATATAAACCCGTTCTATATGTGGAACTCTTTTCTCTAATGTCGTGATGTTTCCGACTACTTTTTCAACCATCATGTTTTTCTCACCTCAAAATAAGAAATACCGTTGTGCCATCGGGACGATTTCTGCCGGTTCACATGTCACTAATTGACCGTCTACCCTCACTTCATATGTTTGAGGATCGACGTCAATTTTTGGGGTTTTATCATTCAAAATTAAATCTTTTTTCGTCAATTTTCGAATTCCATAGACCGGTTTCACCTTTTTCTTCAAACCCAACTGTTCATGAATGCCTTTTTCATACGCTGCCTTTGAAACAAAGGTGATAGACGTTTGATATTTGGCATCTCCTTTCGCTGCAAACATCGGACGATATAAAACCGGCTGCGGTGTCGGAATGCTGGCATTGGGATCTCCCATAGTGCTGTAAGCAATCATTCCTCCTTTTAAGACCAGTTCAGGTTTCACACCAAAAAAAGCAGGATTCCACACCACTAAATCAGCTAATTTCCCCACTTCAACAGAACCCACATAATCCGCAATACCATGAGCAATGGCTGGATTGATCGTATATTTGGCAATATAACGTTTCACGCGAAAGTTGTCTCCCACACCTTTGTCTTCTTGTAACTTCCCTCTTTGCTTTTTCATCTTGTCAGCCGTTTGCCACGTACGAATGATCACTTCTCCTACGCGCCCCATCGCTTGTGAATCGGACGAAATCATGCTGAATACGCCTAAATCATGTAAAATATCTTCCGCCGCGATGGTTTCTTTCCGAATGCGTGAATCGGCAAAGGCAATATCCTCCGGAATATTTGCGTCTAGGTGGTGGCAAACCATTAACATATCTAAATGCTCTTCCAAAGTATTGATAGTATAAGGTCGAGTTGGATTCGTGGAAGAAGGCAAAATATTCGGGAAGCCGGCCGCTTTTATAATATCCGGAGCATGCCCGCCTCCAGCTCCTTCTGTATGATAGGTATGAATCACTCGACCGTCTATGGCTTTCAATGTATCCTCGACAAATCCACCTTCATTTAAAGTGTCGGTATGAATCGCTACTTGCACGTCATATAGATCCGCCACTTTCAAACATGTATCAATAGCCGCCGCTGTCGATCCCCAATCTTCGTGAAGCTTTAATCCCACTGCTCCCGCTTCAATTTGTTCCTTTAAAGGAGCCTCATCAGAACAGTTTCCCTTTCCTAAAAAGCCCAAGTTCATCGGGAACTCTTCGGCTGCTTGAAGCATACGATGGATATTCCAAGGCCCCGGTGTACAAGTAGTGGCATTTGTGCCTGTAGCGGGTCCTGTTCCTCCGCCAATCATAGTGGTCACACCCGATGCAAGAGCGGTTTCGATTTGCTGAGGGCAAATAAAGTGAATATGAGCATCTATTCCTCCGGCTGTCACAATCATCCCTTCTGCGGCTATGACTTCCGTTGCCGCTCCAATCACCATATCGACCCCATCCATTAACAGCGGGTTCCCCGCTTTGCCTATGGAGGCAATCATTCCATCTTTTATGCCGATATCCGCTTTGTAAATACCTGTATAGTCAACAATAATCGCGTTTGTTAATACAAGATCGACGCATTCATCGCTTGTCGCCAAAGGATGCTGCCCCATTCCGTCTCGGATCACCTTGCCGCCGCCAAACTTTACTTCATCTCCATAGGTTGTATAGTCTTTTTCAATTTCGATAAACAATTCTGAATCCGCCAAACGAATAGCATCGCCGACAGTCGGTCCAAACATATCTGCATATTGCTTTCGAGACATCGAAAAACTCATTTTCTTTTCCCCATTTCAACTGATCCATTCGTTAAATTATTTAAACCATACACTTTGCGTTCACCTGAAAACGGAATTATTTCTACTTCTTTCACATCACCGGGCTCGAAGCGAACCGCCGTTCCAGCAGGAATATTCAAATGCATGCCAAATGCTTTTTCACGATGAAATTGAAGCGATTGATTCACTTCAAAAAAATGAAAATGGGAACCAACCTGAACAGGTCGATCACCCCGGTTTAACACGCGAATCTTGATGCTCTGCTTATTTTGATTGCATAAAATAGGTTCTTTTTTCAATACATACTCCCCTGGTATCAACGTATGTCCTCCTCATTTAACGAATCGGGTCATGAACCGTGACAAGCTTTGTTCCATCAGGAAAGGTTGCCTCAATTTGAATATCCGGGATCATTTCGGCAACCCCTTCCATTACATCTTCTTTTGTAAGAATCGTTGCACCGTATTGCATTAACTGAGCTACCGTTTTTCCATCCCGCGCCCCCTCCAGCACTTCATATGTAATCATCGCGACAGCTTCAGGATAATTTAATTTTAAGCCCCGCTCTTTACGACGACGGGCCAAGTCAGCCGCCACAACAATCATGAGCTTTTCCATTTCACGTGAAGTCAGTTTCATGGATAACCTCCTATTTTAAGTGGTTGTTCCAAACTATGAAATTGATCTTATAAATCTCCATTTATAAGATTTAATATTTAGAATTTTCTATCTAAAAATTATATCAAATTTCCTTCTAATACATCCAATAGATTCTCACTCATTTTACAAACCCGCTAGCAACTGCGATTTTTAAAAAATTTTTTGTGATATATTATTGATCTTTCTTAAAAAGCTCCATCAACGGTCTGATCGTGATAAAAATACCGGCTACCATTAACCATACGAAAGCAAGTACAGTCCAACCTTTAAAAAACGATAAACTATACTGATATCCTGTGATAAACATAATCCCGGGCCACACAATTATCAAAATAACGGTTAACCCAATAGCCCACTGTATGCACAACTTGGCGTCTTTATTTATTGGCTGTTTCTCCATAGCTAACTTCCTTTCCATATTCAGATAAGTCATCATCGTAGCTTTTAAACTTATCTTTTAAAGAATCAAAATCAAATTCCTGACTGGACAGCAATCCATGACCGATGGAAATAACACCACTAATAACAAAAACCGTTAAATTTCCAATCAACATAGGATAAAGCCCGCCTAACGATTCGATCGTAATTTCTCCTGATGTGGCATAGGCAGATGAAACCCATGCGATGAGTCCGCTGATCATTCCCAATAAAGCTCCATAAAAAGATCCTTCATTCGTTGCCCGTTTCCATAACAACCCAAGGGTAACAGGAATCACGGCACTGCTTATAAAAATTCCCATTGCCATATAAACGAAACTAAGGCTTATCCCTACTTTAAAAAGCAAAATGGACAATAGCCCCATTGCCAATCCGGCACATAAGGTTACTTGGCGGGAAACACTTAATATTTTTTGACTGTTTGCTTGTGGATGGATGGAGTGAAGGTAAATGTCCGTAACGATGATGTTTGTAATAGCCGTCAGTTCCGCAACACCCGTAGACATCACAGCCATAAAAAGCATAATTAAAAATAAGATAGATCCAACAGTCCCCATGACGTGGGCTGCCATAATAGGGGCAACAGAGTCCGGCGAGTCAACAGAAATTCCTAACCCGGCTGCACCCACACCTAGAAAAGTGGCTATGGTAAACGGAATTGAAAACCAAGCAATCCCTCCATAAATATAGGCTTTCGCTGCCGCTCTTTCTGTACTTGCAATGGCGCGCTGCCAATAAGATTGATCCACAAATACGGTTCCAAAATTACCAATAATATTGATCATTCCAAAAAACAGTCCCGGTATCGAAGCCATTGTGATCATTTGTTTGGATTCAGGGATTTTACGTAATCCTTCATAAATATCCGTAACACCGAATTTGTAATAAACAGCCGCTGCAAAAATCGCAAGAATGACAAAGATAATAACTGTATTTAAGTAGTCTGCAATAAAGGAAGCTTTTAATCCACCGATCACCGTGAAAATCGTGAAAGTGATAGGAATTAAAAGCGCTGCAATATATACATTCATTCCCGTTAAAGAGTGTAAAGAAACCGCTCCACCCAAAATGACCATTGCCGTTACGATGATATTGGTCATTAAAGCGAATACGAGCATCAATCGGTGATTTTTCTTATCAAATCGCTGAGCGATAAATTCTAAAAATGTATGAGCATTCGGTGCTTTCCGTTTCAAATGAATGGCCACTATCGCAAATAGTAAAATTTGAATAGTAGCGCCAGCAGCATACCAATAAGGTCCACTAATTCCATATTGATATCCGGTAGAAGAAGACATCATTAATGTCGCTGCCCATGTCCAAGCGGCAATAATGGAAGCACTCGCTAAACCCACCCCGACACTCCTGCCTGCGGTGCTAAATTGTTCTGCCGTCATGACTTCTCCTTGACGACGTTGGATCAAAACTGTAATCACTGTAAAAACAATTCCAAAGATAAGCAATATAAGATACCCGACACTCGATGATAACATTCTATCCCTCCTTTAATATGATGGTAATGTTAGAATTCAAACAAATGTTATATAACTTAACACAAAATAAATATAAAATATAACTTAATTTTTTGTCAATACTAAATTTTCTGAAATATAAATCTGTAGTTCAGATTATTTCTCCCATTTTCGGTGGTTTTGACATTATGTTCTTAACACGATATGTTAAATTTTTTAACAATGAATAAAGAAATAGGATTATAGAGGAAATAATGGAACTTTGTTTTTTCACAACGTTTGAAATGGAAGATTTGGGGATTAGAGAGTGCAGATATAAGTATTGAAAAAGGACATGCGGATAATATATGGGGCATTTCGGCATTTTAAAGACCTAAAGAATAGAAAATATTTGTCACCAATCACTTTTGAATTGAACAAGAGCAGGCAAGAATGAATCCATAAATTCTTGCCTGCTCCTTCGATAAATGGTGTCCAATCCCACATGTGTCATTCTCTGATTCAATTCAATTGATGTTTCATCCGAATCTTCTCTTTACTAAGAATGTAGCCCCAGTGATTGGAGGCGACGATGTTTAAATGATTCGAAGCGGCCAATTGTTTTGTATAAAACCTTTTTTTCACTAAAAGCAAGGCTCTATCATTTTTTAAGAAGGCATGAAAATCTCCGCCTTGCACTTTCAAATCATTCACTAATTCAGCCGTTAGAACCGCACTTTGAGCCCATACCGCCTTATGTCTTTTTGGATGGTATTTAAATAAGCTGTATCCCCTTACTCCATCCAATGACTTCGTTTTTTCAATCAAACTTAATTGATCATTCGGTATGGGGTTGTTGACATACATTAGAATTTCCCCTTCATAATAATGAGCAACAAAAAGAATGGTCGATAAAAGAACTATTTTGACCAGCCATTTACCTTTCAACAAAATTCTGCTGGCCAAAATCCCTATCATGATGGCTAGCGGAGGATAAACAGGCAAAATATACCATCTTATCTTCGTTTTAGCTAACGTATACAGGATGAAAGGAACAATCACCCATAAACAGAGCCCTATTATATAAGATCGTTTTTCATGTTTGGATAGATTAATCGAAAGATTTTGATGAAAATGATAGACTAAAATCATTCCCAATAAAACAGCGAACCACAAAAAGTAAAAATGGGATAATATGACTCCATAGTAAGATTCATCGCCTACATGACCTTCAATGGGAACCGTTGATCTATGCAGCAAGTCATACGAAATCATATTTTGGAAAAAAGCAAAGCCGTCATATTGATATCGCATAACCGCCCAAATCAAAATGGGCACGATCATGCACAAACATAACATCATCCATTTTTTAAAGGATAATTTTTTGTATTTTCCAGTAATAAAGAGGTACAATCCCATAATGACGGCTATATTCCCTGCATGCCAACTTTTTGTTAAAAAAGCCAAAGCAAAGGCCAGTCCCGATACATACAGCCAATAATCCTTTTTCTCGCTAAGCAGCAAAGACAGAATAGCCACTGTAAATAAAAAGACATAAAGAGAATCTGCGTCACCGGTTCGTGCACTATGATTGATTAAAAATTGAGTGCTTGTCGACAATGTTAGCATCGATAATAAGGAAGCTGCATTTCCGAAATTCTTTTTCACAAAAATGCCTACGATGATAATCGTCAACATAGCACAAATGCCTGAGATTAATCGTAATCCTAAAGCATTGAATCCCGCCGTTTTATAGCCAAGCATGATGGCCCAATAACTAAGAGGCGGTTTTAAATTCCAATAATCCATCTTATAACGATAAGTATTGACGATAAAATTTCCTTGTCTTAACATCTCATAAGCATTTACTCCGTGTCTTGCTTCATCCCAACTATAAATAGGAAATTTGCCTAAATTGAAAAAGATATTATAGCAAGCAACAGATAACAAGATCAGGGCCAGCAAAAAATAAATGGCGTTTTCTTTTCGATCTGACCAGTACATAAGCCAAACTCCTTGTTGTCATAAATTCAAAATCTAAAATTCAAAACTCATTATAAAAATTCCATAAAGAAACTCCATTTCCCAACAATGTTTATTGTGAAGAACAAAATATTCTCCTACTCATGGAGTTTTATGGAATCCTTTACGCTTTTGATACCGTCGCTTAAAACTTTTTGCAAACATGCACTCCAAAAACTTCAAAAAAGGAAAAAGCCTCGTTACATAGAGATGAAAACAAGGCTAAATCTTTCAATATCATTATATTAAATCATCCTGTACAGAGATTGGCTAGCATCCTTCGTATGAATTTTAGCACTAAGATAAGGCCATGTCACGTACTGAATTTTTACGGATATGTCCAATTTTTTCAATCATAAGAGTGCGGTGCTTTCTTTTTATATGCTTTTTTCCAATTCTTCTTTTGAAGCGAAAAATAAAAAAGGGGGCTTTCTTTTGATTGCTGCATTCTTCGATATCGTCGTTTGGTTATGTATAACTTCAATACCTTCCAAAAAAACAAAGAAGAACGAATCAGAATATAGAAATACTGAAACAACAATTATGGTTCCATAACTTGCGAGAACACCACGGAACTTTGTTTTTATTGAATTCCGACGTAAGAATGATCATCAACCATTATAATCTGCAAGATGAAATCCACCTAAAAGAAAATATGGACCGTTTAAAACAGGAAATAGAAAACTTCATTCAACTCGAAATTTGTAAACCTATGAACTAAAAAGGTATTTTAATGAATTATAATGTCTACCAATAAAATCATTTTTCTTTTATACCACTATACACCGCAAATTTAATCAGCTGGTGTATCAACCCATCTCAACGTGTTCTACTTGCATATAACAAGCAGAAAAGAAAAGTGTTTCTGCTTGTTTCATTTTATTTGCAACATACGATCTATATATGGTTCAATATTTTTCATTTTTTGCAGCAATTCTTCTATTAATCCTTCAAACGTCGTATGGTCATTTAACGGAACAAATAAAATCGAATTACTGCCATTTCGCAGTGATACTTCATTCGAAAAATCCGAATTCAACACGGATTGATGAAAAGCTTTTGTACGTTTTGACCGGAGCATGGCGTATTTTTCATAACCGGGAATACCTTCATACATCTTTTTCGATTTGTATGGATTGGGTTCATAATGGACCGAAAAGCTAGATACTTTACCGGGCGAACTTCCTACCAAAATGACCGTAACTTCGAAATGAATATTGATTGAGTTTGCTTGGAGCTCTTTTCCGTTAAATTCATTTTGCTTCCATTCTTCTTTTTGAAATAAAAACACAGCAGAATTCCTTCCATATCCTTCTACTTCTCCAAAATGCATTTTTAACGATTCAGGAAACTGACTTTGTTGAAAAACTTGTATCCATAAAAGTTTTCTTTGCAAAGAATCTAAGCCAGTCGTCGCTTTTTCAATCTGATCTTTTAAGTCTACATTTAAAATAGGGGCATAAAACGATTTTAAGTAAGAAGAAAAATCTTTCATGACTAGAACAGCTGTCGGATCTTGGATCAGTGTATCCCATTTCATGTCAACAAATTGTTGATAATCTCTTTTATGAAATTGCGTATTCTTTGGCAGCGTAAAAGGATCTAAAGTAAGAAAGAAAAACTCAATAGGAACCGGGGAAATCTTAAGAGCTTTAAAAAGCTTTTCCTTTCCCTGGTCGGATGCATACCGATTTGTTTGCTCATAGCCTTCTAAAGCACCTAGTTTATTTTCAATAACCAAAATCTTTTCAGCTGCTGAATCATTTTTCAATTCAATAATTAAATCCGGAGTTCCAATGCCCTTTCCTAATCCCACACGCGTATGTGCGTTCACCATCTTATATGAACCAGAAACATGACATACATGTTCCACAAACCAGTTCGCAAACTTCTTTTCTGTATTGATTAAATTTGCCATCAGATCCGTAACCACATCTTCTCTATAAAAGCAATTCAACAGTTGAATAATGTTCATGATGGTCACCCTCTTACTAAAGCTCAGTCATAAGATGATGATGTAAATCGGAAACTATAAAAAGAGCCTTGATGCTTACTTTTTACAAAATAATCCTTCTATCAAATTGAGCAAAAGCGGACTTACCACAACCAGAAGATCCAACGATAGAAATAAATTCTCCTAATCCTTGTTTAATACATTTGATTTAAGAAGTAAAGATAGCTGTAGTTGCAATGCACCGCAACCCCCGTTGCATCTATAAATCAGCATTGAACAAAAACAAGATTGTACATTTTTCTGACTCAACAAATATTAACAACGAATCGATGTGGATCCGACACTCTATCAAAAAACTAATATATTTATGATACGGTTCACCGTAACTTCTCCCGAGGCAAATAACATAAAAAACAAAGGGAAGCAAATAATATTTCTTCCCCTATAAGAACCGCTTGCAATTCCCTCACTTTATTAATCATTGTCCTTATGATTACGTAATAAAAAAAGAGCCGTATGCTGCTTTCTCTTTGTAAAATAATCCTTTTACAATAATGAGAAGGAGCACATCCATGGCTCAAAACGTATTTCCAAATACATATACAATATAAGATGCAATAATGTTCCGGCGATTTTTATCCATATCTTCAATCATTCAGTATGTAGTGATTTCTCAATTAAATTCAATACATATTCTCTATCTTCAAGATTATTTTCAAAATCGATTTGATCCACATTGATTTTTAAAACAGGAGAAAACGAATATTGCTCAAAATACTCACGATAATTTTGATTGAGTCTTTCCCAATATTCTCTTTCTACTACTTGTTCATACTCTCTCCCTCTTTTTTTAATCCTCTTAATGGCTTCATCCGTTGAAATTTCTAAGTATACCAAGAGTTTAGGCGCTTTTAAATGCTCCATCATATTTCCGAATAAATCTAAGTATATTTGAAATTCAACCTCGCTCATTTCACCATTGTCGCGCAACATTTTGGCAAAAATGACGTCGCCATATATACTTCGGTCTAAAACCGAATTTGGATATTGAGAAGCTTTTTTAATTTGTTTAAACCTTTCATTTAAAAAATAAATTTGCAAGGGAAAGCTATATCTTTCTCTGTCATAATAAAATTTATCCAAAATGGGATTATTAGTGACAGGCTCTTTAAAAGCTATGTACCCGTTTTTCTCCAGAATTTCCATTAATGTACTCTTTCCAACACCTACCACTCCATCTATTACGATCATGTCCCCATAATCCCCCTTCTTTTGATTGAGTATTTTCAACTGGTTGTAGTAAAACAAAGAGGTCACCTACTTTTCTTAAGTTTGCACCTTTGAATGAGATAGGTTTCACTTAAATCGTATCGAACGATTTCCATTATCTTTTTATAAACATGAGATATGAATGAAAAACTTTTGCTATTTTTTGTTGATATTATTTATTGGAACTCCTTTTTCGGTAAATCCGTCCATGAATGACGAATCAGGTACACTTTTCAGCAGGAAGAAAGAGTAGTTGTTAAATCCATATTTAACGAACTTCATTTGCGATTGCTTATGAAAGTTTATCTTATTGTTACGCAAGATTCTATTATATTAGCGCTGCTGTTAAATGTACAGTGGAACTTTTTAGAGGGTACTTGTCTTCTCTTTTCTTCTTTTTATTGATGAATGCGGAGGATGAATTCCTATATAATTCCATTTTAGTGAATTGCCCATCTCAAACTTCGATTGGGTAATTGCAAAAGTATGATAAAAATGACGTAAATCATATAGGGTAATGGTACTACCCTGTTTCATGAAAATCTGGTTATTTCTGCGACATGAAAAGAGCCATGATGCTTCCCTTTGACAGAATAAAGGAGGAACGCAGCCATAGCTCATTTATAATCTCATTTTTACTTATGATTTCACCGCCATATATCAAAATGAATGATAATACTTGCTACACTATGGTTCTAGTTTTTCTTTATTTACATTTACCATAGCAAACGTACATGCAATGCCCATGAATCCAAACAAAGCCCCGACCAGCATCACCAGTAAAAAAGCCTCGTGAAAAGCAGATGAGGCACCTAAGCCCTTATTAGAAAGGTAACCTAATAACGAATCGAATAAAGAGCCCCCAATTGTAATTCCTGCCATCATCCCGATGTATCGAAAGGTGGCCAAGGTTCCAGAGGCCACCCCTTGTTTAGCACGCGGGGCTGCTCCTAAAAAACTTTAGCGCACGATCACAGACCAATTTCATAAAGTGTGAAAGGACAGATTCATTTTAAAAAAACAGTTCAAATTTGAACTGTTTTTTTCCGCCCGTTTTCTGTATTTCTGTTCAACACTTCATACAGAGTTGTTTGAAGAAGCTGATATTGAACTAAGAAAAGCTTCCTCACTCTTTTGAATTAATAAAATGACTGTTAGAGATGGAAAAACTGTAAAAGAACGAACTATTGAAAAGATAAGATTACTATTTGAGCCTCAAGAAGCAGAGGCTCTTTTTGTCAAAAAATCGTTAGCAGCTGCAGTAAACGAAAAAAGTTTCAACTTAACGATTCTTTGCTTTCACATTCTTTTTCCAAGGTTGTGAACTACCCGCCACCTACGCTTCGCTTAGAGGTGAGGGCTTCTAAGGTAATCGCACCTAACGGTACGAAATT
>ERZ1673783.11-NODE-11-length-94398-cov-22.265997_pt1 | contig 94398 bp, 97 predicted proteins | sample MGYA00580133_ERZ1673783 | MGnify/ENA primary metagenome ERZ1673783 (study PRJEB41219, sample SAMN04549595) | soil metagenome | isolation source: soil | place: USA: Texas, Big Bend National Park | collected 2009-03-17 ...
TTTATGCTTTAGAAAACCTTATGGCTCTTGGGTTGAAAAATGTGCAAAATGCTCATATAGAAAAAAGCAAGTTATTGACAAAAAAATAAAGGAGGGGGGACGACCAAATATGTTCAAGTATGTCCGTGAATTTTGGAATACAACGGAAATGATTGGTTTAGGCTTATTCTTATTTCTCGGATTGAGTTTATCGGTCTTTTATATTCGCTGGCCTCTTTTATTTATTTTTTTAATTGGAATCATATTTTTCGGTATTATGGAATATGTTATTCATCGTTTTCTTTTTCATGGGTCTTAGCCGGAAAAAATAAAATTTTTACAACCTGTAAAAGACTGGCATGATCATCATCATCAACATCCGAGCGAGCTAAAAGGGATTTTGCTGCCTGCTTGGCTGACTCTTCCAATACTTTTGCTTCTGGTTCTCGCCGCTCAATTGATCATGCGGGATATCACATTTTCCATCGCATTTGTCACGGGCGTTTCGGGAACGCTGCTTTATCATCAATGGAGGCATTTTTCCGCTCATCGTCCCATTGAGCCTTTCACCCCTATCGGCAAGCGGCTGAAAGTCTATCACTTGCAGCATCACACCATTAACAAAAAATATTGGTTTGGCATAACGAATCCGCTGATGGATTTGCTGTTGGGAACGTACCGCAACCCGAAGAAACAGGCCCAAAAACAATCTTCACGACGAATGAGCCGCAGCCGAGCAACCGTTATAAAATAATTTCTTCGGAAACAAGCTTTCACCATGATCATTTTTCATGGCATCGATAGGTCTTTCCTGTTCGGAGACGATATGATTTGAAATAACCAGGGGCTGACTATTTAGTTGGCTCCTTTTTCCTTTTTTCTATGATCATAAAATCTCCTCCTTGACGTGATCTATTATGAAAGATAAACTTTTAACAGCGCTTACTTAAAGTAAGTAAATTAATCATGGAGGGAAGAAATATGGCAACTCATTCTACAGATTTATCTACCGTTATAAAAGAACGCCATTCCGTCAGAAAATATGATCCTAATTATAAAATTGCGAAGGAAGAAATTGAAGAAATTTTAAAGGAAGCCACTTTGGCCCCTTCGTCCAGTAATCTTCAACCATGGCGCTTTCTTGTTATTCAAGATCAAGAAACGAAAAAAGAGCTCCGCGCAATCGCCAATAACCAAGAACAAGTAGAAACATGCTCAGCCGTCATTGCGGTTTTAGGCGATACGGAAATGTATAAAAACGCCGAAAAAGTGTATCGAAGCAACTATGAAGCAGGTTATATGGATGAAGAGAGAATGAGACTCATGATCGAAAACATTAACAAACTTTATCCATCTCTGTCTGCGGAAGACCGGAAAAATATAGCTTCATTTGACGCTGGCCTTGTTTCCATGCAAATCATGCTGATTGCGAAGGCTCGTGGCTATGACACGGTTCCGATGGGCGGTTTTAATAAAAAACAATTCGTTGAAAGATTCAACATTTCCGATCGCTTCGTTCCAACGGTGTTAATTGCCTTAGGAAAAGCGGCTGCGCCTGCTTACAAAACAACAAGAATTCCTGTTGAAGATATCGTTCGCTTCTTATAAAAGTCTTCCCCCGACAGAATAACGGGGGAAGACTTTTTATTCCCCATGAAGGACAGTCAGTTCTCTTCTTCAAGACAAGCAGGACAGCAACTGTTCTTAAGTGAAGGAACACTCCCTAATCGTCTTCTTTGTTCATCTAACGATCAGTGGGCCCAAAGGTCCCACAGGTGGAAATCTCTTTTTATTCCGCTTGAAAGGACATGTCATTCTCTTTTCTAAACTATGAAAATTGGCGAAACAGTCAGGGTAAGCTTTAGACCTTTAGAGGGCGTTTATACCTCAAGCATTTGACATCCTCAACATGATTGTCACCTCCGTTTTGAATATTTCCTTTTGTATCCATTTCAAATGAAAGTACATTCGAAATTTCGGCTTATTTTGGAAAAAGAGAAATGATTTATTGCTCACTGGCTGCCTTTAAAACTCATTTAGGCCGTGATCCCATATTTTTATGATCATTTTTCTTTCTCAAAAAGAAGTTATTTATTCATCGTTCAGCAAATTCACGTTATGTGCTATCATAAAAAACGGGAAATCGGACATGCAACAAACTTGAAATGAAATCAAAAAGAAATGGATGCAATCACCATCCGGATCATGATTTTGTATAAGTTTAAAAATAGCTGAAATATTGTTTTTAAAATGCTTTTTATTATTCATGTTGTCTTTACTGATGAAGGCTCTTTCCTATGGAGAGAGACTTTCGTTATTTATCTTCAAAACTGTTGGATTTGAAACATTTTTCTATTGTGAAATCAATCTGAAAAGGTATAATGTTAGAGGTATATTGTAATTTTCTATGGGAAGAGGAGACAATGGATGACTTCTCAAAATCAATCGCAAAGCCGTATTGATTATGGTCTTGTATTCATTTTGCTGTTGTTGTTGATCACTAGTTTAGTTGCGATTTACAGTGCGCAGTCAACTGGTCAATATAAAGAAAATTTCGTTGTCAAACAAATCATGTGGTATGGTGTCGGGATTGGCATCATTGCGTTAGTAATCCGCGTCGATGCCGATCAATGGATGAAGCTTTCATGGTTTACTTATGGTTTAGGAATATTGCTGTTGGCTTTTTTAATCGTGGCGCCTGCCAGCATCGCTCCCGTCATCAATGGGGCAAAAAGCTGGTACAAAGTTCCTGCCATGGGTTCGTTGCAGCCGTCCGAATTTGAAAAAGTGTTTTTGATTCTTGTGTTGTCTAGAATCATGGTTGAGCACCATCAAAAAAATCCCGTGAAAACAATTGAATCGGATTTTTGGCTCTTGATCAAGATGGGGTTGGCTACCTTGCTGCCGCTTTTTCTTGTGATGCAGCAGCCCGATTTGGGAACATCGCTCGTGTTAATTGCGATTCTGCTTGGAATGATTTTTGTCTCAGGAATTACGTGGAAAATCTTAGTTCCTTTATTCGGATCAGCTGCTGCGTTGGCCATTGGCATTTTCTATATGGTGCTGTGGCATCCGAAAATACTGGAAAAATATTTAGGAGTTAAACAGTACCAGTTTGGGCGGATCTATTCTTGGTTGGATCCTTACAATTATCAAAGTTCGTCCGGATATCATCTAACCCGTTCCCTGTTGGCCATCGGCTCAGGACAAACATTGGGAAAGGGTTTCGGCCAGCGGGATATTTATTTGCCTGAAAGCCACACTGATTTTATATTCAGTATTATTGGCGAAGAATTCGGGTTTCTGGGCGCTAGTGTAGTCATCAGCTTGTTTTTCCTGCTCGTTTACCATTTGACGAAAATAGCGCTTCAAACGAAAAATCCGTTTTATTCTTATATGTGCGTCGGCATTATTTCCATGATTACTTTCCATGTGTTCCAAAATATTGGAATGACTGTCGGGCTTCTTCCAATAACAGGGATCCCTCTTCCGTTTATTAGTTATGGAGGAAGTTCGTTAATGGGAAATATGCTGGCGATGGGTCTGGTTTTTTCTGTGTATTACCATGAAAGAAGATTTATGTTTTCTTCCTATTAGATTTTGAAAAAAGGCGTTTTCCAAGGTCTTCGAATCTTGGAAAACGCCTTTTTTCGTCGTCCTAGTATCCTTTGTGATGAGTCGTGTCCGGTTTTCTTTTTATTTTCAATAACGGAAGAATTTCCGCAATAATGAGCGAGAGGACGAGCAGTGAAGCAATTAACCCGATCACCCCGATCCATCCGAATCGGCTCCAAAATGTGCCGCCCGTTGTACCGACGATGCTTGAGCCAGTATAATAAAACAACAAATATAAAGACGATGCTTGAGCTTTAAAGTTTAGAGCTCTTTGGCCAACCCATCCGCTTGCAATCGAATGTCCGCCAAAAAATCCAAATGTAAACAAAGCTACGCCCACGAGCTTAACCACCAGTATACTGTTGATCGTCACAATTCCCCCGAGAAGCATAATGCCAATGCTTGCGACAAGAGCTTTCGGCTTGCCAAAACGATCGGCCATTCGTCCCATAAATGTAGAACTGAATGTTCCTACCAAGTATATGAAAAAAATAAGTCCGACAATCGTTTGGCTCAAATGGTAAGGTTCACCCATTAACGGATAGTCGATATAGTTATATAATGTAACAAAACTTCCCATTAACAGGAAGCCTAGACTGTAAAGACAAAGCAGTCCGGGGTCTCTTAAACTTTGGCCAAGAGAGGAAAACAGCTTTCTTAAACTGGCTTTTTGAGCATGAAAATGACGGGAATCCGGAAGAGACTTCCAAAACCAAGCACTGACAAGAAGAGACAGGAAGGCGATGGCGCTTAAAGCAACATGCCAAGAAAACCAATCTGTCAGAGCATCTACGACCACGCGGGAAACCATACCGCCGATGGATGTTCCGCTTACGTACATCCCCATTGCAGTGCCTAGGTTTTTAGGGTGGAATTCTTCATTGATGTAGGTCATCGCAATGCTTGGAAATCCCGCTAAGGCAATGCCCATAATCGCTCTTGCCGTTAATAAAAACCAAAAATTTTGACTGAAAGCTGTGACGGCTGCACAAATGGAAGAAAACAGCAAAGAGGCCACCATGATTTTTTTTCTTCCGACTGCATCGGATAAGGCGGAAACGAGAATCATCGAAACAGCTAACAAGCCGGTTGTAAGGGAAAGAGACAGGCTTGCTCGAGCCGGACTTACATCAAATTCTTTTGAAAAAGTGGAGATCAACGGTTGGACGCTATACATCACTGCAAATGTAACAAAACTTCCTAAAAACAGGGAGAGAATCGTTTTTGAATATAATTTGCTCCCCTTTTCGATATATTCCATTGTTTTTACACCCTTTGCATTTGGAACACCAATCTGTTCCAGGTTTCTCTATTATTGTAACTCAAATTTTCCACTTTGATTGGAAAAAGATAATATAATGAAAATAGCAAAGATACAACGGGAGGAAACAATTTTGGAGTTTAAAAAAATAAAGCCGAAAAAAATATATGAAGAAGTGGCGAATGTCCTTTTAGAAATGATCCGCAACGGTGAGTTAAAACCGGGTGATAAATTACAATCGGTTCAGGCATTAGCCGAAAACTTTCAAGTGGGGCGCTCCGCCATTCGCGAGGCGCTTACTTCTCTGCGCGCAATGGGTGTCGTAGAAATGAGGCAGGGAGAGGGCACTTTTGTGAAAGAATTCAATCCGGATGGCATTATGTACCCTCTTTCGCAAGCCTATTTAATGAGTGATGAACAGATTGAGCAATTGCTGGAAATGAGAAAAATTTTGGAAACCGGAATAGTCGCCGCCGCTGCTGTTAAGCGGACAGACAGCGATTTGCGCCAAATTGGCGAGACCTTAGCCGAAATGAAAAAAGCGGTGGGGAATGAGGAATTGGGTGAAAAGGCGGATTTAGACTTTCATATGGCCATTGCTAAAGCTACGCAAAATCATTTGCTTGTTCGATTAATGCACCATGTTTCCGACTTAATGGCAGAAGCGATGAAAGAGACTCGCCGGTTGCTCCTTTATTCTGAGGACGCTACAATGGAGAAATTAAACGAGGAACATGAAAGAATCTATCAGGCTATTGTCGAACGTGATAAGGAAGCCGCACGAAAAGCGATGCTAAAGCATTTAGAAGGTGTAGAGCAAGTCTTGATGGAAGCCTTTGCTGATGAGAAGAAGAAAAACGAAATGTGAAAAGGGCAAGCCTTTTACATATAAAAATATTGTTATAAGTTTGTGATGATAGGGCATTGACATGGAAGATAAGAGGTAGTATCGGGCTTTGATTAGAAAGCAGCAGCAGGAAATGAACTACCTGTCATCTTCCATGGCGTGCTTGTGGAGTCATCATTATACATATATTTTGGCCATGAAAGCCATAAAAAGCCCCTTTATAAGACAACTCTTATCATTTTTCTTGACCCGACTCAATTTTGATCTTATGGATTGTCCTTGAAAGAATTAAAAAATTTTTTTGAATATTGTACTGATTTTGACATAATTATAGTATGATATACTATATATCATAAGGTCATCAGATGACCAGTTCTTTAAAGAAGCGATTAGAAAAAGAAGGTGGAACCATTGAAAGTCAGTTTATTTGTTACTTGTCTGGTCGATCTGTTTAAGACGAATGTAGGAAAAGCAACGGTAGAATTGCTGGAACATTTAGGATGTGAAGTTGATTTTCCGGAAAGTCAGATTTGCTGCGGCCAGCCCTCTTACAACAGCGGGTATGTCGAAGAAACGAAGGATGCCATGAAACATATGATTAAGACGTTTGAACATTCAGAGTATGTTGTCGCTCCGTCTGGTTCATGCGCTTTTATGTTTAAGGAATATCCTCATATTTTTAAGGACGATCCAATATGGGAGCCAAAGGCAAGAGAATTGGCCGATAAAACATACGAATTGACACAATTTATTGTCGAAGTTCTTGGTGTCGAAGATGTGGGAGCGAAAATGGAAGGGAAAGCCACTTATCATACTTCCTGTCATATGACCCGTCTTTTGGGGGTGAAGGAAGCGCCGATAAAGTTATTGCGTAACGTGAAAGGACTGGAATTTACACCGTTGCCGGGCGCTCATTTGTGCTGCGGATTTGGTGGAACGTTTTCAGTCAAGATGGGACCGATCTCCGAGCAAATGGTCGATGAAAAAGTTTCAAATGTGGAAAGTACGGGTGCGGATTATTTGATCAGCGCTGATTGTGGTTGTTTGATGAATATCGGGGGACGTATGGAACGTCAAGGAAAACCGATTCGAGTCATGCATATTGCGGAAGTCTTAAACCATAGAGGGTAAAAGAAAAGAGGGGAGAAATCTTGTCGATCAAAATTGGAGTGGGAGACTTTAAAGAACGTGTTCATGAGGAACTGAATAATGAGTTTATGCGCGGCGCGGTTCGTGGCGCTCAAGAACGGCTTCGCATAAAACGTCTGGATGAAGCGGAACAACTTGGAAATTGGGAAGAATGGCGTTCTTTAGGAGAGGAAATTCGTCAGCATGTATTAAATCATTTAGATTATTATCTTTATGAATTAAGCGAAAATGTAGCGAAAAGAGGCGGTCATGTCTTTTTTGCCCGAACGTCGGAAGAAGCTTCTCAATACGTAAAAGAAGTGGTTCAGAAGAAAAAGGCTAAAAAAGTGGTGAAATCCAAGTCGATGGTCACGGAAGAAATTAATTTAAATTCATATTTGGAAGAAGCGGGCTGCGAAGTGATAGAGACGGATCTCGGCGAGTACATTTTGCAAGTGGACGAAGATCACCCATCCCATATCGTCGCTCCGGCTCTTCATAAAAATAAGAATCAAATTCGGGAAGTATTCAAAGAAAAGCTTCATTATTCCAATACGGAAAAGCCTGAGGAAATCACCGCTTTTGTAAGAAAACATCTTCGAAACGAGTTTTTAACAGCCGATGTAGGGATTACCGGATGCAATTTTGCGATTGCCGAAACGGGTTCGATTACCCTCGTGACGAATGAAGGAAACGCTGACCTTGTCATGTCTATTCCCAAAACTCATATTGCTGTGATGGGAATGGAACGAATTGTTCCAACTTTCGAGGAAATGGAAGTTCTTGTAAGTCTGCTTTGCCGAAGTGCCGTTGGACATAAGCTAACCAGCTATGTGACGGCCATTACGGGTCCGAGAGAAGAAGGTGAAGCGGATGGACCGGAGGAATTTCATCTTGTCATCGTGGATAATGGTCGATCGGATATTTTAGGAACGGAATTTCAGCCGGTGCTTCAGTGCATTCGCTGCGCTGCTTGTATCAATGTATGTCCAGTGTATCGACATATCGGAGGACATTCTTACGGCTCCATCTATCCCGGACCGATTGGCGCTGTTCTTTCCCCACTATTGGGCGGATATGAGGAATATAAAGAACTTCCCTATGCTTCCTCGCTGTGCGGAGCTTGTACAGAAGCATGCCCCGTGAAAATTCCTTTGCATGAGCTGCTTCTGAAACATCGGCAAGTCATTGTGGAAAGAGAAGGGAAAGCGCCTTTTTCGGAAAAAATCATGATGAAAGCGTTCGGACTGGGAGCTTCCTCTGATATGTTGTATGGTTTGGGATCGAGAGCGGCTCATTCCGCTTTGAAACCGTTCACAAAAAACGCGCGTATTTCCAAGGGGCCCGGACCGTTAAAGGCATGGACGAAAATACGTGAATTTCCGGCTCCTGAAAAAGAACGTTTTCGAGATTGGTTTAAAAATCGGGAAGGTGGGAAGCAATCATGACGGGAATGATTCAAAATCGAACCTCGTTTTTGGAAAATATAGCTGAAAAATTGGGGCGAAACCCGATAACGAAGGGGGTGCATCGTCCGTCTTACAAGCATACGCCACAATATGAAGTGCTGAAAACAGCTACCCGAGATGAGCTTGTTTCGGTTTTGGCCAGTCAATGTTCGAATATCCATGTTCAATTTATGGAAACAACGGCAGATCATCTTGCTGAACAAGTCAAAACAGCTGTTCGATCATACGGAGGAGGGCCCGTATCCGTTTGGAAAGATGAGCGCTATGCCGAATACGGCCTCACCGACTTGGTGGAAAAAGAATGGCCTCATGAACAGACATTGGTCCATGTTTGGAATGATGATCTGGGAGAAGAAAACATCCGTTTAAGCGAGAAAGCCAATGTGTCGATCGTTTTTAGCGATATCACGCTGGCGGAATCCGGGACGGTCGTATTGTTTACGGGAAAGAACAAAGGACGGTCCATGACATTGCTGCCGAAACACTTTATTGCTTTGATCCCGCAAAGCACCCTTGTTCCAAGAATGACACAGGCCGCTCAAATCATCCGTGAAAAAATCAAAAAAGGTGAAGCCGTTCCTTCTTGCATTCAATTTATTACTGGTCCGAGCAACTCTGCCGATATCGAGTTAAGTACGGTTTATGGAGTCCACGGACCAGTGAAGGCTACGTACATTGTCATCAGCGACCGGTAAAGCATTAGAGCCTGTCCTCTCCTCTCCAAATGGTATTTATTCAGAGGAAGAGATCAGGCTCTTTCTTTAGGCCTCTTTTTATTGAGATGGATTGTTGTACGGAAATTGGCTGGAGTAGCTTTGATGCTGCTGATAAGATTGCTGGATTTTTTGTTGGTCGGCGGCCTCTAATGAATACCAGCCTTTTTGAAACATTTTTAAAAATATATCTCTTTGAGCATTTTGTGTTTCTGTAAGAATGTTTTGCAAATCCCGACGGAGCGGATCAATCGAAATTTCGTTCAATGCAACAGCATACGAAGTAGTCATGTACTTTTCGGTTGCCAGCATATCTTGAATAAAATCGCGATCGTTCATTTGCGGGGTTTCCGGCACCTGTATTTTTGGATTTTGGATTTTTTGCTGTTGATTTTGCATTTCCATCTTGTTTCCCCTTTCCATCATTGCTGCATCCCGTTATTTGGTGATTGCAAATGCGACAAAATAGTTTGATAATGACGCTGATGCATTTGACCGTATGAATCTAAAGCAGATTTGATTTCCGGGTCTTGGCAATTTTGGGCGGCGAAATGAGCCTTTTTCATGGCTAATAAATTCCATGAAAGCATATCATTCACGTAAGAGAGATCTTTTGTCGTCATCACCGGCGGCGAAGACATGAAAGATTGCGGATTATTGGAATATGGTTGCTGCATTTGGTTCCCTCCTTTTTCCCTCTTAGCTTGTCTTTCTCCAGTAAAATTATGCAAATCGGAGCGTTTTTTGAATATATTTTTAAAAACAGGAAATGAAAAGACGAAAGTCTAAAGGCGATCGTGGAACTACACTTTGAAACGTCCGTGTTTTCCTTCGGTAGTTTAAGATTTACGAAAAAAGGGGGAATACGATGGAGAAAATGATGCGAAATTTCTTTTTATTTCTTTCAAGAAATCGTTCATTCACAAAGATTGCCCAAAAATATGGCTTGAAATTCGGTGCATCCCGTTTTGTCGCCGGGGAAACACTCCATCAGGCAGTCAAAGTGATTCAAGATTTAAATCAAAAAGGTTTAAGCGTTACAGTCGATTATTTGGGTGAGTTTGTGGAAAATGAAAAAGAAGCAGCAGAAATGGCGAATCAAGCCATTCGTACGATTGAGGCCATAGGGAAAGAATCATTAGATGCCGAGGTTTCCTTAAAACTGACGTCGTTAGGAAGCGACATATCTGAACAAACGGTAATGAGCAATATGCGCCGCATTTTGGAGGCGGCAAAAGAACGGTTTGTATTTGTGACCATTGATATGGAAGACTTTTCACGCTGTGAAAACACTCTTTCTGTCTATAAACAGTTAAAAACAGAGTATCCGCAATTGGGGACCGTCATCCAAGCGTATCTATATCGATCCGAAAAAGACATTGACGATCTTGCATCTTTCTCCCCTCATCTTCGACTGGTAAAAGGGGCATACAAAGAACCGGCTTCTGTAGCGTTTCCAAAGAAAACAGATGTGGATGAAAATTATAAAAAACTGGTGAAGAAGCTTTTGTTGAACGGATTTTATACAGCTGTTGCCACTCATGATGATGCTATGATTGACTACACGAAAAAGCTTGTAAAAGAGTACAAGATTTCAAATGAACAATTTGAATTTCAAATGTTGTACGGCATCAGACCGGAAAAGCAGCTTGAATTGGTTGAAGAGGGATATAAAATGCGTGTATATGTACCGTATGGATCGGATTGGTACGGATATTTCATGCGTCGACTGGCGGAACGTCCCGCCAATGTTGGTTTTGTTCTCAAAGGAATGGTCAAAAAATAATGGAAAAACGGGATTGGCTTTGTTCTTTTAGCAGAATCTCGATAACGGCCGCCGTAGTTATTCACGCAATCATTTGCCTTAATGAACAGAGCAAGTGAGTCTTTCGCAGTATTCAAAATTTATTTTATTTCCGCAGACTATTTTCATTCCTTTTTTTAAAAGTAAAATCGAAAAGAAATGAATAATATGAAACACTTGATCGTCCACTTAAACAAGTAAAAAATTCATCTATTTTGTGCTGATTATTTATTGAAAAATTTAGAATATTCATATATAGTGGAAATAGAAAAATGAATGACTATTCATTCAAAAAAGTGAAGGGGGAAATAGTTTTGGTATTACAAATCAAAAAGGCGGCTGTACTAGGATCCGGAGTTATGGGATCAGGAATTGCTGCCCATTTAGCCAATATTGGGCTGCCTACATTATTGTTAGATATTGTTCCTCGCGAACTGACAGAAGAAGAAAAATCAAAAGGATTGACCCTTGCAGATAAGAAAGTCCGCAACCGCCTTGCAAGCGACGCTTTAAAAAAGCTTTTAAAACAAAAGCCCTCCCCGCTCACTTCTAAGAACAGCTTAAATCTCATTGAAGCAGGAAATTTGGAGGATGATTTAGAAAGACTCTCTGAATGCGACTGGATTATCGAAGTTGTGATGGAAAGATTGGACGTAAAAAAACAAGTATTAGAAAAAATTGATCAATATCGTAAACATGGAAGCATTGTCAGTTCCAATACTTCCGGCATTTCCATCGAAGCTATGGCAGAAGGCCGTTCCGCCGATTTTAAAAAGCATTTTTTAGGAACTCATTTCTTTAACCCCCCTCGTTATTTGAAGCTGTTGGAAGTGATTCCGACAAAAGATACCGATCCTGAAATTGTGCAATTTATAAAGCAATTCGGAGAAGAAACATTAGGAAAAGGGGTGGTAGTAGCCAAAGACACGCCCAATTTTATTGCGAACCGCATTGGCACTTACGGACTGCTCGTAGCTGTTCATGAAATGAAAAAAGCAGGTTTATCGGTTGGAGAAGTCGACTCGATCACCGGACCGTTAATCGGCCGCCCCAAAAGTGCTACTTTCCGTACGCTCGATGTAGTGGGGCTCGATACATTTGTGCATGTGGCCAACAATGTGTATGAAAAAGTCGAAGGAAAAGAAAAAGACGCATTTGAAGTGCCTGATTTTATGAATGAAATGCTGAAAAAAGGAAAACTTGGCGCTAAAACCGGGCAAGGTTTTTTTGTCAAAAAAGGAAAAGAAATACTCGAACTCAATCTGGAAACGCTGGAATATGAACCGAGAAAGTCTTTAAAAACGCCTACGGTAGAAAAAGCGAAGCAATTAAAAGGAACAGCAGAAAAAATGAAAGCGCTTATTTATGCGGATGATCAGGCCGGAACTTTTCTATGGAACGTGCTTGCTTCTACGTTAATCTATTCTGCCAAACTGCTAGGCGAAATCGCTGATACGATCGTGGCGATCGACAATGCTATGAAATGGGGATTTGGCTGGGAATACGGGCCATTTGAAACGTGGGATGCGATCGGAACGGAAACGTCGGTTCAAAAAATGGTATCGGAAGGAATGGACGTTCCCTCATGGGTAAAAGACATGATCGCCTCAGGCAATAAAACTTTTTATAAAGAGGAACAAGGAGAACGATATTTCTATCATAACGGCCGCTACGAAAAGGTTTCAGTGCATCCGAAAGTGATCGATTTGAAAAGCTTGAAAAAACAAGGAAAAGTCATCAAATCCAACAACGGTGCAAGTCTGATTGATTTGGGCGACGAAGTGGCATTGCTTGAATTTCATTCGCCAAACAATGCGATTGGTCCGGACATTGTGGAAATGATCTATTATTCGATTGATGAAGTGGAAAAAAACTATAAAGGACTTGTGATCGGAAATCAAGGGAAAAACTTCTGCGTGGGAGCCAATCTTGCCATGATGCTGATGGAAGCACAAGACGACAATCTGTTTGAACTCGATTTTATCATCCATCAATTCCAGCAAGCGACACTAAAAATTAAATACAGTAGTAAGCCAATAGTAGCGGCTCCTTTTGGAATGACATTGGGCGGCGGCGCGGAAGTTTGTTTGCCGGCGGCGCGTATTCAAGCTGCCGCTGAAACGTATATGGGGCTTGTAGAAGTTGGGGTCGGCTTAATTCCGGGAGGCGGCGGAACAAAGGAATTATATTGGAAACATTTATCCAATTTGCCAAGCGGTGTCGATTTTGATTTGCAAAAAATCGCCAATAAAGTTTTTGAAACCATTGCGATGGCGAAAGTGTCTTCTTCCGGTGAAGAAGCCCGCGAAAACAACTTCTTATCGAATGCGGACGGGGTCAGCGTCAATCGTGATCATCAATTGTACGATGCAAAGCAAGTGGTGCTTTCCCTTTATGAACAAGGATACCGTCCGCCGACCAGGAAAAAAGTGCCCGTTGTAGGAGAAACCGGTTATGCGATGTTGCTCTTGGCGGTTCAATCGATGTTTGAATCAGGATATATTTCCCAATATGATCGCCACATTGCCAAAAAGCTGGCGTATGTCATCGCCGGAGGAAAACTGCCATACGGAACGGAAGTAGATGAACAGTATTTGCTTGACTTAGAAAGAGAGGCTTTCTTGAGCCTGATTGCTGAGCCGAAATCCCAGCAGCGCATGCAGCACATGCTTGTAAACGGCAAACCGCTGCGCAACTGACATTTTTGGAGGCGAATCTTTTTGCTAGTCCGCTGGAACAAGAGAGTGAAAAAAACAATGATGAAGGAGGAAGTTTTATGCGAGAAGCGGTCATCGTTGCCGGGGCGCGTACGCCAGTGGGGAAAGCCAAAAAAGGAACATTGGCAACGGTGCGCCCGGATGATCTAGGTGCGCTGGTAGTGAAAGAAACGTTAAAAAGAGCAGGCGATTACGAAGGGAACATCGATGATTTAATTATCGGCTGTGCCATGCCGGAAGCGGAGCAAGGACAAAATGTGGCTAGGAATATTGGAGCTCTTGCCGGCCTTCCGCACACCGTTCCGGCAATCACGATCAATCGCTTTTGTTCTTCCGGTCTACAAGCCATTGCTTTTGCGGCCGAAAAAATTATGGTTGGTCATGCGGATACGATCATCGCCGGAGGAACTGAATCGATGAGCATGGTGCCGATGATGGGGCATGTGGTCAGACCGAATGCAAAATTAGCCGAAACGGCGCCGGAATATTACATGAGCATGGGTCATACCGCTGAACAAGTAGCGAAAAAATTTGGCGTCACTCGCGAAGATCAGGATGCTTTTGCCGTTAGAAGCCATCAGCGTGCCGCCAAAGCGATTGCTTCAGGGAAATTTGATGAGGAAATCGTACCGGTTGAAGCGACAGTCCGTTCAGTCGGACCGGACCATCGTCTGGTGGAAAAAACAGTCACTTTAACGAAAGATGAAGGAGTTCGCCCGAATACCAACATGGAAGTACTCGCCCAATTGCGTCCTGCCTTTTCGACCAATGGCACGGTAACGGCCGGAAATGCTTCGCAAACGAGCGACGGAGCAGCAGCGGTTATGGTGATGGATCGCGAAAAAGCGGAATCACTCGGTCTGAAACCGATGGCGAAGTTTCGTTCGTTCTCAGTAGGTGGTGTACCTCCGGAAATTATGGGGATCGGCCCTGTCGTTGCGGTTCCGAAAGCATTGAAATTGGCAGGACTGGAAGTGTCGGATATAGGGCTGTTTGAATTGAATGAAGCCTTTGCTTCCCAATCGATTCAAGTTATACGCGAACTGAACCTTGATGAAGAAAAAGTGAACGTCAATGGAGGTGCAATTGCTCTTGGCCATCCGCTCGGTTGCACAGGAGCCAAACTTACCCTTACTCTCCTGCACGAAATGAAGCGCCGGAACGTCCAATTTGGCGTCGTTACGATGTGCATCGGCGGGGGCATGGGTGCTGCCGGAGTTTTTGAATTGATAGATTGATAGGATGAGTGATCCCGAAAAAGAATGGAAAGACTAGCAGGATATGTTATGAGAAGAACAAAATCGAAACGGCTTCGTCAAATGAAAAATGAATAGGAGGAAGAAAGATGTCAAACCAAACAGATCGTGCCATTATAAAAGGCGGAAGCTTTTTAACGGATGAAATAGAAGCAAGTCAAGTATTTACACCGGAAGATTTCACGGAAGAACAAAAAATGATTGCCAAAACAACGGAAGACTATGTGGCCAATGAAGTGCTGCCTCAACTGGACTACTTGGAAAAGCATGAATTTGACCGTTCCGTCCAATTAATGAGAAAAGCGGGCGAGTTAGGCTTATTAAGTGCCGATGTTCCGGAAGAATATGGCGGTTTAGGGCTGGACAAAATCAGCTCTGCTTTGATCACGGAAAAAATGGCAGGTGCCGGCGGATTTTCCATTACTCACGGAGCCCATGTAGGCATTGGATCTTTGCCTATCGTATTATTCGGAAATGAAGACCAAAAACAAAAGTATTTGCCGGAATTGGCAACCGGTGAAAAAATCGCTGCTTATGCGTTAACAGAGCCTTCCTCCGGTTCGGATGCATTAGGTGCGAAAACGACTGCCAAGTTAAACGAAGCGGGTACGCATTATATTTTAAACGGGGAGAAACAATGGATTACCAACTCCGGATTTGCCGATGTCTTTGTCGTTTATGCCAAAATTGACGGAGAACATTTCTCGGCTTTTATCGTGGAGCGTGATTTTCCGGGCGTTTCGACAGGACCGGAAGAAAACAAGATGGGGATTAAAAGTTCATCCACCAGGACGCTGATTCTTCAGGATGCGGAAGTTCCGGTGGAAAATTTGCTTGGGGAAGCGGGCAAAGGCCACAAAATTGCCTTTAATATATTGAATATCGGCCGGTATAAATTGGGCGTCGGCACAGTCGGTTCTTCCAAGCGCGTACTGGAAATCACCATTCCGTATGTGAATCAACGTCGGCAATTCAATACACCGATCTCACAATTTCGTTTAACACAAGAAAAGCTTGCTACTATGGCTTCCAAAATTTATGCGAATGAAAGTTCCATTTACCGCACTGTCGGGTTATTTGACAAAGCGATGGGCGAGCTGTCGGAAGAAGAAGCAAAAGACGGAAAAGCGATTGCTGCTTCGATTTCGGAATATGCCATCGAGTGTTCGATTGGAAAATTTTTTGGTTCGGAAGTGCTCGATTACGTGGTAGATGAAGGATTGCAGCTGCACGGCGGCTACGGTTTTATGGAAGAATACGAAATTTCTAGAGCTTACCGTGATTCCCGCATTAATCGTATTTTTGAAGGGACAAACGAAATCAATCGTTTACTAGTGCCGAATACGTTTTTAAGAAAAGCGCTGAAAGGCGAATTGCCTTTGCTTCAAAAGGCGCAAGACCTGCAAAAAGAGCTGATCGTGCTGACGCCGGAAGATCCGGGATCAGAACCGCTCGCGCGTGAACGATATTTATTAAGAAATGCGAGAAAAGCGGCGTTGCTTGTATCCGGGCTTGCTGTGCAAACATTTGGCAAAGAGCTTGCGAACGAACAAGAAATCTTGGCGAATATTGCGGACATAGCCGCCAATATTTATGTAATGGAATCATCGATTTTGAGAACGCAAAAGGCATTGGACAGAACCGGCCTTGAAAAGAACAAGCAAAAGCTGCTTTACACAGAAATTTTTTGCCAAGAAGCGTTTGCTCAAATCGAACAAGATGCGAAAGAAACTGTTGCGGCAGTACAAGAAGGCGATGCGCTGCGCGTGACGCTTTCGGCCCTCCGAAAACTTACACGTCATACGCCTGTCAACATCATTGCGAAAAAACGTGAAGCAGCGGCCAAGCTGATCGAGTCAGAACGATATATTGTGTAAGAAATAGAAATGGATGAGGCGGACAACGATGTCGGCCTCTTTGTTTTCTCTCGAGATTATTTTAAAATAAAGAGGAATTTTACTGTATTTGTCGAACTAAAAAAGGGAAAACTCGCTAAAGCAGCAGAATCTTTTATAAAAGGTGATCACATGAACGTAACATTTTATTGGTATCCGAAATGTGCAACATGCCGAAAAGCAAAGAAATGGCTTGAAGATCATCAAATTGATTTTCAAGAGATACATATTGTCGATAACCCTCCATCGAAAGAGGAGCTGGAAACGCTTTGGCGCAAGAGCGGATTGGAATTAAAAAAATTTTTTAATACGAGTGGGAGAAAGTACAGAGAACTAGGAGTTAAAGACCGTTTGAAAACGGCTTCGGAAGATGAACTTCTTGAATTGCTTGCTTCCGACGGCATGTTAATCAAACGCCCGATCGTGACGGATGGTACGCGTGTCACAGTTGGGTTTCATGAAGATGAATTTGAGGAAATATGGCTGAATAGATAAGGGTGTTTTCTTGCTTTTAGCAATGGAAATAAGTTAATGTAAATTATGAAAATATTGAGAGTGGAGGGATTTTCATGAGTTCGCCGAAAGAACTGAGGTACTCGGAAGAACACGAATGGGTAAAAGTAGAAGGGGACAAAGTGCGCATTGGGATTACGGATTTCGCTCAATCGGAATTAGGGGATATTGTATTTGTTGAACTGCCTGAAGTAGGAACGGAAATTAAAGCAGACGAACCGTTTGGCAGTGTGGAATCCGTTAAAACCGTTTCTGAGCTTTATGCTCCTATCAGCGGGAAAATAGTGGAAGTCAATGAAGAATTGAACGACAATCCGGAGTATGTGAACGAATCCCCTTATGAAAAAGCTTGGATGATCGTGGTGGAACCTAGCGATATCAGCCAAGTGGATCAACTGTTGACGGCTGAACAATACGATGAAATGACTAGCGAAGACTAGTATAGCCCCCTGGGTGCTCCCTGGGGGTTTTTTCTATGTATAAGTAGAGGCTTTTTGCTTTGAAATGGATCGCAAACATGGGACAATGAATGAAGAAAGAAATCAGGCAAGGATGGATAAAGATGAATGGGACGGATAAAGTGATTATTGTGGAAGGAACGTCGGATAAGAGAAAAATTCAAGCGATTATTAAGGAGCCGGTAGAGATTATTTGCACGAATGGAACGATCGGCCTCAGCAAAATGGATGATCTTGTCGATCGACTTTATGGCCGCGATGTGTATATTCTGGTGGATGCCGATACCGCCGGGGAAAAGCTGAGAAAGATGTTTAAACGAGAATTTCCCGAAGCCAGGCATCTTTATGTTGATCGAGCTTTTACGGAGGTCGAAAATACCCCTTTTCGGTATCTAGCCTCCATTTTACTTAGCGCCGGTATCGACATTGATACGAAGTATATTGAAAAGGATGATGAAAGTGGTATCTGATTGGACACAACAACCTCTCCATGAACAAATGTCCGAAACAGGCAAAACGGTATTATATTTTTATACTCCTTTATGCGGAACATGTGCAGTGGCAGGAAAAATGGTGGATGTGATTGAAAAGCTTTTTCCTGATTGTACTTTTGCCAAAGCGGATATCAATTATCATGAGGATTTTGCTTATCAATATGAAATTGAAAGCGTTCCTTGCCTGATGATTTTTGATAAAAAAGAATTAAAAGACAAAATTTATGCCTTTCATTCTGTACCTTTTCTATATGAAAAATTATCTCAATATCAAGCGGGGTAAAGGCATCCTTATGGGCCTTTATCCCGCTGTTATTTTGTGGATGTCCATTTTTGTCATTCAGCAATTCCATTCAGGAAGCGTTTCCAAGTGAAAAATGATTTTAGCCAATGATTGGCTTTCGTGTTTCGCCAACTTGCAAAAATGACATATTTCTTGGGAAATAATTCAAGAAACGTCCTTTTATTTGAAAAAGAAGCGGTCGAATGTGAAGAAATGGGTGGAATTTGTCAAAGGGTTTTCCATTATCTGTCGAATCCTTTTTAAAGGGAATTCACCTGAAAAATGGAACTATGTACAGTAAACATTCAGGTGAAGGGATGAGAAGATGGACAAGTTATTCGCAAGGATTCAAAGGGAATGTTTCGAACGAAAACATCTTTTCCCGATTCTTCCTTCTAATCCATTGACCGTTCTTTTTGATTCAAACGATGAAACATGGATGTTTTCTTTGTCCAAAAGCCAAATGGATTGGAAAAAAGGAACGATTTCAAGCCCGCACGTACATCTTTGCGGGACGGACGAGATTTTTCGAAATATTTTGTTGGGGAAAGAAAGATTGTTAACAGCTGTCAAAAGAAAAGACGTGAGCATATTAGGATCCTTTCGTTTGCAGCTGCAGCTGGAAGCTATTTTGTGGTTATGCAAGGAACGGGAAGAAACCGTCGTATTAGGTAGATTAGGATGAAAGTAATATATTTCTATCAATTTTATTTGACATTATTCGCATGAAAATGTATAATTTTCGAGAAACCAATTTCCAAACAATTTCATAAACACTTGCTCTTATCAAGAGAGGTGGAGGGATGTGCCCAATGAAACCCGGCAACCGTCAATCGTTCAGTTGACATGGTGCCAATTCACACAAAGCAGTTTGCTTTGAGAGATGAGAGAAAGGACGAAGAATACGTAACCTTTCTGCTCATTGGCGGAAAGGTTTTTTCATTTCAAAAAAGAAAGCAGGTGAATGAATCAATGAGCGAACTGATCTCTTTATCGCGGGTGAAGAAAGTTTTTCGTACAAAAAACGGAAATGTGACAGCCGTTAATAATATAGATTTGCAGATTCAAGAGGGAGAAATTTTCGGTATTATTGGCTACAGTGGAGCCGGAAAAAGCACTCTGATCCGCATGCTGAACGGTTTGGAAATTCCGACAGAAGGCCAAGTGACGGTTGCGGGGCAAGAAATTTCGAAAATTCAAGGCGCTTCTTTACGAAAAGCACGCCAAGAAATCGGCATGATCTTTCAACATTTTAATCTATTATGGTCGCGCACGGTACGGGAAAATATTGCTTTCCCGCTGGAAATCGCCGGAGTGCCGAAAGAAAAACGGATGAAACGTGTAGATGAACTGATTCAATTAGTAGGACTCGAAGGAAGAGAAGACAGCTATCCTTCTCAATTAAGCGGCGGCCAAAAACAAAGAGTAGGCATTGCCAGAGCTCTCGCCAACGAACCGAAAGTATTGCTTTGCGACGAAGCCACTTCTGCATTGGATCCACAGACGACCGATTCGATCCTTGATCTACTTGTCGATATTAATAAACGGCTCGGTTTGACGATCGTGTTAATTACACATGAAATGCATGTAATCAGAAAAATTTGTCATCGCGTGGCAGTTATGGAAAATGGGCAAATCGTTGAAATCGGTCCGGTGCTGGAAGTGTTTAAAAATCCAAAACAGCCGGTAACGAAGCGTTTTGTTCAACAAGTTACCGAACCGGAAGAATCGAAGGAAACGATTGCTCATCTTCTCAAACGCTATAAGGACGGTAAAATTGTCAAACTTACCTTTATTGGCGATTCCGCTGAACAGCCGATCATAGCCAACTTAATCAGAGATTTTCCGGTTGAGGTAAATATTGTTCAGGGGAAAGTGTCCCAAACTCAAAATGGTGCATATGGCACACTGTTTATCCAGATTCAAGGATCGGAACAAGACGTACAAAAAGTGATCGCTTATTTACAAACACAACAAGTAGAGTCGGAGGTCATTACCCATGCTTGAAAAATGGTTTCCAAATGTGGATTGGGCAATGATGTGGCAGGCAACAGAGGAAACCCTATACATGACGGGAGTATCGGTAGTTGCCACCTTTATTCTTGGTTTAATCCTTGGACTTTTGCTTTTTTTAACATCGAAAGGGAACTTATGGGAAAATAAATTTATATATTCCATCGTTGCCGCAGTTGTGAATATTTTCCGTTCGATTCCTTTCATCATTCTCATCGTGCTGCTCATTCCTTTTACAAAAGCGCTTGTCGGCACGATAATCGGTGCGAATGCCGCCTTTCCGGCGTTGATTATTGGCGCAGGCCCATTCTATGCACGGATGGTGGAAATCGGACTTCGTGAAATTGACAAAGGAGTTATTGAAGCAGCTAAAGCGATGGGGGCCAAAACAAGCACGATTATTTGGAAAGTGCTTATTCCTGAATCGCTTCCCGCTTTGGTATCAGGCATCACAGTGACAGCGATCTCGCTTGTCAGTTACACGGCAATGGCCGGAGTAATCGGTGCGGGTGGTCTTGGAAATCTTGCTTATTTGGATGGGTTCCAACGCAACCATAACGACGTAACTTTAGTAGCTACGATCATTGTGTTGATTATTGTGTTTGTTATTCAGTTTATTGGTGATTTTATCACTTCAAAAATAGATAAAAGATAAAGGGGGAAAATTTGGTGAAAAAGTTCTTTATAGCCATTATTGCATCTGTATTTGTATTGAGTCTTGCTGCATGCGGAAAATCTTCCAGCGAACCAAAAGAAACAACAGGATCCAATGACAAAACCATCATTGTGGGAGCATCTAATGTTCCACATGCTGTCATTTTGGAAAAAGCAAAACCTATCTTGAAAAAGAAAGGCTATAATTTAAAAATTGTCAAATTCCAAGATTATATTATGCCTAACAAAGCATTGGCTGAAGGAAAATTGGATGCGAACTACTTCCAGCACATTCCTTATTTCAAACAACAAATCAAAGAAAACGGCTATAAGTTTGCCAACGCCGGCGGCATCCATATTGAACCAATCGGCTTATATTCGAAAAAATATAAAAGCTTAGATCAGCTGCCAAAAGGTGCTGAAATCATTATGTCCAGCTCTGTAGCAGACCACGGCCGGATTTTAACGATGCTTGAGAAAAAAGGCTTGATTAAGCTGAAAAAAGGCGTGAATAAAGAAGAAGCAACGGTTCAAGATATTGCTGAAAATCCAAAGCATTTCAAATTTAAATACGATGTTGAAGCGTCCATGCTTCCACAAGTATATAAAAACGGCGAAGGCGATGCCGTGTTAATCAATTCCAACTATGCTCTTGACGCGGGATTAAATCCGTTAAAAGATGCGATTGCTTTGGAAGACAAAGATTCTCCGTATGTTAATATCATAGCTGTCCGCAAAGGCGATGAAAAGAAAGCGAAAATTAAAGCTCTTGTCGACGTCCTTCATTCTAAAGAAATTCAAGACTTTATCTTGAAAAAATGGGGCGGCGCTGTAGTGCCTGTCAACAAATAAGAAAAGTAAGATGTATCGCTCCTCCTTTTTTGTGGAGGAGCTTTTTATTTCGCAGCGTCCTCTTGGCTTACTTGTATTATTCGCATAGTCCCAATCGCTCAAGGAAAGAATAAGTTTGGATGTTTCAATGAAGGTTTAAAATGGTGAAGAGAGGTTAAATAACTATAGACGGCCGATAAGAACATTCATAACGAACATGACTCTTTCATATAGGTTTATTATTTGATTCTGTCGTTGGTTGAGAAGAACTTTAAACTTGGAGAGGACTGGTTCGTTATCCGTTCTTTAACACTTCAATATACGGAGAGCATGGAAAAGGCCATGTACTGTGCTCATGGTGTAGGGTATAAAGTTTACGGGAGCAATCATGAAGTGAGGATGAAAGTGGAAAAGCGAAGAGAAAAGGATCATTGCCAATCCAAACAAATTGTCGTTGAAATGAACGGAAAGCTGTACTGTCGAAAGCTTGATCATTTGGGAAAACCAGTGTGAGCCCCACGCTGGTTTGTTCTTTTCAATAATAAATTGCGTTAAAATAGTGAATATCGGCTACCACCGCCGTTCTGCATAGAAAACAATTTGTGAATTTTATAACTAAAGTCGAAATTATTCAAAAAAATACGGAAAAGAACTATTGGAAAAGTTGATATTAGTTTTCATTTGTTATAAGATTGTAATGATAATAAATTGAGAATGAAATGGGTATTCAGCATATATCGATATTGACGGAGGTAGAAAAGAATGGCAGGTTCAACTCTAACAATTAAAGATTTACACGTTGAGATAGAGGGAAAAGAGATTTTAAAAGGAGTGAATCTTGAAGTAAAAACTGGAGAGTTCCACGCAATCATGGGACCGAACGGAACAGGTAAATCAACGTTATCATCCGCGATTATGGGACATCCAAAATACGAAGTAACAAAAGGCAGCATTACGCTTGACGGACAAGATGTTCTTGAAATGGAAGTCGATGAACGGGCTCGTGCCGGATTGTTCTTGGCGATGCAATATCCAAGCGAAATCAGCGGGGTAACGAATGCGGACTTTTTGCGTTCCGCCATTAACGCTCGCCGTGGTGAAGGCAATGAAATTTCGTTGATGAAATTCATTCGCCAAATGGATGAAAAAATGGAGTTTTTGGAAATGGATCCAAATATGGCGCAACGCTATTTAAACGAAGGTTTTTCCGGCGGTGAGAAAAAACGCAATGAAATACTTCAATTAATGATGATTCAACCAAAATTCGCCATTTTGGATGAAATCGACTCAGGACTTGATATCGATGCTTTGAAAGTCGTTGCCAAAGGAATCAACTCCATGCGCAGCAGCGATTTTGGATGCATTATGATTACGCACTATCAACGTTTGTTGAATTATATTACTCCTGATTATGTTCATGTCATGATGCAAGGACGGATCGTAAAATCCGGCGGACCTGAATTGGCTAAACAACTTGAAGAAAACGGCTATGATTGGATCAAAAAAGAACTGGGCATTGAAGACGAAACAGTCGGTCAAGAAGCGTAACAGTTAGGAGGATGAACATGACGGTGGAAACAAAATTACCAGTCAATCGGGAGTATATCCAGTCGTTTTCAAAAGAAAACGGCGAGCCGGAATGGTTTGCAGCTCTTCGAATCGAATCATTAGAGAAGGCTGAAACCCTTCCGTTGCCAAAGGCGGACAAAACGAAAATAGATAAATGGAACTTTACGTCATTTCAAACGCACTATGTAAAAAGCGATACATTTGAATCTCTTGAACAGCTGCCTGAAGACGCAAAAGCATTGATTCGTTTGGAAACCGAGAAAAATCTGTATATTCAACGAAACCAGACTCCGGCTTATCTGCAGTTAACGGATGAACTGAAAGAAAAAGGCGTCATTTTTACCGACATTTTGACAGCGTTAAGAGAACATGGGGATTTAGTGCAAAAATATTTTATGAAACATGTGAAAGCAGACGAAAATAAATTAACGTCTCTGCATGCAGCTTTGTTAAACGGCGGAGTATTCCTTTATATCCCCAAAAACGTGGAGTTGAAGGATCCTATTCAAGCCGTTTTCCTTCAAGACGACAACCAAGTTCCTTTGTTTAACCATGTGTTAATTGTTGCAGATGAAAACAGTTCCGTCACCTATGTGGAAAATTATATTTCCACTGTAGAAGTACCGGAAGGAATTGCGAATATCGTGACAGAAGTCGTTGCTGAAGCAGGTGCAAAAGTAACTTACGGGGCTGTAGACACCCTTGCCAGCGGCGTGACGTCGTATGTCAATCGCCGAGGCACAGCCGGAAGAGATGCACGGATTGAATGGGCTCTCGGGCTTATGAATAACGGCAATACGGTTTCTGAAAATACAACTTATTTGGAAGGCGACGGTTCTTATGGAGATACCAAAACCGTAACCGTAGGCCGAGGCAAGCAAGTGCAAAACTTTACGACAAAGGTTGTACACTTTGGAAAGAATACGCAAGGATTTATTTTAAAGCACGGTGTTGTGAAAGATGAAGCGACTTCGATCTTTAACGGCGTCGGTAAAATCGAGCATGGCGCTTCCAAATCGGATGCTGAACAAGAATCCAGAGTGCTGATGTTAAGCAAAAATGCCCGCGGGGATGCCAATCCTATTTTGTTAATTGATGAAGACGATGTAATGGCCGGTCACGCTGCTTCAGTCGGTCGTATGGATCCGATTCAGCTCTATTATTTAATGAGCCGCGGAATTCCGCGAAAAGAAGCTGAACGATTGATCATACATGGCTTCCTGGCTCCGGTTGTCAACCAATTGCCGATTGAAGGGGTAAAAGAACAGCTTATTCAAGTCATTGAAAGGAAAGTTCGGTAAAATGAATGTAAATGATATTCGAAACTATTTTCCGATATTGAATCAAGAAGTCAATGGCCATCCTTTAGTTTATTTAGACAACGCGGCTACTTCGCAAAAGCCGTTATCCGTCATTGAAGCAATTGAACAATATTACAAAGGCTATAATTCGAATGTCCACAGAGGTGTTCATACGCTTGGCACGAAGGCAACCGACGCTTATGAAGGGGCAAGGGAAAAAGTTCGAAAGTTTATCCACGCCAAATCAGTGGAAGAAGTAGTGTTTACAAGAGGAACGACAGCTTCCATTAATTTGCTTGCGGCAAGCTATGGCGAGGAAAATGTGAAAGAAGGCGATGAAATCGTCATTACCTATATGGAACATCACAGCAATTTAATTCCATGGCAGCAGCTTGCCAAAAGAAAGAAAGCGGAATTGAAATACATTCCGTTGGAGGAAGACGGCACTATTACGCTTGAAAAAGTAAGGGAAACCGTTACCCCGAAGACGAAAATTGTGGCTGTCACCCTTGTTTCCAATGTACTTGGAACGATCAATCCGATCAAAGAAATAGCGAACATTGCTCATGAAAATGGAGCTGTCTTGGCGGTGGATGGCGCCCAAGGCGTTCCTCATATGAAAGTAGACGTTCAAGATCTCGATTGCGATTTTCTCTCTTTTTCCGGACATAAAATGTGTGGGCCTACCGGAATCGGTGTTCTTTATGGTAAGAAAGAGCTTCTGGAAAAGATGGAACCGGTAGAGTTTGGCGGTGAGATGATCGATTTTGTCGGTTTGTATGATTCGACATGGAAAGAGCTTCCTTGGAAATTCGAAGGAGGAACTCCGATTATCGCCGGAGCTATCGGTTTGGGTAAGGCTATTGAGTTTCTTGAAGAAGTTGGCTTGGATGAGATTTTAAAACATGAGCATCATCTCGCTGCTTATGCATTGGACAAATTGAGTGAAGTGGAAGGAATCGAAGTTTACGGTCCGAAAGATCCGATGAAACGAGCAGGATTAGTGACTTTTAATATAAAAGGCGTCCATCCGCACGATGTAGCGACAGTGCTGGATGCAGAAGGAATTGCCATTCGCGCCGGGCATCATTGCGCGCAGCCGTTGATGAAATGGCTCGATGTTTCGGCAACAGCAAGAGCCAGCTTCTATTTATACAATACGGAAGAGGATATTGACCGCTTTGTTTCGGGTATCTTGAAAACAAAGGAGTATTTCAACAATGTCTTTTAATAATTTAGACCAGTTGTATCGAAACGTGATCATGGATCATTATAAGAATCCAAGAAACAAAGGCAGTTTAGAAAACGGGAACTTGACGATCGATATGAATAATCCGACTTGCGGGGATCGCATTCATTTGACCATGAATGTAGAAGACGGTAAAGTGACAGATGCTAAATTCGAAGGAGAAGGCTGTTCCATTTCAATGGCTTCCGCTTCCATGATGACCGAAACGATTAAGGGGAAAAATATCGAGACTGCTTTAAAGCTGTCTAAGATTTTTTCTGACATGATGCAGGGAAAAGATTATCCTGATGATCTAGATCTTGGCGACGTGGAAGCACTTCAAGGCGTTTCTAAATTTCCGGCCCGCATTAAATGCGCTACATTAGCTTGGAAGGCCATGGAAAAAGGTTTAAAAGATCAAGTAGCTCATTAAACCTTTTGAAAATGCAATCATCATTTAGTGTTTGGGTTCAACCTCTTCCTGTAAGAAGGGGGAGGTTGAAAAGGAAAGTTTTTGATGGGGCATAATCTCCAAAGGAGGGAAATGAATATGGCAAAAAAAATGCCGGAAATCGGTGATTATAAATACGGCTTTAAGGATAAAGACATTTCGATTTTCCGTACACAACGCGGATTGACTCGGGAAGTTGTGGAAGAAATCTCTCGAATGAAAGAAGAACCACAATGGATGCTGGAATTTCGGCTGAAATCCTTGGAACAATTTTATGCGAAGCCTATGCCGCAATGGGGAGGCGATCTTTCTGCACTAGACTTTGATGAAATTACGTATTACGTAAAACCAACGGAGCATCAAGGTCGTTCTTGGGATGAAGTGCCGGAGGAAATCAAGAAAACGTTTGATAAATTGGGAATTCCGGAAGCAGAGCAAAAATATCTTGCCGGAGTGTCCGCTCAATACGAATCAGAAGTTGTTTACCATAATATGAAACAAGATTTAGAAAAACTCGGGATTATCTTTAAAGATACCGATTCTGCTTTAAAAGAAAACGAAGATATATTCCGTGAACATTTTGCAAAAGTTGTCCCGCCTTCAGACAATAAGTTTGCTGCGTTAAACTCTGCAGTATGGTCGGGGGGATCATTCATTTATGTTCCGCCGGGTGTAAAAGTGGATACTCCCCTTCAAGCTTACTTCCGCATCAATTCTGAAAATATGGGACAATTTGAACGAACGCTCATCATTGTGGATGAAGGGGCAAGCGTTCATTATGTAGAAGGCTGTACAGCACCGGTCTATACAACGAATTCGCTTCATAGTGCAGTGGTAGAAATTTTCGTGAAAAAAGGTGCTTATTGCCGCTATACGACCATTCAAAACTGGGCGAACAACGTTTATAATTTGGTTACAAAACGCGCCGTGTGTGAAGAAAATGCCACGATGGAATGGATTGACGGCAACATCGGATCCAAATTAACGATGAAATATCCGGCTGTTATCCTGAAAGGAGAAGGAGCTCGAGGAATGACCCTTTCCATCGCAATCGCCGGCAAAGGGCAAGTACAAGATGCCGGAGCGAAAATGATTCACCTTGCTCCAAACACTTCTTCCACTATCGTGTCTAAATCCATTTCTAAACATGGCGGTAAAGTAAACTATCGCGGTCTTGTTCATTTTGGACGGAAAGCGGACGGAGCTCGCTCCAATATTGAATGCGATACGCTGATTATGGATAATCAATCGACATCGGATACCATCCCGGCAAACGAAATTTTAAATGACAATATTTCGCTTGAACATGAGGCAAAAGTATCCAAAGTGTCGGAAGAACAATTATTTTATTTGATGAGCCGCGGAATTTCCGAAGAAGAAGCTACAGAAATGATCGTAATGGGCTTTATCGAACCGTTTACGAAGGAACTTCCAATGGAATACGCGGTAGAAATGAACCGATTAATCAAATTTGAAATGGAAGGAAGCATCGGATAACGTTGATATGATCAACGATTTATCAATTTATAGTAGGAGCTCCCACAATCCATCCACCATTTTATAACCCTTTGTTACACCGCTGATACAATTCGAGCGCATCATCTTCAATGTGCAGATATGTGTCAGCGGTTGTTTTTATACTTGCGTGGCCAAGCCGTTCGGATACATATTTAATATTATCCTGGCTTCTACTATATGAAGCACGACTATGCCGCAAATCGTGAATCTGCAACTCAGGGAGACTTCTTGAAACTTTTTGTGATCATTTGAATAGTGATTATGAGGCGATACCGTTGAATACAAAATAGCCATCATGGAATCCGTAGTATTTTCTGCGGATTCTTTTTTCTTCTAAGATATCTCCAATAAATTTTTTGGATAAAGAACGAACGCCTTACCTTGATTCTTCTTTTGTTGACATTGAACGTTTCTTCAACGTATCACTTATTCCGATCAAGATATAGAGTGGGGCATAACAATGGACATAGAAATGGTGCTGCCAGAGCATGTTGGAATGTTGCAAATGCCCAAACCTAAACCCATATTAGACACAGGATTTTGGGTGGAAAGGTTCACCACGCGATAGAATTATATTTTCTTGTCATATTCAAAGTTTGATATGAGTAAATTACGGAACAGGTAACTGGTTCCTTTCACGAATCTAGATCCAGTTCACAAGGAAATCCGCATCAAAGGCCATGAAAACATGAAGCGGGTGAGATTTGAAAGTGTTGTCAATGTCAGGGCAGTGGATACAAAAAATAACCAAAAAAGAGGATTTTACACTTTTTCGCCGAACTATTCTGAAAAATAAAGAGTTATATTGCTGCGTAATCTTGAAACTGAAATGATGGCCATTATCTTAATTTCTTAAAACCATTATCAATTTTTTCGAATGGCGACGAAAGGGTGGGAGGACTTTCCTTTATAAGTAATGGCAAGAAGGATTAATTTACAAAAAATAATGGACAGATTTGTTGGGTTGATATACAATTCATATTATATTTACCAAAAAATAACAACTGGTGATTTTTTTGGCAGCTTGTGAGTATTATCATTTTTCAAAGGATATAAGAGATAACCGTTATATCAATCTAATAATTATCGAGGGGCAATAGGTCTGTTATATGATTATTTAGTGATTGCTCTAGCCATTTACTAAGGAAAAATCAGCATCATTTTATACCCTTTATCTGTACTGGTGATAGGAGCTAGACAAAGAGCATTAGCAACTATATTACATGATGCTTCCCATTTATGCTTAGCTAAAAACAGAAAGTTAAATTATATTTTAGGAACATATTTTTCTGGATATCTTATTGGGCAAGAATTTAATATTTACAAGGAATCACATGTGAAAGGCCACCATATTCATCTAGGTGATCCGGAAAAAGACCCGGATTATCAATACCATATAGACGTTGGATTATATCAATTACAAAACAATCATCAATTTTTATTCAAATATGTATTGAAGCCATTATTTTTACTTAATATCCTTAGTTACGCCTATTATGTTTTTAAGTATAGAATGTTACAATTTAGAAAATATCCCAAGCAATACTTAGCTATGGTTATATATTGGCTGCTTATTCTTGGTACTTTGTTTTATTTCGGAGTATTGAATTACTTTTTATTGTACTGGTTAGTCCCATATTTTACTTCATTTATGGTAATCGGCTGGTTTATTGAACTAGCAGAACATTACCCGTTAGTTCTAACGAATAAAAAAACTATATACATGACCCGTAATCGATTCAGCCATTGGATAGAAGCGTTCTTCCTTAGTATTCATGCGGAAAATTATCATTTAACACATCATTTACAGGCTAGCATTCCTTATTGGAATATTGGGAAAGCTCACAAAATCATGATGGAGGATGAAACGTATCCAGAATGGAATTTACAAATGGGAGGGGTTTTCTTCTCGGCTAATTCCAGCCCTCCATTAATTCAAGATTTACTCAAGAATCATAAACTTCCAATATTAAAACAGAAGGTGAATAATGCTTAATGAAAAAAACATATATAATGGGAGCCGTCTTTGCGTTATCTGCAGCCATCTTGAATGGAACAGTTGGAATTTTTAGTAAGGGATCCTTTCAAAGTAACCTGACACCAGCGGGAGTTTCTTTTTATAAATGTTTGATAGCTTTTGTTTTTATTTCCATACTGGCGTTAGGCAATAAAACACTCCGGACTAATATCATTCGTTTGAAAAGTAAAATAAAGCATATTTTGTTGTGTTCATTCCTAGGAATCTTTGTTTTGTATTTTTTTGAAACGACAGCGTATAAATATGAATCCGTATCCTTTGTAGTATTTATTTTGTTAGGATCTTCCGTCCTAACAACCTTCATATTTAGCTCCATCCTTCTGAAGGAAATAAAAAGAAAGTATCAGTATATTGGATTAGTTTTGCTTCTAATAGGATTACTCATCATGCATTTTTCGGAAGGGGACATTCACGGAGGATCAATTGGCACGGCTTTGGCCGCGATTGCAGGAATAGGATATGGTTTGTTCCTAGTGTTTACCAAAAAATTTGCACTAGACGGAGATCTAGCGCTCATCTGGTATTTAATGCTGTTTGGGAGTTTTTATCTGTTTCTTCCGTTTTATAAAGAAGGATTCGTATGGCCTAGCCTTGGATCCGTTCCATCGCTTATGGGGCTAGCGATTCTTCCAACGATAGGAGGCTTTTACTGTACCACAAAGGCACTAAATTATCTTGAAGCTAATAAAGTTCAGTTTTTTGAACTGACAGAACCTGTATTTGCTACTATATTTGCATTTATCCTTCTTAAAGAATTTGTTCAAGGGTTAGAGTGGTTAGGAGCTTTCTTCATTTTAGTCGCTATTTATTTATCTGAGTATAAGCCGAAACATAAAATAGAATTAGAGAGCCATGATCATCAGCAAACACTTTGATTTAAAAAATCAAGTGATCTAAAAAAATAATATTGAAACTTAAATGGATCCAAAGGGAAAGTGAGCGGATGAGAACTTTGCAAACAGGAGCTAAAGAAGCGGAGAGCAAAAAATATTGCTCAAATCAAATATCGTTTTTCTATGATCTTCCTTTTTTGTTTTTGACATCTGACATCCTAAACGCACTTTCCCGATGTATTGTTCCATAAAAATGATGGACTTGCCTATTGATTGCCCACCGAAAATAAAAATTGTGATACTACTTTTGATACCAACATTGCTCAAAAATTCCACTTTGCGAAACCATTTTATGCACTTTCAAGTTTAGGTTTCGTTCTGTTATAATCGAAATGGAAGGATCCATCAGTTAAGACCTGTTCATCAGGTTCGTCATCCGGGCCAGATTCCTTATGAGCATAATCAATGGAAAAATTTTCTTCCATTATTATGTCTGAGGAAGTTAGGCCTTTTCTTTTTGTCTGGTTTTATTTCGTTTCAAAAGGGTTATACAGAAAAAAATACACTATACTTGAAGATAGCGAGGTATAAAATGTGATTTGGATCGGGGTAACAGGCTGGGGAGATCATCATTCTCTTTATCCTGAAGGAATTTCCCCACGTGATAAGCTAAAAGAATATGCGGCGCATTTTCCGATTGTCGAAGTCGACGCTTCGTTTTATGCCATTCAACCTTTAAAAAATGCGGAAAAATGGGTGCAAGACACGCCTGAAAAGTTTCAGTTTATCGTAAAAGCGTTTCAAGGAATGACCGGACATGAACGTGGAAAGCTGCCTTTTTCGTCTAAAAAGGAAATGTTTGCAGCTTTTTTGGATTCTATACAGCCTTATCAACAAGCTGGAAAATTAGCCATGGTTCTTTTTCAATTTCCACCGTGGTTTGATTGCCAAAAGAAGAATGTCGATTATTTAAGATATTGCAAAGAGTGGATGAAGGATGTTCCAACGGCTCTTGAATTTCGCCACCAATCATGGTTTTCGAAAGCATGGAAAGATAAGACGTTAGATTTTATGCGACGAGAAGGATGGATTCATAGCGTTTGCGACGAACCACAAGCGGGCAGTGGTTCCATACCGGCTGTTATCGAAGCAACGGACCCTCAAAAGACGCTTGTCCGTTTTCACGGTCGGAATATCCATGGCTGGCGAAAGCCCAATCAAGGCAATTGGCGAGAGGTTCGATATTTATATCGTTACAATAAAGAAGAATTGCTTTCATGGAAAGAAAAATTACTCGATTTAGAGAAGCAAAGCAAAGAAATCTATGTCGTTTTTAATAACAATTCCGGCGGGGATGCAGCTGATAATGCCAAACAAATGATGGATTTATTAGGGTTAGAATATGAAGGCCTAGCACCTAGGCAATTAAATTTATTTTAACACCAGAATTAGATTTTTGGACCAAGCTGTCAGAAATGTGTAAGATGGAAGTATTGAAAAAAATCACCTTAAGAAAAAGTGAATAATGATAGAATTTTCTTACTCATTCCACATATCCGACAGGCGACCGTTTCAGGAAAGGAGGTGGAAACCTGGTGGCTGCCAATGTATAATGTCATGATCGCATCATGAACGGAAAGGAAACAAAGTTTTCCTGTTTCTGGACTCACATGCCGCCTGACGGCCGGTGAATATGCCGAAAAGGTCGGCGATGTTATGTTTCGTATCCTTGCGGTTGGCATTTCAGTTTTTAGTCATCAGGTAAGACGGTGAGCGAAACGATTCATATTTACCACACAAATGATTTTCACAGCCATTTTGAAAATTGGCCGCGAATCCGCCGTTTTCTGCAGGAAAGAAAAAAATGGCATGAAGAAGCGGGGGAAAGCGTACTGATTTTTGATATCGGGGACCATATTGATCGTTCCCATCCTTATACAGAGGCTACTCTAGGAAAAGGCAATGTCAAGCTGTTAAATAAAGCGGGATATGATGGGGCAACGATCGGGAATAATGAAGGGATGACGTTGCCTAAAGAAGGATTGAATCATTTATATGAGGAGGCCGCATTCCCCGTCATTTGCGCCAATTTATATGATGAAAATGGAAAGAGACCTTCTTGGTGTCGTCCTTATCATATTTATGAGCTGAAAAACGGCTGGAAAGTAGGCGTTACGGGCGTCACTGCCTATTTACCTGAATCTTATCATCTTCTCGGATGGAAAATAACGCTGCCTCTTGATGAATTAAAAGCGCAGGTGGAATATTTGGCGCAAGAAACAGATTTAGTAGTCGTTCTTTCCCATTTAGGCATGCATGAAGATGACAAAATTGCACAGGAAATGGAAGAGGTAGATATAGTGATTGGAGCTCATACCCATCATATTTACCATCAAGGGAAATGGGTCAACGACACACTATTAGCAGCGGCCGGAAAATTCGGGAATTACGTCGGACATATTGTAGTGGAGATCGAACCTGTATCGAAGAAAGGGATAGAGAAAAAAGCGCTGCTGTATGATGTCCATGAATTGAAGCCTGCTATTGGCGAGGAAGAAGAAACGGCCCATTATCAAAGCGAGGGAAAGCGTTTGTTAAGCAAGCCTGTCGTAAAATTAGATCGCGAGCTCTCGATTGATTGGTTTAAGGCATCACCGTTAGCGGAATGGCTGTGCGAAGGCTTAAGAGAATGGTGCGATGCTGATTGCGCCATTATAAATGCCGGTCTTCTTCTTCGCCCGCTTCGAAAAGGAACGATTACAAAATTTGATCTTCATCAACTATTGCCTCATCCGATTAATCCTTGTGCCATTACTCTCAACGGAGGAGTACTGAAAAAGATCATCGATCAAACTTTGGATGAAAAATGGCCTCATATGGAGGTAAAAGGATTTGGATTCAGGGGGAAAATATGGGGTGAATTTGTATATGATCGGATCGATATCGACAGAGATAATGGTTCCGTTAAAATAAATGGACAAGAGCTGAACTTGGACAAACAATATCGTCTAGCCGTACCGGATCTGTTTACATACGGCGCTTTTTTCCCGGAATTAGTTCGTGCTCAAGAAAAGCAATATTATATGCCGGAATTTTTGCGTGATCTGATGGAATGGAAATTAGTGCGCGTATTTGGGTAAGTACAATATTATCGAAGATATTTGGAATTGATAGACGGACAGTGCGGTTGCTGGCATTTCCCCATTTGATTGGCTCTCACCTCTTATGCCCAATAGACCGATTTCAAATAGGAAAGCGATTCATTAAGGATATCCAGTGTTTAATGCCGTGTGAAAGTGAGCAAGAATAGGCTTCACGACGCTTGGCTCTTAAATGCATTCGGGGCAAGAAAGTGCATTTACATGTGAAGGTGCAAAATAAAAATGATTAATGAATTCCCCCTTTACGAGCATACATATAGCTTGTAAGGGGGGATTTTTTTGCCTGCATTGCGAAAGTACAAACCCCGGAGAGGACCTTTGCCTTTACGGTATGTTTTTGTCATCACGTTCATTCTTTTTGCCTGCTTTACTGCATTAAGCTTATGGCTGATTAATGCAGGGATTAAGCCTACTTTAATGAGCTATGCGGAATCAGAAACGAAAAAAATTGCTTCCATGGTCATTAATAATGCTATTAACCAAAAAGTGGCCAACGTCATGGATATTAACGACATTATCGAAACCGTTCCGAATCGCGATCAAAGCAAGTCTTCTACGACTAGACTGAATACGGAAATTATTAATCGGATTTTGGGAGAGGTAACGAATCAAGTTCAAAACAATTTGCGGGAAGCGGAAAAAGGGAAACTCGAACCGTTGGACTATGCGGATGTCAAATTAGATCCTCAGCAATCAAAAAAACTGGAAGGGATCGTATTTTCCGTTCCGTTAGGCCAGGCAACGAATAACGCCATTCTCGGCAATTTGGGCCCGAATGTCCCTGTCCGTTTTCATGCGGTCGGCGATGTTCGTTCTGATGTAAAATCGACGGTAAGACCTTATGGCATAAACAATGCTTATGTAGAAGTGGCCATCCATGTTCAAGTTAATGTGCAAATCATTATTCCTTTTTCGACCAAAACAACCAAAGTGGAACAGGATATTCCGGTGGCAATGGGAATTATTCAAGGAGACGTGCCTCAATTTTTTGGCGGAAATGGCCATTCTTCTGTTGAAATTCCGGCGAAATAAAAAGCCAGGCGTTCCCATTCGGGCTAAGGAATCGGGAACGCCATGATATCTTTTTATGGTGCGCATATTTTAAGGAAGCTTTTTTGAACGGGATTTTTGAAGAAGGGGCAACGGTTAAGAGTTATTCTTTTTACGTTCTAATCGTTCCATTCGTTCCCATTGTTTTAGGTGCGGAAACGGATCAAAAGAATAATCGGTCGTGCCGGTATCTTTATACATACCGTAATGAAGATGAGGTGGAAATTTTCCTGCCGTTCCCGGCGGACCGTATCCTGTGCTGCCGACTCCGCCAATGACCGTGCCGGGTTTTACGACTTTCCCAACTTTTAGATTTTTGGAAAAACCGCTTAAATGGGCAAAATAATGGTACGTATTATTGACATCGCGAATGCCGATTCTCCATCCGCCGTATCGATTCCATCCTTTCATCTCGACAATGCCGTAGCAGGTAGAACGGACGGGAACGCCGTAATCAGCAAAAATATCGGTTCCTTCATGAATACGGCGGCCGCCCCATCCTCTTCTGTCTCCCCAAGTACTTTTATATGAATAATTGTAATTTAATGGAATCGGGAACGCTCTGTCATAAAGATCAAGACGATTGAAAACTTTGTAGATTTTAGCCTGTTCCATAATGATGCTTACCGCTTTATCTCTTTTATAATAAGCCCATAATGCGATGCGGATATTATCTTCATCGGTTCCGTACTTCAGAAAATGCTGGCCGATTGCCGCCAACAAATCTTCATCGTTATTTCTGTCCGCCTTTCCATCACCATTTCCATCCACCCCGTAGCCGTTAAAAAAGGCGATCGTTTTCGGATTGGTGTCTTCGCGATTCGGGTTTACCAAACCAGACCATTTTTCGGGGGGGATCCAAATCGAAATAGCTCCTTTAGGCTTAGGCAAGTCTTTTCGGAAGAGGCGTAAGTTTCGTTCATATTGGTCCAGCCCTGCATAGTAATACCAAGGAATGTTCGTTGCAGCTTGCATTTTTTTATATAACTCTATCCGTTGTTTGAAAATCTGCTTTTCCTTCATTGTCTGATTCTCTGCCGCCAAGGAATAAGAAGGGAAGAGGATCAGCAATAATAGCAGGAAAACCATTTTTTTCAAATGAAAGCCTCCCTTTCAAATAAAATAATCGATAACTATACTATTTGAAGAAAAAGGATTCTTTATGAGTTAAAATATTGGCAATCATGAATTCTGAATGCTTGTGTTTCCACTGGAAACTATGGTAAAGTGGCAACAAAGAGAGAAGTTTATTACATTGCCATTGTTTTCGGCTCTTTGGAAGCTACTAAAGAAATGGAGATGTTAAAAATGAGCAAAACGGAGGAATATTTAAGAAAACCCGATTGGTTAAAAATAAAACTAAATACAAACGAAAATTACAAAGGCTTAAAGAAAATGATGAGAGAGAAAAGCCTCCATACCGTCTGTGAAGAAGCGCGCTGTCCCAATATCCATGAATGTTGGGGAGTGAGAAGAACGGCAACATTCATGATTTTAGGGGAAGTATGTACGCGGGCTTGCAGGTTCTGTGCAGTCAAGACTGGTTTGCCGTCGGAACTTGACTGGCAAGAACCGGAACGGGTAGCTGATTCCGTTCAACAAATGAACTTAAAACATGTCGTTGTGACGATGGTGGCAAGAGATGATTTAAAAGATGGAGGAGCTGCCGTAATGGCGGAAACAGTACGCGCCATTCGCAGAAAAAATCCGTTTACAACTGTAGAAGTTCTGCCTTCTGATTTGGGCGGAGTGGAAGAAAATTTGAAAATTTTAATGGATTCCCGTCCAGATATTTTAAATCATAATGTGGAAACGGTGAAACGACTGACACCAAGAGTGCGGGCGCGGGCCACTTATGAACGGTCATTGGAGTTTTTGCGCCGAGCCAAAGAAATGCAGCCTGATATTCCGACAAAGTCGAGCATTATGATCGGACTTGGAGAAACAAAAGAAGAAATTATCGAAACGATGGATGATCTCAGGGCCAATCATGTGGATATTATGACGATCGGCCAATACTTGCAGCCGACGAAAAAGCATTTGCCTGTTAAAAAGTACTATCATCCGGATGAATTTGCGGAATTAAAAGAAATTGCTTTAAGCAAAGGTTTCAGCCACTGTGAAGCGGGACCGCTTGTTCGCTCTTCCTATCATGCGGATGAACAAGTCAACTTAGCTTCTAAAGCAAAAGAAATTATGGATCGGATTGAAGCGCAAAACGCCTAAAGTTTGAAATGATGACGAAATAGAAAAAGTGAGTTCAGCGTAGTTTGCTGAACTCACTTTTTCCGCTAAATAAAACATGTTGAAATAAGGTGTCAGGGGGCATATAGCCGTCCAAACCAGAGCGAGTGAGAAAAACAAAAATAGCTGTATGGAAGTTTTTCCTTTCATCCGCTTTCAACTGATTCTGCCATTTTTTGGATATTCAGATGATTCCCGCTAGACAGGATCCGTGCGAATGTCCTGTTGCCAGGAGAATGGATTCGCAAAACCGGATTTTCATGATCATTGATGTTTTCTTTTTTGTGCATGATTATCATCTTCGAGCGGGTCGTGAATGCGTTCGCCATTCGGATTTTCGCCGTCCACTATGGAGCGTCCTTGCGGTGAACGATCCAACATGAGGTCGATGGTCCGATTGATGTTTGTTTCAGAATTTCTCGTATTGGCATCCATGGAGGCAAGGTTTTCAACGTCTCTTCTCAAATTTGGATCGTCCGTGACATAAACATGGTACCAGCGAGGGACTACGCTCATGGCCGTTCTTTTCACTTGATCTGCCGTCTCAGAACGGGAAGTATGGGCGTTTTGCCGACGGTCATAGGCTACGAGCACTTCCTCATCTGTTACAAGCGTGGCGCAGTCTTTTACGTCCGGAAGTCCGACGCTCAGTCGGCTGATCGTATCAGCCACCTGCTCTCTGTCCATAGTGTACATGTCCCGGTAAGAAATGGTTTTTCCTTGAATCGGGCTTTTTTGATGACGTACATAGCCAAATGCCTCATCACGGTCATCTGTCATGATATTGTATGGTTTTCGATTTTTATCAAAAAGATCTTGATCGTTATTGACATTGAGTGTGTTTCCGTTCCGGTCGTAAATTCCCGAACGATCGCGGTCAGCGGCTTCATTATTGCAGCCGGACAAAACCGCCAAACTTAATAAGCATCCTGCAAAGATGTTTTTTTTCATCTTTTTATCCCCCCTGGGCATAGGATAACCATCTTTTTTTAAATTCCCTTTAGTAATTTGTGGGGGATTCGTTATGTTATAATGGAACAAATAAATTTTTTGGCAGTGAGGAAAGGTTTCAGAATGAGGTGAAAAGCATGATTTGCGTCAATAATCATTGCTATGAAGTAATAGAGGATTACAAAAACGGCTTTCAAGAAGAGGCTTTTCGCCATCGCTATAGTGAGATATTAGGCAAGTATGATTATATTGTCGGTGATTGGGGATATGGCCAGCTGCGGCTGAAAGGCTTCTTTGATGATCAAAGCCAAAAGGCAACTTTTGATACGAAAATTAGCACTTTGAAAGAATATTTATATGAATACTGCAATTTTGGATGCGCTTATTTTGTCTTGAAAAAAGTAAAAAAATAAAACGGTTGCTGCCGTCCTTTTTTTTTGCTAATCGGCTGTACTTTTCAAATGCCTTTTTTAGAGGAAAAGTGATCCTGTGAAAAAGACTGCCCTTTTCAGCGGGAATTTTCTTTTATCCTCCTGGATGATAAGTTCAACTATCCATCCGTGTACCACGGATGGAAGTTTTATTTTGTCCCGCATGGCAGTAAGTCTCCTTCTCAAAAAAAGTCCAAGAAGGGTTCAACTGCCTCTGAATGCCCGATTGGTTCAACCGGGTAGTTGAACCTTATCCCGCATTAAGGGGCTGTAACCCCCACTTCAAGGGAAGAGAGACAAGAGCAGTCCGAGAACAGGGAACTGCCCCTAAAAGCCCGATTGGTTCCACTAACCCCTAGTGACCTTAGATGGTTAGTGGACCTTATCCCTCAGGATCTAAAGGGTCGGCGTTGCGGTTTGTAGTGTATGGCGGTTCTTCAGTGCGATCAGGGTCATCATGAGGAAGGTGGGCGTCGGGATATTGCCTTGGAAGCCCTTCGTGAAGCGATTTAAATTCATAATTGAACGCACTGTGATGCCGTTGGCCTTCTTCCCAAGGGGTCGATTTATTTTCAACAGGGGTATCTTGCCCTCTTGGAGATCCATAAGGTCCTTCCGGCACTTCTTCAGGTATTAGGAAATTTTTCATGGTTTCGACAACAGAAAAATCTGAATAGGCTTGATCTTCTTTGTCCACTTTTCCAACTCGACGAGACATGGCGGCACCTCCGTATTTGGTCTATACGGTTAGTATGGACGAAATCGGGGTGATCATTCGCTTAAATCATTTCATATAAAAGTTCACGGAGTTCTTGAGCATCTGCTTCACTAAGACGGTACACTTCTTCTAAATATCCGGGCTCTTCCAAATCATCCGTACCGATAATGGCAAAGCGGTTTCCGAGCAAATCCAGCACCAGTTTTTTTCCGTAGTATTTATCTGTTTGAATAATCGCTAGATCAAATCGCTGATTTTCTCCCATAAAACTGATATAGCGTATGTTTGTTTTTTCTGTTTCGTCATATAAAAAAAAGCGTTCCATTAACCAGATTCCTCCCCTTCAACTCAGTATTTTGATTTTACCATGAGACAGCGAAGTATGGTACAATGAAAGTGGCTGAGAAGAGATAAGGGCAGGTGTTGTACCGTGTACTTTGTAGATCGAAACAAAGTCGAAGACAGGCTGACGTATTTGGAAGTTCGTTTAAGCTTATTGGAAACACAGACTGACTGGAAGACAGGTATAGAAAAGGCCGCTTTAGAGCGTGTGGCGCATTCGATCATTGAAGCGGTCATTGATACCGGAAATGATATTATCGATGGATTTATTATGAGAGATCCGGGAAGTTATGACGATATTGTGGATATATTATTGGATGAAAAAGTGATAACAGAAGAATTGGCTTCCTCTTTAAAAGAGATCATCAGCCTCCGAAAAATGCTTGTTCAGGAATATACCACCATTGATCATCAGAAAGTGGACCAAGTATTCAAAAAAAATCTTGAATTATTAAAACAATTTCCAATCAAAGTTCGTTCGTATCTGAACAATGAATTAGGTCCGGTTTCTGCTTTTAAAAATCTATGATCAGCGCTTTCTTTATGGGAGCGTTTTTTTATGAATATGACTGACGATTTGGAAGGAGTTCATATGAAAGCATATAAGGGTTATTTAATAGACTTGGATGGAACGGTGTATAAAGGAACGGAAAAAATCGAAGCCGCCGGTGAATTCGTTCATCGATTGAAGAAAAAAAATATTCCTTATTTGTTTGTAACCAATAATTCGTCTAGAACACCGGAACAGGTGGCAGCCAAATTGAGGGATTTTGATATTCCGGCCACCAAGGAACAAGTCTATACGACAGCGATGGCGACTGCCAATTTTATGTATGAGAAAAAACCAGGTGCTTCTGTTTATGTGATTGGGGAAGAAGGACTCCGAGAGGCATTGACGGAAAAAGGATTTCGGTTTGTAGACGAGAATCCTGATTTCGTCGTAATCGGAATAGATAGATCGATCAACTACGAAAAATTGACTCTTGCCTGCCTTGGCGTCCGCAACGGGGCAACGTTTATTTCCACTAACAGCGATATTGCCCTTGTAACGGAGAGGGGTTTTCTTCCGGGCAACGGAGCACTGACATCCGTTATTTCTGTGTCGACTCAAACGGAACCTATTTTTATCGGGAAGCCGTCACCAATCATTATGGAACAAGCTCTTGAAGCATTAGGAACTTCCAAAGGAGAGACCATAATGGTGGGAGACAATTATGATACAGATATTCGTGCAGGTATTAATGCCGGTTTGGATACGCTCCTCGTCCATACTGGAGTTACTTTAAAAGAGCATTTGGAGCGTTATGAAGTAAAACCGACCTATACTGTTGATTCTCTTAGCGAGTGGGAAGTATGAAAACAAACAGCCGGGTTCTCCTTCGGACGTACAATGGGAAGGGGGAGCCCGGCTGTCCGCTTTTTACACTACCTTTCATGAGTCAATCGTTTCATCGCCATTGCCGGCTCGGTGGGCAAGTCGGCTTGAAGCCGCCGCAGCAATGGCGCCGACAATGTCGTCTAAAAATGTGTTTACTTTTCCGGAAGACTTATCGTTTAAATATTCTAAAATACCCGGTTTGATTTTGTCGATATAGCCATAGTTTGTAAATCCTATCGAACCGTATACGTTTACGATGGAAAAAGCTAATATTTCATCGACTCCATATAGTCCTTCATCTGTTTGAATAATCGATTGTAATGGTTCTTCGAGCTTGCCTTGCTCTGCCAGAACATCTAATTGTATGCCTGTTAATATGGCGTTTTGAACTTCACGCTTTCCGAGAACAGCCTCTACATTTTGAATGCATTCTTCCAGCTGCAAATTGGGATGGTATTTTTTTTGTAAAAACAATACCAGTTTTGCGATATCCTCAATCGTTACTCCTCGTTTTGTCAGCCATTCGCGCGCCATTTTTTCTGTCATGTTTAATGCATCTCTTTTTTTCATTGTCATACCATCACCTTTTTTCTGTAATATTTGGAAAGTATATTCTTTGTCTTACGAGGTTGCTGTTTCTATTTTAATATACTCCATTAAAAAAGATGGAATATAAAGAATTCGATTGGTTTATTCATCTTTTGTAAGAAGACGAAAGAAATCAATCTTGAAAGTCCGTTTTCATTGATTTGCCAGATGAAAAGCGTGATCATAAATTCAATCAATAGACGCAATTATGGGAGCCAGATACATATATATTACTAGTATGTTCAAACTGCATGCTTTCAAAATTTTTTGTGGCTTATTTACGCAGGTGAAACATGAAAGCTTTTGGCACGGAAAGGAACGAAACGGGGCCAGTGGCTAAAGGAGGATGGAAATGGATTACTCTCAATTGTTAGAGCAGTATTACGGCATCCAGACAGAAGCCCTCTATTCTAACCAACCCATCCGATATAAAGCAAAGGGTTATCTATATACTATTATAAATGCTACGAAATTGACACAAGAAATGCTCATCGAATTTCGCCAAATGTCTCTGCATCTTCAAAAGTTCGGTGAAAGAGGAGTATCTTCTTTTTGTTTGTCCAAAAACGGAAAATTTTTAGAAACGGTGGAAGGGCAGGACTTCATTGTTTTGCGTAATCCCGTTAAAAAAGGGAGAAGCTACAGCAACATGGGCAGAAAGCTAGCCAAATTTCATTACAGAGGCCGTTTTATCCAAGAAAAGATGGTTCAAACGAATCGAATGGGTACTTGGCGGTTTTTATGGGAAAAGAGGCTGGAGCAGCTTGAAGGCTTTTATCACCGATTGCTTCAACAATCTCCAAGCGACCCGTTTGACATTTTATTCGTGGATATTTTCCCGTATTATATGGGAATGGCGGAAAATGCCATTCAGTATGTAGCCGATACAGAGTTGGATGAAGATCCAATGGAATCTGACGCGGGGACCATATGCCATGAACGTTTTCGACCGGATACTTGGGGAAAAACGGATATCATCAAAAATCCTTTTGATTGGGTTTTTGATCATGCGGCAAGGGATATTTCCGAGTGGATTCGATATCAATTTTGGCATCAACAAACGAGATATAAGGCGGAGATTAAACAATTTATAAAGGGGTATCAATCGATTCAGCCGCTGACGGTGTTTTCCTGGAGATTGATTTTTGCAAGGCTCATGTTTCCGCTTCACTTTTTTGAATGTGTAGAAGATTATTTTATGACGCCTTCTCCCCAAAGAAAAAAGGAACTGGAAGAACAATTAACACGATATATCCGAGATACCAAAGAATACGAACATTTTTTGGCTTCGTTTTATCAGCTGGCGGAAGTGCCTGTAAAAAGAATTCAAATTCCGGTGGTGCCGTGGCTCTTACGGTAACGAAAAAAACACTATGCCTAAAAAAGACCAACTTCCGGAATGTGAAAGTTGGTCTTTTTACTCTGCGTATTATTTTTGCTTTTGTGAAAACAATGGTGTTGAAATCAATCAAGACTGCAATTCAAAAAAAAGCTGATTCAAGGAAAAGAATTTCTCCCTTCGGACATATGGATAAGGACAAGCGTTTTTTATGTCTTGTTCTGCTTAGTCAAGGGATCATCTTTCTCCTGATCAGCTTCAAATTCCATCGTTTTTAAAATACTTGTTCGACTTCCACGATTCCAGGGACTTCTTCCAACAAAGCACGTTCGATACCTGCTTTTAATGTAATAGTCGAGCTTGGACAACTGCCGCAGGCGCCCAATAACCGAAGCTTTACGATTCCATCTTCAACGTCCATCAATTGACAGTCGCCGCCGTCGCGAAGTAAAAACGGACGCAATTTATCCAACACTTCTTGCACTTGTTCTTTCATTGCCTGATCGGACATTTGTATCGACTCCTTTCCTACGTTTATTATAATGACTATCATGAAAAAAATCTATCGTCTTTGTTTCGTTTTTGAAAGATTTTGGATAAAATGAAGATGAGAAACGGACAAAGGTTTGGGTGGGGGGAGAGCGGTGCAGAAGCCGATTGAAATTGTCGTATATGGTGCAGAACAGATTTGTGCAAGCTGTGTTCATTTGCCTTCATCGAAAGATACGTTTGAGTGGTTGACGGCAGCTTTGGAAAGAAAGTTTCCACATCAGCCTTTCAAGATGACGTATGTGGATATTTATGATCCACCTGAAGACAAGGAGAAAAAAAGCTTCGCATCCCGAGTGATTGAGGAAGATCTTTTTTATCCTGTGGTGTTAGTTGAAGGAAAAATGGTCGGGGAAGGAAATCTGCGATTAAAAGTCATTTGCGAAGAAATGGAAAAATACGGATACAAAGCTCCATAAAACAATGAATGAGCTGAAAGAAAGCCGATCCACTTAAGGGGCCGGGAACCTCCTTCGTATTAAAAGATGCCCGAATATTTTCATTGCTGCAGTTACGGAGGGACGGCCTTTACAATACAAACTTTTGATTTTGAAAAGTCTGGTTTTCCCGGCCGTTCGTCTGTTAGCCGGGATTGTTTCGATTAACCGTTGTGATATTTGTACAGCCATAGAACCCCGGACTTTAGGAAACGGGCGACGCGGCCGGTAATGGCACGTTCGGCCAAGAAACCAAATCCTTCTTTTTTTCCTAAAGATCCCAAAATTCCTTTCAGTTTAATTTCAGGCATTTTTTCCGGAAGGGGTTCATTTTTCCAGCGTTTCAATAAGACTTGAACGATTTGCTCTGCTTGTTCTTCCGCCAATTGGGCGCTCGGTGCATAAGGAAGGCTTGCACAATCGCCTACTACATAAACATGTTCATTGTTCGGAATATTGTGGTATTGGGTTAACTTCACACGGCCGGAAGCATCTTTTTCCACATCCAATTGCCTGACCAGTCTGTTTGCTTGAATGCCGGCAGTCCAGACAATCGCATCACAAGCAATTTTTTCATCATGGTTGTATAATGTATTTGGCTCCACTTTCGTCACATTGGCGCCATTGATCACTTCTACTCCGTGTTCCGTAAACCAATTTTGTACATAGTTGCTCAATCGTTCAGGAAAAGTGGATAAAATTCTTGGTCCTCGATCAAATAATTTCACTTTTAAATCAGGACGGCTTTCTCGAAGTTCGCTTGCCAGTTCAATTCCGCTTAGACCTGCTCCCACGATGCCGACGGTTGAACCAGCGGGCATATTGTTTAAGCACTGATATGTATTTCTCGCTTTTTCAATCGACTGAATACTATGTGTGTACTCAGCCGCCCCCGGAACTCCATGATATTTGTCTTCGCACCCCAAACCTATTACCAGCTCATCGTACATAATCGGATCTTGTTCTTTCAAATGGATGGTTTTGTTCTCCAAATCGATTTCAGTAATTTCTGCAAAAACATGCGAAAGCTGTGGATGAGTAGGAAAGGGAACCCGTACATGCTGGTCGGAAGTTGTTCCGGCTGCCAAGGCATAATATTCAGTCTTTAAACAATGGTAGGGAACCTTGTCCACAAGTGTAACGGCGACATCCTCCGGAAGATTTGGCAACAGCCGGAGCAATATTCGCATATTCCCATATCCTCCGCCAAGTAAAACCAAGTTTCTCATAAAAAATTTCCCCTTTTGTTCTGCTAAGTCAGTTTTAAAACCCTTTCAATATGAAAAATGCAATAAGAAAAATTATCTATAAAAATACCCCATACAAGAGTATAACGAAAGTTCATGTTTTTCACAACAGCTTATTAAGGGGTTTCCATCATATGTCTATTGGCAAGATACATTTCTTTTCTGACCGGCGGAACAATAGTACAATCAATCCTGGGGTGATGATATGAATCCAATTATTGAATTCTGCGTCAGCAATTTAGCAAGCGGTGCGCAAAAAGCGCTTGAAATATTGGAAGAAGATCCTAATCTGGACATTGTCGAATATGGCTGTCTTAATTATTGCACTCTTTGTGGAGAATCCCTTTTCGCCCTTGTCAACGGCGATCCTGTAAGAGGGGACTCTCCGGAAGAGTTGGTGAAGAATATATATAAACATATCGAAGAAAACCCGATGTTTTAAAAGAGAGAGAGCTAAAGATGGGAGGCTTGGTGTGAAAAGGGGCGAGAGAAAACGGCAAAAATCACCGTACAAATAGAATATAGAGGCTGTTTAGAAAACAAATTTTGACAGAAGAACCGGGCTTTGCCGCCTTTCTATTCCATTGTTTGTCTGATCATTTGCCACTGATTTTTTGCCATTTCCAAAATCTTTGGTTCTGTAGCGAATTTTTGCCGTTCGATTACTTTGGAAAAATAAAAGGTCGCTTCTTTGTAGTGTCCCAGCCGTCTTTTTAATTCCCCGATCAAATATAAAAGTTTTATTTCAGACATTTTTGTTCGTGAAAAGTCTCCTTTTGAATAGGAATCTTCGTATTGTTTGACGGCCATTTCTAAAAAACGATTTTCTTCTTCTTGAATTTTCAAGAGACGATATAACCAAGCCGTACGCAATGCCAGCCCGCCCGTTGTGATATTTTTTTCATGCTTTAAGGTGGCGCAATAATAAGCTAGTTTGTAGCTGTTAATCCCATCTTTTATGCTGCGGTGTTTGCCGTAGTCCTGGTACACCCAGCGCGAGCAAACTTTCTCTTTGATTTCATTTAAAACGGCCGGGGGGAAATATCGGGAAAATTCCTCTGTGTAAGAATACCCGCAATGGGGGCACACGTTTACAAAGTAAATGATCGGGTTGATTTCAGAATCTTGATAGACAGGGGAAAAATCTGTATCATAAGAAGCCACTTTTATAAAGCGGGAACGTATTTTAGTGGTGGTGAAAATTTTTTTGCAAAGAGGGCATTCTTCAGTTTTTTCGTAAAATGGTGTGATTTCCGCCAAATTTGTTCACTTCCTGAGATGTTTTATTATTTTATTTGATAGGTCTTTTTCATTATACAAAAATTTTTAAAATAGGTCTTTATTCGTTGTAAAAAAATTTAAATAGGCCTTTTTTATTATGAGAATGTATTGTCTGAATGGAAAATGAAAAGATGACCCCATAAACGGATTTTATTGTCAAATCATTCAGGGACTTATTCGTGTGTTTTCAAACGGATCTATTGAGGAAAAAAGAAAAACGGATTATACTACAAATAACATCGGAATCCGCTGTTTTTAATCGGGACGGTTTGTACTCCGAAAAGAATGGAAATCCAATACAAAAGGAGGTTTTTTGTGATGGAGGGAGTCATTAGCCTTACGGAAGCTGCAGCTTTTCAAATAAAAGATATGATGAAAGAAAATGAAGAAGAAGGCGCTTTTTTGCGCGTGGCTGTCAGAGGCGGCGGCTGCAGCGGATTATCTTACGGAATGGGATTCGACCATGAAGCAAGTGAAGACGATATCCAATTTGAACAACATGGCATTCAAGTATTAGTGGATAAAGCAAGCGCACCGATCTTGCAAGGAACCAAAATTGATTATAAACAATCGTTAATGGGCGGGGGTTTCACAATCGATAATCCAAACGCTATTGCCACATGCGGTTGCGGTTCATCATTCCGTACGGCGCAAAACGTTGGAACGCCGGAAGAGTGCTGAGTCTTCCGCTGGATATGGTCGTTTGATGAGGTTTGTTAATTCCGGTAAAAAATCCGCAGCCCGTGCTTGTATTTTTGAATAAAAACAACCCCAAAATTTGCGATTTAGGGTTGTTAATTACGACCTCTTTTAACGGTTTATGTTAAATCGTTAAAGGAGGTCGTTTTTTTGATGTTAAAAGACAGATCTTTTATCTTTGGAATCGGCTATTTCTTTTTCCCTCTTGTCTTGGATGCAACTATGCCACCGCCTTACTATTCTATGATGACGCCCGGCTTGAGCCCATGCCTTTTTGAACAGCAGACATATATTGATCAAAGGGAATGACCACGAGAAACCTTAAGAGGAGGTTGGATGACATGCAGGATTCCAAATACAACGGGACCGGTGACTGTCCGAGAAATGATGAGCGACAGTATTATTCTTCGCAGCTCTCCCCTTATCCAATGTATCCTTATCTGCAACATGCTTATCAACATCCTCATCCATACCAACGAGATCCTTATCGGCTGCGGTATTTTTTTCAAGACGAGAAAGGGAAAATCGGTCGCTACCAAATCCTCTTCCATTGGAACCATTTGGATTGGAATTTTCCAAATTTAAGGATGAAGCAGGAATTTGAGGCAAATCAATATTGGAGACATGCCATGCCTGCCGGTATTAAGGTTGATCAGCAAGGCAACTATTATGTATCTGTTCCCCGCTGGGCAGAAGGCATCCCTTCTACTATGAATCGCATTGTCATAAAAAACGGCAAACCGCTGTTAGAAGCTTTTCCAAGCTGGGAATGGAATAAGGCGGGCAACCCTGGAGTGCTGCAATCTGTCCTTGGATATGAAATTGATGAAAACAACCGGATGTGGCTGTTAGATCAAGGGAAAATCGCCTATGCCCCTTCGCGGGAAGGTTCACAAAAATTGGTTATATGGGATTTAAATACGAATCAATTGATTGATTCGATCAAAATACCGAATGAGATTGCTTCGTATCGAACTTCCTTTTTAAATGATTTGGTTGTAGACAATAAACATGGTTTTGTCTACATCACCGATTCCGGAAATGGTTGGCCCGACCACCCCGTTGTCGGTGGAATCATCGTATACAATATGAGGAACAAAACTTTCAGACGTGTGCTTGACCGTCATTACAGCACACAAGATTTTCCCGGATTTGTTTTTGAGATTGACTCGAAACCGGTCTTTAAAGACAGACCGATTAAAATAGGGAGCGATGGTATTGCGTTGTCCGCAGATCGTTCCACTTTGTATTATTGCCCGGTTACAGGTCGAAATTTATATGCGATCGATACAGCGCTTTTGAGAAACTTTCAAACACCCTTAGATGAAATCAGTCGAGCGGTTAAAGCGATTGGAAGCAAAGGGACGACCACCGACGGGATGCACGCAGACAACAGAGGAAATGTTTTTTATACGATGCTGGAGGGGAAAGGAATCGGGGTCTATTCTCCTAAGAACAATCGGTTCCATCGCTTCGTCTCTGATGATCGGATGCTGTGGGTAGACGGGGTGGCATTTGATCAAAAGGGGTCCATTATTTTTAACAGCAACCGTCTTCATCAGATGTTTGAACGAAATCAAGACGAAATCGATTGGAGTCATCCATATAATCTCATCGTTTGGAAAGCTTTTGTAGGCAAAAATGTAAAGTCGTACTTATATGCATAAAATAACTTTTTTACAGCCATCCAATAAGCCTGATTTTCATTCCATGACTGAAATTGCGGCAAAACCAAAAGGCATGCATCATTCACGGCATGCCTTTTGGTTTTGGACGAAACTATTTCCTGCTATTTTAGAGTACTGATTCCCCGGCGCATGTTCCATGGCTTTAAAATCAAAAACGAACCGTCTTTCAGCGATATTGGGCAAAGGACATATCGGCGGATTGTATATGTTTATGAGCTATCTGCACGATGAAGAAGTCGTTCGTTCTTGTTTTGACGAGCCGGTCCAATATGGAACTGTTCCGGTTGAACATCCGCTCAATCTTTTGTCCTGAAAGCTTGCTATTGTTCAAATAAAGACGTACTGTGCATTGGCTGAACGCGGGACTTTGGATCAATAAAAGCTTTTGCATTGCTGACGGCCGTAGGGGCTTCGCCGAATCCGCTTGCGATCAAATTCACTTTTCCTTCATATGTACAAACGTCTCCGGCCGCATAAACCCCGGGAATATTGGTTTCCATTTTGGAATTGACAACAATGGAGTTTTTGGCGATTTCGATTCCCCAATCTTTGATGGGACCAAGTGAAGAAACAAATCCATAGTTGACGATCAATTCATCCACTTCAATCGTTTCTTCCCGGTCTCCGCGTACTTCATTAAGAACAAGTCCATGGATTGTACGTCCGTCACCGAGTATTTTCGACGGAACGAACGGCGTTTTGATCTCCACGGTAGAAGCTTTCAGTTGTTCAACGCTGTGTTCGTGGGCGCGGAACTTATCTCGGCGGTGAATGATCGTTACTTTTTTAGCGATTGGTTCCAGCATCAATGCCCAATCGACCGCTGAATCTCCCCCGCCGCATATCGCTACATTTTTTCCTTTAAATGTATCCAGATCGTTTACGAAGTAATGAAGGTGATTTCCTTCATACTGCTCCGCTTCTTCAAGCTCCAGTTTTCGAGGTTGGAATGCTCCAATCCCTGCAGTGATAATAACAGATTTTGTATAGTGTATTTCTTTATCTGTCGTTAATCGAAATGTTCCGTCATCCAATTTTTGAAGATCAGTGACCGTTTGTTCCAGGCAAATGGTGGGCTTAAACAGCGATAATTGTTCTTTGAGTTGTTCGACTAAATCGCGTGCTTTAATTTTGGGAAAGCCGGCAACATCGTAAATGTATTTTTCCGGATAAAGAGTAGCCAGCTGGCCGCCAAGTTGGGGCAAGCTCTCAATTAATTTTACGGACGCTTGTCTTAACCCTCCGTAGAAAGCTGCAAACAAGCCGGTTGGTCCACCGCCGATAATCGTCATATCGTACATGTTCGAGTCTTCTTTCAAAACAATCTCCCCCATTTCGATATACTAGCAGATAGCTTTGCATTCATCGCTTTATTGACCAATGGAAGTTTTATTAAACACCATTTTATCATACTCCAATTCAGTGTTTCCATTTTTCAATACAACAAGAGAAAAACATTTCAAAAAATACCAAAATTCATCATTTTCTTTATAAGGGATATAATTTTGAAAACTTCCTTTTAATTGTAGGAAATGGGTTGAAAAGTATATGTAAAAGGAATATTATTTATAAGGGAATAATGTTAAGATTTTATGACAAATTTCGAAAAAGTTGTTGTATGCCCTCATTCGTGAAAAATATCACATGTGATATTTTTAATTGCAAAAAGGAAATAAACTTTTTCGAATTCACTCATACTAAAAGAAAAAGGTGGAAGTGATAACAGTGACTAAGCCAAAAATCGTTGTACTTGGCGCGGGTTATGGTGGATTGATGACTGTAACGCGCCTCCAAAAGATGTTAAGCCAAAACGAAGCGGAAATTGTTTTAGTGAACAAACATGACTATCACTATGAAACGACTTGGCTTCACGAAGCCTCTGCTGGAACCCTTCATCACGACCGGGTGCGCTATGCGATCAGCAATGTAATTAACCGCAGCAAAGTCAAATTTGTTCAAGCTACTGTTGAAAACATTAAACCAAACGAAAATAAAGTAGTTCTTAATAACGGGGAATTGGACTACGATTATCTCGTTGTCGCTTTAGGACCTGAATCGGAAACATTCGGAATTAAAGGCTTGAAAGAGTATGCTTTTGCGATCACGAGCGTGAATGCTGCCCGCCGTATCCGCGAGCATATCGAAACTCAATTTGCTACTTACAACACTGAAAAAGATAAAAAAGAAGAACGTTTAACGATCGTTGTCGGCGGTGCCGGATTTACTGGCATCGAATTTTTAGGGGAATTGACCAATCGTGTTCCTGAACTTTGCCGCGAATACGACGTTGATTTCCAAAAAGTGCGTATCATCTGCGTAGAAGCAGCGCCAACTGTTCTTCCTGGATTTGATCCGGAACTTGTTCAATATGCAATGGAACAGCTGCAAAAGAAAGGCGTTGAATTCCGAATCGGCACGGCCATTAAAGAAGCGACTCCTGACGGTATTATCGTAGCGAAAGGCGAAAATGAAACCGAAGAAATTAAGGCAGGAACTGTCGTTTGGGCTGCGGGAGTTAGAGGAAACTCTGTCATTGAAAAAGCCGGTTTTGAAAACAATCGTGCCCGTGTAAAAGTAGAAGAAGATTTGCGAGCTCCTGGCTACAATAATGTGTTTATTGTAGGAGACTGTTCGCTTGTCATTAATGAAGAAACGAATCGTCCATATCCGCCGACTGCCCAAATTGCCATGCAGCAAGGTGTGGTGTGTGCGAAAAATATCGTAGCCTTATTAAAAGGACAAGAAACTCAAAAATTTGTATTTGATAATAAAGGAACGGTATGTTCTCTTGGAGATGACGACGCAATCGGAATTGTGTTCGGCAGAAAGCTGAAAGGTACAAAAGCTTCCTTTATGAAAAAAGTGATTGACAACCGTGCTTTGTTTATGATTGGCGGTTTGTCCTTGGTACTGAAAAAAGGAAAGTTCAAATTTTTCTAAGACAGTCAGCTAAGCCTTTTACAGATAACAAAACGGCTGATTGTACAACAAATAAAAAGGTATTACAACGACAGAACGGCGTAATAAGCCGTTCTGTTTTTTTGTGTGATCGTTGAAACAAAAATCAACAGCAAGGACTACCTGTTCACATTTATCCTTTTAAAATGGGAAACGCTGCTAGAAATCAAAAGGGACTGAAAAAATGAGAGAATAATGAGATTGGAATGGAGGAATAATCGGGAAGATTGGCGTATATAAGAATATTCAGTATACTTTTTAGTCCTGTGGGGTGTTTCCTAGTGCATATTGCTGTTTTATTTATATCGATGCTGCTGTTTTTTGTGCTTTTTTTCGGAATCGGATTTATTTTAAATATGCTGCTTCGAATGACATGGATCATGTCGATTTTATATCCTCTCGTTGTGTTGATCATCGTAGATGGGATTAGTACGCTTTCTTATATAACGCATACTAGAGAGGCTTTCACTACGTTAGGAGAAAGATTGATAGGACTGAAACCGGCCGATATGTTGATTTTGTTAAGCGGCTTAGCCGGGGCCGTTTTATCGGGAATTGTCATAAAGGAATTAAGAAAAAAAGGATATCGAATGTTTTGAAGGGCTGAATCCAAAAGGAAATCACTCTTTTGGATTCAGTCTCTTTTTTGCTCCAAAATCGTTAAAAGTTTTATGTTCACGCTTATTCGGAAGCAACTTGAATGTCTATTTCCAGTTCTATCTCCACATTTCCTTTGACGGCTCGTGAAATCATGCAGGACGATTCTGCTCTTTCAGCAAGACGTTGTGCTCGGCTGATTTCTTTGGCGGTTGCATCACGATGAAGGACTATTTTCGGACGATGGATGATTTTTTTATAAGTCAATACGCCATTGGTTACTTCAACGATCCCTTCTGATTCCAACGTTAACTGTTTCTTCTCCAGCCTGCTTCGTTCCAACATGGCGGCCAATGTAATGATATAACAAGTGGCTGCCGCCCCTAAAAGCATTTCATCCGGATTTGTCCCGACGCCTGGGCCGTCCATTTCCGCCGGAATCGAAACCTTTGTCCGTAAATTCCCAGCTTTTATTTCCCCAACATCATTTCGCAGGCCGGGCCAGTTTGCTTTTAAACGAAAGTGATGTTCCGACATATACATGCCTCCAGATCATTTTTGGCATTATTGTAGCACAATTTGAAACAAAAAAATGAGGGAATGCCTTCGCAAAAGCTTCTAATAAGGCACTGATGGACTAATCGAAGAAAAGCCGGCTTTTTTCTTTTTAGGTCATCTCATCATGGGTGATTTGTATAAAACGGGTTCTTCTCATTCTCATCATGGATTTTCTTCACGAAGCCTTTTTTGTTCACTCCAACCTTTACCAAGTTTTTTCTCCATTTTTGAATAATGTGGCAATCATTTGGAGACCAATAGGGTGAGGGGAGTGAAAGGATGGGACTAATAAAACGGACGTCCAAAAGAGTTTTTATGACCATCTTATTTTTAATCGCACTTATGGCCACTTTTGAAACGATTTCCGGAGTAGATGCGGCTATGATTGGAAATTGGGCTCTTAAACATACGATTTTATCAAAGATGGAAACGAGTGAGCGAAAGCTTGAAGGATTATCCGAAAAAAGGATCGATCAGCTGCTTATGAAACCTGTGCAAGCGAATGCCCAACCGGAGAGGGAGAAGCAGCCCCGTATATTGGAACAAGATGTTGATTGGTCGAAATACCCCCAAAAAACGGTGATTGCGACAGGTTATACAGCCGGAAAAGAATCAACGGGGAAGTCTCCCAGCCATCCCAGTTATGGTATTACATATTCAGGCGTCAAGGTAAAAAGAGATCTTTATTCGACTATTGCCGCTGATACAACGATCTTTCCGATTGGAACGATTTTGTTCATTCCCGGATATGGCTATGGAGTGGTAGCGGATACCGGGAGCGCAATCAAAGGAAATCGGATTGACCTATATTACGAGACAGTTGATGATGTTTATAAAGAGTGGGGAAAGAAAAAACTGGCCGTTTATATTGTCAAAATGGGAAAAGGAACTTTGACAGAAGAAACGCTGGCTTCTTTAAACCAAAATAAAGCTTTGCAAGTATACCGGCAGCAATATATAAAAACCCGCAATGAATAAAAATTTCGAGAGTCAAATAGGATCATCTTTCCATATTGAGCTTGTACAGAAAGAGCGGGATGGAGGGGTTGATCCTTTTGTCTTGTTCTTTTTTTCCAGTAAATAGCAGTTGGAAGTGAACAACTCCAAATATCCATGATCATTTCTGGTGGTTTATTTTCTGCCAGGGTTATAATGGTGTTGGAGGTGTTAAAAGATGTTTCAATTTAGTCATGAAAATCCGTTTCAAATAGAATTGCCTTGCTTGATCGTCGGTTTGTTGGATAAACCCCTTAAGTTTGAAGGAGTTCTCGGCGAATTGGATGAGGCGTTTCAAGGTCAGTTGACGGAACTTGTAAAGACCGGGGATCTTTCCGCCAAATATAAAAGCGTGCAACTGATCCATACATTTGGTTTTGTGCCTGCCAAAAGAATCTTATTTGTCGGTTTGGGAAAAGAAAAAGAACTCACGATTCAGAAATTAAAAATGGCTTTTGGAAAAGCCGCCAAATATATAAAAAATACGCCGGTTCAAAAGGCCGCTATTGCGCTTGATACGTTTATAACGGATAAATGGGATGCCGTTCAAGCAGCAGCGGCATTAGGCGAAGCGGTTCCGCTTTCTACATATGAATTCCGTGATTATAAGCAAAAACCCAATCTGCCGGAACCGCGGATTGAGGAAATGACTGTTTACAGCAGCCATACGATCGGAGAAATCGAACAAGCAGCCAAAGCAGGATACATACTTGGAAAAGCGACGAATTCCGCCCGTACGCTCGTCAATATGCCAAGCAACTTGCTGACTCCGTCCTATCTTGCTTCGTACGCCAGCCAATTGGCAGAAAAATATGGATTGGAAGTAGAGATTCTTGGGAAAAGCGAAATCGAAAAACTGGGAATGGGCGCTTTTTTGGCCGTCAATCAAGGTTCCAAAGAAGAACCAAAAATGATTACGCTAAAATATCAAGGAAAAGAAAAGTGGGAAGATGTCATCGGGCTCATCGGAAAAGGCATTACATATGATTCGGGCGGCTACTCGCTCAAATCGAAAAATGGACTTGTCGGCATGAAAACCGATATGGCGGGGGCTGCAGCTGTACTTGGGGCAATGGAGGCGATCGCCGAATGGAAACCTAAACAAAATGTGGTGGCAGTCATTCCGGCTACAGACAATGTCGTGAGCGCGTCGGCATTTCGGCCTGATGATGTGATAACATCCATGAATGGAAAAACGATCGAAGTATTGAATACGGATGCTGAAGGGCGTTTAGTATTGGCGGATGCCGTCACTTATGCGAAACATCATGGCGCCGAATATTTAGTCGATGTGGCCACATTGACAGGCGGAGTAATCGTTGCGCTCGGGACAGATAAAACGGGAGCGGTCACCAATGATGAGTGGCTTTTTGAACAAATTTTAGAGGCTTCTTTTGAAGCTGGAGAATATATTTGGCGGCTGCCTTATACGGAAGAAGATAAAAAACGGGTTCGAAATAGCCGAATAGCCGATTTAAATAATTCTCCCGGCAGAGAAGGCCATGCGATCATGGGAGCTGCTTTTATTGGAGAATTCGTGGAAGGAGCTCCTTGGGTGCATTTGGATATTGCCGGAACGGCTGATACCGATAAAGACTACGACTTGGGGCCTGCAGGTGCAACGGGCGTCATGACGAGAACGCTTGCTTTATTTGTCGATCGATTTGATAAAGAGTAAGGATACGGCGTTTGATTTTCGTACCGCTGCTTTTCAAAGCTAAATTTTTGGCGGGCCTATACAAAGATTTCCGTCTTTGCATAAGGATAGGGTAGCATAGCATAGGAAAAGGAGGTTACCCTATATGTATTATCCGCATCGCTTTTTTCCGGGGGAACCGTTTATCGGTGGACTGCTGGGCGGCTTGCTAGGAACGGCGATAGCGGCATCATTATTTAGACCGCCATATCCTTTTTACGGTCCGCGTCCGTTTTATCCATATCCGTATTTTTAAACAAGGAAAGAGGCTGATGAATGGAGCAAAGGAAGCCGCTCTATGAAACATGGATCGGCTTCCTAGTTATCAACAGCCTCTTTGAAAGGGATGGCTATTCTCTTGCATACTAAGCAGGTTTTCTATCAAAAAATGCAGTGAAAAGTCAAAAACCTATATTATTTCTTCCAACGAAGTTCCAACAGTAATCGGCAGCATTCTTTTTTTTGATCTTCATCCATGCGGGTAAAGCGAACTAAAAGCCCATCCGGATTAAAATAAATTTCCGGCCGAATTCTAATTCCAATCGATTGAATCATTTGTATCACTTTCGTTGTTTGCGAACGTTGAGCGGCGTCCATCAGCTCTCTAGCAAAGGCACCGTTCGTGGAGACCGTATTCAAAAACAGTTGTGCGTCTCTTAGCAGTTCCAATGATTTTCTGGCGGATTGAGTGAACTGGTTGATCTGGACGACTGGAAATTGTCGGTTGTCGGGAGAAATGTATGTTGGATGATTTGGGCCATAAGGAATAGAATTTGGATCGTTATGAGGCGGGAAAGGAGGCTGGTGCATTTATAGATTCTCCTTCCTGATTCATAAATGTCATTCTGTGGAAAAGATATGTAGCACAGGGGGTGATTATGATAAAATAAGAGAAAATATTTAAAAAACAACGTATTTTCTAAAAAATAAAAAACGGGGGATAGTTAATGGAAGGAAATTATGAACAAGGGTTGATAGCCAGTCTTGGCATGAAAATAATCGAAATGAAAAAAGGGAAAGTGGTCATGACCATGCCTGTAGATGACCGCACTCGGCAGCCAATGGGATTTCTTCATGGAGGGGCCTCTGTTGCATTGGCGGAAACCGCTGCAAGCTTAGGAACAGCACAACTTATTGATCCGGAAACACAAATCTGCTTTGGACTTGAAATAAACGCTAATCATATCCGTTCTAAAACAGAGGGAATGGTGACAGCCCGTGCAGAAGCAGTACATATTGGAAGGTCAACGTGTGTTTGGGAGATCCGGATCGTCGACGAAAACGACCGTCTTATTTGTTTATCGAGATGTACGGTTGCCATTGTCAATAAACGATGATACATAAGAAAGCAAAGTAAACGTAGAACGTTTATTGTACAGGGCTTTTTAGAAACTCTCAAGAATGGCAGGCAGTTGGGAGATGGAGAAAAGATTTTTGGACGATTGAAAATGGAGAAAAGGGATATTTTGACTGCCATTCTATAAATAAACGAAAAATCAATGTTTTTCTATAAAGCTCTTGTAAATGTAGAAAGGCTCTTGCATAATGAAAGTTGATTCGAGAAAAACAGGAGCGACTGATCATGAAAAATACTTATTTAACAGGTTATTTTCCTTTTTTGACCATTTTATTATTCAGCTTGTCACTGGCGATTTATGTGGAAGACACCATCATCAATTTTTTGAAACAGATTGGCATTTATCAAGGAATGCTGGGAATCATTTCGGAAACAGAATTGAAGCTGGCTGTCATGATTGGACTGATCGCAGTGTTTTTCATGGTGCTGTCGGCTTTAAAAGTAGTCGCTGAAACCATCAATGAACTTTCTTTGCTCTTTTTTTCCACGGATACGGACGGAGACATTTTAAAAAATGTCCGAAATGGTTCACTTATTTTTTTGGCCGGCGGGTTGGTTTCGTTGTGCAGTTATGCATCCATCATTGGGATTATCGCCATATTTCTTTTAACCGTTTTAATCTATTTTATTTATTTTGTTTATAAAATCAGCCCTTCGTTGACAACATCGTTTAAACTCGTCGGTTTTATTTGCTTCCAAATTGTCGTTTGGGGCTTTATTACGTCCGCTCTGCTCTATATGATTCTGAAAATCTATAACACTGCGATGGCCGGATTGCCTATTTAAATCAAAAATGAGAAATGACGAAAAAAGGTCAGTTCCTTCCGATCCCATTCGGGTGACGGAGGAGCTGACCTTTTTTGCTTCAATGATTTTTCTGTTTCAAAAACGAAGAATATTGGATTATTGCATGATCTTCCGCCAAATGAGCAGCTGTGGTCCGTAATGTTCCAATGATTCGATGCTTGACGGTGTATCCCTTCCTACCCAGACACCTGCTGTATATTGATCCGTCAGCCCGACAAACCAGAAGTCGTGGTAATTGTTGGTCGTTCCGGTTTTCCCTCCCACATAAGGGCGGGCGATTTTCGCTTTTTTACCAGTACCGTTTTTTACGACTTCTGCCATTAATTCCCGGACTTTATATACGGTATCCGGCGACCAAATTTTTACAGGTTCATCTTTCCACTGATATAAAACGTGTCCTTTTAAATCCGTCACCTTTTGGATGGCTCTAGGCTTTTTATAGCTGCCATCAATAAATGAGGTGTAGGCGGATGTCATTTCCAGCGGAGTCATCCCGTAAGTAAAGCCTCCGATAGCTGCTGACGGATTCTCGTCCCTTTCTGATACTTTTTCAAAACCAAATTTGTTCAAATAGGAAAAAGAGTTTTTGATCCCGGTTTGCATGAAAATCCGGACGGCAGGAGTATTATACGAATTCGCAAACGCTTTTTTCAGAGTGACGTATCCATATTCTTTTTTGCTGTAGTTTGTCGGACAGTAATTGCCGATGCAGACGTTGTTGGCATTGACAAGACTGGATAAAGAAACATGGAAACGATCGATATACGGCCCGTAGTCGAGCAGCGGTTTAATCGATGATCCCGGCTGCCGGTAAGCAAGGTATGCCCGGTTGAAATCCGTATGGTGAAAATCTTTTCCTCCCACTAATGCGATTATGTTTCGATGTTGATTGTCGATGACCGCAGCAGCACCTTCCACATTGGTATAAGACAAAACGGAAGAAACAGCGTGTTCCGCTTTTTGCTGTATGATTGGATTTAAAGAGGTATAAATCATAATTCCGGATGATAGCACTTTATTTAAGCGGTTTTCCAACTGTTTTTCGATTTGTTCTTTTTCCTTAGGATTTGCATTGGCCAGTTTTTCTTTATACCCTTCTTTTTCTGCAATCAGTTCTTTCAATTCTTCTTGAACATAAGTGGAATAATTGGGAAATTCATCTATTCGCTTTTTCAATTTTAATGTAATGGGTTCTTTTTTGGCCGCTTCAGCTTCTTCAGCTGTAAGAAAGCCGTTTTTCTTCATTAAATCAATCAATCGTTCCTGCCGTTTTTTCGTATTCGCAAAGTGGGTAAGAGGATTATATAAGCTTGGATTATTAGGTATCGCCGCCAGAAAAGCCATCTGTGCTTTCGTTAAATCCTTTACGCTTTTTTGAAAGTAAAACTGGGAAGCGGCTTCCACCCCGTATACTCCGTTTTGAAAATAAATGGTGTTTAAATAAAGATTGAGAATTTGATCTTTCGTTAATTTTTTTTCCAGTTCATAGGCATAAAACACTTCGGATAATTTTCGACTAAACGTTTTGTTGTAATTCAAGTATAAGTTTCGGGCCAGCTGCTGGGTGATGGTGCTTCCGCCTTGCTCGATTTGATGAGAATGAGAATTGACGATCATCGCCCTCAATACGGCGAAAGCGTCTATGCCGCCATGTTCGTAAAATTGCCGGTCCTCTGACTGCAAAAATAATTCCTTCATGAAATCGGGAATATCTTTGTTGCTCACGACAATTCGATAAGGGTTGCGAATTTCCAGAAACGTACGGCCGTTCTGGTCCAAAAATTTGCTTTCTTGAGAAAGATCCACCGAATGTATCGGAATCTTCTTTTCTACAACTTTGTCAAAACTTTCGACATGCTGCGCTTCCTGATTGGCAAAATAAAAAAAGTAAATCGCAAGCGCCATCAGAACGGCAGTGAAGAAGTAGCCAAAAATGGTTTTCATCAATGCAGACCCGCCTTTTCATTCGTACTTTTTCGAGTAAAATGTCAATGTTCTTTACTCCACCAATGATAATAGAAAGACAGCTAAGAATAAAGTAGTAGAGACAATTTTTGCCTTCTGACAGAGCTCTTTTTTGAAATCTGTGATTCTTCCGAATGGCTAAAATAGCGGTCTCTTAAATCATGATCAGCCGCTTCAATCAGAGGCAGGAAGACGTCCATAAAAGTTTTCTAAGAGAAGAATAAAATGTTCATAAGGGATAATTCCTTTCATCTGAGAATACGGATCAGCAGCTTCTGGATGAAAAAAAAGTTGTGTGACAAAATATGAAACCGAGGGTCGGCAGATAAGCGGCCGTCAGAGGGATTTGCTTATTTATGTTAACCTCTGATTGGATCGCCGCTTAAAAATATAAAAATTTTTCCACAGAATAGGTATTATTTATTAGTATAATAGATTCAAGAAGGGAGAATTGAATTTCATTTTTGGGGGCATTATGAAAACCATTTTATCATTCGTCATTCCGATCATCTTATTCTCTTGTTTGTTTTATATGATTCCTTTATCTATGAGTAAACGCCATAAACGTTATTTGATCATAGCAAGTATTTTTTGCTTTTTGATTGCGAAGGTAGCGTTTTTGATTTTTCCGAATGCCGTTGCCGTGGCGATCGCGTTCTTATTTATTCTATGTTTAACCATTCTTTTATATCCAAGAGAACCGTGGTTTGAAGACAATCCGGGAGTGGATCCGTTTGAACTTGCAGAGCCGAAGTTTGACTACGATGAATTGAGAGAAAAAGCAGCGATGGCAGATAATCTTGACATCCCGATCCAACCTAATGGCGGATCGGAAGAAGATCGTCCCGATTCTTTACGTGATGAATTAACGGCTCCGCCCCTTGACACGGAATATGATCTTTCAATGATTTCGGCCTTAAATGAAGATGAAAGCATGCAAGAAATGTATCAAAAACGGTTTGAAGCATTAAAAGAGGAAGCGGATCCTTTACAACAAAATGAGTCTTCATTTGAAGATATACTGGCTCAGCGCAACAATAAAACGGATGAAAAAGGTGATCTGTCATGAACAGAACAAACATGTTTCGCTTATTCGCTATTTTGCTGATTTCGACAATTGTTCTGATGGCTCTTTCGAAGATCACCTCTTTGGCGATGGCTTCTTTTTCAAAAAAAGAACCTGTATTTGCAGAAGGTACGTATATTGGGCCTATTAATATATCCTCTTTGAATAAAGCAGAAGCGGAATCGAAAATATCAGAAAATGTGTTGGATTGGCAAAAAAAATCGACAGTATCTTTTACTTTTTTTAATAAAACGATTTCCGTACCGATGAGTGTCGTGCATTTTAAAGTTGCATCTTCTTTGAACGCTTGTCTGGATGGCGAGAAAAATATTCTGTATACAGAAGTGGATGAACAATCTCTTAAAACGATTTTGTTCAAGAAATTAGAAAATCCTGAATTAGTCAATTTAATAGATTTGGAAAAGTTAAAGCAGCTGTTGAAGGAAAAAGCGGGTCGTTTAGATTCTTCACAGCAAACGGAGGATTTAGTCCAATATTTGAAAGCGTCTGACAACAAACCAAAAATAATCGATTCCAAAAGGATTTTCGTAAACGATCCTGCTGACATGGAGGACTGGTTGTCGAGCAACTCCACCATGACGCTAAAGCCGGAGAAAATCTTTTCGTTGAATGATTATATCCAAAATCTGGACAATGATGACAAAGGCTTTTTCATCCAATGCGCTTCTGCCATCTATCAATTAACGTTGCCAACTAATTTGCAAATCGTAGAAAGACATATTAGTGATACTTTGCCAGAGGGGATAGAATTAGGTTATGAGGCAAGGGTGGACGGTTCCAAAGCTGATTTAAAAATTTATAATCCCAATCATACGGCGTTTGTCGTTAAAAGCGAGAAAATATCAGATCATGTATTAAAGATCAGTTTAATCGGTCCAAGCGATCCTTTTACTTATAAATTGGTGAAGAAAAACGTAAAAGCGTATGCGCCGAGAAAAATCATACAATACCGACCGTTGGCAGAAACGGCGGCCAATCCAAACGGCAAATACGGGTATTCGGCGGAACTGTATAAAGAAGTGGCATTGGATCATAAAGTATTTTATGAATCTCTTGTATCAAAAGATTTTTATGTGCCGATTCCGAAAATCGTTGTGAAAAACTTGGAACAACCTGAAAGTGACACAACGGCTGATGGAAATTCCGGCACAGAGAATGGTGCTACAGATGATTATACATCGAACGAAAGAACCGATCCTGCTTCACAAAATACAACAACGGGGAATACGGCGAATAACGAAGCGGCCAGCCCATCTCAAAACAGTCAGAATAGCAGTTCATCCAATACACAGAAACCATCTTCTTCAACACAAAATACGAATCAGAGCCATGTCAATTCAACTGATCGTAATCAATAAAAGAATTGATCAAAAAAACCATCCATTTGGACGATGAAAGTCTAATGGATGGTTTTTCCTTATTTATAGATAACATCTCCTTCTTCAACCGTTACGTTTTTGTTGTCACCGCTGCCGCCGCTTGGAGGGGCTACTGGCTGGTTTAGAACAAAGACGGTGCCATTCGGTTGGTTGTCGCAGCTGCTTGCATGAAGAATAGTGGCATTTGTTCTGATATTGTCTGCCTTTCCATATACACAAGCCTTCCCATTGATGGTCAGCCAATTATTGGCGGTGAGATTGCCTTTAACAGTCAGGGTGGAGCTGCTGTCAATGGTTATTGTCGACAAAGAGGCATTTCCGTCGATATCCATCTTCGCATTGTTATGCAGCTGAATATTGTTATTGGCAAAGAAGTGCCCTTTCACTTGAAGAGTTGATTGATCAATGTTTGCCGTCGGTATGAACATGCTTCCGTTGGCAACCATATTCGAATGATTCGTCAGTTGTATATCATTGCTTGAGTATACATTGGAACCGAACCATAAGCTCGATTGATCCGCATGGAATCCTTTAAAGCTGGCATTCCCTCCGACTGTTAAGTTTGACTGTGAAGAGAGGTCTAAATAATTTTGGAAGTACACATCATTGCCAATGAACAGATTCGATTTAGTTAAAGAAACATAGTTATTAAACAATGTACTCTTCTGAATTTGCAAAGCCGAATTTGGATTCATTCGAAGAGTATTTTGAAATTTTGCATAACGTGATACATCAATGCTTTGATTTAATTCGTTATAAGAGATGAAATTAAAACTTCCTTCGTAGTGAGTTCTGGAATTGATATTATCATAAAAGTCTTCGAATTTTTCGTCGCCGAAATTCAAAAAACTTGGATTTTTCAGTACGTCAAAATCACTTATATTTGTAAAAATTTGGTTGGATCCTGAACCGTCGATAGAACCCATTGTGACGGTATAAGTCTTTTGCAAATCTTTCTTTTGTTTGCCGTCATAAATGCCGTAGCTGTCAACGGTTATCGTAATGATGCTGTCGTTATTCTTCGTGACAGCCGCTGTCTGGACATTCAGTTGATAGGCAACATGGTCATTGAGGGAAACGGGATTCGCCGGTGTGCTGTTTTGCACTTCATTTTGAAGCTCATCTGCTGAATGAAACTCTTTTTTGTCTATGATTTGATCAAACAGTTTTTCAAATAAGGTCATTCCCATTTCAGCTGCATGTTTTGTTTGCATTTTTTGTTCTGATAAAGAGGCTTGTTTCGCTGATTGAATGATCAACGGAAAAAGTGTGATCACAAAAATCATCGTTAATGTAAGAACGAGCAAGACAATGATGAGAACTTGACCATCGTTTTTCTTCATCAAAGGAAGGACCTCCTAATGAATGCGTTCAAGCGTTGTCGACACTTTCACTTGTTGATTGGAAAGATTTCGGTCTTTTACATACAAAAGAATGGGAATGGGTGTATTTGTTTTCAAAGTGACGGAATCTCCCGGCTGAAGTTGATTAGAATTTATGGAGATTTCATAATAGTTTTGATCGTATGTGTATGTGTATGTGTCATCGTTCGCTGCAATGGTTAATGTCCGACTGTCAGGGCTTAGACGAATCGTTATTTCATTTTGTTTTTCGCTTATTTGATTTAAATGGGATAAAATGATGTCGGCCTCTTGCTGAAGCCTCGCCTGTGCCTGATTATCTTTATATATTTTTATCGCCGAAAACAAGGCTGAAAAAGCAATCGCAATCACGATTGTGGTTAGCGTAATGGCTGCCAGCAATTCGATTAATGTGACTCCTTTTTGCTCATTCCATTGCTTTCTTTTCATGACGAAGCCTCTTTCAAATAAACAAATGTTTTCGCAAGGATTTTTTGGCTGTTTGTTTCGATAACAGAGATTTGAACGGGAAGTAATTGCACTTGATCGGCCTCTGCCGTTCTTTTCATCACGGTTGCCTTAACTTCAAAAGGAGATTGATTGAGATTGTAAGCGCTGATATTGACTTCATCTCCTTCTTTCGCATTTTTTGGAACGGTTGCTTGATCGGAACGTAATGTAGAAACCGCTTTTTTGGCCAGATAAACGGCCTGTAATTTTTCGCGATTTGACGTATTATAGGCAGTAGATTGAACGTAAATGCCGAACAAGCAAGTAAACACAATCAACAGTAATGTCGTGGCCGCCAGCACCTCAATTAAAGTAAATCCTTGTTCATCATTTTGTCGACATTGAAACATTTGCCACATTCCTTTTCGCAATATGGTATTAAAAGTTCTTATTCTATTTTATAATGAATGGGAAAAAACTACTATAATTGTTTGAAAGTAGGGTTTTGAAATGGAACGGAAACGACTGGGCGATTTACTGGTGGAAGCGGGCGTTATTACGGAAGACCAATTGCAAGAAGCACTCAAAAAGAAGAAAAATCGACAAAAATTAGGCGATGTACTCGTTAGTTTAGGCTATTTAAACGAACAGCAATTAATCGAAGTATTGGAGTTCCAGCTGGGGATTCCGCACGTAAAATTGCCATCCATCCCCATTGATACCACTCTTTTAAAATTCATTCCAAAAGAATTTGCTTTGAAAAATTTAGTCTTTCCAATTGAGAAAAAAGACCGTGAACTGACAGTGGCGATGTATGATCCATTAGACTTTTACACGATTGATGATTTAACGCTGTCCACTGGACTGCAAATTCGACCCGTGATTGCCACGAGAGAAGATATTATTTCATCGATTTATAAATATTACAATGGAAAGGATCAGTTGAATGAAACCGCTGCGGCGAGCACCAATGTATCAGAGGCAGCGGAGGAGTCCGTCGTTGCTTTAGTCAATGACATTCTGGAAGCAGGCATTCAATTAAAAGCGAGCGATATTCATATCGATGTGCAAGAATCGAAATTGATCGTTCGTTTCAGGATCGATGGCCTATTAAGGACGGAAAGGATTTTATCCAAATCCGTTCATTCTGCCTTAATCACAAGGATGAAAATATTGGGCAATATGGATATTACGGAGAACCGACTGCCGCAAGACGGAAGAATGAAACTCTCGAAGTACAAAACGATCGATATGCGCATTTCCATTTTGCCAACCATTTATGGAGAAAAAGTGGTGATTCGTTTACTGGATTTGCAAAATATTCGAAAAGATATTTCAGAGGTCGGCTTTAATAAAGTCAACTTGCAACGATTTCAAAAGTTGATTGAAAAACCGTCTGGACTTGTGATTATTACGGGACCGACCGGTTCAGGAAAAACATCGACATTATATGCGGCTTTAAACCACTTAAACACCGAAGAAGTGAACATTGTCACGATCGAAGATCCGGTTGAGTACGAATTGGAAGGCATTAATCAAGTGCAAGTCAATCCATCGATCGGTCTTGATTTTTCAACAGGATTGCGCGCGATTTTAAGGCAGGATCCGAATATTATCATGGTGGGGGAAATGCGGGATAAAGAGACGGTCGAAATTGCTATACGTTCTGCGTTAACGGGACATCTTGTTTTCAGCACGATGCACACGAACAGTTCCATCGCCACCATCCCGCGTCTGAATGATATGGGTGTGGAATCCTATTTAGTCGTCTCCGCTTTACAAGGAGTTTTATCCCAAAGACTTGTCCGTAAAATTTGTCCGGATTGCCGCGAAGCTTATGAACCTAGTGAAATGGAAAAAGAGCTCTTTCAAAAGCGCGGACTTCAAATTGACAAGCTTTTTTACGGCAAAGGCTGCATCCATTGTCGCCAAACGGGCTATAAGGGTCGGCTGGCCATTCACGAATTGTTCATCTTAGATGACGAGATTAGACAATTGCTTTATAACCAAAAGAGCATGCAAGAAGTGGAGAAAGCTTGCTTGAAAAAAGGGATGCTCTTCTTGCTGGATGACGGTCTGTTAAAAGCGAAATCAGGTCTGACGACTGTTCGTGAAGTTTTGCAAGCAACCATGAGCTGATGAAAAGCAACATGGCAGGAAAGGGGAAGGAACTTGAAACAACAACTGGAAAATTTATTAAGATCTGCTTTCGAGCTAGGTGCTTCCGATATTCATTTAACCGTTGGGGTTCCGCCTGTTATGAGAATCAACGGCGAACTCAAAAAACACGGTGCGACAACTCTCAAACCGGAGGATACGGAAAATATGGCCAAAGCGATTATTCCGGATTCGATGTGGGAAAAGTTTAAAAAACAAGGAGAGTTGGATTTTTCTTATGGAATTCCGGGGGTATCCCGTTTTCGTGTCAACGCATACCATCAACGTTCCTGTGTCGGTTTAGCCGTTCGCGTCATTCCCAGAGACATTCCGACATTTGAAGAGCTGAGACTTCCGGCTGTGTTTCGCGATTTTGCCTTATTGCCTCAAGGACTGGTACTGGTGACCGGTCCAACCGGAAGCGGTAAATCGACTACTTTGGCGGCCATGATTGATGAGATGAACCGTACGGTAAAAAAACATATTATCACGTTGGAAGATCCGATCGAATATTTGCATAAACACGGGACATGCATTATTAATCAAAGAGAGGTCGGCTTTGATACCGGATCTTTTGCCAACGCATTGCGAGCTTGTCTCCGCCAAGATCCCGATGTGATATTGGTAGGAGAAATGCGCGATCTTGAAACGATTTCGACTGCGATCACCGCAGCTGAAACGGGCCATTTAGTATTGGCCACGTTGCATACGACCGATGCGCCGACGACGATTGATCGAATCATTGACGTTTTTCCGCCAGGCCAACAAGGACAAGTTAGAATTCAACTGGCTTCAGAGCTGAAAGCCATTATTTCTCAGCGCTTATTTCGAAATCAAAAAAGCAATGGAAGAATTGCCGCCTTTGAAATTTTAATTAATAATCCGGCTGTACGTAATTTAATTCGCAATGAGAAAATTCATCAGATAAGAAGCGTGATGCAGACAAGCAAACATATCGGCATGCAGACGATGCAAATGTCTGTTCAATCTTTGCTGAATCAAAATCTCATTTCATTGGAAGATGCCAAACCTTATATGACAGATGGTGGTTATTGATGGCAGTTTTTCAGTACAGCGGCCGTAATCGCAAAGGGGAAAGAGTGAAAGGAACGGTGAAAGCAGATACTCGCAGCAAAGCGGTGCAAAAGTTGAAAGAAAATGGCATTGCCGTTGCCGCACTGGAAGAGATGACCGGACTGCTTTACCGTGAAGTCAATATTCTCCCCAAAAAGGTCAAATACAAAGATTTAGTGATTTATATTCGGCAATTTGCAACGCTCATAAAAGCCGGAATCAGCGTTGTGGAAGCGACGAAAATATTATCCGAACAAACAGATAATCGTCTGTTGAAAGATGCGCTTGTCGAAGTCGAAGAAGAAATTCGTTCGGGGATTGCTTATTCTGAGGCTGCCCGAAAATTTCCGAATATTTTCCCGTCCATTTATATAAATATGGTAAAAGCCGGAGAAGTCGGCGGACAGTTGGATGAAATTTTGGACCGGCTGGCGACTTATTTCGAAAAACAATACGAAATCAGGCAAAAAGTGAAATCGGCCATGGTGTATCCGCTGGCGATTCTTTTCGTTGCTATTATGGTAGTCTTTTTTATGTTTATTTATGTTGTGCCCATGTTTGAAGAAATGTTTGCTTCTCTTGGTGCCAATCTGCCGTTGATAACTAGATTGATGCTTATGATCAGTCACGTTTTAACGTCTTACGGTTGGCTTATTGTATTGATTGTGATGGCGTGCTCGCTTTTATTCTGGCTATGGATGCGTTCACCGAGAGGCAATTATTTGCTTGATTATATGAAACTTAAAATTCCTGTATTCGGTAAAATCATTCAAAAATCGGCGCTTGCTCGGATGGCGAGAACATTAAGTTCGTTGTTTTCCGCTTCAGTCCCGATTCTTGACTCATTAACCATTGTTGAACGTGTAGTGGACAATCAAGTCATCGTCAATGTGCTCAATCAATCGAAAGAATCATTGGAAGAAGGAAAATCAATGGCTGAGCCGATGATTGGACATTGGGCTTTTCCGCCTTTTGTTACAAGAATGATTATTTTAGGCGAAAGCTCCGGGACGTTAGATTTTATGTTGGAAAAAGTGGCGGATTTTTATGAATCGGAAGTTGAACAAGCAACTGAACAAGTGAAAACATTAATTGAGCCGATGCTCATTGTGTTTTTGGCGGTCGCGGTTGGCATCATCATTTTATCCATTTACGTCCCGATTTTTCGCATATATCAAGGTTTTTAAAAGAGTAATGGATAGAGAGACTATTAATAGAAAATTCATACTTTTTTCACGGAAAAATTTAGTGACTTTCTACCTAAAAATCGTATAATAGAGTTGTAAACTTTCAGAATTTGGAGTGATGAAGAGTCATTTGTATCTGGGCACTTGAATGACTTGGAGCGAGTAGTGCAACCTCCCATTTTCTGTTTTCCTAATAAAAATAGTATTTGAGAGGAGTTGGGGGCAATCGTTTAAACATGAAATGATGGCTCAAGTTTCTATTTTTCATTGATCGTTGGAAGAATTATTAGGAAAGAAAGAGGGAGTGTCATGAAAAAATTGCAAACTGTCGTGAAGAATCAAAAAGGTATGACGCTGATTGAATTATTGGCTGTTGTTGTCATTCTTGCCATTATCGCAGCGGTGGCTGTACCAAGCGTCGGAAAAATTATCGATAACAGCAGAGCCGATTCGAATCGATCCAATGCCTTGTTAATTATTAATGCAGCTAAACTGGCGATTGCCGATGATGAAAACAGTACAGTATCAACGAAAATAAAAAGTGCAGACGGCGCCAATCTTCAAACCTTGGTTAATGGTGGATATTTAGATGCGATTCCAAAAGATCCATATGATAAATCGAAAACGTATTCTAGAAACAGCATCGTGAAAAAAGATAGTACGGGCTACTACGTTAAATTAATCACAAGTAAAGGTACTTATGCAGGATATGAAAAAGATATTAACTCTGGTAAATTTAATGCGCAATGACAAGTTTTAGGTCTGGATGATATTCCAGACCGTTCCTTATTCCATTGCCTTTCCGCTGTTGGTAATTTTCATTCTATGACACGATGCAAAGAAAGTCTCTCTCTTAAGTAATGATAGTTTAGCAATGATCATGGCGTTTTTCGCTTAAGTGAGTATTTGCTATAACAAGGAATGAGAGGATCGAGAATGAATACGTTTTGGACTGTTTATTTTGCCGTAATAGGTCTTGTGTTCGGTTCGTTTTTTAATGTTGTGGGGCTTCGCGTGCCAAACCATGAATCGATCGTTTTTCCAAGCTCACATTGTCCTTATTGCCATCATAAACTGCGTTGGTTTGAAAATATTCCTTTGTTTTCTTTTTTCTTTCTCAAAGGCAAATGCCGGTCGTGCAAAAGAAAAATTTCATGGATCTATCCTATTTTTGAAGCTGTCACGGGTGTGCTCTTTGCTTTTTCTTTTTATCAATTTGGCTGGAGTATGAATCTGGTGATGGCTTGTTTGTTCACATCCTTGCTCGTCGTCATTACCGTTTCGGATTTAGCTTATATGGTGATTCCTGATAAGATTTTGCTGCCGTTTATGATTCTTTTTATCGTCATCCGACTCCTTTCGCCAACCGTACCGTGGTGGAGTTCATGGGCGGGTGCCGTGATTGGATTTGGACTTCTTTTTCTCATCGCGGTTGTGACAAACGGGGCAATGGGCGGAGGAGATATTAAGCTGTACTTTGTCATCGGGTTGATTTTAGGATTAGAAAAGACTCTATTGTCATTTTTTCTGGCTTGCTTGTTTGGATCGTTATTCGGATTGATTCTCCTGTTCAAAGGAAAATTTAAGAAAGGAAAACCGGTTCCTTTTGGCCCGTTTATAGCTGCCGGTGCCATTCTTGCCTTTTTTTATGGACAAGATATGATAGATTTCTACATAAGAACCATGTGGGGTTAAGGAGATCAGGAAATGAAGTCCTATACATATGGCAAACGAAAGAAATTACAAATGATCATAACGGATGATTATTTGCGTTTACTGGTGACAAAAAAAAATACCATTCTCTCATTCAATCAAAAAGCATTGCCGGACGGAATCATTTCAGGCGGATTTATTGAGAATGAAGATTACTTGCTTGGTATGATCGAGGAACAGCTCATAGAATACGGCGCCAAAAAGCTGCCTGCCTTTCTTTGCCTTCCGGACGGGCATACTTTTTTGCGGAAAGTGGCCATTCCTGAAGATGTTCCGAGTGATGAAATGAAAGGATATCTTTATATGGCGGCCAATGATTCCATTCCGCTTCCTTTTGAAGATCCGATTATTGAAACGGTAGAATGGCAAGATGAGAGTGAAAATGGCCGAGAAGCATTGATGATTGCAGCGCGGGAGGCGATTGTGAACCAGTATGTCGGTTTATTGGAAAAACTAAAATTAAAGCCGAGAGTTATGGATTTATCGCTTTTATCGTTGTATCGTCTGTATTACCATTTGAATCGGGTTCGTCCGGATGACCGTATTTTATTGCTACAAATCCATTATTCGTATATTCAAGTATCGATTTTTGAACAACATCAGCCGATTTATGTTCACTATGTAAACTTGCCTGCAAATAGAGAAGCGTATATCAACCGCTCACATATGGATTATGAATATTATATGCCGGAAGGAATTGAAGATTTACTCGGTGAATATATTCGCACGATCGTTCAGGAAATAAGCCGATTGCAAAACTTTTACGAATTCACCATCATGCAAGGGGAAAAGCGATTGAATAAAATCGTCGTAGCGGGGGACCATCCTTATTTACAAACCATTTCCGAAGTTTTGCAAGAGCAAATTGAAATGGAGATCGATGATGCATTGACCGCTCCGTTATTTCAAAATAAAGAAAATATCAATATTCCGCCTGCTTTTTTTGACTGTATTGGACTAGCCCTCCACCCTGCAGAATGAGCATCAGAAGGTGAGTATATGTTAGTAGAAATCAATTTCATTGAAAAAAAGAAAAAACCTTCTTATCTCTTGATTGGCTTGTTTATCTTGCTCGTTCTTTTTATTTTTTTGCTTGTTTTTCTTTTTATCTACGGGCATTCGCTGCAAAAACAAGAAGCCGAGCTGCAAGAGAAAGTGGATTTTGCCACAAAGCTGCAAGCTGCGAAAATGAAAGCGAACCATCAAAATCCTGAAGTCGAGTCCTTCCATCAATACGAAACGGCTGTGAAATGGGCGCAAAATCAACCCATTGAAACGACGAAAATATTGAAAGAACTCACGGAAAAGCTGCCGGAAAGAGGATATTTGTTGCTATTTTCACTGACAGATGATCAAGAAGCGGATATGATCGTTCAATTTGATACAAAAAGCGAGATTGCTTATTATTTGAAACGACTCAATGAAATATCATGGATCAAGAAAGCGACGTTAAAGAGTTTTGGCGTTCCGCCTCAAACAAATGATACAACCGGCAGCGTGAACGGTTATACAACCGATAATGCAACAGACAACACCGCTATTGATCCAACAACGTTGCCGCGCTATCAAGCGGAGTATGTTTTACAGCTTGAAACGAGTAAATTAAAGATCGATACAGAAAAGGATGAGTAGGCATGAGCAAACGAGTGAAAATGTTGATCCCGTTAATTCTTGTGATCCTTTTCTGTTTTTTAGACATTTTTTATTATTGGAAAGCAATCGTCCCTGCCAAAAAACAGATTGCTGCCCTTTCTTCGCAAATGGCTCATGTCAATGATTCATCGGAAAAGGTTCAATCTGAAAAACAATTATCAGCAGACGATTTGAAAAAGGTCTATCAATGGCAGACAGCGCTTCCTTGGAACGATTCTGTCGACCAATTTATTTTGGATTTGCAAAAGGCTGAAGCATCATCAGGCTGTACCATTATTCAATACGCTCTTGCGGAAGACTCTGACTCATCAACTGATGCTGATGATGGTACGAATCAAGCGGATCAAATGGATCAAATGACTGGAACAAACTCAAACTCCAATGCGACTAGTTTCAATACGGGTGAAACGACGAGTACAACTGCACAAAATAACGATACGAAACCATCAAAAACGGCCAAAACTTCATTGCCGTCGGGGATAAAACAAGAAAAAGTCAATTTAGTCGTACAAGCGTCAACGTATCCTGAGATTTATCAGTTTTTAAAAAAATTGGAGCAAATGGATCGTGTAAATCGAGTGGAATCGATCCAATTTGCTGGAAACAACGAACCTGTTTCCACAGAGAATGAAGCGAATGCCTTAACGGTTAATATGACGATTTCCGTTTATTATGATTCAACGATTGCCAAAAAGTTAAAACTAACGCCGCCAAGTATCTCGACTCCGGATCCTTCAGGGAAAAGCAATCCATTAGTACCGGTGGCGCCGACCAATCAATCGACGGAAAACAATCAGAACAACGACCGGAACAACAATGGTACTGCTGATCATACGCAAACGTCAGAAAACAATCAAAGCCAAACAACAAATGCCGATCAACCTTCGACGAGTGAAAACTCTCCTAATCAATCAAATGAAAAGATCCATCAGTCTCCATGATGGCAAACATGGAGAAGCGAAGGTTTGATGTGTAGAGAAAATACGAATTTTTGTACTGGATGATTAATTTGGGAAGGAAATCGAGTACATGAATTCGTATTCTTTTTGTATGGATGATAAACATTGGAGGCTTTTTTGGGCATATTCATTTTCCGGGTTTTGTTCCAGTTCCTGTTTATAAACGATAAAGGATTTCACCAATGATTCCGTGTAATTCGGCACTTTTCCGGTAAAAGGTTTCACCATTTTTTTAGGAATATTGGCTTGTTCTTTGAAAGCCAGCGCTTTGCGTTCGTGGAAAAAGCCTACATTTCCTTGTTTCGGATGATGAAGGTCTCCTTGCAGCGGGTGCTTTTCTACCGCTAATATTTGCACGGTATAATGTTCCGGTCGTTCGTCCGTAATTTTTCCGATATATTTTCCTGTTTTGTAAATGGCGGTTACCACATCTCCTATATCCATGATTCGTTCCTCCTGAAAAGTCTTTTTCATAAACATAACACAAAAAGAATGGAACGGGAAAAGAACTTTTTAGTCGGGAAGCTCCAGCCGAAGTTGCGATGTGGAAATTTCATCCGCAATAAGGTAAAGTAAGAGAGATAATAAAACGGAAGGAGAAAATTTATGACATTTCCGCAATTAACCAATCAAGTAGCAGAAAATGAGATCGTTGTTGAAATGAAGACCAATAAAGGCAGCATTAAAATCAAGCTGTTTCCGGAATACGCGCCGAAAACTGTGGAAAATTTTATTACTCACAGCAAAAACGGCTATTACAACGGATTAATTTTTCATCGTGTGATTCGCGATTTTATGATTCAAGGCGGCGATCCGAAAGGAAATGGAACAGGTGGAGAGAGCATTTACGGAAAGCCATTTGAAGATGAATTCTCGCCGAATTTGTTTAACATTCGAGGAGCGCTCTCGATGGCCAATGCGGGGCCAAACACAAATGGAAGCCAGTTTTTTATTGTTCAAAATCAAAACATCGATCCTGGTTTTCGGGAACAAATGGAAAAAGCCGGGTATCCGAAAGAAATTATTGATGTTTATATGGAGAAAGGTGGAACGCCTTGGCTTGACTTCCGCCACACTGTCTTTGGACAAGTGTTGGAAGGAATGGACGTTGTAGATGAAATCGCCAACGTGGAAACAGATCAACAAGATCGTCCTTTGGAAGATGTGATTATTGAAACGATATTGGTGGCCGAATAAATGAAAGTCCTCCGCTGGATGCTTCAATCCGGCGGAGGAACGATGGATTTCGAACATGATGATTTAAAGGTAGAGTGTAAGAAATCAGAATTTTGGGAATAAAATGTTTGATGTGGCTGCTTTTTTCTCGTATTTGAATCGAGAATGGACGAAGGGGATAGAAGTTGGAATGGTGAAGAGAAATAGGGAGCTCATTACTATTAAGGGGGCTGTTTTGTTTTGATCGCTTTCATATTAGGCTTGTTTTTGTATTTTCCGGAAGATAAATCGGAGTACATTCCGGCGGCTATATCTATGACCATTTTTTTTATTTTGGCAGTGATCGCCTTCCTGTTGATTAAAAAAATCTCCAAAAAAGAAGAGGAAAAAACAAGGGAATTAGAAGAGCAAATTAATAAACAGAGACGCCATTTAAGGAAATAAGCTCATTATTTTAAATTGGCGAGTTTATGTATCCAAACCATTGGGCGCCGGTTCAGATGACCGGCGCTTTCGTCCATTTACGGCAACGTGCTGCATGAAGTGAATTAGTCTTTCGAAAACGCAGCTTTCATTCGCTTCAAACCTTCCTCGACTAAGGAGCGCGGGCAGCCGACATTCATACGGACAAACCCTTCTCCGCCTGGTCCGTATTTAGGGCCGGACTCTAAAGCGAGTTTTCCTTTGAATAAAAGCCGCTCTTTTATTTCTTGATCCGTTAAGCCGGTTTCTCGGCAATCAATCCAAATCAGATATCCGCCTTGCGGTTCCATTACTTTTAATGATGGAATTTCTTTTTCAATAAACTGCTTCACAAGCTCCACGTTTCCACGAATATAGGAAATGGCTTCATCCAACCACTTTTCCCCGTAACGATAAGCAGCTTCCATCGCTGCCATTCCCATCATATTCAGCTGGAAAAAGCCTTGACGTTTTTGAACGCGGGATAATTGATTCCGAATTTTTGGGTTTGGCACAATGATACAGGAAGCTTGAAGTCCTGCTAAATTGAAAGTCTTGCTTGGCGCGATGCAAGTAATGACAAATTCGCGGTATTCTTCTTTTATGGAAGCGATGGGGATATGTTTGTTTGGGAGTGCCGTCAAATCACTATGGATTTCGTCAGAGACGATCCATACTTGGTAAGTTTGACAGAGATCCGCTATTTTGGTTAATTCTTTTTTTGTCCATACCCTTCCGCCGGGATTGTGTGGACTGCACAGCAAAAACAATCGAATATTTCTAGTTTTTAACAACTGTTCAAACGCGTCAAAGTCGATCTCGTATTGATTGCCCTTTAATACAAGCGGGCAATAGGCCACTTTGCGGTTATTTGCTTTTACCATGTTGAAAAACGGCGGGTATATGGGCGGCTGCACCAGCACTTCGTCACCTTCCTCCGTCAACGCTTGAATGGCTAAACTGATGGAAGGAACTACTCCCGGGCTGAAAAGCAGCCATTCTCTTTGAACGGGAAAATGATGACGCTTCTCCATCCATTGGCAAACAGCTTCGATGGCAGAGTCCGGCATGGTCGTATAACCAAAAACGCCATGTTCGATTTTTTTCTTCAGAGCCTCGATCACTTCTTGCGGGGCGCGGAAGTCCATGTCTGCTACCCACATAGGCAACGCTTCTTCGGTTCCGAATATCGTTTTGATTTGGTCCCATTTTACCGAGGAAGTTCCTTTTCGGCCGATGATTTCGTCAAATTGCACCATTCCATATTTCCTCCTAGTTTTTGATTTCTCTACTCCATGGTAAAATAAGAAGCAAAAATGGTAAAACAAAAGGTGATGCAACTTGAATCCAATCGCTAAAACGAATCTGCAGCTGGCAGATATTTTAATGGGCTGGGATCCATTCCGCATTGGAGCAGGTCAATATGATACGGAAATGGCGGATATTATCCAAGCGGTTCATGAAACGGATAACCTTGAAACTCTTGTGCGAAAAATTCGTGCCATCTTTGAACTTTCATTTGAAAAACTTCTTCCGCGTGAAGAAATAGAACCCATAGCAAGCGCTTTGTTAGCCGTCAAAGAAAATTCTTCGTGCGATCTCCCTTTTCAACGCTGACAAATTCGTTCAAGTGCCGGCAGATCTCTTCCGGATTTTCTTCCGGTAAAAGATGTCCGGCTTTTTCGATCATAACGAGACGGCTGTTCGGCAAATCTTGAGCTAACCGTTTGCCGATATGGAAAGGAACGATCTTGTCAAATTCCCCGTGAATTAAAAGAGAAGGGGTTTGTATGTTTTGAATTTCTACGGAAGAAAGATCGCCTTCCCTATGGCGCAGAAATCGGATCAGTCCGTGGAAAATATCCTCAGAAAGAAATGGTTCCATATAGCCTGCCACCATTTCTTGATCAATTTTTTCATGTTCATAGACAGCTGACCGCAAATTTCCCTCCACCCCCGTTTTTTCCAGCAAACGTTTTACCAATCGATGGGCAAATGGCAGATAACTGGCCAAAATCAGAGATTGTTTGAACCTCGGAATATAAGCAGAGCCATTGATGAGTATGATTTTTTCCGCCGCATTCGGCTTTTGTTTCAGCATATTCAAAATCAACTGTCCTCCCATAGAATGACCCACGAGCACGACGGATTCGAATTGGAAAGAACGAAGCAGCCGGAGAATGGAGGCGGCAATATTTTCGTACGAGTAAAGAAATGCCTTTAATTTTTTGCTTTTTCCAAACGGCGGCCAGTCAATCAAAAGAAGTGCATAATCTGTTTTTAATAAAGGAATCAGTTTGCGAAAACTAAAAGAGGAAGAAAGAAAGCCGTGCAAAAAGACAAGCGTGTATTTGGCTGCACTATTTGGAATATAGCGGTAATATAAGCAAGAATCGTCTATTTTGATTGAAACTCTTTCTTTTTGATTGAACAATGTTGGTTCCCCCCTAGTTGATGGAAATCCGTGAGAAACTTTTCTTGATTAAATGGAACTCTCTTCTTTATTTTCTCCTAAATTTGTTATAATAAAGTAGTCTTAATATTTCAAAAATGGGGGAGGATCATGGAGCTCAACGAGAAAGAACTGGAGATATTGGCGATCCTGGAAAAGGATGCCAGAACGACTCTCGAGAACATAGCAAAAATGACACAATTATCTGTCGAGGAAGTTCAAGACGTGATTCAAAAATTAGAAAAAGAAAATATTATCGTCCATTATACAACTTTAGTAAATTGGTCGAAAGTAGATAGCTATCATGGAGTCACCGCCATGATAGATGTGAAAGTCACGCCAAAACGGGGAGTAGGTTTCGATGCCGTGGCTGAGCGCATTTATCGGTTTAAAGAAGTGAAATCCGTTTATTTAATGAGCGGCGCTTACGATTTGTCCGTGACGGTGGAAGGCCGTTCGATGAATGAAATTTCCCGCTTTGTTTCGGAAAAACTATCCACGTTGGATTCGGTCGTTTCGACTACTACACATTTCCAACTGAAAAAATATAAGCATGACGGAATTATTTATGACCAAAACAATGATGATAGAAGAATTGTGGTGTCACCATGAATACAACGAAAAGCTATATAGCCAAATCAGTGGATAAAATTCCTCCGTCTGGGATTCGAAAGTTTTTTGATCTGGCGGCCAATATGGATGGCGTCGTTTCACTAGGAGTGGGAGAGCCGGATTTTGTTACCTCTTGGTCCGTTAGGGAAGCGGCCATCTCCTCGCTGGAAAGAGGATATACTTCCTATACGGCCAATGCAGGTTTAATCGAACTAAGAAGGGCGATTGCCGATTATATGCGAGAACGGTTTCAAGCAGAATATGATCCGGAACAAGAAATTATCGTGACATCGGGGGGAAGCGAAGCGCTGGATATTGCCCTTCGAACGATTATCGACCCTGGAGACGAAATCGCGGTAGTAGAGCCATGCTTCGTTTCTTACGGACCCCTCGTTCAGCTGGCCGGCGGCAATGTCGTTTCCATAGGCACATTGGCGCAAAATGATTTTAAACTTCAGCCGGAAGAATTGGAACGGGCCATTACACCTAAAACGAAAGCGTTGTTGATCTGTTCTCCGAATAATCCGACCGGAACACAGCTGGCACGGGAAGACTTGACCGCCATTTGCGATATCGTAAAAAAATATGACTTATTGGTGATTGCGGATGAAATCTATGCTGAGCTGGCTTACGATATTCCGCATACCTCTTTTGCAAGCTTGGAAGGGATGAAGGAGCGGACGATATTAATAAACGGATTTTCGAAGGGATTTGCCATGACGGGCTGGAGACTTGGATTTACATGCGCTCCAAAAGAAATTTCCAAAGCGATGTTGAAAGTGCATCAATATACCATGATGTGTGCTTCCACTCCTGCGCAATATGCTGCGATTGAGGCTTTGCAAAACGGAATGGAGTATGTGGAAGAAATGAAAAACGATTATAGAAGAAGACGAAACTTCTTTGTCGAATCTTTAAATGAACTAGGATTGGATTGCCATATGCCGGGCGGTGCTTTTTATGCTTTTCCGTCTATCAAGGGAACGGGGCTTTCATCGGAGCAATTCGCTGAACAGCTTTTGCTTTCGGAAAAAGTGGCCGTTGTTCCCGGACATGTATTCGGCAAAGGCGGAGAAGGATATATTCGTTGTTCTTATGCTTCATCGATCGAACAGCTTCAAGAAGCGATTAAAAGAATGAAACGTTTTCTGGCTTCCCTTTAGATACGATCCAAAGGCTGAATTCCTTTACCGGGAAATCAGCCTTTCATTTTTGGCAAAAAAAGAGGACGATCCACTCGTCCTGATAATAAGGGTAGGGGGAATACTATTAGAAAGCTTTGCTGCATTTTAAGGATGTCCAATGATGTGAAAATTTATTCTTATTTTTCCTAAAAATTTTGGATGATGGATAAATAAGACGTCTCTTGATGATGATTAGGCAAGTAATGTTTTGACCGCCATAAACATGGAATGCTTATAGACGATCGATATGTATTCAGTTGAATATGGATGAAGTTTACAATCGTTTTTGCGGTGGAAGTATGATTATGCTATAATTGATCAATGCGTAAATAGGAGAAAAAATTTTATAGGAGTGTTTGCATGTCTGCAAAATATGAAGTTGGTTCCATAGTAACCGGAAAAGTCACCGGGATTCAACCATATGGGGCGTTTGTCGCCTTAGATGAGGAAACGCAAGGACTCATCCATATTTCGGAAATTACACATGGATATGTCAGAAACATTGAAGACTATTTAAAAGTTGGGGACGAAGTTCAAGCTAAAATTGTTGCGATTGATGAAGAAGATGGAAAAATCAGCCTTTCCATGCGTGAAATGGAATCCTCCAAAACGGATCGGAAAATGCCTCGACGATACGGAAATATTAAATTGGACGATTCTTCCACCGGATTTAATACTTTAAAAGAGAAACTGAAAGAATGGATTGCTCAATCCGAAAAAAGCAATACGTATCAAAAAAAATAAAATCGAACGGCAAAGCCGTTCGGTTTTATTTTTGCATGAAAAAAAGCCTTTTTCGATATCATGTAATAAGCTGATTTCCAAACAAAAAGATGATTTTTATCTGAACTTCATGGATGATTGCCTGTTTTATCGTGTTCCGCTGATTCCAATTTCATGTTCAGGAGGGAAAAAGATGATAGCTTATCAACATGAACCGTTGACAGATTTTACGAATGAGAACAATCGGGAAGCGTTTCAAGAAGCTTTAAAGAGGACAAATCAACATTTGGGGCAAGAATATCCGCTTGTGATCGATGGCAAACTCATCACAACGAAAGAGAAAATCATTTCCCGGAATCCTGCGAACAAAACAGAAGTGATCGGCTTCGTTTCCAAAGCCAATCAAGAATTGGCGGAAAAAGCGATTCAAGCAGCTGCAGAAGCGTTTGAATCTTGGCGTAAAACGAAACCTGAAATGCGTGCGGACATTTTGTTTAAAGCAGCGGCCATCATCCGCAGCCGAAAGCATGAATTCTCGGCTCTCATGGTGAAAGAAGCCGGGAAATCGTGGATAGAAGCGGATGCTGATACGGCGGAAGCCATTGACTTTATGGAGTATTATGGACGACAAATGCTGAAAATAAAAGATGGCGCTCCTGTCCTAAGCAGAGAAGGAGAACGCAATCGATATCATTATATACCGCTCGGAGTGGGAGTGGTGATCTCTCCGTGGAACTTTCCGTTGGCCATAACCGCGGGGATGACGGTTGCTGCACTTGTAACAGGAAATACAGTATTGTTGAAACCGGCTTCCACAACGCCTGTGGTGGCGGCAAGATTGGTGGAAGTGTTGAAAGAAGCCGGTTTGCCTGACGGTGTGCTTCAATTTGTTCCGGGAAGCGGTTCGGAAATAGGCGATTTTTTAGTCGATCATCCGAAAACGAGGTTTATTTCATTTACCGGTTCTCGTGATGTTGGACTTCGAATTTATGAAAGAGCGGCAAAGAAACAAACCGACCAAATTTGGCTAAAACGAGTCATAGCAGAAATGGGTGGAAAGGATACGATCGTGGTGGATAAGGAAGCCGATTTGGAGTTGGCTGCTCAATCCATCGTCGCTTCCGCTTTTGGTTTTTCCGGGCAAAAATGTTCTGCCTGTTCACGGGCTGTTGTATTGGAAGAGGTATATGACGAAGTTCTTCATCGGGCAGCCAATTTGGCGAAAACATGGAAAATCGGCGACCCCGCTTGTTTTGAAACCAAAATGGGGCCGGTTATTGATCCCTCTTCTTTTCAAAAAATTATGAGATATATCGAAATCGGCAAAACAGAAGGAAACATCATTATTGGGGGCACAGGAGACGATTCAACAGGATATTATATAGAGCCGACCATTATAGCGGACGTGGAACCGGATGCTCGGATTATGCAGGAAGAAATTTTTGGTCCGGTTGTTGCGTTTGCGAAGGCGAAAAATTTTGAACATGCGCTGGAAATTGCGAATAATACGGAATATGGATTAACCGGGGCCGTTATTTCCAATGATCGACGAAACTTGGAAAAAGCGCGCGAAGATTTTCATGTAGGGAACTTATATTTCAACAGAGGGTGTACAGGCGCGATCGTAGGATACCAGCCTTTTGGGGGATTTAATTTGTCAGGTACTGATTCAAAAGCGGGAGGGCCGGATTATTTGCTTCTTCATATGCAAGCCAAAACAGTGTCGGAAGCGTTTTGAGTGAAAAAATGGTTTTGTCGCCATCAGCGGAAGAATTCGTTAATCATGCTTTTTTATAGAGAATTTTGAATTTCGCGATGATTACAATAATAAATGAGAGATAGAAGACGTCGAACGAAATCTCTGAAAGTAATGGAAAGACTGGAAAGGATGAGAAATTTTTTTTGAAAAAACATGATAAAACCGTTATTCGTCTTGATGTTTCTGATCCGTAATGAAAAGAACTTTTCAAAGGGCGGTTGAACGAATCATCAAAATGTTATTATAATAGTAAAGATGAAAAAGGTGTAAAGAGGCGAAATTTATGACGGAAAATTTAAATCTATTTACTTCTACTCAAAGTGTAATCAAAGAGGCTCTTGTCCGATTGGGATATAATGAAGAAATGTATGAACTGTTGAAAGAACCAATGCGTATGCTGACGGTTCGGATACCGGTCCGCATGGATGATGGAACCACAAAAGTATTTACCGGCTACCGAGCACAGCATAACGATGCAACCGGCCCGACAAAAGGAGGAGTTCGCTTTCATCCGGATGTCACTGAAGACGAAGTGAAAGCGCTATCTATGTGGATGACGATCAAATCAGGCATCGTGAATCTTCCATATGGCGGCGGAAAAGGCGGGATTGTCTGCGATCCGAGACAGATGTCGATGGGAGAAATCGAACGATTAAGCCGCGGCTATGTCCGAGCGATCAGCCAATTGGTAGGACCGACAAAAGACATTCCGGCGCCTGATGTGTACACAAATTCTCAAATTATGGCCTGGATGATGGATGAATACAGCCGACTGCGCGAATTTGATTCCCCTGGTTTTATTACAGGCAAACCTCTTGTATTAGGGGGATCGCAAGGACGGGAAAAAGCCACCGCTCAAGGTGTGACCATTTGCATTAAAGAAGCGGCGAAGAAGCGAGGCATTGATATAAAAGGAGCGAAAGTCATTATCCAAGGTTTTGGCAATGCGGGAAGCTTCTTGGCCAAATTCTTGTATGATGAAGGAGCTAAAATTGTCGGAATTTCAGACGCTTACGGGGCTCTGTATGATCCGGATGGCCTTGATATCGATTACTTGCTGGATCGCCGTGACAGTTTTGGCACCGTCACAACATTATTTGAAAATACGATCACGAATAAAGAGCTTCTGGAATTGGAATGTGACATTTTAGTGCCGGCAGCAGTAGAAAATCAAATTACCTCAGAAAATGCACATAATATTAAGGCATCCATTGTGGTAGAAGCGGCTAACGGACCTACGACGATGGAGGCGACAAAAATTTTAACGAATCGCGGCGTCCTTCTTGTTCCGGACGTGCTGGCCAGCGCCGGCGGCGTAACGGTTTCTTATTTTGAATGGACGCAAAATAACCAAGGATATTATTGGACAGAAGAAGAAGTAAATGAGCGATTAAAAGAGAAATTAGTGAAAGCTTTTAACACGGTATACGATACCGCCCAATCCAGAAATATTGATATGCGCTTGGCTGCTTATATGATTGGAGTCCGCCGTACAGCGGAAGCGGCTAAATTTAGAGGCTGGGTATAAGTAAATAGATGAGTCAGATTTTTTAAACCGATGTAAAAGGAAGAAATATAAAAAGAAGAAGGACGAGCGCCTTCTTCTTTTTTGTGCGGAGAAAGGAATTCAGTTTGAGAAAGGAGCAGCGAAATAACTTTGGCAGGAGACGTTAGCGGCTGTTCGCTTCAAATGATGATAATGTCGTATGATTCAGCCGCCTTTTTGTTTTTATGTCTGTCCAAGCGATGCCTTTCGCTTTTGTCGAAAATTTCTTTCGTCTTCAAGACCAAAAATGTTTGTTTAATCAGCCGTGTTGGGTTCAGGATCGTGTTCAAGTGATTCGTTCGGCTTAAATAACAGACCGAGATTGATTAATCCGGCGATGCCTATAATGCCGTAAATGATTCGTGAAAGAGCCGAATCTTGTCCACCGAAAATGGCGGCTACTAGATCATACTGAAAAAAGCCAATTAATCCCCAATTGATGGCTCCTAATATAGTAAAGATAAGCGCCACTCTTTGAAGAGCACTCATAAGACAAACCTCCTTCTTTACGATTCTTTATTATAGTTTGCAGCAGAAGAAGACGTCCTATTCTTTTTGCCATCCGGTAAATTTTTCATTTCAAAACTTCCACTACTTTAAAAAGGTGGATGTTTTGAAAAATATATAGAAAATGTTACATAATAACATAGTTAGGATAGAAAGGAGAGTGCGGTATGGATAATTTTACTTTTTATAATCCGACGAAGTGGATTTTCGGGAAGGGACAACTGGAGGAGCTGAAAACGGAAGTTCCGAAATACGGAAAAAATGTGCTTCTTGTTTACGGGGGAGGAAGCATTAAAAGAAACGGACTTTATGACCGCGTGCTTTCTTTGTTGAAAGAAATCGATGTCCAAGTGCATGAGCTTTCCGGGGTGGAGCCGAATCCGCGGATTTCAACCGTTAGAAAAGGAGCAGATATATGCAAAAGAGAAGGAATTGATTTTATATTAGCGGTTGGCGGCGGAAGCGTTATTGACTGCACGAAAGCCATTGCGGCAGCAGCAAAGTTTGATGGAGATCCATGGGATATTGTCATGAAAAAAGTGGAAGTCGAGTCGGCATTGCCTTTTGGAACGGTGTTGACTCATGCAGCGACTGGATCAGAAATGAACGCAGGATCCGTCATCACCAATTGGGAAACGAAAGAAAAAGTGAGCTGGAAAAGCCCGCTCGTATTTCCGAAATTCTCTATTTGCGACCCGACCCATACGTTTACCGTACCGAAAGATCAAACCGTTTATGGGATTGTCGATATGATGACTCATATTTTTGAACAATATTTTCACGATGCCAAAGACACTCCTCTCCAAGACCGGATGTGTGAAGGGGCTTTAAAAACCATAATAGAAACAGCTCCTAAGCTTATCGAAGATTTGGAAAATTACCAGCTGCGCGAAACGATTATGTTTGCCGGAACGATCGCTTTAAACGGCATGCTGCAAATGGGCTACCGCGGCGATTGGGCTACTCATAATATTGAACATGCAGTTTCCGCCGTATATGATATTCCACATGCCGGTGGGCTGGCGATTCTTTTCCCTAACTGGATGAAACATAACTTGCATGTTCGTCCGGAACGTTTTCAACAATTAGCGGTCCGTGTCTTCGACGTGGATCCAACAGGAAAAACGCCGGAAGAAGCAGGATTAGAAGGAATCCAAAAACTGCGGGAATTTTGGAGTTCGCTTGGCGCTCCATCTCGTTTGGCTGATTACGACATTGACGATTCACGCTTGGAAGAGATTGCAGATAAGGCCATGTTCCGTGGGGAATTTGGCAATTTCCATGCTCTCAATCGCGACGATGTGCTTTCGATTTTAAAAGCTTCTTTATAAAGGGCATTTAAAATCTTTTTTGGCAGGGGCTGTATAGAACGGCCCCTGCTGATTTCATTATAAAAAAATGGATATTGAACCATATAATAACTGATTATAGGAGTTTGAAATAATGTCAAATTTGTAATCGTTTCCTTCTTAAGGCTACAGCTTGATTATTTTTTTTTCATTCGATAAAGTTAAGTTGAAAATATTTCCTACGGAGGCTGCAATATGACACATATTCAATTCGATTACTCAAAAGCCTTAACTTTTTTTGGAGAACATGAAATTCGCTATTTGCAAGACGCTGTAAAAGTATTTCACCATGCTCTTCATGAGAAAACGGGACAAGGCAGTGATTTTACTGGATGGATCGACCTGCCTGTTGACTATGACAAAGAAGAGTTTGCTCGCATCCAAAAAGCGGCGGCAAAGATACAACAAGATTCCGATGTGCTGCTTGTGATTGGAATCGGCGGTTCTTATTTAGGCGCAAGAGCTGCCATTGAAATGCTCAATCACAGTTTTTATAACGCTCTTCCAAGCGAAAAAAGAAAAACGCCGCAAATTATTTTTACCGGCAACAATATTAGCTCCACTTATATGAAGGATGTCATGGATTTTCTCGAAGGCAAGGATTTCTCCATTAATGTGATTTCTAAATCGGGAACTACGACTGAGCCTGCCATTGCCTTCCGAATTTTCCGTAAGTTGTTGGAGGAAAAATACGGAAAAGAAGAAGCGCGCAAAAGAATTTATGCTACTACCGATAAAGCAAAAGGCGCGTTGAAAACAGTGGCCGATGAAGAAGGGTACGAGACCTTTGTGATTCCGGACGATGTCGGCGGCCGCTATTCTGTATTGACGGCAGTAGGACTTTTGCCGATTGCGGTAAGCGGAGCGGATATTGAAGCGATGATGAAAGGTGCTGCTCAAGCTCGTGAAGATTTCGGCCATTCCGAGTTGGAAAACAATTTGGCTTACCAATATGCAGCAGTGAGAAATATTTTATACAATAAAGGAAAAACGACCGAATTGCTCATCAATTATGAACCGGGACTGCAATACTTTGCGGAATGGTGGAAACAATTATTCGGAGAAAGCGAAGGAAAAGACCAAAAAGGCATTTATCCTTCTTCTGCAAACTTTTCCACTGATCTTCATTCATTAGGGCAATATATTCAAGAAGGACGCCGTGATCTTTTTGAAACGGTCATTAAAGTCGAAAATCCGCGCCATGAAGTGACCATCGAAGCGGAAGAAAACGATCTTGACGGCTTGAACTATCTTGCCGGCAAAACGGTTGATTTTGTGAACAATAAAGCGTTTGAAGGCACGATGCTCGCTCACACAGACGGCGGTGTTCCGAATTTGATCGTTCGCATTCCAAAAATGGATGAGTATACGTTCGGATATTTAGTGTACTTCTTTGAAAAAGCTTGTGCCATGAGCGGCTACTTGCTCGGAGTCAATCCGTTTGACCAACCGGGTGTGGAAGCTTATAAAGTCAACATGTTTGCCCTTCTCGGCAAACCAGGCTATGAAGAGAAGAAAGCGGAACTTGAAAAACGATTGAAATAACGACGTTTTTCGAAGAATCGAGAAAAGAGCAGATTTTCGGAGTACAAAAATAGTTTGACATGTACTCCGAAAATCTTTTTTTCGATTCTTTTTTCATTTTTTCATGTTTATACGTATCCGCCGTGATGGAGATTCTTTCGTGCCCCAATCGTGCCGGATTTGTTTGTTGTTCAAGTTGGTGAATAAGTTGAAACAAGAATGATCGCAAATGGGCCATTAAAAAAGCGCATTGAACAATTCGTAAAAGAAGGTAAGGAATCTGCTTTGTGAGCTACACATCTTTAGTTTATTTTTTTGAGGTGAAAATTGTTTTTAGTTTATAAGTAATTATTGAAGCATACACAATAATTATTATCCATAAATAAGTGGATGGCATATCATCCTTTATAGACCAATAAAAAAAGAAAATTAGAAATACAGAATACATGACTAGATCCAATATATTTTGCTTTTTGGTCTTCATATTATTTTTTCCCTCCCCTTTATTTTTTAAAAAATTTTAATATTAAGAATATAGAATGTTTTGGGATATCTTAAAATTCATTCGGTAGATTATTACTTTTATTCAACCAGAAAAAGTATTAATCAGCAATACCGGAGAATGAACAATCAATTTCTAAGCTTAAATGAGATATAAAAGTGCTTTATCAAATGAATAAGGCTCTTTTATATAGAGAAGTGTCAACCGTAAATCGGACTGAGTGAGGAACGAACGCAGGAGAATATAAGGAGTTGACACGAGCGCATGGAGAAGTTGAAAATAAGGATATTTTATTTTCTTTGAATTGGGGGACTTAGTGTTGTTTATAAAAGTTTCATGTCTGCCATTGGCGTTATTGTCGGTTTTTTCTTCAGTGGCTGGACCGGACCTTTAACAACTTGGGTTTCCTTCTGCTGACTATACAGCGGGATTAATCGCGGGAGTGGTAGAAAAGAATCTTAGCAGCAAAATTGGATTTAAAAGTATTGACGCTTGTAGGGGCAGGAATTTTAGTTGGCCTTTCGATTGGAAAAGTATATGTCTTTCTGACGCAATCATTTTCTTTTATATCTAAAACGAAGTGCTTTCTATCATAAAAAACGGTGGTCACATTTCAGTGTCAGTTTGCCATGTAGCTCCTTCTTAGGATAAACCTAAGTCAAGGAGCTTTTTTATTGCCGCTTTCTATCGGGATATATCTTATCAAACTTTTGTCAAGAAATTCGAAAATGAAAATTCCGTTTATTGCTTTCTTGATTTTTCCTCCAATTTCTTGTTTCTTCACAAACAACAAAAGCTTTTTTTATTTTCTCCTCCTTCGTTTCATCAAACATTCGTTAAGAAAAAATTAAGGAAAATTTTATATGATCAACACGGTTTCAAATAAGGGTCGAACTGGGGCATAAGCGGGCTTTATAAAGATTCTTCGAAAATGTATTCATTGTAAGAATTTTATTATTTGAGAGCGGGATTCTCTACTTTAAAAAAGGAGCGAATAATAATTATGAGAATGAAATTAAAAGGAAGAATCGACTTTTTATTGTTAGGAATTCTCCTTCTCTCGATTTTTCTTAATTTTTATCGGTTAAAGGATGCCGGATCCAATACATATTATACGGTGGCTGTTAAAAGTATGTTGACAAGCTTCCATACGTTTTTCTATGCATCCTTCGATCCTGTTGGATTTATTACCGTGGATAAGCCTCCCGTTGCGTTGTGGATCCAAGCGCTTAGTGCGTATCTCTTTGGATTAAGCGACTTTAGTGTTCTGTTGCCGGAAGCACTTGCAGGGGTAATATCCGTATGGCTCATGTATGTCATTATCAAACCTCAATTTGGACGAAAAGCAGCTTTACTGTCCAGCTTAGTATTGGCCTGCACACCCATCTTTGTAGCCGTTGTACGTACAAATAATGTAGACAGTATTCTCATTATGACGCTCTTAGTGGCCACATGGTCTTTAATGAAAGCAGTGGAAAAACAAAAAATTCGCTGGTTATTATTGAGTTTTTTTCTCGTCGGAATTGGATTTAACATTAAAATGTTGCAAGCTTATATGGTATTACCGGCGTTTTATCTTTTTTATTTTATCGCGGCGAAATCAAAATGGACGAAACGAATGGTACAGTTGATTGCGGCAACCGTTGTGCTCCTTGTCGTATCCCTTTCATGGGCGACGATTGTGGACATGGTGCCGAAAGATAAGCGCCCTTACATCGGAAGCAGCCAGACAAACTCTGTACTTGAACTGGCTTTAGGCTATAATGGGATCTCACGTTTAACAGGAATGGACCATGGAAATGGCAGAGCTTTCAAAGGAATGCCGAACATGGAGCAAAATCAAAAGCAGTTTGAAAACGGAAACGGGAGTTCTTCGCAAGGAATGCCCTATGGGAATAGAACACTGGGAAATGGGGAATTTCCTTCCTCCTTTGGCCAAGATGGCGGTAAACACTTGATGGGGAATGGAGAAATGGGAAGGGGAATGTTTGGAACCGGAAATCCCGGCGTAACCCGACTCTTCTCGAAAGAATTAGCCGGTCAAATTAGTTGGCTGTTGCCATTCGTTCTCTTTTCGGTTATTGGATTAATTGTATCGTATCGGAAAACGAGAGAATTTACGATGCAGCATAAATTTGCGATATTTTGGCTGGCATGGCTTATACCGATGATAATCTTTTTCAGCATCGCAGGCTTCTTCCATCAGTATTATTTAAGTATGATGGGTCCTGCCATTGCGGGGTTAGTCGGAATGGGCTGGATAATCTTATGGGATTTCTACAAGGAGAAGCAAGGATGGCCGAGTTGGCTTTTGCCGGTAGCTTTTCTGGCCACAGCTTTCTTTGAAACAGTCATCTTATTCCAAAATAGAGAAGCCGTATCGGAAACATGGATGGCTTTTACTGCGATAGTTGGAGTTATTTTATTCGTGTTCTTGACGATCATGCAAAATCGAGAAAAAGCTGCTTACTGCCTGTCTGTTGCGGGAATGCTTGCCGTGCTGATCCTTCCGTTTTATTGGGGACTTACGACCGTTTTACATGGGGGAAACAGCACACTTCCAGTTGCAGGACCTACGCGTCAATCATTTGGCCCGATGATGGATGAAAAAAGGAACTCTGCACAACCGGGTGGAGCACCGGTCGGGATGTTCCATAGCGGACAAAGTGTCGGAAGGCCGAATGGCCAAACAGGTTTTAGACAAAGAGGCGGAATGATGGAAGAAGAAGTGAATACAAAACTCCTGAATTATTTAGAAAAACACTATCATGGGGAAAAATTTATGTTAGCTGTTGATAGGGCGACAACCGCCGCTCCATTCATGTTGAAAACCAATTATGCTGTGATGGCGATGGGAGGATTTTCAGGAAGTGATCCTGTTTTGACGCCTCAGAAACTTGAAAAGATGGCAAAAGCGGGTGAAGTGAAATACTTCCTGATTTCTTCCGGCATGGGAATGGGACGCGATCAGAAAATCAACGAGTGGATTGAAAAGAATTGCAAAGAAGTTCCAAGCAGTGAGTGGGAATCGGCAAAGAACTCTGACAACAATCAACATTTTCGCCGAGATCAAAATATGAAACTTTACGTGTATAAAGGATAAAAGAGGAGGGAGTGAGTCTCTCCCCTAACTTTATCACAAGGAAAAAAATGGATAACAGCTTGTCATGCAAAACAATTACAACATTCCAGGCTGCCGAGTTTCAAAATACTTTATATTGGGTATGAAATGAATGGAAAACTCAGTAATGAAATGTTTTATTTTGTCTTTGCATAGCATGATAGAAGGAAACTCATCTACTAAAAATCTATACTTTTTTAGATAAAGTAAATAGGAGACTACCTGTTTAGTGGATTCTTAAAAACAAGTAGTTTATTATTCTGAACGGGTAGGTGATATTCATGTACTGGAAACGTACTTTATGGGTTTTATGGCCGGCTAATTTTTTACAAGCCGCCGGAATGAGTCTTATCATACCGTTTTTACCGTTATATATTGAAAAGCTGGGAGTTCATCATATTCAAAATGTGGAACATTGGACAGGATGGATTTTCTCAGCTCAATTTATCACTTCTTTTTTATTTCAACCATTATGGGGTTCTTTGGCCGATAAATATGGACGGAAAGTGATGCTGCTACGTTCTTCCGTCGGGATGGGGATTGTGACCATTTTAATGGGGATTGTGACAAGTCCTTGGCAATTGCTTAGTCTGCGACTAATCAATGGTTTATTTTCCGGTTTTATTTCGATGTCCATTTCATTGCAGGCTTCTGTGACGCCGGACAAAGACTCAGGAAAGGCGCTTGGAACGTTGCAAACGGGTCAAATTGTCGGTACGCTGATCGGCCCGCTGATTGGCGGAATTTTGTCTGAGCTGGTTGGATTTGAAGGAGTATTTTTTCTCACAGGAAGCCTTATTTTATTAGCCGGGCTGGTGGTCATGATCTTTATAAAAGAGACAGCAACGGTTAAGAAAGAAAAGGCATCAAAACAAAAAAAGAATTGGAAATCGTTAAAACCGCTTCTCCCTGTCTTTATTGCGGCCACAATTACACAATTGGCCATGATGAGCATTCAGCCCATCATCACACTATACACAAAAACACTATATCACGGAAGACATTTGGCCTTTATAGTCGGACTCGTCAGTGCAGTTACTGGCATCGCCAATCTGATTGGCTCCCCTATATTAGGGAGAATAGGAGATAAAATTGGGCAGCGAAAAATTTTAATCATATCCCTCACGATGTCTGCCTTGGCTTTCTTGCCGCAAGTGTTAGCTAAAAATATCACTCTTTTGCTTATTGGACGCTTTTTTCTAGGACTGTTTACCGGAGGAATGATCCCTTCGTTAAACGTTTTGGTCAAGAAATTAGCCCCCGCCAATCTCCAAGGAACGGCGTTTGGAATCAATTCTTCCGCACGGTTTCTTGGAAATTTGCTGGGGCCTTTGTTAGGAAGTTCGATTGCTGCGGCTTATAACATAAAGATTATATTTTATGTCACTATGGCGTTTCTGTTGGTAAACATGGTATTGATATTGCGAAACAAAAGTCTGGAAGTTCCTGTTACCAAAATGAAAAACAGCTAGTTTCATACCAAAAGATGGAGATGGCGCAAACATTCGTTTTTTGTTTGTGCAGTCTCCAAAAAGCATATTCATCATCAGCTTCTTCCAAAGTCATGGAACTGCTGATTTGTCGATTATGGGTAATACTTTTATAGCAGCTGAAAACCTTGTCTCTTCCCCAAGTTCAAAAGTCTGAACTTAGACCTTCTTTTACTTTGACCAGCTTCAGGGCAATCCAAGTGATGAATGATATCTCGTTCTTCATGCTGCTTGGTTTTCCCTGCAGCTATGATTGATTCTCCTCTTTCTTGATCTCCTAAATTGAAAACTAAAGATGCTTCAAGTTATAAGTGGCATGTTGTGCGAAAATGGACCACTCACAAACTTTCCATCGAGATCAAAACTCCAAGACTGTGTAAGAATAAAGATCATAAAGCCGCTTATTTTATTCCAAAAACATGAAACACTGCAAGCTTAAAAACAAACAAAGCCATACATAAGGGAGAAGCATAGCGTTAAAAACAAAATGACGGATTCTTTAAGATAAGCTGTAAATACTAAAAAGAAAGGAGGGAATTGCAATGATTCAAATACCTTCGAAAATAGAGGGGCGGCATTATTCTTTATATAATCTGGAACAATCATTAAAACCAAAAGGGTTTCAAATTGGCGGGAATTGGGATTATGATCATGGATCGTTCGATTATAAAATCAGCGATGATGAAGGTTATCAATTTTTACGCATCCCATTTACGGCTGTAGACGGCCAATTGGATTCAGCAGGTGTAACTGTGAAACTAGGGAGGCCATTTTTAATGAATCATGTATATCAGCGCGGCTTGGACGATTATGCTTCCTCCGGAAATTTGGCCGCCTCTTTTAATCAATTTTCGGAACCGCAAGAGAAAGATGCTGAATTTCCGGAAGAGTATATCCAGTTTGGAAAACAGCTTGTGCGTGACATCGAGTCTTTGTTGATAGACTAATCGGATATAATGATCAGCTGAAAACTTTTTTTCATTGTTAATTCAGGTGGGGGGTTGATGATTACGTCTTCTTCTCGCTTCACTCCGAGCAGAAGCATTCGTTTTTGGATGAGCACATTGCTTAACTGTCGAAAGGTCAACCCATCCCACTCGTCTTCCATTACGATCGTTTTGAAATGACTGCCATTCACATGATCTAATAGATCCATTACGGCGTCAGACATTCCGTGGCAAAGCAAGCTGTTCAACATAGCGAAACTTGCAAGCTGATTCGTATGAATCAATTCATCTGCACCGGCTCTTTTAGCATTTTCTACTTGTTCTGCCGTTAAAATTTCTGCTAAACAATAGACGTTTGGATTCATTCCTTTTACAGCGATAATCGTTAAGATGGTGGCCATATCCGCTTGACGTTCGTTTTTATCCTGATCTGCTGTAATCAAAACGAGATCGGCTTGCTTTACATTTCCTTTTTGCAAGGTGTCGTCTTGATAAGGAACTCCTTTAATAAAGTGCACTCTGCCATCTGAAAATGGATTTTGGTGCAAAGACTCATCGATCAACAAGATGGACTTGGAATTTTTTAAGAGAGACCAACGATGAATAAACGCACGCGATCGTTCATTCCAGCCGATAATGACGATATGGCGGTCTTCCTTAAATGTTTCTTTGCCATCTATATAGGCATTTTGACGAGTGACCGCAGTTGCTGCTAATGAGGCGAAATAAGTCGTTAAAAATCCGGCGCCGGCAAAAATTAAAATCAATCCGATTAGCCGCCCTTCTAATGTTGCGGGAACGTAATCTCCGTAGCCAACCGTGGAGGCGGTGATCACAGCCCACCAGATTCCTTCAAATATAGTAGGAAAAGTGACCGGTTCCAAGAAGTGAATAATGACTCCGGCTGCTACAATAATGGCCACTGAGATGGCTAATACACGGCCGACAAGCGGCCAGCGCAGAAAAATCCGGTAAAAAGCCATTCCGCATCCAGCTCCTTTATTTTCTGTCTATCAGTATGTCCGTTTTGTCGGCATTGCATAACTAGAGAACAAAGACTCTCAAGTCGGAGCATGTTTTTTTGGAACTTCGATAAACTAAAACTATAAACGAAACTTCTCCATATGGATAAGATCGCTTTTTATTGAACAAAAATTCTTGATTTATTGTCTTATGAGAGTTTTTCATCTAAACCAAAAAGATGAGAAAGGAGGGGCGGAAGATGGGAAAATGGAATGAAGAAGCGGCCCCAAACAATAATTTGAATTCGGCAGAGCTTCGATCTTCGAAAATGCCTTCTCAAGAACGAGACAGCCACCCGTTTGCAGAAGAACTGTCCGATGACGGTGAACGAAATAAATGGGCGGAACGACAAACAAAAAGATCATAGTCATAAAAGAAATAGTGAATGGAGATTTCCTTTGCGTAGCGTTGAGGCAGCGTGCCTTTTTTCTACTCATTTAATGGTTGAATATCCTTTCCGGTGATAAACGAACAGTAATGACTCATGGGAGATCAGTCCGATCATATGATGTAATCTCTTATGACAAAGGAAAATTCGTTATTTGATTAAAATAAAAACGCTTTCCTTTTTAAGCAAGGCCTTTTTGCATTCATTTACCCAGCATATATGGAGAACAGGGGATCTTAAGCAGAAGCGAAGTTGAAGTAACTTGAATTTTTTAAGTCTCTGTTGTCTTTTTCTATCAGTAGATCAAAACAAACAGCATTCAAAGAGTGTTTGTTCAACAAAAGTATAGAACTCAAACTAGCATATAACACATTTTAGCATAATAAAGGTTTGCATTTTGTTTGCAAATATCGAAATGTATAAAAAAACAGTGCGGTTGCCATATGGTCTAACCGCACTGAATTCACGTTTTTATGATGGAGCATAGGGGGCTCGAACCCCTGACCTTCGCGCTGCCAGCACGACGCTCTCCCAGCTGAGCTAATGCCCCGAGCAACTGCAAGGCTCGAACCTCTTTTGGACTCCGTACAGGTTTAATTTTCAGTCTTAATTGTACAGTGTCCATCAGAAGGTTGTCAACTCACAAGTTTTACGCGATTGAGTCAAGTATTTGTGGGCAGTTTTTTTCTCCCTAACAATGAAAGCGGA
>ERZ1673783.12-NODE-12-length-91628-cov-23.119915_pt1 | contig 91628 bp, 85 predicted proteins | sample MGYA00580133_ERZ1673783 | MGnify/ENA primary metagenome ERZ1673783 (study PRJEB41219, sample SAMN04549595) | soil metagenome | isolation source: soil | place: USA: Texas, Big Bend National Park | collected 2009-03-17 ...
GTTCCCTCAACAAATGAGGGGGTTAAATTTTGCCCACAATAATTTTACTCATACCATTTCGATCCAAACGATCAGAAGCAACCATTTTTATCATACATCTCTCATTCAAAAAAGGAAAAACCCAGTGAAAAATGAATTCATATATGTTTTCTAACTCCACAAAAATAGTTCGTTATTATTTATTTTTTTCTCGTAAAATTATGTATAATATTATTAAATACTGTATTTATTTCGTTAAATAATAAATTTTTATTTACTAATAAGTAATATACTATTAAAATCAAGAAAGGGATGCATGGGATTGACTTCGAAAACAGACAAAATCGCTGAGAGCTTCATCCGACTTCTTCCGCTGATTTACAACAAGATGAACAAACCTGTCGCAAATCATAAGGCCGCACCCAAAACGTCTGATTTGACCCATTTGCAATTTCATATACTGGAGGAATTGTTTCATACCAAGGAGGGTATCTCCATGACCCAACTAGCGCAAAACATCAACATTTCAAAGCAGCAGTTGACCCCTCTGATCGCTAAGTTGGCGGAAAACAACTATGTGGAAAAAGCGAAGAACGATCGCGATCGGCGATTTGTCAAACTGATGTTAACCGAAAAAGGAAAAGAAACAGTAAAAAAGCGCTGGGAAGACTTCTATTATCTATTCTGTGAGAAAATAGGTCAACTTGACGAAGAGGATTTGATTGATTTTGACTATGCGATCCATAAAATCATTCGAATCTTAGAAAAGCTCGATTGAATGATCTGAAGTAAAATAAATGCCATTTTTAATCCCTTCCGTTTAGTGATCGAAATATCCAATTGATGATAAAAGGAGTATGAATTATGTCTAAGAAAAACGGTGAATGGAATATCCACTTAATATCCTTTGGTGCTATCATTGGCGCAGTCATTGGTGTTGTTCTCGGTCATATTGCCACTGCCATTGCGATTGGAGTGGCAATGGGGGCTGTTTTTCATGTGATCAATAGAAAGAAACAGAATTAAAAGACCCTCTCCAAGAGAGAACTTTCTCAATTGAACAGTTAGTTCAAATCAAATAAAGAGAATTTCCAACAAAAAAGAGGCTTGATCTCAAAAGTCATTTTGCTTTTGAGTCAGCCTCGTTTTTCTATTACCGAACCTGCATTGAATTGAGCCGTTTTTGAAGCCTTGTTTTTTCTGACCCCTTTGGAAGTTTGTTAATATAAGATTGCGCTACTGATTTGTAGGATTTTGTCTTATATTTTTGAGTTAAATTCACATATTTTTGAGCTTGCTGCAAGTTGATCAAGTATTGCACTTTATTGATTCTCGTTAGCAAATTGTTTTTTTCCGCGCCTGCCGGCAGGTTGGAGATCGCTTGGAGCGCTTTTTCGACATTGGCATGAGAACGATGGTGTTCGACATACGAAACTAGTTTTTGAGCCTGATCAGACAAGCTTTTTTTAACGGCATCAAGCCTTTTTTGCAACTGCGTTTTGTCCGCCCCATTGTCCAAGCTATTGATCGCTTGCTGCGCAGCATCCACATATTTCTTCGTACGGTTTTTCTCTGCCGATTCCACTGCTTGCTGAGCGATCTTTAACTTAGCTTGTACGGTTTCACTCGCACTCTTGGAAGATACATTCAATGGGTGATAAAAGACCATTCCGTAGCCGTACCAGTCATCTTTTCCTTTTTTTCCAAGATCCATTGCTTCCTTCTCCGCCTCTGCCCGCAGCTGGCTATTCAATTCATTAGGATGCATTTGTTTTAATAGAGCCAACATGCCGGCCACGTGAGGAGCCGCCATCGAGGTGCCGCTTCCGACTGCATACTCTCCATTCAAATAAGTGCTGACGATATTTTCACCCGGTGCAGATACTTCAATTTCCGGACCAGTTGCGGAAAAAACAGAACGATTTTTATTCGAATTTAATGAAGATACTGCCACAACACTGCTGTATTTGGCCGGATATTCCACCGTATCTCCTGTACCGGATGAATTCCCGTTATTTCCTCCTGCTGCGACAAGCAAGATGCCGCTTTTATATGCCTTATCGACTAAATCATGAAGGATTTTGGAGTCGGTGCTTGTCCCAAAACTCATGTTAATAATGTCCATCTTATTTGCAATCGCCCAATCCAGAGCTTCTGCAATATCTTGCAAGTTTCCGTTTCCGTTCTTATCCAACGCTTTTACGGCATAAATCTGAGCATCCGGTGCGACACCGGCGATCCCTATGCCATTACGTTTAGCGCCAATGATCCCGGCCACATGAGTACCATGTCCATTATCATCTTTATAGGAAGAGGTATAATCGACAGTGGAAACTCCGCCTGCAATATTCAAATCCGAATGAGGGGCAATCCCCGTATCAATCACGGCGATTTTGACGCCTTTTCCGGTCACCCCGTTTTCCCAAGCTTTGGATGCATTAATCGCCTGCATGTCCCAAGTTTTTTCGTTGGAAGAAACGGCACGGCTTGTACTTAACGTTTGAAAACTCGAATCAGCCAATTGAAACGGAACATTCTCTTCCACATAGGCAATATTTGGATTCGACTCTAATTGACGAACGTCTTGTTTGTCCGCCGTAACAGAAACGGCCGGAATGCTTTTAAATTGATGTTCTACATCATGGCTGTTTTCAATAGCGGCCTCTTTTCCTTTCATGTTTTTATAAACGACGACCACTTCTTTTTCGCCTTTTTGAGAAGAGGGCTGGTCATTCGCCGAGGCAATCCCCGATTCCACATTCAACCCTAAAGCCAAAGAAACCGACAGGGATAAAGCATAAAACGTCGTTTTTTTCTTCATCTTCCATTCCCCCAGAGGCACACATTTTTATTCTATGTAAAAACAAAATTAGAAAGATATTACAATCTTTTATTTTCATTATATCACCTAACATCTGCTCTACAAAACGGTATAAATGGAATCTTTTGCACCATCGGCGGAAAAAGAGACTAGTGATTTTCCTATGTACGATCTATCTCTATTTATTCCTCAATCGCTTCCTTAAATTTTTCAGGTTACAGTAACATCTCCATAATTGGTGTTATTTTGATCATGATGTTCTCTTCACGTCCTCAAAGAGATTTGGGGCAACATTAATCGTTGTCAAAATATAAGTGGAACAGAATCTCATGTTGAACGTGTTCATACTGCTGTTCAATTTCAAAAAACTATTAATTAGAAATCCAGCATAAATATTACATCTTTTTCGTCAGGAGTAAAATCATTATAATATGTTAATTTTGACAAAATATCAGGTCTTTGGACTGATTTAATCTTATTTTTCAAAATTAATAGTGACTATTTAGAGCTTTTTCTCTTAAAATGGAACAACAAGCACTTTTTACAAAAAAAGGGGGATTATATGAAAAAAGTTATTCCTATTCTAGCCTTGCTGTTGGTTCTTCTTGTGCCTTTCAAAATGGTGTCGGCCGCTGAAAAGACATCAGACATGTACTATCCTGAAGATGTGGACGATGATTATTGGGCACATGACGAGATACAGGACTTTTTATCTGCTGATATTATTGATGGAAAGATACAGTACGATGAAGATGGATTCCCTTCCGTCTATGTAAAGCCAAACGAAAATATTACGAGAGCTGAATTTACGAAAATGATTGTCAATGCAATGGGACTGCAGTTAAAAGGACAAGCCAAATCTTTTTCTGACGTAAAATCCGGAGCTTGGTATTATCCATATGTTCAAATTGCAAGCAGTAACGGTATTATTAGTGGTCGAAACGATGGAACATTCCATCCGGGAGACAAAATTAAACGCAGTGAAATCGCTAAAATGGTGTACAATGCTTTCCAAAACACCGTTCAGTTTAACCCTATTCGTAAAACTTTTAGCGATGTGCCAAAATCAAGCTTTGCTTATGAGGCCATTCATAAAAATGCGGCCAACGGAATCATCCAAGGCTATGGAACTACTTTTAAACCGAATGATTTGGCAACCCGAGCACAAGCCATTGTTATGATTTATCGGGCTTTACACCAAGAGACAACAGCACTTCCTGACAAACAGCAATTGATTGATTTTGTAAAGCAATTTGAATCAAATGAAAGCCAATATATAAAAGATCAGAATTTTGATGCTTTGACTCAATTGTATAAAGACAATACAATCGGCTATTACCGAGCATCAGGTTTAGAATCAATTGACTTTTATCAATCGTTGAAGAATGAAAATGCTCAAATCACGATTGAACCTATCGGTGATCCTACTTATAACATAAAAACTTTAAATAATCGTTATGCAACAGTAGAATTAACCAATGCAAAAGTCAAAATCACATTAAAATCTCCAGACTTTAATTTTGATGTAACCGAAGATCTATCTGGTCTATTCTTTTTAAAGCTAGATTCAAAGAGTCAAAAATGGAAAATCTATGATTTCCAAGCATATAACACAGATCCGGACGAGCTTCCGCTTTTCGGACTCTGATATGATTTTTTCTTAAGGCTAAAACCTCCTGTTTTTTATGAACAGGGGGTTTTTAAATAATCCTTATCTACCAACGTTATTCTGTTTCAACATGAAAATCTGCTTGAATTACTTCATCTCATCAATTTGGCAGAAGAAATATAAAAAAAGCCAAAAGTTTAAATCAGATAGGAAGTTGCTATACTGAAACTATCGCTTCTGAATGGCAAAGGAGGATAAAATATGAAAAGCGTCAATCCTTATATCATTGTGGAAAATTGTCAAGAGGCATTGAATTATTATCAAGAAGTATTGGGCGGAGAAATTAAAAATGTTCAATTAGCAGACGATGTCGAAATGTTTAAAGGCCATGAAGGCAAATGTTTGCATGCCGAGCTGCATCTTGGAAACAGCATCATCCATTTCTCCGATCCTTTCGGCCGTGTGGAAAAAGGGGATAATGTCAAAATCACGATCGAATTTGACAGTGAAGAAGAAATTCGTAAAGTATATCAATCATTGGTTGCCGACGGCCAAGCGATTTTGGAACTGCAAGATACGTTTTGGGGCGCTCTCCATGCCAATGTAATAGACAAGTACGGCATAGGCTGGCTTTTGAATTATCAAAAATAATGGCAAAAAAAGAAGCCCTTGATCCGTATCAAAGAGATGCTGAAATACGGATGGAGGGCTTTTTTAAAAAAGACTATAGGTTTTTCAAAGCATCCGCAATCGGAATTTCACCGGAAATAAGATCAAAGGAGCGATAATACGTATTTTCCTCATCCAGAGAGGCTACAATCGTTTTCGCCACATCCTCCCGCGAAATCGTCCCTCTATTTAAATTTTCAGCCGCAAAAATCTTTCCTGTTCCCGGTTCGTTCAACAATCCTCCCGGCCGGATAATGGTATAGGCTAAACTGCTTTGTTCCAGCATAATATCCGCATAGTGTTTAGCCACATAGTACGGCTTGATGGCCTCGTTCCAGTTTTTTCGATTGTGGGCCTGAATGGCGCTCACCATAATAAACCGCTTGATCCACAATTTTTCGGCAGCGTCCATCGTTTTCACAGCTCCATCCAAATCCACCAACAGCGTTTTGTCTGCTCCTGTATGCCCACCGGAGCCGGCAGTAAAGACAATGGCTTCACAGCCTTCCGCCGCTTCAGCAATTTTGTCCACGCTGTCTTCCAAATCGGCAATCGCTGTTTCTACACCCAATTTTTCGAAAGATTGAGCCTGTTCTTCTTTTCTGACCATCGCTCGCACTGTATGTTCATTGCTTTCTTTTAATAACCGAACAACATGCTGCCCAACTTGGCCATTCGCTCCAACAACCAAAACTTTCAAGATTCCCAACTCCTCCCATTCTTATCCTTCTTAAACAAAACCTAATGTTTCATTGCTTTTTATCTCTTCTGGCCCGAGCTATGCAAACGAAACAAACCGATATATTCCATCCACTATCATGGGACATACTCCCCATTTACGTTTCAATTTATTATATCATGCATCGTTTGATCACTTGCAATGTCCACATCAGCTTAAACAAAAAATTTACAATAGGCGCCCTTTGCTGATATCGAATCATTCTGTACAAAAGTTTAGATCATTAGCAAATGAATCACCGCTTCCCACGTTCAACTTTTTATTACTAAAATGAATGGTAAGAAACAGCTTTTTCCCTCCGGCGCCTAAATGTCTGAGCCATTCTTTTATTTCAATGAATCAGGAGTAGACTTTTTCTCTGTAATTTCATCAAAAATATTTATTTGGGAGCTTTCTTTAGATTCTTCATTCTTTATATAGGCTTGCATCAACTTTTTAAACTCCCCCACGGTTAAAGGCTTGGCATCCTCTGTCAACTCATATCCTAATTGTCCGCTTAGTTCAATCGTAGCTGTTTTTATATCAGAAAAATTGGCAATGCCTTGCTGACGAAGACGCAATTCCAACTGATCCACTGTTAATCGAAGTTTACGCAGCGCATCCGTTTGAATTTGTCCATTTTGAATGACGACCATCGCTTTTCCGGATATAAATGTTTCCAATCGATTCGACTTCATCTGCAAAAATTCGGTCACGACCAATGCCACGATAAACGTGGAAGACGCCAAAATGGTGCCTAAGAGACTTTCTTGCGCCACCGGCTCTACAATAATAGTTCCTATCGATATGATGATAATCGTTTCCGGCAACGTCATTTGTGAAATAGTTTTTCTTCCTGCAATCCGAAGGAGCAGTATGCCAGCAAAGATAAGAAATAAAGCTTTTCCAACAGTCCCAAGCAACACCATAACTCCCTTCTCCTTCCATTATTCATTAATATGTGTAGGCTGCGCTTAGAACATGCATGTATGAATCCAGATGCCCAAAGTGCTATGAGTGTGCTGCTTCCGATATGAACCAAGTTCTTCTTCCATTCCCTTTCTTGAAAGCATTTAATTTCTCATCCTAAATAAAAAAGCACAGTTGACTCAGGTTTTCCACTGATTTCAACTATGCTTGAAAAAGATCTTGCATCAATGGTCAGAAATCCTCTACCCTTCGAGACACAAAGGTCAAACGAAATCCAGGCGGCGGAGAAACTGCCCCGAACAGCTCGTTATCTCCAACCAACCATTTGCGGGAGTTGACCCCTTGTAGAAGGCCATCTTATCTTATTTCTCCTTTTCCAATCGTTCAATGGCCTTTTCCGCCCTGTTTTTTAAGTCCATCAATTCCGACTCCACTTTTAAAATCTTTTCCTTTTTCTGTTCAATGAGCAATAATTGCGCATCGACTGTATTTAAAAGATCGGTTAAGGCTTGAATTAAATCCTCCGCTTTGTCTTTTTGTTCGCTTGTTCCTTTTACCTGTCTGTATTTTACTCTCTGCTGTTCCAATGTATTGCTTAAAGAAATAAAATGTTGCAGCTCTTGAAGAGTAAATCCCAACACTTCTTTTGCGTTCGTAATTTTCTTTAAAAACTCAACATGCTGTTGTGAATAAAGTCTAATTCCCCCTTTGCTTCTCGGAGGAGAAGGCAGAAGCCCAATTTGTTCATAGTATCGAATCGTTCGTTTCGTTAAACCGCTTTGCTTGGCCACGTCATCTATTTTTAATTCATCCATGTTCCTCACCTAAATCTCCTTCTGACTGCATCTCCTCGATGAAGGGGATGAAATCCGTTCTTCTATTTATTATACATGAAAAACGGGAACCGATATGAGCGCTCTCCCCTGTCCAAAACCAAGTTCACAGAATTGTACTATCTCTCTTCCATACAGAATGCTCATCTTTACCAACGAAAAAGACGAAATAAAAAGCCCTTACTTCCAGGGCTTCATTCACTCCATGACGCAAGCAACCAAGCAATAATCGAAACAACGGGAATGACAATGAAAGAAATTTTTAATGTCTTTTTTGGCCGCTTTATAAAATTGACAGTATAAATGGGAATGCCCAATGTGACTGTATCCAAAATGGCTAAAACGATGTTTTTTGAAAGAGATCGCTCTGCATCTTTCACTATTTCATCCCCTCTCTCTTTTATCGTTTCCAAGAATTTTTTCGCGCGGCATCCAGCACGATCCACTGAAACCCGCTCCGCATTAACACAAAAATCCTTCGGGAACTATCCCTCTATATCGTGATCAAATGGTTGAAGCCTTGATCCTTTGGGAAATTTCGAACCTTTGGATTTATATGATGCCTCGTTCACCGCGAGCATCGTTGCGGATGTTAAAATTTATGGATACTTGCCCAATTACTTTTCCCCGTTTTTCATAGTACAAAAACAAAATCGGAAACAAAAAAATTTCAGACAAAAAGATCTATTTGTTTTGAGAATTTTTCGAATTGATTTTACATTTATTAGATTAGAAGTATACTATTTGTATGCAAAATACTTATTTTTAGCACAAAAGAACTATTTTTTTATATTTCAATCTGTTAAAATACGGAAAAATGAATTAACATATAAAAGATAGCATATCTAGGAAGGGATAGTTTTGCGGTCATTCAAAAAATTTGTCTACTTATTTCTTTCCATCCTACTTGTGTTTTCATTACCAATAGGAGTACATGCAAATGAAAAGGGTATCAATAAGCCTTCAAAAATCTTATATCCAGAAAAAATTTCTAATCAATTTACTAAGCCTTTGAAAGCTAAGCAAGAAACGGATCAAGATTATAAGAATCCTGATGATTATCCATTCGCTTCACCTGGACAATACCTTGGAGTTTTATCGGATAGCTACGGTCAATCTCATTACCTGACTTACAACAACACAGTTGATTATTCGAATTCGGATATGGAAGTCCTACTTGGGTATCAAAGTAATACAACAAATAAAGATGCCTATCTTAATATCGAATTTTATAAGAATGATAATGGTTCCATGTCGTATTTAGGAAGCTCAACTTTTAATGTGAAGTATCTGGTGGGTAGCTTTTCTTTAGAAACCATTATCGGTAAGTCGGTCTATGAAAATGATCCTTATATTTATATGAGAGTAGGAGTTATACCTAGCTTATATGCTTCATACTACTCTGATGTCACTTATTTTAAAGTGAAAAATCCATTTTATAAAGAATCAACGACCTCAGATTCTAATCATTATGTGTTAATTAGCAACGAATCCACCAATGGCGATCAAATCGAAAATTCCGGTTCATTTAAAATCAATAATGATCAATATTCGTTAAACAAAAAGATCGCAAAAAGCGCCTATAAAATGGACTATGTGAAACCTTTTGACGCCAAAAAATATAAAAATAACTTCATAAAAAGAGAGGCCAAATCAATCCGCCCATTATATCAAGTAGGAGACAGCAAGAATTTTTGGGTTTCCAATCTTGTAACGAATCAAGATTATCAAATTAAGGCAACTTTGAGTTATAGTGGTTCACACTCAAACGTATGGGTAAATAATAATCAAATTACACAAGAAGAAGCAGAGCAACTCGGAAAAGAATTTGACGATAAAATTCACCCTTTAGATGTAGAAAATTTCGGGAATGAATCAGACGTAGACGGAAACGGAAAAGTGGATATTCTTGTGTATGATATACAAGATGGATTTAATGAAAGCGGAGGATATGTTGCAGGTTATTTTAATCCAGCGGATCTTTATGCTGTTCCTGATTCCAATCAATCTGAAATCTTTTATATCGATACATATCCAACGATGGGGACGAGCTCAAATAAAGATGTCTCTGCTGCTTACTCGACGCTTGTCCACGAATTTCAACATATGATTAATTTCAACGAGAAAGTATTGATTCAAAAGAAAGATCCTATGGATACATGGATGGACGAAGGGCTTTCCATGGCCGCCGAACAAATTTACGAAAATCAAGCTCTGCAAGATCGAATTGATTACTATAATTATGATACGGATATTACAAATGGACATTCACTCCTATATTGGGATTATGATGGGGATACTTTAGCCAATTACTCTCTATCCTATTTGTTTATGCAATATTTCAAGATTCAATGCGGACAAGGGGATCGAATTTTTAAAGAGCTGATAGATGATCCACACAGCGATTACCAAGCCGTGCACGATATGATCCAAAAATATATTGATCCAAATCTTACATTTGGAAAATTTATGACAGATTTTAGAGCGGCGCTTCTATTGAAACAAAAATCCGGATTATACGGATTTAAAGGGAATCCGGCTTTCGACTCACTGCAGGAAAAAATCTACAGCGGAAGTTCACTTTATTTGAATGGCGGGGGAGCGGTTGTTAAAAAGGTTCGTTCGCCTGAAGACTATAGTATCCCTGCAGATAAAGGATCAGATGTTACTTATACGTTTTTAACAAAAGATCAAGGCACCACTGTACAACAACCTACGAAACCATCCGTGAATAAAGTCGGCGATCATGACACGTCTGTGACCGGAACCGCTGATCCAAATAATAAAATAACAGTAGAGGCAAGCGGTAATGTGATTGGTTCTGACGATGCAAATGAAAATGGCAGTTTTTCCGTCGCCATTCCTGTGCAAAAAGCGGGCACTGAATTACATGTATATGCGGAAGATTCGGTGGGAAACAAAAGTGAAGAAACCATTGTAACGGTGAGTGACAACACCGCGCCGACAAAACCGGCAGTCAACGTAATAAGCGACCGTGATACAGTTGTCACAGGAACAACCGAAGCAAATGCCAAAGTAACCGTAAAAACAGGCAACACAACACTTGGAATTGGTACAGCAAATCAAAGCGGTCAATTTAAAGTAACGATTACGAAACAAAGAGCAGGCACGACCTTAACTGTATTCGCCGAAGACGCGTCCGGAAATAAAAGTGCTGCCGTTGCAGTGAATGTGCTGGATAAAACCCCGCCGGCAAGCCCAACAGTCAATATTTTTGGCGACAACCAATTAACCATAACCGGAAAAGCTGAACCCGGATCAACCGTCACAATCTATTCCGGCAATACCCTACTAGGAAAAGCCACTGCCAATAGTTTAGGAGCCTTTTCAGTTCTTATTAAATCTAAGCAAAAAGCAGGCACAACTTTAATAGCTTATGCCACGGACAAAGCCGGCAACCAAAGTGCAGGCAAGGCTTTTAAAGTAGCAGACAAAACGGCGCCAAGTATTCCAACGGCTAATAAAGTGACATCTAAGTCCACAGTGATTGCAGGGAAAGCTGAATCCGGATCAACCGTTTACGTATACAACGGAAATAAATATATCGGCAAGGCCATTGCTGACTCTAAAGGAAATTACAAAATCAAAATATCCAAACAGAAAAAAGGCACGACTTTAAAAATTTATGCGAAAGATAAGGCCGGAAATCAAAGTGGAGTTCGATATGTGAAAGTACAGTAAGGGATTGATCTTAAAAAGAAATTCCACATGAGACTGTTTCAAAACGACGGAGAAAACCATCCAGCATCACTTGATTTAAGTGGTTCGGGATGGTTTTTTAAGTGTTATTGATTTCCTCTCTAATGAATCAACCTATAGTGCTCATTCACACTCATCAATCAATAAAAATACCCATCATTTCAACGATGGGCATCTTCTTTTATTCCTTTTCTAATTCATTTTCCAATTCTTTTATTTTGGTCTCTAATCGTTTTAAGGCATAGTCGATTAATTCATCTCGGTTCATTTCTTGTTTTTCTTTATCAAAGATAAGGGGTTCACCGAATAGAACGTGCGATTTTTCTCCCTTCCATAATCCGCTGAAATTGGTTGGACCTTTATAAGCAGCAGGCAATATAGGGGCATTCGATTTTAATGCGACAGTCACAGCCCCTCTTTTTAAAGGAACATCTTCACTTGTTCGCGTCCCGCTCGGAAATATGCCTACACATTGGTTCTTTTTCAAGATCTGCATAGGAATTTTTAAAGCACTCGGCCCCGGATTTTCCCTATTGACAGGAAATGCGTTAATAGAGCGAAAAAAACGATCTCTCCATTTTCCCTTAAAGAGCTCTTGCTTCGCCATATAATGGACAGATATCGGATAAAGAGCAAGAGCCAACATAATGACATCGACCCATCCCCTATGAGAACACGTCACCACAAATCTTTCATCGGATGGAATATGCTCTTTCCCCTTCACCTTTAAAAGGCGAAACATTTTCACTAACAACAATAAGATCGTACTGATCAGTCGATACATGAATTTCCTCCAATCTTTCACAACATCATGATATGGAGAGGCAAAGAATAAGAGGCAGAAGATTCTCTTTTCTGCCTTCTCTTCATTTTAACATACTCTTAGGATGAAAAATTCCTAAGTTCTAAAATATTTATAAATTTTCATAAACCTTTTTTGACCTTCATTCCAAGTGTTATAAATACAGAAAAAATGCCAATATATGTTTTTAATGCCAAAACCATAAAAGTGCTCAAAAAACAGAGCATTCTTAAGATATCTTTTAAACAATCGTTTTCATTTTATTCAAAGCGGATATATTGTTCAGTAATTCACATAACTGCTCTTTTTCATTTGTGAAATACTGAACTATAATGATGTTTGTGTCAAAAGGAATGATGAATAGTTGTCTACATTTAATACTCAGACGACTGCACGATTCTAAAAAATCGAGGTAATCAAGATGAAAAAAGGTTTTCTATATATCATTCTATCGGCTGTTCTTTTTAGTACGATGGAGATTGTGATTAAAGTCATGTCTAGTGACTTTGACTTTCATCCTATTCAACTGAATCTTATACGTTTCTTTATTGGAGCGATGATTTTAGCTCCTCTTGCTATTCAACATATGAGAAAAAGTGGATTTACTTTAAAAAAAGAACATCTATTCTTTTTCATCATCACAGGTTTTTTATGCGTTGTCGTTAGTATGACGTTTTATCAATTAGCGATTGTTTATACAAAGGCATCAACCGTAGCAATACTATTCAGCTGCAATCCACTTTTTGTCGTTCCGCTTGCCCATTTTCTATTAAAAGAGAAACTTACTAAGCGAACCATATGGGCATTAGTCATTAGCTTGATCGGCATTTTAAGCATTGTGAATCCATTCGAAATTTCTAATCCAGCAGGCATTGTTTATGCACTATTATCAGCCGTTTCATTTGCCCTCTACAGCGTTGTAGGCAAAAAAGGAATTCAACAATATAAATGTGACGGCGTTATCTTAACTTGTTTCAGTTTTGTAACAGGCAGTTTAGAGATTCTTGCTCTCATTCTTATTTCAAAAATAAATGCTGTATCTAATTGGCTTACAAGCATTGGACTGGATGTGTTTGCGAATGTGCCTGTCACCCAAGGAATTACATGGAGTACATTGCCTAGCTTAATTTATATTGGTATTTTTGTGACGGGACTTGGATTTGCTTTCTACTTTTTAGCAATGGACGTCACATCCGCTTCTACAGCCTCTACGGTGTTCTTTATCAAACCGGCATTAGCTCCGATCTTAGCCTTCTTTCTCTTGAATGAAGCTATTTCTGCCAATACAGCAGCCGGAATTGTTTTCATTATGATTGGTTCATGTCTGATTTTATTTGCAGACAAAAAACCAGCAAAACTCAGTGTCCATCGCCCAAAAATTCATTCTCATATACGTTCCAATTGATTGAAGAGAGTGTCCCAAAAGCGGAAGATTGGGGGCACTCTTTTTGTAAAAAAGAAAAACATTCCCTTTGTAATAAAGAGAATGACCGGGAAAAATCATTTTTCTTACTTTCCCAGCCATCCTTTTAAATAACCGTTATTCACGTCATTTCCGGATAAAACAGAACCTTTCCGTAAAATCCTTCTTTGTTCGTGATTTTTGAAAAAATTTCCGGGCCTTCTTTAAGCGAAAGTCGATGAGATATTAACGGTTTGACATTCATTTTTCCTTTTTTCATATAATCGATGGTCGTGCTCCACTCCTTGCCTGGAAATGGAGCAGAAATCGCATTCCATGAGCCTAATACGGTTAATTCATTTCTTACAATTTTTTCAAAGTAAAATCGCTCAATGCTTACATCGCCGTAAGGGATTCCCATAAAAACAACTTGGCCTCTTCGTTTGGCTAACGCAAAAACTTGTGCCGATGTAATAGGAGAACCAGCTGACTCAATCGCTATATCTACACCTTTTCCATCCGTCCATTCCATCAACTGATCATAAGCTGGTTTTTCAAGTGAGTTCATCACGACATCTGCTCCTACTTCTTTAGCGATGTTTAATTTTTTATGATCAATATCGATTGCATAGACTTTGCTAGCGCCAAATATTTTTGCCCATTGAACAGCTAGCAACCCAATGTTTCCACATCCCACCACGGCGATCTCCGCTTCAGGTATCCTTGTTGTGCGATAAAGACTGTGGACAACGACAGCTGAAGGTTCGATAAAGACAGCCGTATCAAAATCAATCGTATCCGGCAAAGGAAGAACATTTTCCTCAGGAAGTTTTACATATTCTGCAAATGCCCCCGGATATCTCGACCCGATCACGGTCAATTTTTCACACTGTGATAGTATTCCTTTTTTACAGCTGTCACACTTTCCGCAATAAAATGTAGGACATCCTGCTACACGATCCCCTATTTGAACATGATGGACATCAGAACCGATTTCCACTACTTCTCCACAGAACTCATGCCCCCATATCATTCCTTCAACGTAAGGGCCTAGTTTGGCATATCTTGACACATCAGAGCCGCATATCCCCGCTGCTTTTACTTTTATAATCACCTCGTTGCTTTTTTCAATAACCGGCTTTTCTGCTTCTTCGAATCTTAAATCTTTTTTTCCATAAAGCTTTAGTGCTTTCATGAAAGTGTACTTCCTTTCCGATCAGTCTCCATAACCTCCTGTAGTTTCCGTCGAGTGCTCTTATTTTTTGGATAAAACCTATATACTAGTGCCAAACCCAACACGATAGAGTTGATCAACAGCTGATGTTGAAAATAAAAATCGCTCATTGATCTGCCGTACTGCCCGAGTACAAAATCAAGAAATTTCTCAACCATATACGTTTATGTCGCCCGCCTTCCGTTTCCCCCGAATATCTACCAAAATCATTTTCTATTCTCGTACAAGTTGTAATCGATTCTTTTTTCATTATTCTGCCGGCTTCAATATTACTTTAATGGACTCACCGTTCTTAATGACCTTATATGCTTCGTCCCATTGTGTTATATCAAATTGATGAGTAACCAGCGCTTTGGCATTGACGAGTTTTTCATTCATTAAAGCTAATGACGGTTCCCAATCACTTGGCTTTTGGCTTCTCGATCCAATGAAAGTGAGTTCTTTTTGAATAATTTTTTCAGAATCAATAGGGATTTCCGGGTTTTTAAAAATACCGACCTGGACAAATTGTCCTTTCTTTTTCAACAAGTCCAGTCCCATATTCACAGCCGGAACAGCACCGGTACATTCCAAAACAATATCAGCACCATATCCATCCGTTAAACTTTGTACAATAGCGTTGATATCTTCTTCTTGAATATTGACAGCATAATCAATCCCTAGTTCTTTTGCTTTTTCCAATCGAATTTTATCGTTGGATAAACCCGTGATGACAACGGTTGTTCCATAAGTTTTCGCTATTTGAGCAGTAAGCAAGCCAATCGGTCCAGGTCCTAACACAACGACAACATCGCCTTTTTTTATCGCCGATTTCGAAACAGCATGATGAGCACATGCAAGAGGTTCCGTCATCGCTGCAGATAAATAATCTACATGTTCAGGCAGTCTATGAACGCTCTCTTTTCTAGCAATCACATACTTAGTGAAACTTCCATTTTGTTGCGTTCCCAATCCTTTTCGACTGCTGCATAAATTGTAATCTCCTGATTGGCAGTACTTACATTTGCCGCAAATATAAAACGTCGTTTCGGATGTCACTCGATCTCCAGGTTGAAACTCCGTGACATTTTCGCCAACCTCAACTACTTCACCCGAAAATTCATGTCCTAAAATAACCGGTGCACTCACTTTATAATGCCCTTGAAACGTATGAATATCGGTACCACATATACCAGAATATTTCACCAATATTTTGACTTGATCTTTTCCTACTTGTGGTTCTTCTACTTCTGCCACTTCTAAGTTTCCGGGACCAAGTTTTGTTTTTAACAGCGCTTTCATTAAAATTCCTCCTTGCTCACGATCAATAAAGACAGATTAATGGATCCAGAAGAATAGCTTATAAATCAAGTAGTTAATTAAGTTTCCACCTTGGTCAATGCTAGATATTTTACTCGCTCCATGAGGCATATGGAATTTGGCATCGATAGCCATTTGCGTATGAAGAGTCGCTAGATCTGTCGCCATGTAAAGAGATAAAGCAATCAGAATCGTTCCTACAATCACCGAATGAATAATGTTCCCTCGAGAAGCGCCAACGATAAATGCAACAATAAATGGAATAGTTGCTAAATCCCCAAATGGGAGTACGTTGTTGCCTGGCAAAATAACAGCTAATACAACCGTGATCGGTACGAGAATCAACGCAGTTGAAATGACGGAGGGGTGGCCAATGGCAACAGCTGAATCCAGCCCAATATAAATATTTTTCGCTCCGAACTTCTTTTGAAGTAATTCTCGTGCCGATTCTGAAATAGGCATAAGTCCTTCCATTAAAATTTTCACCATTCTAGGCATGAGAACCATCACGGCTGACATTGATATGCCGATTTGAATCGTTTTACCAATTGAGTAGTCAGCCAATAATCCCAACACGATTCCAAGAATAAGTCCCATAAAAATCGGTTCACCGAATATTCCGAATCTTTTTTGTATCGTTTCAGGATCGGCGTGTAGATTTTTAACTCCCGGAATCTTTTGAATCAATTTCACCAACGGAATCCCAAGCACAGCATAAGAGATGGTACTTCCTGTAGCGACCGATATGCCCGGTAATCCAAAATAATCTTCTAGCATAGGTGCAGTCCAATCGGCGACTTTTAAACAAACAATTTGGAATAAAATCGCTGCTATTAAGCCTTGAATCATACTGCCTGTTAGAGTATAAACAATCGCTCCCGTAAACGCGTAATGCCAAAAGTTCCAAATATCTACGTTCATGGTTTTAGTTGTTTTCGTCACAAGCATCAATATATTCACTAACAGCCCAAGCGGTATAACAAACGCCGCAATCTTAGAAGCCCATGAGATCGAAGCGGCCGCCGGCCACCCGACATCAATTACATTTAACTGAATTCCAAATCTTTTCACCATCCCATGAGCCGCTGGACCAAGATTGTTAACGAGTAAATCTACTACCATAAAAATTCCTACAAAAGCTACACCGATTGTAAGACCCGCACGAAAAGCTTTTCCCGGTTTTTGTCCGAACAATAGACCCAATAAGAAGATGACGATAGGCAATATAACGGTAGCACCCAGGTCCAAAAATGCTTGTATAGCATCAAAAAATCCCTTCATTTCATTGCCCTCCCGATGTCAACTGGTTAGATTTCATGGGTTCAACATGAAATTTATATCCTTCATACACTATTTTTTTAATTCCTCTAAAATTTCTTTTTTCGCCTCGTCTAATCCAATTCCAGTTAAAAACGCTCTTGCATTGATGACCGGGAACGGATATTCCTGCTGCACGATCGTTGTACTAATTAATAAATCTGCCGAATCAACATACGACCCTACTTCGGTAATTTTGATTTGGATAATATCGCAATCAATATGATTTTCTTTACAAATTTCTTCAAGCGCCTTATTTACGATCGTAGATGTAGCAATTCCCGCACCGCATGCAACCAATACTTGCTTTTTCTTTTTCACGTTTATTCCTCTCCTTTTTGTACTCGTAAATCATGAATTAATCGATTTTTAATATTGGTTTTATTTTCTTCTGACAATAGATAATTCAATTCTTCTTCGTTTTGAAATATTTCCATTAATTTTTGAAGAAAGGTTACATGTGACCTTTTCTTATCGATCGCAAGCATAAACACTAATTTAACAGGAGTTTCGGCATTCTTCTCTCCCATGATGCCAAAATGAACTTCTTTTTTTAATATTGCTAGACTAATAGCTTTCTTATTTACATGCTCAGGATCTGTATGAGGGATCGCTACAGATACACTTTTCGTCGGTAAACCGGTCGCATAGTTTTTTTCCCTTTCGATGATCGCTTTTATAAAACTTTCTTTTACTAATCCTTTTTCCATTAAATTAGTCCCCATCATTTTCAATAATTCTTCTTTATCCGTAACCTCCAGATCCGTTAAAATTAATGATTCATCCAAATAAACTCCACACACTCATTCTCTCCTCCAGACTTTCTGAAAAACTATTTATTCGTCTATTGCATATTTCTTCATAATCGCTTGTATCTCTTGAACGGACTGGGCATGAATGATTTGCTCACGATCGCGGTCATTCCTTACTAGCTTCATTAGCTGCATTAATGCTCTAAGGTGTTGGTCTTTGTCTAACGCAGCAATAATGATGATTAACTGGATAGTATAATCAGTGGCGAATGATACTCCTTTTCTTAATCGAAGCATACTCATAGACAGTTCATTGACTCCTTCCTCTGGAGCTGCATGAGGAATCGCGGTATTAGGACCAATGACAATATAAGGATCAGAGTGGCAGCGTTGAATCATGGATTCGACATATTGATGAGTAATATGTTTGCTTTTTAATAATGGCTGAGAGGCCAGCCTGATAGCCTCCTCCCAAGAATGAACAGAATGACGAAATGTAATCGTGGAAGGAGTGATTAATTCATATAAATTGGGATTTCTGTCATTCCACCCATAATCAAAGTAAGAATGGTCTTGACGGATATACTCCATTAACTGCTTAGACAAATTTCTTTTATCTTTGATAACGCAATATTTTTGGATGATTTCCATCATATCTTCTATATTTAATTCATTTGGCACATATCCGTACAATTCATGCATGACTTGCTTCCGCAGTCTTTTTTTCTCGTCATGTCCAAGAAAAGAATTCACATAGAAAAATTTCTTTTTCGTTTCTACAAAAACTGGTGAAAATACAATGTCATAGTCCATCGGATATTGTTGAAATTCTCGAATGGATAATGAATCCAAAAATATAAATTCCGGAAACAAGTTTCTTAAAGTACTAAACATATATCTGGAAACCGAAACCCCTTTTGGACAGACGACAACAGCTTTCATTCTTTTTCCAATATTTTCTCCTTGCCGTATCATCCATCCCCCTATCAACATCGTGAAATAAATGATTTCGTTTTCCGGAATATCACATCCGATTAGGTGAACTAGCGGTTGGATAGATTTTTTCACAAGATGATGGAGTTCTTTAAAATCCTTGTTCACAACTTCATGCATATTATTCGCTTCAGTTAAGCGATATTTAATACGGTAGTAAGCAGGCTTCATATGAAGAAGCAACTTCTGAATCAACTGTTCCCGGTCTTTTAAAAAAATACATGTATTCTTTTCAAACAATACAAGCATCTCATCTAATGCCTGAACTAGATCAGGTATGATTTCTTGTGTTAACCCTTCTGACCAATATACATTCGTTGTGAGTAAATATAGCGTGATAAAAAGACGTTCCTCTTCCGGCACATCTTTAAAATCATGAAGAATTTCCTCCGTCGCCAAATATTCCTTTGTATCCGAAATTTCTTCATAGTGGATATAAAAGGAATCGATTTGATTTCCTTGCTTAATTCTTTTTAATATAAGCAACAAAATATAGGGCATTAATATAACTTTTTCATCCGTAAATTTTAAATTTAACCGTTTTTCCACTCTTTCTATTTTCTTTTGGAATTCAGCTATTTCTTCATCCGTTATACAAGCCATTCTCTTTATTCTTTCTTTACCTTCATCCATTTTTATAACTTTATCAATCGTCGATACCAGCAATTTACGAATGTTGAGCTCTTTTCCTTCGATTAAATACCCAAATTTTCGTGAATAACGAAACTCAAGACCGTATTCAGAAACAATATTCTTAACCCGTTTCAAGTCATCCAAGGCCGTATTCTTGCTTACCTTTAATTCACTCGTAAAATGAATTAATGATAACAATTCATCGCAACATAACAGCATTAATAAAATGATGTTCACACGTTCTATTTTTGATAACTCATTTACATTGCCACATTCCCATTCTTCATCTAGACGAAACTTAGATTTTAAGCCTTTATCTACAAGAAAATAGCCTTTATTTGTTCTATCAATTTCGGGAAGATTCCGACTTTTAAGCCAACCATTAATTTTTTCAATGCTATATCCAATCTGTCTTCGACTTAATTGATATTTTTTCTCTAATTCCTTGCTGCTAATATTCGGGTTTGTCATCACCTCTTTTAGGAGATATCTACTTCTCCCGTCAAGCTGCATTGTATACCTCCTTTCTTTTCACACACATTGTAGCACCAACAAACATAAATATGGATGCGCTTTCATCCCTTTTTTTGAATATATGCAATACAAAATTGTGATTTACCTTTGGATTGAAGTTTTAGTCGTTTTTGTTTTTGCGAATGAATCAATATGAATATGAGCTCACTTCAAATGCAAGCCACTTAATCAGCGTGAAACTTCCTCTCTAATGTAATAAAGGCAGAGGCAGCGAAGGCTGATTTCGCTGCCATCTGCCCATGAAATTATAAGGTGTGTTTAATACCTGAGAATATAATAGGATGTTATAGTTGAACTATTACAAGTTGTGTAGCTTTTGGTCAAAAGCACTCATTGAGGCGGAATAAATATAGAACAGAGCTGTTCCAAAATCATCTCAGGCGTATAACCACGCACCTCTCTTTGAAACAAATAGGAATCGCTGCTTAAAGCCGCCAGCAACATATCCGCTCTAAAAACATTATGAAGATGGGTCTGATCAGTTTCAGACATCTCGCCCAATAGTTCGACGATTAGTTGATGCAATTGGTCATATAGAGGACTTCGAGTTCGGTATCTAAGTCGATTGGTTGGTGCGGAGTCCTCGACTCCTTTAAGCAATTGTGCCTTTTTCTCACGAAAACGGATAAATAAGCTGAGGATCCCTTTCAATCGTTTACTTGGCGGCTCTGTCCGGTTCTGATTCAAGTACGCTTCCATATCTTCAAAAAGCAGGGAAATGTTGTCCTTGATTAAATCCAAACATAATTCACCTTTGTTTCTATAACGACGATAGAGCGTTCCCGAACCGACCTGTGCTTCTGTGGCAATTTGATTCATACTGACTTGTTCAACCCCATATTGCTCAAATAGCCTACGAGCCGCATTTAATATACGCTGACGATTCTCGGCAGCATCACGACGTTCAGAACGAGTGTGGTTTGCATCTGCATCATCCACTATACCATCACTCCCTAGAATATAATACTAATCGCTCTTGACAAGCGGAGAACTCTCCGATTAATATTAAGTGGAGAATTCTCCGTTTAATATTAACATAATGAATAGGAGTGTACAATATATGCAGAATCATCACAATAAAACTGCTCTGTTGGTCATGGATGTGCAAAACGGCATCGTATCGCGTTTCGCCGAAAATGAGAAAGTGCTGCTCCCGTTCCAAAAAGCCGTGGAAGCTGCTCGCCGGCACAACATCCCAGTTATTTTTGTGCGAGTCGCATTTCGCGAAGGCTATCCCGAGATCAGCCCACGGAATAAGTCGTTCTCAGCCATTGCTGGACTTGGTGGCATGACCGTCTCAGACGCATCAACGCAAATTCATGAATCGGTGCAGCCCCGACAAGACGAGCCCGTTGTGACAAAGCTTCGCGTTAGCGCGTTTGCCGGCAGCGACCTTGAAGTCATACTACGATCCCGCCAAATCGACACGCTGATTCTCAGCGGTATTGCCACAAGTGGAGTCGTTCTATCGACATTGCGGGAAGCAGCGGATAAAGACTTTGCGCTTACGGTGCTTTCAGATGCATGTCTTGATCATGATCCTGAGGTTCACCGTGTTCTCATGGAGAAAGTGTTCCCTCGTCAGGCAGAGGTGCTGACTGTCGACGATTGGATTGGTACCTTGGATTAAAAATATAGCACCCGCGTCCGCGGGCCCTGACGAAAAAATACAAGCATGGTTCAATGATCATTGTTCATGATTGATTCGCTAGCAATGAAAAAGAGCAAGTATAGCAAAAGGAAGGCTTATATTCATGCCGATTTGGAAAAGGAATTTAATCGTTTGTTGGTTTGGAATGTTTGTAACCAGTATAGGGATGAGTCAAATTGCCCCTGTTTTACCTCTCTACATAAAAAATCTCGGAGTTCATAATACAACTCTAATCGATCAATTTTCAGGGGTTGCTTTTGGTGTTACCTATATCATTTCATCTGTTTTCTCACCTATTTGGGGCCATGCTGCTGACAAATTCGGACGAAAACCCATGCTTTTGCGAGCAAGCCTTGGTATGGCAATAGTTGTATTCTGCATGGGTTTTGCGCAGAATGTATATGAATTGATTGGATTAAGAGTGTTGCAGGGCATTATCACAGGTTATAGTACTGCCTGTACGACTTTGATCGCTACTCAAACAGATAAAGAGCACGCTGGATGGGCTTTGGGTACCCTTTCAACAGCAAATATAGCAGGTTCTTTGCTTGGACCAACGATTGGTGGTTTTATTGAAGATCACTTCGGTATGCGAAATGTATTTTTTATAACAGGTGCATTGCTGTTGATTGCCTTTGTGACAACCGCTTTATTTGTAAAGGAATCTTTTACTCGTCAAGATAAAAAGACGCTTAGTACAAAGGAAATATGGAATACTATTCCTAAAAAAAGCCTGACTATTATCATGCTTGTGACTTTTTTTGTCATATATCTAGCATTATATTCTGTTGAACCAATCATAACCGTGTATGTCACCCAGTTATCCCAAAATACCAGCCACGTTGCTCTGTTAGCCGGAATCACTTTCTCGGCTTCAGGTCTGGCAAATATCATTGCCGCTCCAAGACTAGGGAAAATTTCTGACCAAATAGGAGCTCAGAAAGTGATATTAGTTGCACTTGTAATGTCAGGACTGCTTTTTATACCACAAGCCTTTGTCAAAAACCCTTGGCAGTTCATGGCGCTTCGCTTTTTATTAGGATTAGCAACGGCAGGGTTGGTTCCTTCTGTTAATGCCCTTGTTAAGAAAATAACACCAGATTCTCTTACAGGCAGAATTTTTGGTTTTAGCATGTCAGCAGGGTATTTAGGCGTATTTGGCGGTTCGATATTGGGCGGGCAAGTGGCAGCCTATTTGGGTATCAGATATGTCTTTCTTATTACAGGTGCATTGTTATTGGTCAACGCATTATGGGTTTATTTTAAAGTGTATAACAAGAAGCTTAGTTTAACAGAATAAGTTCACGATATGATAGATTATACGTTCATCGATCCACACTTTATACACGGCCTGAAACTCATTTTTGATTTTTAGGCAGATGGCGGCAAAATCGACCATTGCTGCCTCTGCTCCCTATAATTAGGGGGGCAGCTTTTAAATTTACCATAAAAGACCACCAGCTAAATGGGTGGTCCTCTGTTTCTCCTTATGGCTGATCTTTATTCCTAAAAGTGATTAAAAGGCAATCATTCTACACTACTTCAATTCAGTATATTTCTTTTTTGATCCAAAAGATTTTTCAATGGGATATTTTTGTTCGTTTTTCTTTATTTTCTCTTTAATGGCTTCCTCTAAATCAATTTCTAATTCATGCGAAAGCAACAGTGCATAAATGACTACATCGGCTATTTCGTCTTTGATGTTTTCAAAGTTCACTTCTACGGCTTCCTCGCTGCTTTTCCATTGAAAATTCTCCAGCAACTCCCCCGCTTCTAAACTCAATGAAATCGCTAAATCCTTTGGATTATGAAACTGACTCCAATTCCGAGCATCGCGAAATTCAATAATTTTTTGCTGTAAATGTTTCAATACCGTCACCTCTAAATAATGAAATGATTTCATTACGAATTGTATCAAAAGACTAGACAGCTCTGTTGCCTTACCAACTCCAACGTTTCATCGGTATCATCTTGACACACTTTGAGCACCAACGATCTGTTGATGTGATGTGCCGTGTTATAATCACTATACCTTATGGTTTTATCCCTTTACGGAAGGAGATCTACTTTTGAATATCATGAAAGAACTATTTTCTGTCAAAGAAGTCGATGATTTTGTTGACCGTCACGAGTTAGCGTTTTTATATATATCCAGAGATCATTGTAGTGTGTGCCATGATTTATTGCCAAAAATTCAAAATGTCATGGCTGATTTCCCCAATATTCAACTGGCTCTTGTCAATGCCGATCACGTTCCAGAAATTGCAGGGCGTTTTACCATTTTCACCGCCCCCGTTTTGTTGTTATTTGTAGATGGGAAAGAAGTACTTCGGGAAGTGCGATTTGTTCATGTAGAGCCGTTTCGGGAAAAAGTGAACAAAATCTACAGTATAATACAAGAATAAGCAGCCATCTTGAAATGGCTGCCTTTTATTTAGTGAAAGCGCCAATTGCATACGCATCATTCCAAAAATGTATAACAGTTTTAAATAAGTTTGTATTTTGTCCTTCCGTTTCAGAGTATGGTCCGAAGGATACTGTCACAAATTGGAATGCGCCGGTTCACAACAGCTTTTTTTCTGATGCTCTTTTTTCTTTACCCTTTTCCAAAGATGAAATACTTTTTACACTCATAAAACATATTCATGATATCGTTCATAATCATCCTCAAACACTTCTATAGATAATTTTTCTTCTTCATTATCAAACGAATGTCATACGGCAGTCGAAATTTTAGAAATAAAGCTCTCTATTCATCCATCTAGTGACAGACAAAAAGGGGGCACTTCGATAAGTGTCCCCCAGCAATTGACATAGACCGAAATTTATTTTTTTCAAAAACAACTACCCCACGTAATAGGGACGGTTCACCATTTATTGCTTTATACCGTTTCCAACGGTATATCATGGACTATATCCAAATTTATATTTCTAAGAAAAGGGGGAAGAATCCCACAGACGCTTACATTCACTTTTAATTGCGGAAGTGCTTCTAACTGAATGGAGTGAATTTTTGCCTCAAAATCACCACGTTTCTTAATAAGTTGAAACATAAATTCACTATAAAAGGCTGGGATATAACCCAATTTCCGCCCTTCACTAGTTAATACAATTACTGCTTTTGAATCATGTACATTATCTGGCTCTAGTTGAAACTGTACCTTTTCTCCGATTTTCAGTTGTCCAACGATCTGTTCTCCTTCATAATATTTCCATCCATCGATGTAAAAATTAAAGTCAAAGTAATTTCCGTATACATAAATAGGGGCAACAAACTCATATGAATCAGTTGCAAGCCTTCCGCCGGTAACTCTCAATAAATCCATTTCCGTATAATCGTTTGACAAACCGTGTGTTCGTAGAATTTCCTGGAAATCTGGTCGCCGATGATCCGGCAAACGACGTGCAAAAGGACCGAATAACTTATCAGAAATATATGTTTTATCAATATCTCGAAATGCCAGATGCGGTTGATATCCGTTCTCTATCGCTTCTAATAACCCTCTTCTTCGTCTAATCTTATTATAATAAAAAACATATTTATCTTCATTGTGTACTAAATTCCCGATATGATAACGTTGTCGAGTACGTTCATTTTGCCAAATGAGCCAAAGCACAAAAGGACGAAACATTATTTCACCTCCGTATACCAATTCATTAGCCATTCTTTCCGGTATTTTAATAATTGTAATACCCATTCTTTATAAACTCTATTCATTACCTTGTCTGAAATCGAACTTAAAATATCAGATATTTCGTTTTTATTTATTTGACTCATTCGTTCAATCATTTCTTTCATTTCGCACGGGAATAATTCGTTAATAAAAGTTAACAATTCTCTATACTTCGGCTTCTTTTTGTGTGGTAATCCAATTAAAGAGTAACTTCGGTTTGTGAAAGCTTCAAACATTCTTTGATCTCGAAACATTTTCAAAATACGCTCTTCCCTTAATTGATATCCTAATGATGCCCCATTATCGTATATAGGAGCAAGCTGATAATTTGATTGATCAACAATGAGTCCCCAATTATCGCAATGTCGATCTTGATTAGCAATGAACGCATCGAATACTGGAATTTGTATAAAATCTCTTTCGAGGCTAAATTCAGATAATACTTTTATTATATTCGGAAAATCGTAATATTTTAAACTATATCTATCAAAATCCTCCGCAATGGCAAAAAATAAATCACCGCCTTCATAAAACTCTTCCCCATCACGGATGAAGTTTTCCGATAAAACACCTAATACACCGTTATAAATCGCTAAATCAGCTTTCATTGTTTTTAAACCTATTTTTTGTCCAATTTTCGACGCAATTACCTCTGCCCAAGCTTCTCCTGTACTCTCCTTAGGTATTTTAAACAAATAAGTACGTCTGTTCATCGGATTAATCAACCAAAACTTCTGCCTAGTTCCTGAAGCTTGTTTTTCATCATCCTTTTCCCACCGACTAACATCAATCAGACTCATGAGCGAAATCCTCTTTCTTTATTTTTAATCCAATACCTTAATTTGACTAAAATCAGAAGACAACGCACTATCAACCAATCCTATATTTGGTGGCTTAGTCACAAGTTTCTTAACCACTATCATTGAATTCCTAACATGATCAAATATATTTCCCGTTAAGTTTTTACAAACATTATAGCATGTCCTTATTCACCATACTTATCGAGAAATACCATATTTTTTGGATAACCTTAGTATCAAAAATAGAGACTTCTTGCCTCATTACGCAAAAACACATAAGCTCTTTGTATCTTTTGTTTACAACGTAACATTGTTATGTTACACTTTTTCGTGTGAAGGAGGTGCCAAGCGGTGGAACAAGAACTGATTTCTAAAAAAGAGTTGCTCGAATTAACAGGAATTTCTTACGGACAGCTGTATCGTTGGAAACGAAAAAAGTTAATTCCTGAAGAATGGTTCATTCGAAAATCGACTTTTACCGGACAAGAAACGTTTTTTCCGAAAGAAAAAATATTAACAAGAATAGAAAACATTAAAAATATGAAAGACGATTTATCATTGGATGAGTTGGCGAGTATGTTTTCTCCTAACCCTGCAGATATCACACTCAGCAACGAGGAACTTCTTAATCGTAACATTATTTCGTTAATGACATTGCGTTTTTATAAAGAACAAAAAGGGGAACATGATACATTTTCATTTGCTCAACTGTTTCAACTCTATGCGCTGGAAAAGCTTCTCCAATCCGGAGACATCAGTTTAGAAGAGGGCAAAATCATCTTGAATGTATTAGAGACCCATTATCCAAAACTTCAAGGTCGGAGTGGTGAATTGATTTTGATACGAAAAATGGGGATATCGACCTGTATGATAGTGGCAAACGGAAACGATGTGTATTTTGAAGAGGAAATAAAAGTGGTGGCCCGTCTTCATTTACCAAGCTGTGTGGAGGAATTAAAAATGAAAATACTGGAGGGATAACGGGTGGAAAGACAGGATTTAGTGATCGCTGGGTTCGGGAATGCTTCCGGCGGAAATTACAACCTAGTAAAAATTTCCGGAAATGGTGAATTGCAAGGCGATCTTGATTGTATCGAATTGAACATTCAAGGAAATGCCAAAATTTATGGCAATGTGAAATCAGAAACAACCTATGTTGCCGGGACAGCGAATATGCACGGAGCGCTGCACTCAGAGAAGATAAAAATCCAGGGCAAAGCTAGCATTGTCGGAGACGTGGAGTGCAAAGAAGTTCGTTTTAACGGAAGCGGACAAGTGAAAGGAAATGTACAGGCGGAAGAGTTGCGTATTCACGGCGGAGCGACGATCTCAGGTGATTGTGCATCAGAAGTATTTGAAACAAACGGGAGTTTCCGTGTCGGTGGATTGTTAAATGCGGGAAAAATTCAAATTCAGTTGTTAGGACATTGTCAGGCAAAAGAAATTGGCGGCGAAAACATTGAAGTGAAAAAACAAAAAAGGATATTTTTTAAAAAGTGGTTTTTCAATGCTGTATTAAACGCTGAAAGCATTGAAGGAGACGAGATTTATTTGGAGAATACAAAAGCCAAAGTAGTGAGAGGAAATCGAGTGTTACTTGGCCCCGGATGCGACATAGAATTTGTGGAATATAAAAATCATTTTCAATGCGATAAAAGATCAAAAGTCAAAACCAGCAAAAAATTATAGAGGAGGGAGACCGACAGTGGAAAATGATACGCTGCGTCATTTAACGGTGACCGGTACTGGTATTACTTCTGGAGGAACTTTCAACAAAGTAAAAATTCGCGGAGAAGGCACCATTAATGGAGACTTGGATTGCGTTCAATGGAAAGTGTTTGGAACTGCCGACGCAAACGGGCTCGTCAAGGCAAAAACGATTGACATTTTCGGTCAGGCAAATATGAAGGGAAATGTAGAGGCAGAGTCCATCAAGATTTTTGGAGAAGCCGATATACAAGGTCATGCCACGATGAAAGATTTAAACCTTCGCGGAGCCGTTCATATAAAAGAACGTTTAGTCGGAGGACATATTCATGGTTATGGCGAATTGAAGATTGAAAACGATTGTGAAGCGGATTCTATTTCCTTAAAAGGAGCCGTCGCCATTGGCAGAACGTTAAATGCAGAAAAAGTATCTCTCTATCTTCATTTTGAGGATAGCCGTATTGAAGAAATTGGCGGAGAAGTCATTCGCGTCACCAAGAGCAAAGCATTTAATGTCATCAATTTTCTAAAACGATTTAGACATGATTCTGCTAAGCTCGTTGCAGAAAGCATTGAAGGAGATGACATTTATTTAGAATACACGAAAGCAAAAGTCGTCAGAGGAAAAGAAGTAACGATTGGTCCAGGTTGTGAGATTGAACTGGTAGAATATCAAACCAGCTTTCAACAAGATGAAAAAGCGATTGTAATAGATAGTAAAAAAGTATAGAATCGAATCGTTCCATTTAAGGGGAGGTGGCTTTCGGTGAAAAAGAAAGAAACGAACATAGCGTGGGTTGTGGCAGGTTTATTATTAGGAATTTTCGTTGCGGCAATCGATAACACCATTGTGGCAACGGCTATGGCGACCATTGTAGCGGATCTTGGAGGACTGGACAAATTTGTTTGGGTAACATCCGCTTATATGGTGGCCGAGATGGCTGGGATGCCAATTTTTGGAAAACTTTCGGATATGTATGGCCGAAAACGGTTTTTCATTTTTGGGCTAATCGTGTTTTTAACCGGTTCGATGTTATGCGGCGTTGCCCAAAACATTGTTCAGCTCAGCCTTTTTCGAGCGATTCAAGGAATTGGCGGCGGTGCGTTAGTTCCTATTGCCTTTGCCATTATGTTTGATCTTTTTCCTCCTGAAAAACGCGGAAAAATGGGGGGTTTTTTTGGAGCGGTATTTGGTTTGTCGAGCATATTCGGACCATTGCTTGGCGCTTATATCACGGATTACTTCGATTGGCGCTGGGTATTTTATATTAACATCCCTATTGGTCTTCTATCGTTCTTTTTCGTTACCTTTTTTTATCGCGAATCGCCTGTTCATACGAAGCAAAAAATTGATTGGTGGGGAGTCGTTACACTCGTTCCCGCGATCATCTGCCTAATGTTTGCTCTTGAACTGGGCGGAAACCAATTTGAATGGAGCTCCAAAGTCATCATCGGTTTATTTTCCGCTTTCGCTGTTTTATTTTTGCTGTTTCTTTATGTGGAGACAAAGGCAAAAGAACCCATTATTTCCTATCATATGTTTAGAAAACGTTTGTTTGCAGCAAGCAATCTTGTAGGGTTCTTTTCCGGGGCTACCTATATAGTTGCCACCGTGTACATTCCAATTTTTATCCAAGGAGTGATCGGCGGTTCAGCAACGAATTCAGGGCTGGTTTTACTGCCGATGATGTTGGCGACGACGGTATCCGCTCAATTAGGCGGTTTTTTAGCCAATAAAATGAGTTATCGAAACGTCATGATCATCTTTACATCGATTTTCATTATCGGCATGTTTCTATTAAGCACAATAACAGTCCATACTTCTCGCCTTATGATTACCTTGTATATGATTATAACCGGATTAGGGGTAGGCGCTTCTTTTTCCGTTTTAGGTATGGCGGCTATCCACCATTTTCAGCATAAAGATCGTGGGGCGGCCAGTTCAACCAATTCCTTTTTGCGTTCGCTTGGAATGACGATTGGGGTCACGGTGTTTGGAATCATTCAAAGAAATCTTTTTAAACATAATTTAACGGACACATTCAGCGGAATGCCGCAAGCACCACAAAACTTGAATTTCAAAGATCCAAGAGCGATACTATCGCCGGACACGCGCTCCCACATTCCCGAACCAGTGCTTGATAAAATCACATCAGCGTTGTCATCTTCCATTGCCCATACCTTTGTGTGGAGTCTTATTCCAGCGCTGCTGACATTAATATTTGTAATGTTTATGACGAATGATCAACTATCCACCAATTTCAGAGCACAACCAGTTAAAATCAATGAAGGAAAATAAGGTTGTATTCTGGGTCAACAAAGCCGATATTCTCTTCATGAATGTTACAACAGATGTTTTAGATCTATCATTTTTCAACAAGACAATTGGCAACACTTTTCGTGTCCAGCATTATTAAGACACTTTGCCAGCAAAATAATAGAGTATAAACTTAAGAAAGAAAACTTAGTATTCTATCCCCCTTCCGTCATCGTGATGGTTAGGGGGATAAATTTATACCAATACAAACCTTTTATTACCCCTTATAATCTATCTTGAAGGCATCGTCCATGTCGAATAGATCCTCGTTTGTGCCGTAGCAAGTGCTCATTTATTGAGTCTGTTTACGCAAAAACAGCATAAGAGCGGTTCCCGCACCAACAACTGGCAGCAGAAAAATAAGCGTGCCAAATGAAACCCCAAACATTTGGTAAACACTATCTGTAATGGCTACAGCAAACACCAATCCTACAAATAATCCCGCAAGTAAGACCAACGTAACCAAAATCGTTTTATTCATTCGAATCATCCTCTCTTATATTTTGACAAATACGCTACACCGACACAAAAAAATATTCGTAATATCTCATCTTCTCACTCACGCCTATAACAGACTGCAAGGACCTAAGCGATGGCGCTCCTCCATCCATAGGCCTTGGCTAACTGCTTGAAAGGGAATTTCATATCCATTCAAAAAGATTGCCTATTTGAATAATTTCTGGGTGTTCCCCAATATTCTCTCATTGGGAAATGACCATAACGCTGACGAAACTGATTTCTTTGCCATATTGACGAATCGGATTTTAGTGTTTTTTTCTATCCTCCTTCTTTCCCGTCCATATTCCTTGGAGTGTTGACGTTCTTATTCTACTAAGACAATGTTGCAAACTTTTGAAGATCTATTACGGATTGGATGAATTTTTTAAAATCACCAAAACAAGAGGATATAATGAGTAAGAAGATGATAAGAAAGGAAAGGAAGTATGACACATACATTGCTGTTAGTCGATGATGAGGAAAAAGTGCTCGAATTTATGGAATCATTTTTGCGTCAGGAAGGGTTTCGAATCATCACCGCCAAAACTGGAAAAGAAGCATTAAAGAAAGCTGAGGAACAAAGGCCATCTCTAGCCATACTAGACTGGATGCTTCCAGAAATGAGCGGCATAGAAGTATGTCGTAAACTTCGTCAAAAAAGTCGCATGGGCATTATTATGGTAACTGCTCGAACGGACGAAGCCGACAAAATCGTCGGACTGGAAGTCGGGGCCGATGACTATATGACAAAACCTTTTTCATTGAGAGAATTGGCTGCGCGGATTCGTTCGGTACTTCGACGAATTGAAGAAAAGGAATACGACGAGGAAATGATGCAACGCGGAGAATTAACCATTTCGGAAACGCAATGCCGCGTATGGAAACGTGGAAAAGAAATTTCGCTTACCCCAACGGAGTTTAAACTTCTTCTCACACTGGCCGCTAAACCCAATATCGTTTACAGCCGACTGCAGCTATTACAAGCAGCATTGGAAGATGATATTTTGAATGACGAACGGACAGTAGACGCCCATATTAGCCGTCTCCGCAAAAAAATCGAAGACGATCCTTCTCATCCTGTCTACATTCAAACCGTCTATGGTTTCGGCTACAGATTTGGTGATGGGGCATGACCGTTGGCCGCAAACTGTTTTTCGCGATGGCCTCCTTTATTATAGCGATGGGGTTGTTATTCTCCTTTTTAACTCAGTTTGTTGTCAAAGGAATACTTGAAAATAGGTTGGATGTGGACAGAAGCAAAGAAATGAAAGAATTATCCACCCTATTTGTGGATTACTATCAAAAACACGGTGATTCTTGGGACGGCATCCGGCAAGTGGATATCAATAAAACAGACTGGAACAGCCATGAAGAGGCAAGTTTTGTGTTATTATCCCCAAAACAAAAACAACTGTATAAGGCCGGAGACGCTAGCTATGGATTTATAACGAATTTAGGCATTCGACAAAACGTACAATTAGATGGAAAAACGATTGCTTTTTTGTATTATTACGATCGAGAAGTCGGCAATATGTCGAAATTGCGCCTTGGTGTAAGCAGTTCAGTGACATTTCTATTGATTGCAGGTGCCATTATTTTCGTGCTGCTCTCCCTCCTGGTCGCCTATTGGTTGTCGAAGCGGCTAACCGCACCGCTTCGTTTACTGATTCCTGCTATCGATCGTTTAGGAAAAGGCGAATTCGGATATCAAATACCTGTCGTAACGAACGATGAGTACGGAAAAATTGCCGAAGCCTTCAACGGAATGTCTAAGCAATTGCTACGAGCCGAAGAAGTTCGAAAAAATCTGGTGGCGGATGTCGCCCATGAATTGCGGACGCCGTTAACGATCATTCGGGGTAAACTGGATTTCATTCAACAAAGCGGACATTCCATCAAACCCGAAAGCTTGCTTCCTCTACAAGATGAACTGATTCGTTTAACTCGTCTCGTTGACGACCTTCATCAGTTGACGCTTGCTGAAGCGAAAAAGCTGCCGCTCGAACGTAAACCAACCAATATTCCAGCTCTTCTACAGCGGGTCATTGATCGCGTCACTCCCGACTCTGAAAAGAAAGGAATTCACATTACACTGAATTGTTTTAGCGATATAGCCACAGTTCTTGTGGATCCGAATCGAATGACACAAGTTTTCCTCAACTTGGTTGTCAATGCGGTCCGCTATACGCCCTCGGGTGGTTCTATAACCATTACGATTGATGAGGAAACGACAGAGAACGAAAAGAGTCGTGTTCTTTGCATTGCGATTTCTGATACTGGTATTGGCATTGAACCTGAACAACTCCCTTTTCTTTTCAATCGGTTTTACCGTACAGATGAAGCGCGAACCCGCAACAGGGGCGGTATGGGATTGGGGCTCGCTATCGCCAAGGAATTCGTATTAGCCCATGGCGGCACAATAGAAGCAGAAAGCCAACCAGGCAAAGGCACTACTTTCATCGTCAGATTGCCTTTCATGGATTAAAAAATCCGAACTCTTATTTCGAGTTCGGATTTTGTTGGATGATTCTGATTCGTATCCAGCCTCTTTGGATAAAGATGCTTCCCACAACTGTATTTTCTTAAATCTGTCCCAATGCTGTAAATGTTTCAATATATGATTGCCTCTGACAAGCATTTGTTCCTATGACAACTCTATAAAAAGATTTTCTGATATATAATAAATTACAAACTGCTTGTTTCGTTCTCAACACCTTTGCTTCTAACGAGTATCGAAAATTCAATCTCTTATACCCTTTCGATCCATACACCCCCTATGATTCGTTTCACTAGTTTGCCACAATGAAAGGAGATAGTAGTATGAACCTTTCGTCGATATTACGAGAAGCGCTTGATCAAATCGGCGACAAAACAGCGATCGTCCAATGCAAAAGCGTATCCGGCGGCGATATCAACGCTGCCTATTATGTAAGAAGTGAACATCGTTCCTATTTTGCCAAAATCAATGAGCGTATTCCTCCTCGCTTTTTTCAAAGTGAAGCAGCCGGTCTTGAATTGCTGAGGCAAACGAATGTCGTTCGTGTTCCAAAAGTATATCATTGCGTGGAAGCCGAAGACGGATCTTATGGTTTGCTGTTGCTTGAATGGATTGAAGGTGAAGAAACGGATCAAACTCCGGTTTTGCTAGGTCAGGCACTAGCTCGCCTTCATCAATGTTACGGTCAGTATTTCGGATTAGCCGAAGATAGCTTCATTGGCCGTCTTCCGCAAAAAAACGGACAATATGAAAACTGGATCGATTATTTTCGGGAACGTCGGCTTCTTACGCAAGTTCAATTGGCAGAACAAAAAGGAAGAATGCCAACATATAGACGAAAGAAAATGGAAGCATTGTTACAGTCGCTTAATCAATGGCTACCACAAACATGCCAGCCTTCTTTATTGCACGGCGACCTTTGGGGCGGAAACTGGATGGCAGGCGAACATGGAATTCCTTATCTCATTGACCCTTCAGTATTTTATGGGCATTCAGAAATGGATATTGCCTTCACGGAACTGTTTGGCGGATTTCCAAATGCTTTTTATCGCGCGTACAACGAAATTCAACCACTTTCTCCGGAATATGAGGATCGAAAAGAGCTGTATCAACTGTTTTACTTGCTCGTTCACCTGAATCTGTTTGGAGAAACATACGGAGCTTCCGTCGATCGAATCTTGCAAAGGTATGTTGGATAATTTAAAGGCGAACAGTGACCATTCCTGTTCGCCATTTTCATTGCTTTTTATTTGATATGTAGATCCGATACAGAGACTGAAGAGACTTCTTTTCCATGCGCTTCTCCGCTGACATTTAAGATAATCACACCGGCAATAATCATCAAGATGGCCACCATTTTTAAGAAAGAAAAGTGTTCTTTGAAGTATAAAATGCCTATGATGGCGATAATCGCAGTACCAAGTCCGGACCATATGGAATAAGCGATGCTTACATCTATCTTTTTCAGTGCCAATGTAACTAACGTAAGGCTGGCTCCATAAAATATAAACATGAGTACAGAAGGAATGAGCTTCGTAAATCCTGCTGACATTTTCATTGAAGTTGTGCCTAAAACCTCCGAAAGAATTCCTAATAAAAGCAAAATCCAACTCATAAACGTTTCACCTCCCTTTTTCAGAAGTACATATCATGAAAGGATATTATGAAATTTTCATCATATTGATGCCTTTACAAAGAAGGGTACCATAATACATGTGCAATCGTGATAAATCTTGTTCTTGGCGCTTCGGTTTGAGCTTGAAAATCGGACCTGGTCAAACTTTTTTCGCATTTGTAATAATCCGTGCATGATGGAAATTGTGATCAGAACACAACGAATGGAACCTAAAAAGGTTCCATTCGTTGTTCCAATGATATTGCTTAAAATGGACGATCCCCAACGATTGCAACGCGTTCAGCCTTACGCGGATTTGGATAATAATCCGATACCGCATAATGTTGGGTTGCACGATTATCCCAGAAAGCGATGGAGTCCTGTTCCCAACGAAAACGCACCTGATACTCAGGAATGTGAGCTTGACGGAACAAGTACTGAAGCAGCTCTTCACTCTCATCAGGGTCCAGACCTACGATTCGAGTCGTAAACGATGGATTCACAAACAAAGTCTTCCGTCCAGTTTCCGGATGGGTTCGAACGACCGGATGTTCAACAGGAGGAAATTTTTCTTGTTGAACTGCTAACTCTTCCGGTGTCAGTAAATCGCTGAAAGCAGGAGTAAAATCGTGAATAGCAGTAAGGTGATCAATACGCTCCTTCACTTCATCAGGTAAATTATCATATGCAGCGGCCATATCTGCCCATAACGTGTCGCCCCCGACAGGAGGAACTTCTATTAATCTTAATATCGCTGCTTTCGCAGGATTGGGGCGAAAAGTGACATCCGTATGCCAAATATTTTCTTTTCCAGTTTCTTTCTTCCCTTTGGAAAAGCGAACAATTTCCTCAGATTGATCTTCTTCAACAGGATAAAATGGATGAACTTCTAATTCACCCCACAGCCGAGCAAACGTCCGCTGCTGTTCACTCGTGATTTTTTGGTTGCGAAAGAAAAGAACCTTCCATTCCAATAATGCCCGATTCAACTCTGCTTGCAGCTCCGGTGAAATCGGCTCTCTCAAATCAATTCCGATGATCTCAGCACCTATGATGGGAGTTAACGGTTTGACTTCAAATAACGAGTACGGCCGCTCCTCTACACCTTCAGGCAGACGGCGTAAAATTCGTGGACCTACATAATTATCGCGATTTTCAAATTTGAGTGGTCTTAAAAAATTCGTGTGAATTTCAGACATTTACATTCTCCTTTCATAATGAATAAAAATAGATAGAGAGTGTTGAAAAGCGCTGTTGGCTTGCGCCTTTCAAACAAGCTAAAATATTTCATTCAAAGCGTTTTTTGCTTTGAAATGACCTCTTATGGCGGAAATTAAATAATGCCGCAGATCGCTAAATTCCTTTAAATGTTTGATTTCTTCGACTGATTGATTATATTTTGATAATGGATTCGGCAAATCGACTACGATTCTTCCCGGTTGAGAGTTCATCACTAAAATCCTTTTTCCTAACAAAATAGCTTCTTCGACATCATGAGTAATAAAAATGATGCATTTCTTTGTTTTTTTCCAAATGTCAAGAAGATGAATTTGCATGTTTTCTCGAGTTAAGGCATCTAATGCGCTAAACGGTTCATCCATTAAAATGGCTTGTGGATCCGCAGCTAATGTTCTGGCGATGGAGGCTCTTTGTTTCATTCCTCCTGACAGCTGATAAGGCAACATCTTGGCAGAAGCCTCCAACCCTACGAGATGCAAATAATAGGAAACGAGTTTTTTTCTTTCTGATTTTGGCACGGATTTCATTTTTAAACCAAATTCAACATTTTTTTCGATGGTCATCCACGGAAAAAGGTTATGGTGCTGAAAGACGACTCCCACATCGGAACTCGGACGAGTATGGGGTTTATCGTTGATCATGACTTCACCGGCAGTTGGTTTCTGGTAACCAGCTAATATATTTAATAAAGAAGATTTTCCACATCCCGACGGACCTAATAAACAAACAAAATCATTGGCATCCAATCGAAGATTTATTTGGTCCAATACAGGAAGATCATTTTTCCCGTTGGCATATTGCAAGCTAATGTTTCTCAATTCAATTAGCGGACGGTGTTGAGCTCTCTCTGAATCCTCTTTGATCGAAGCAATTGCCATGATATCCCTTCTCCATTCCTGTTATTTGTATAAATTGCTTAGTAGACCTTTTTGATAAGTAGCTAGGCTGGGGGAAGATGGTATATTTTTCTGTTTCACCATAAAATCTCCCGTGTCTTTTAAGATTTTGGCTAATTTGCCCGGCTCCTTGGCATCACCGAAATATTCCTTTTGCTGCGAAGCATCTAACCATATAATTTGTCTCATGGTTTTTAAGCTTTCCTCAGGCGATAACCCCAATTCTTTCGAAAGCACTTTCGACGACTCTACTGGTTTGCTCCGATAATAATGGACCGCCTGATTTAAAACAGAGATATATCCTTTTACAATTTCAGGATATTTTTCCGCAAAATCTTTACTTACAATGCCAAATTCTCCCGTGACAATTCCTTTTTTCGCCAAATCTTTTGATGAAATGATGACTTTTCCTCCATCATCGATCAACTTCGTTTGTACTGGCTGCCAAATATATGCTCCATCGATATCCCCGCGTTTCCAAGCTGCATAAATGTCAGGAGGCTGCATATCAAGTAGAGTGATATTATTTTTCTTAAGGTCAATCTTCTCTTCTTTCAAAGCTCCCAGTAAACTATAATGGGATGTTGAACTGAATGTCGTGGCAATTTTCTTATTTTTCAAATCTTTTAAAGAAGAAATTCCGGAATCTTTTTTAACGACCAGCGCCTCGCTTTCGCCGATAATATCGTGCAGATAATAAATTTTATAAGGCAATCCACTGGCAATGCCAATGGAACCGGGCGGAGTTCCAACGAGTCCAAAATCAATGCTCCCACTTGCCATGGCATTATTGATATCTCTGCCCGAATCAAATTTAATCCATCTAATATGAATGTCCGGATATTTTTTCTCCAGCAAACCTAATGCCTTGGCTAAAAGTTCTCCATTTGGAGAAACCTGGTATCCCAATCGGATCTCTTTTGGCACACTACTATTAGAAGCGGAAGCCGATGATCCCGCCTTTTGGGAAGAAGCGCTTTGACTAGAACATCCGCTCAAAAGACTAAATATACTAAATAGTAAGATAATTACGATGCTGTATACGTTTCTCTTAAACACCACGGAATTTTCCTCCTTTACATACTTCATGAGTCTTGTTTTCCAACCCAAGAGAATCGAAAATGCCAATACAATCGAATGAGGCTATCTATAAAAATGGCGATGAATCCCATTATAAAAATTCCTACAAAAACGATATCGCTTCTTAAGTATTTACTTGCGTCCAATACCATCCATCCAATCCCCGAGGTAGCCGCTACCATTTCGGCAGCCACTAATGTACCGTAAGTCACACCGATAGCTGTGCGAAGACCCGTAATGATGTCCGGCAAACTAGACGGAAGAATGATATAGAAAAAGACTTTCAGTTTGGAAGCGCCTAAAGATAATGCACCGTTGATCCGATCTTGCGGGATACGTCTTACGCCCGATACAGTCGCAATAAATAAAGGAGCAAACGCACTTAAAAACAATAAGGCGATTTTCGATCGATCATCGATACCGAGCCATAAAACAAGTAAGGCATAATAGGCTAAAGGAGGAAGAGGTCTATAAAATTCAATAATAGGATCAAATACGGCGAGTATGTATCTTGACATGCCACATAGCATTCCTAATGGAACGGCAGTGAAAAACGCTAAAATTAAAGCGAATAATAATCGGTACATACTATCTAGAATGTGCGTACTTAATGGAGTCCCTTTATACCCATCTCTTATTAATTCCACAAATGCCGTCCAAACGGATTGAGGAGTCGGAAGAAGCAACGGATCGATCCATTTTAAGTTTGTACTCACGGTCCAAAGGATGAACAGCAGGATCACGCAGATCAATGAAATCCCTCTAGTAAGTACATGATTTTTAAATACAAATTTTGGCACAATCTCACATCCCTCTCACCATGAATTGTCGTAGAGTTGGTTTTAAATTGTACAACTAGCAAATTATAAAATTCCCATATGATTACTTGGGAATATGGTAACAAGTGGTCTTTTATTTGTCAATCTTTTTTGAATATTGTTTTTTCAATTATCACGATCAACAGCACCACAAAGCGATATATAACGAAAAAAATTCCTTCTACTTGACTTTGGATTTATCGCGATTTAATTAAAATCCTTCAAAAGTTGAAAATTCCTTTATTTTTACAGCGAAAATTTCTACACAAACGGATTCATCCTTACCTGCGTCATTTCTTGTCATCTTTCCTGTTTTATGATTATAATAAAATGGAATAGCATAAAATAAAAAAGGACATTGGCGGTCACCAATGCCCTAACATACACAGCTTACTGCAAGAAGTGCAGTGGCCCTCGTATTTGCGGATATGACCCACCCTTACTTAGGCTCGGCAGGGTGGGTTACTTTTTGTCTTTCGACACAGAAATGACGGCAACGATTAAAGCCGCAAACGAAATCATTAACGTCAATGCATCGGAAACCGTCATCATCAGTGATACCCCCCTTTCTTCAAGGGAGTAATCACTGCCCACCCTGCATGCAGCTGTGCAAGTTTATTATATCATACATAATTTCCAATTTTTTATTTTTAATCCAAATGATGTAAACTTTCCCCGTGGCTGGATTCCGGAAAAACAATAAAAACGCTCTAACCTAAATCACTAAGAACTGCATTTCAAATACCCTTTCACGGGAAAGCTAAACATCCTTATCCGTGTATTGACAACGATGACTTAAAAAATGATCTTCGTTCTTGTTTTGGTCCTGCCCTCCCATTTTGCGATGAACTTTTTTCGCCTGATCTACGTTTCCTATCCTTCTGCCCCGGTTACGTTTCTAAATTCCCGTTTGCCTTATTTCTTTATTTTCGAATCTTACCGGCTGTGCTTTCATAAAGTCTTCATCATTTATTTTCAAAGCACGTAATAAGATGATCATATACACATCTCGTTTCAATTGATATGACCTCTCAAGATTATCTATTTTCCATGTATTCAAGACTCAGTGGACTTCGTTTGGAACACTAAACGTCACACTTGCCATCCCTTTCATTTAACAAAATGTTTTGTTGAGGGAGGGGAGACATTTTGGGGCTGATAAAGAAAAAGAAAAAACGGAATACACCCCCATTTCTTCTTGAAATCAATGAGGAGTTAAAGAAAAAGGGCAAAGGTTTCAAAATGGCCGCAGTAAATGAAGCTGATTTAACGATAGAGGAAAGAAAACTCATCCAACAAATACTCATCCAAACCGAAATCAAAAATCAAAACAATATCACCAGAACGAAAAGCTACTTGGATGTTTATTTGCGTCATCCGGAAATTCATTGGGCGTTTTTGGGACATATGGTTTCCAGAAACGGCGGCTGGAATATGACTGACTTAAAAGGAGATCTCTTGTCCCATTTATTAACGGAACAGGAACAACAATTTTTCTTTTCCTTTTTGGAACGTGGAAATTGGCTTATTTTTCAAGATATATACCCGCAGTTTTTGCTTTATGAAGAAAGCATAAAAAGAAAAAAACCGCTTTTTTCCCTTCTCCCTTTTTTTCATGTCTCCACTTTTATGGAAACGATCTGGAACCACTTTTGGAAATATCGTGACCCTTATATTCTCGCCATTGCTCTTGTCATAAATGAACAAAGCTATTTAGAAAAGCGAGTCATTCAAAATGCCCTTTTTCAAAAAAACGTCTTTCATACAATAGAGTTTAAGCTTCAAGATTTTCTTCGCTTAAACCATATTTTGTTTCCTTACTATAAAGAAAATGAGAAGCGAAGTATCGGTCTTATGGGGCAAACATTGCAACGTTTCGATTCTCTTCATGAACGGATTTTATTAGGAAAACGGTTATATTCCTTGCTTTTTTATAATAAAGAGGGGGTAGACACATTCATTCGTTGGGCCGTTTCTTGCCCTCACACTGGATCTCGCAAAGATTACTGGCCCCACCTATTTCATGACGTTCGTGAATCGATTCCGGGCCGGCCCTATCGACGCCGTATGAAAAACGGCCAAATACAAAAAGGGGTCCCTCGAATCTATAGTCCAAGATTAGAGTACGCATGGAAAAACGTTTCACATGAGAAAGCAGACATTGGAGATTGGTTCTATGACTGGACGATTACGGATTATTTCAACAAGCTAGATGAAGAAATAAACGGGGAGATTGCCGATGAATATTGTGAGACGATCGAAAAAATGGAACTTGCGGTTATCGCGAAAAAAGCCATTTTCCGTTAAAAGCAAAACCATTGCTGCCTATATTTTGACCGCTTTGTTCGCCTCATGGATAGGAACTTATTTGGATCTTTATTTTGTCGGAAACGAGTGGTACAGCTTTCCGTTAAGACCCTATTCAGCCATTTTCACCATCAACATTGTATTTACTCTTATCGGCTTGCCCATTTTCACCTTTTGTTTTCTATATTTTATGGAAAAGTTAAACATTTGGAAAAAAAGGGCTTTTATTATCATGGCAAGTCTAGCAATGTCATTTGTTGAAAAACAATCAGAAGCATTCGGGTGGTTTGTTCATCATAATCAATGGAAACATTCCTATTCTTTTTTTGGATATGGTCTTTTTATGATCATCGTATGGAAGTTCTTTCGATGGGTGAATTCAGTCATGAGTTGAAAAAAATGTGAAAGTGAACAAAGATGGGTGCGCTTTGCTGACAAAAAAAGAGCCTTTAGAATCGTTTCTAAGGCTCGATTGGTACTTTACCCGAAAAAAACCAGACACTCTAAATGATTAAATCTTAGGAGGCTCCATTCCCAACTTACTCCATTCTTCTTTTGAAGGACCATAAACTCCCGGAACTTGTAGCCCGGCTTGACGCATAAGAACCGTCATTTGTCCGCGATGATGAATGATATGCTTGATAAGTAGCGAAAGTATTGCAGCATTCGGCAAATCTCTTCCAAAAGCATTCTGAACTTGTTTTAAAGATTCATCTGTCCACTGCTGCTTCACTGCTTCCGCTGCGTCGGCGCTTACTTTTCGAAAGTTTTCCGCAATTTCCTTAGCTGAAGAAGGAACGGTGTCTGAGTCTTTCACCATATCCATCTTAATTCCGAAATGGGAAAAAAGTTCAGGGATACTAGTTGTGATGTGCCATGCAATTCTTCCTAACGTACGGCCATTAGGAGAAACTTGTTGTTGCAGCGACGCATCTGTCAAAGTGTCCATCACTTTCTGAGTAGAATCCGCTTCTTGGTTCCACTCCTGGATAAATTCTGCGATTGTGGTATACATTTTCCATTCCTCCATTTTTCGGTTTTACCTTACGTGGCCTGTTTCTGCAGCATAATTGCTCAAAATGGTTGCCTTCAAACGGAGTACTCCTGCTTTTGAAACTAGCCCGTTTTTTTATATCATAAAACATATGTTCGCTAATTGTAAATACCTTATATGATTGCTCATGCAACACTTTAGTCTCAGCTTATTCTGGAAAAAACGTTATTTCCCTGATTTGTGATTCATCCTGGCGTCCAGTCAAGATATCTATACTTTGGATGCATTTGTAGTAATTCTGATACGGTCACAAATTTATATCCTCTTTTTTGAAGTTCCGGTAAAATTTTTTTTAGTGCTTCAATTGTTTGACGACGGTCTCCGCCGTTATCATGAAATAAGACAATATCCCCATTTCGGGCGTTAGATAAAACCTTTTTTACAATATTATGAACGCCCGGTTTTTTCCAATCATACGTATCTTGATGCCATGACCACATCACAACCGTATAACCTTCTTGGTTCGAAACATTAATAATGGTTTCATTATAATAACCTCCTGGCGGGCGAAATAATTTAGGAGAGTATCCAGTCAGTTGCGTAATCGTTTGTTTTGTTTTTCTTAATTCATTTCTAATTTCTTCCTCGTTCAGCCCCCTAAAAACGGAATGATGGTATGTATGGTTCGCTAATTCATGTCCATCCAAAATTTCTCGTTTCACTACATCAGGATGAGCTTTTACACAGGTCCCCACCACAAAAAAGGTTGCTTTGGCGTGATATTGTTTTAAAATATCCAGAATTTGCGGAGTATATTTTGAACTAGGTCCATCATCGAATGTCAATGCAATGACTTTCTGTTTGGTCGGTATTTCCCAAATGGCTTTTCCGTGTTCTTCGTAAAACTTTCGGCCTCTATTCAAATCGTTCGCTTTTACGAAAACTGTACAAATAAACGACAGAGCAACCGAACAACCTATGATCAAGATACACCATAGGACGAACTTTTTGTTGATCATCAAGCAACAACACCTTTTGTGTAAATTGGTTGTTTAGGTTAGGATGTTTCAAAATCATGTCTGCAAGAATGATTCTTCCATTGTTGTTTTTCACATCCATTCAAATGGAAAAAATTCAAGCGCCGTTTACATACGATGCCAACAAAGAATGGAACTCTTTCCCAATTCACATCTGTCAAAAGCGGAGCAATATCTATGGACTTAGACCTTTCAACAAGAAACGTTGAACAGAAGGGAGTTGAAACAAACGAAATAACACCGGACAGCAAGACTCATGTTTATACGAACAGACGGTTCATGGAAAACAAATGGAATGATAACAGGTTTTACACTTTCAGATAATGGAAACGTTCTTTCGTTCGCTATTCACATCACGCATCTTTTACTCATTTTTCGTCTCCCTTATTTTGTCCAGATGATTAATTTTTATCGAAAACAGATTATGCCAAAGCAACTGGACAAACATTGTTGACTACATTAACAGAAGTGCATTTCATTAACGAGTCATTTCTATTCCATTCCTTTATTCAGACAGTTTTTTTCGTGAGAAAGGTGGTTTTCCCTGGTCTTTACATCAAAAAAGAACCAGAGCCGTCTTTGCTCTGATTCTTCTACTTTCATCCATCTTATATAATCTTGTTTAGAATCCGCTCTGCATCCGTTCTCAAACGGGTGTGGACAAGAGATCCTTCAGCTGGGCATCGATGTAGTTCTTGTCTTCTTCAAAAAATCCCATCATGGTGAAGTGTCCCCACAAACTTGGAATGACTCGCAGTTCGCTGTTAGGAATCATATCTTGTTCGGCTTTGCAGTCTCGGACAGGGAAGAACATGTCTTCTTCAAACGGCATAACATATACTTTCGCTTGAATCCGTTCCAAAGCCGCTTTCAAGTCTCCGCCAGTGTTGCGGCTCACATCTCCCCGCTGCCATTTCCATGCCATACACAGCAAGTTGTTTGGATCCATCGGCAAAAACCAATTATCCCAGTATCCCACCAAAAAGTCGTCCAAAGATGAGAAGCCGAGACGACGCCACTGTTCCTGCTTGTAAAACTCGGTACATAGCCCCATCACTGCCCAAATTCGGGAGTGGCGGCGCAAACCACGGTGGACTTGTTGATGATCTTCATACCATCCGTCTTGAAAAGCAGGGTCAGAAGTGATTGCCTCAATTAAAGTTTCGGTAAAAAGAAAATCGTGAGGTGTATTTTTAGCCGTCCCGCCAATCGGAGCCGCTCGCTTCACCATTTCCGGATACCGCACCGCCCATTCATAGGTCTGCTGAGCCCCCATGGACCAACCGACCACCAACTGCAAAGTGTTGATTCCGAATTTTTCGGTGACCAGTTTATGTTGAGCCCGGACATCATCGCTGATCCTCACCTTAGGAAAGGCACCCCTGCCGAATGGAAACGGAGTATTGTGAGGTGAACTGGATAAACCATTGCCAAGCTGATTCGGTAGAATAATGAAGTATTTGCTTGGATCTAACGCCATCCCCTCTCCAATATAAATTTCCATCGCCTTGTGGGTTCCGGAATACATGTGGGGAAACAGGATCGCATTATCCTTCGCTTCATTCAGCTTGCCGAACGTTTTGTAGGCCAATTTACAGTCTCGAATAGTGCCTCCTTCTTCCAACTGAAAGTCTCCCAGTTCAAAGATTTCATAATCACCGTGAACTTCATGAGTATAATAAGCGTTTTCGATTGTTTTCAAAAGTGACGCCCCCTTTGTTTATTCAATATAAACAAGAAATGTTGCTGGAAAACCGTGAAAAATTTTAGTTGTTTCATAGATGAAAAGATATATGTCTCCCTTTCAATGAGCATGAAGAACAACAGCCCACTAAACCTTTGTGAAGATGTCATTCTACTGTTTCTATTTTCATTGATGAAACTTCAGTTTTCCGGAACTACAAATGAAGTATTTACTGAACAAATAACAAATCCGGTTCGCTTAAATATTTTTTCAGTTCATTTAAAGCTTTTTGAGCTAAAACGCCGTCGATCAGGCGATGGTCGTAGCTGAGGGACAAAGCCATCATCGAAGCAATGTCAATCGAATCATGAACTACGATCGGTTTTTTCTCCATTCTGCCAATGCCTAAAATACATGATTCCGGATGATTGATAATTGGAGTAAACCAAGAACCGTCTACCGATCCGATATTGGATATTGTGCAAGTGGCTCCTGTCATTTCATCGGCTTTGATCGATCCATCTCTTGCTTTTTTCGCAAGTTCTTGGATCTCTTTGGCGATTTGAAACAACGACTTTTTGTCTGCATGTCGAATGACCGGAACGACAAGACCATGATCGGTGTCCGCTGCAAAACCGATATGGTATTCATCCTTCAAAATGATTTCATCGCGTTCATCGTCCAACGAAGCATTAAGCATCGGATATTTTTTTAGAACGGCCGTTAATGCTTTAACTGTGTAAGCTAAATACGTCAATTTGATACCTTCTTCTTCCGCAAACGGTTTTACCCTTTGGCGGTGGGAAACAAGCTTTGTGACATTGGCCTCGTCGAAATGAGTGACATGCGGGATGACGGATTTCGAATGAACCATGGCCTTTGCGATCACTTTTCGTATGCCGGAAAGCGGTATTCTTCGCTGGCCTTGCGGGATGACTTCTTCATTCGTTGTTTCCTTGCCGGCCGCCGCTTCCTGTTCCGCCTCTGCCTGTTGTGATTTTCGATTGGCCAAGACCGCTTCAATATCACTTTTTACGATTCTTCCGTTTGGTCCGCTCGGAGTCACTTCCTCAAGGTTCACATTGTGTTCTCTGGCAAATTTGCGTACAGACGGAGCCGCGATAAAGAATCGGTTGGACGGCTTTTCATCGGTGCTTTTTTGTACTGCGTTCCTAATATCTTCTTCCGTGACTTTACCGTTCGGACCGGTGGGCGTGACAAGACGCCAATCCACTCCAAGGTCTTTCGCCAACTTTTTGACGCGCGGAGTCGCTTTTTTCTCTACATGAACGTCTTGTAGAGACTTTTGATGTTCCTCTGTTGAATCATCAGACTGAACCGTTTCCTCGACGGTTTCAATGATGGCCAATATATCCCCGATGGCGGCAGTGTCGCCTCTTTTTTTCCTGATTTCTTTTATGATTCCCGACTCCGGAGCTTGAATTTCCGAAACGGCTTTTTCGGTTTGAACTTCCACGATCGTATCGTCTTTTTTGACTTCATCCCCTTCTGAAACATGCCAAAAGGTGATCAAACTTTCATCATGAGTATCGGATAGTCGAGGCAATTGAACTGAGATTGACATGGCTACCTCCTGTATGGAAAATCCATTTTATTCATTTACTAGCTTGATGGCTTCGTGAAAAATTTTATCGGCATTCGGCAAAACAAATTGTTCAAGTGGACGGCTGTATGGAATCGGCACATCCGGAACGGCCAATCTTTTGACAGGTGCATCCAAATCATATAAACCATCTTCTGCCGCAATGGCTGCAATTTCTGAAGTCATGCCGTATGATAAATAATCTTCATCAACGACCAATAAGCGATGTGTCTTTTTAATCGACTGAAGAATCGTTTCGCGATCTAAAGGTACGAGTGAACGCAAATCGATGACTTCTGCCTGAATTCCTTGCTGCTCCAACTTTTTCGCTGCTTCTAAAGCGTGATGAACCGTCATTTGAATGCCCACAATTGTGATGTCGGTTCCTTCTCTTACCACTTTGGCTTTGCCGATCGGAACTGTATACGCTTCTTCCGGGACATGTCCGACGGATGCGTCCAATTGATCCATCCAACCCAGTCCTTGCAATGTTTTATGAAACATAAAGACGACCGGATTATCGTCCCGGATGGCGGAAATCATCAAGCCTTTCAAGTCATACGGAGTCGAAGGCGCCACCACTTTCATTCCCGGCAGATGGGCAAAAGTGGCGTATAAGGTTTGGGAATGCTGAGCAGCATCGTTGTATCCCCCTCCGACACCAGTCATCAGCACCATCGGAAGCTTGATTCGACCGCCTGACATATACGGAATTTTGGCCATATGGTTATAAATTTGGTCCATACAAACACCAAAGAAATCGACGAACATTAATTCAACGATCGGCCGCATTCCATCTGCAGCAGCTCCAACGGCCGCTCCGATAAAAGCGGTTTCAGAAATCGGTGTATCCATGATTCTTTCAGGACCAAACTTTTGAAATAATCCTTCCGTTGATCCGAATATCCCTCCGTATGCGCCCACGTCCTCCCCCATCACGAATACGTTCGGGTCTCTTTCCAACTCTAATCGAATCGCTTCTGCCACTGCTTTATTTCCTGATAACAAACGCTGTTTTGTTTTTTGCATTTTGGATCGCTCCTTTCTTTCCATCATTAGACAAATAAGTCTTTTAAAGCATCTTCCGGTTCAGGATATTCACTTTCACGCGCGAACTGATAAGCAGCATCGACTTCTTGCTTCGCTCTTTGTTCCAATTCCGCCAGCTGCATGTCTTCTATTCCGTGTTCTGTCAATAAGATGGAGCGCATTCGGACAATCGGATCTTTTTCCCTCAGTAAAGTCACTTCGTTTTTATCTCTGTAAACTTCAGGATCTCCTTGGAAATGTCCTAAATAACGGTACGTTTCAATTTCAATGATGGCTGGTTCTCCATTTTTTCTTGCTTTTTCTACCACCTCTTTTGACACTTTATACATTTCGATCGGATCATTCTCTTCCACATAATATCCCTGAATTCCATAAGCGGCGGCTCTTATAGCGTTGGAGGAAACGGATGTGGATGATGACTTTGGAACAGAAATTCCGTATTGATTGTTTTCAATGACAACAATAAGAGGCAAATTCCACAATGCCGCCATATTTAATGACTCATGAAAAGCCCCTTGGTTGGCAGCTCCTTCCCCAATAAAAGCCACCGCTACGGAATCCGTTCCTTTTTTCTTCGCTGCAAGGGCCGCCCCCAATGCGTGTGGAATGCCGGCGCCTACAATTCCTCCGCAAGAAAATTTCACATTCGGATCAAATAAATGCATGTGTCCGCCTTTGCCTTTTCCGAGCCCAGTCGCTTTTCCAAAAATTTCAGCTGTCATTCTGTTCAAATCAACCCCTTTTGCGATGGCATGATGATGCGGACGATGTGGAGACGAAACAGTGTCTTCTTTTGTTAAATGAATACATATACCAACTGCGGCCGGTTCCTGCCCTGTTGCCAGATGCATTTCACCCGGTACAGGCCCTGCACCGATATTAAAGACAGGATTTTTTCCTTCGGCATAAGCTTCTGCCATTTTGTCCTCGTAATAACGAATCTTGTACATCGTTTCATACATCCAAATAAGATGTTCCCTGGAAATCGTCAACTCGCTCTCCTCCTTTGCGAAAATAAAACGCTTTCATTGTTTGATAGTGCAATAAATGTGCCAAAAAATAAGAAAAAAACCGCATATTGTCGAAAAATACGAATTATTTTATTATTTTCCCCGGAATAAATGGAAACGCTTTTTCCTTGATATTCGTTTTCACTCTTATTTTTTCAAACAAAGTGTTCCAAAATGGAACACTTTGTTGCAACATATTGAAACAATTTGATACAAAATGAAACAGTTGCTTTAATAAGTAATGTGAAATTTTTTCATTTGTCTGTAAAACGTGCTTCTGGAAATGCCTAAATGCTTGGCTGCTTTTGTGACATTTCCATGAAATAGGCATAACGCCTGAAGAATAGCCTGTTTTTTTATATCCTCTTTATGCATGAACGACTTCTCTTCTTTTTGCCCGGAAAACAGATGGAACACTTCCTCCGGCAAATCTTTTGCCGATAAAACCGGCTTTGTCTGTCGATTTAACGTTCTTTCTATAATATTTTGCAATTCTCGTATGTTCCCCGGCCAATCGTATTGAAGTAGTGCTTGCAAAAAATCCGGTCTGATGTCCGGAAACGGCTTGTTTAATTTTTTGCTCAGTTTATCAATAAAATGGCGGACCAGAAGCGGGATGTCCTCTTTTCTTTCTCGTAAAGGCGGCAAGGTGATGGGCATGACATGGAGCCGAAAAAATAAATCTTCTCTAAAGCTCCCCTTTTGGACTTCCTCGCGAAGATTTTTGTTCGTAGCGGCGATAATTCGGACATCTACCGGTATGACTTTATGGCCGCCGATCCGCATCACTTCTTTTTCTTGGATAACCCGTAAAAGAAGAACCTGCATTTCCAAAGACATTTCTCCTATTTCATCTAAAAACAGAGTGCCGCCGTCGGCCAGTTCAAACTTCCCCGCACTTCCTCCTTTTTTGGCCCCGGTAAAAGCACCGTCGACATAGCCAAATAATTCACTGCCCAGAAGATCACGGGGAATTCCGCCACAGTTGATGGCAATGAACGGTTTGTTTCTTCGATCACTTTCATGATGAATGGCTTGTGCGAACATTTCTTTCCCCGTTCCGCTTTCTCCCAATATTAAAACGTTTGAATCCGTCCTTGCCGCTAATTTCGCTTCTTGAACTTTTTGAATAAAAAGGGGATGCTGCCCAATAATATCATCGAATGTAATTTTGGCTTGATTTCCGGATAAATGATTCACAAATTGACGCACTTTATGAATTTCTTTCATCATGATCATCGAACCGATCCATTGTTTGTCTTTATAAATGGGGATTTTATCAACCATAACATGATAGTTTTTTCTTGATGGCCGGACTGCAACATGCAGTTCTTCATTTTGAAGATAGATGGGACCATTGGAAACGATCGTTTGATTTGTAAAAAGTTCTTGGATCTTTTTTCCTTCCAAACCGGATGGGTCAAGATTCAACAGTTTCTTCAGTTGTTCGTTCGCTTTAATAATGTTTCCTTCCGTGTCGGTGATAAGAATGCTTTCTTTCATATTGTTGGTGGTCGCTTCAAGAAATCTCTGCATCATAATATTTTTTTCCGCATTTTCATTCAATGCCATTTGATACTCTATCGCTTTAACCGCTGAAACGACCATTCCCAATGTGTGAGGATGCACTTTTTCATAAGGACCGGATACATTTAATACGCCGATAATATTGCCTTTCGAATCATGGATCGGCGCAGCGGAACAAGTCCAAGATTGACAAATTTCGGAATAATGTTCCTCTGCAAAAATTTGAATGGGCTGATCCATGACAATGGATGTGCCAATCGCATTGGTGCCGACGGATTGTTCGCTCCAATCGGCTCCTTCCACAAAACCGATTTGTTCAGCCATTAACAACGTGTCCGGGTCACCGATCGATTTTAACAGCTGACCTTTTTCGTTGCAAAGGATGACTAAAAAGCCGGAACCCTTTACGATGGAATAAAGCCCTTCCATTAACGGCATGGCCCAATCAATAAGAGATTGATATCGTTCGATTTCGATTTTTTTGATAGGACCGAACGGTTGAAAAGGGTTGACTTTCCATTTTTTTGATCGAATCCATGACTCTTTCACTATGGGGGAAAGTTCTTCATCTAATGCATTTTCAAAAATAAAGCGCTTCCATATTTCTTTGACCCCTTCCCGCCGTATCTTCACCCGAAAACACCTCCGAAACTTTTAAAGAATGGGGACTGTCCATGAACCATCTGACGATTTCTTTTACTTCTTTAATCAAAATTCCTGTCAGCGTTTCGAACGTGCCGTGTAAATCATTTGTTTTTTATATTGTACCATTGAAAACAGATTTCGTTAGAATTTTTCGAAAAAACGACAAAAAGAAGCATCATCTTCAGAAAAGATCAGTAAAAAACTGCCAATACCTATGCTTAGAAAAAAGCTGACTCGGTTGGAGCCAGCCTTTTCGACCATATTCGAGATCTTTTTAGCAGTTGACCGCACAAATGAACGAGTACTTTCTCTTTTTATTTTCTTCCATATACTGTTATAATTTATTTTCCATATTTTTAAAAAGGCAACATGTCTTTGTAGATTACATAATAATCGAATATTTCAAAAATACAGGATGCTTATTCTCCGGAAATGTTTTTCGACCAAATGAAAAGGAAAAGCCATTTCCTAATACTTTCTCATTCAGAAAACACGATTCTCACATTTTGACCATATTTCTAACGTATTCTCAAAGAAATTTCGAGAAGTAAGACTATCCACTTTGGTCTACCTTCTGACCCGTCTTTTTACAGAAAAAAAAAGATGGGAGATCATTTGACTACCCTTCCAAAGATCCCAATCTCAACATTTTTTCAAAATCATTCTTTTTTAAATGACAACCACTTTGTTGCGTCCCGTTTCTTTTGCTTGATACAAAGCCTGATCCGCTTTCTCCGTAAACTCTTTCAAGTCTTTCTCTTTGCTGTATTCTGAGACCCCCACACTGATCGTTACATATATCCGTTTGTCTTTATAAACAAAGTCCGTCTCTTCCACTGTCTTTCGAATGCGCTCGGCGAGTCTAATGCCTTGTTCTAATGAACAATCCTGCAAAAAAATCAGAAATTCTTCTCCACCCGTTCGAACAAATATGTCAGATTCACGAATGATTTCCTTAACGACTCTACATACTTTTTTTAAGACCATATCTCCTGCATTGTGGCCAAATGTGTCGTTAATGGCTTTGAAATAGTCGATATCAAACAAGATCAACGTCATCGACTGTTCTTTGCTTTGAAACAACGAACTGTTTTTTTCCATATTCAAATCTAAATATCTGCGATTATAAATTTTAGTGAGCGGGTCTGTTAATGCAAGATTTCCCAATTCCGCGATCATCTTTGCAGTTCTGATTTGAAAAAAAGAAGCCGTCATGAATATAATCCATTCCACTGCTCCTGTGATCATAAGATGAACCGCATCCCGAAATGAAGGTTGTACCCGATGAAATACAAATTCGGTTATCACCATTAAAATGAAGCTTGACAATCCAACCGTTATGGCTGCTTTCCACGTTGGGCATAAGATGACGGTCGAAACAGCAGGGATCAAGATAAGCATCCATAACGATTCCAAAGACGAATAGTAATTCACCACTAAAACGATTGACAAAGACGACAAAATAAATGCATACATGAACTTTCGTTTTATCATTGTTCTTCCTTTAATCCAATTATTTTAAGCCCTTACCCTTTCTTTTATTAAGATTTTTGACTGTTTGGCATCGTCTTACAATAGTGACTGTCCGTAATGAACTTTCAATGATTTTGCAAAATGGTTCATTGCATTAGCAATCCCCTTATTATTCCAGAAATTATTTTTTATACTTTGATCATTTTAAACCTATTGCTTCGATAAGAAAAGAAAAATTCTCTTGAGTTTTAGCGAAAATTAAAAAGAAAGGAGGCAAAAGAAGAAAAAATTCATCCATCTTTTATCCGTGACTTAATGAAGTCACGATCACAGAACAACTATAACCGTCTTTTCATTGGCGCCGTCATTTTCCCGCCCATCAAATTCAACTTCATATCCTTACACTTGCCCATTCATTAGACATCATTCCGACATTCTTCTCTTACAGCATCTCTATGCTGTCCTTAAAAGAATTCTGATTGTTTTGGGACCAAAATAAATTGCACCTATACCATCATTTGAAATTCCATTTTGGATCAAGATATTTAAGAACAAAATCATGGGCGGATATGCCTAAATTCTAGTCATTTCGACGTCATTCGACATGGTTGCTACATAAAATAGGCATCTCGTCCCTTCCCAGAAAATACTATTTATAGTATATCATAATTTATTTTGAATATCTATGGTATCTTGGGAAGCTTAATGATTAAAGCTACAGTTACCTAAGAGGTGGTAAAATATGAGTGAATTGCCAAGGATTATTGGAGAGCGGATTCGAACTTTTCGAAAAGAAAAGGGATTGAGCCAGGAAGAATTAGCTGATATAGCCAATCTACACGCTACATATATAGGACAATTGGAAAGAGGTGAAAAGAATGCCACTCTGGAAAGCATCGAAAAGGTTGCTAAGGCTCTGGAGATTTCTTTAGAAGACCTCTTTCGTTCAATCCACCCAAATCCTAACTCTCAAGAATACACACTGTCCCAAATCATCACTCGCTTACAAACACAGAGCATTGAAAATCAAAAAATCTTTCTCCATTTGCTGGAAGTATTGCTTGAATGGAAAAATCGATGAAAAGTCATTCAATTCATAAGTATTCTTGATGATGGCGGAAGTTTCCATTCCGCCCTTTTTTATTTCAAAAATGACTATTTACATTTCACGAGGCATGCTCGTTACGTATAACGTTCCCTTGAAAACGTGGACGCTATAATTGAAGCAAAACCCACTTTAACCATGCCGGTATTTTCCATGATGATAACTGTTTTAGCATCAACGGAAACATTCGATAAAACTTGATCGAACCCCAAACAGCCAACATCATCCATATAAGAACAAACACCCCACCGACAAACCAGTTGGATGTTTTTTCGATGGATTCTCGTTCCTCCTGCCACTTGCCATCTTCCAACGCACCTGCTTGCCATCATTTTTAACGCAGGAACGATTCCAATAGGAACGATGATCAGATCATCTGTATACTAAAATCGGAATGAATATCAGGTATCAAGTAGCTAATACAGCACACGAAGTTCTCTCCTTATCCGCCTCGCACTCTTTTTCCATCTTTCTATCATTTTGCTTCCCTCCACCCTCTCCCCCCGCCGAAAACTTGTTTAAAAAAATTCTGCATTCATTCTGTTGCTCTTATTTAAACATCCTGTTCCTTTCTCCCAGGCCAATTTATTCAATATTCCCTTTATACAACAAAACAGTGTAAATAATCCATTTTATTACAACTAAACCGTCAGTCATTTAATGAAGCATTTGGAATAAAGAATAATCGTCTAAAATATATGTTTAAGTATATAGAAGATCCCTTACAGGGATATTTTTTTAAATTGAAATGGGATGAGTTAAACCTTTTATTCCATTCCCCTTCCCCATTTTCCTGCAATAAAAAAAGATTGATCGGACGATTATCAAAACAGGTTCATATATTCAGAAATTCAATGACCGTCAATATTCAGAAGAAAGGTGGAAAAGAAAATTGAATATCATCGGTAAAAGCATTTACCGAAAAGAAGCCCTGGATAAAGTTTCAGGAAAAGCAAAATATACAGCGGATGAACAATCAACGGACATGTTGCATGTCAAAATGGTGATCAGTCCTTATGGCCACGCAAAAATAGAAAAAATTGATACGTCAGAAGCTCAAAAAGTGCCAGGTGTTCGAGCCATTCTAACCGGATCTCCCGAACTTCCGCTTATTGGTGAAGAGATACAAGACCGTCCTCCCATTGCTGTTGGAAAAGTCCGTTACTACGGAGAACCGGTAGCCCTCGTCGTTGCCGATCATCCGGTTTTGGCCAAGCGAGCAGCGGATTTAATAAAAGTAGCCTATAAACCTCTTCCAGTAGTTAATTCCCCATCCGAGGCACTGAAAAGCGATGCGCCCCTTGTACACGAAAAACTCGATACCTATCAGCGTACCCAAGGTGTTTATCCGGAACCAAATACGAATATCGCCAACCGAACCAAAATACGCAAAGGTAACATGGAAAAAGGGTGGTTGGAAAGCGATTTGATCGTTGAAGAAAATTTTTCATTTTCTCCATCCGATCATGCGGCGATGGAAACGAGATGTGCCATCGCCGAAATTCACCGTGACGGCTATGTGCATATCACTTCTTCCTCGCAAGCTCCCTTTATGATTAAAAAATGGATCAGCCGATATTTCAATATAGACCTCGGCAAAATTGTTGTAAATACTCCATTAGTAGGAGGGGCCTATGGCGGAAAAGCCTCCGTCCAATGGGAGATCCTGGCATTTCTAGCTTCTAAAGCCACAGGAGGCAGGCGGGTAAAACTCATTTATTCACGAGAAGAAGATATTTTAACGGCCCCATGCCATATAGGGCTCGATGCCCGCGTAAAACTCGGCTGCACCCGAGACGGATTACTGAAAGCCGCGGAGATTGTTTATTTATTTGATGGCGGTGCTTATTCTGATAAATCGACGGATATCAGCAGGGCCGGTGCCGTTGACTGTACAGGTCCTTATCATATCGAAAATGTATGGTGCGACTCTTTGTGCATGTATACCAATCATCCTTACGCCACAGCCTTCAGAGGATTTAGCCATTCCGAGGTATTATTTGCTTTTGAACGAACCATGGACATTCTGGCGGAGAAGCTCGGGATGGACCCGCTTGAGCTGCGTCTAAAAAACGCTATACTTCCCGGACATACAACACCCACTCAAGTCCTTCTTAATAACAGTAATCTAGGAAATTTGCCAAAATGCATTCATCGCCTAAAAGAATTAATAAATTGGGACGAAAAACCAATAATGGAAATCGATGAACGAAAAGTTCGCGTGAAAGGTGTCAGCTGTATTTGGAAAACGTCTACCATCGACCCCGATGCCAGTTCGGGCGTTATTTTAACGTTCAATCGAGATGGTAGCATAAACCTCATTTCTGGTGTGGTAGAGATTGGAACAGGCACGAAGACGATCTTGGCTCAAATTCTTGCTGAACGCATGAAAATGAGCATAGATCAAATTCATGTTCAAATGAAAGTTAATACACAAACGACTCCCGAACATTGGAAAACGGTTGCCAGCCGAGGGACATTTATGGCAGGGCGGGCAGTTTTGGCAGCGGCTGACGATGCCATCCGACAGCTAAAAGAGATCGCTTCCTGTATTTTAAGATGTTCTGCTGAAGATCTTGAGGTTGGGTTTGGAAGGATTTTTTTAAGAGATGATCCGAAAGTGGGCATTGATATAAAAGACGTGGCGTACGGCTATCAATATCCGAACGGGAATGCAATCGGAGGACAAGTGATCGCAAGAGGAAATTACATTTTAAGACATATGACTCATCTAGATCCCGATACAGGTGCCGGTCAGCCAGGTCCTGAATGGACGGTAGGGGCACAAGGAGTAGAAATTGAATTTGATAAAAAAGATTTTACCTATCGAGTGATCAAAGCGATTTCCGTGATTGATATCGGAAAAGTATTAAATGAAAAAGCAGCCAAAGGCCAAGTGATGGGCGCCATGAGCATGGGACTATCTTTTGCCGGCAGAGAAACATTTATTTTTGACCGCTATGGAAGAATTCAAAATTCTCAGCTTCGAACATATAGACCGATTCATTACGGCGAAAATCCGGAATATATAGTGGATTTTGTTGAAACTCCTCAGCTTGATGCTCCATATGGTGCACGCGGCATTGGGGAACATGGAATATTAGGTATGCCGGCAGCGCTAGCCAACAGTTTATCCGTTGCCGCTGGAGTCTCACTCAATCAATTGCCGCTTGTCCCTGAATTCATTTGGAGAAGAAAGAAAGGGGCACAAAATGATTTCGTTTGACTTTGAATACTATAAGCCCTCCACGCTTAACGAAGCGGTTCAATTATTTTATACATTACAAATTCAAAAAAAGAGGCCGATCTACTTTTCAGGGGGAACGGAGATTATTACGCTCGGTAGATTGAATCTCGTCACTCCCGGAGCAGTGATCGACATTCATGACATTCCTGAATGCAAGGTGCTGCAGGTGGACGAACACCATCTTGTGATGGGAGCTGCACTCACTTTAACCGAAATAGAAAAAGCGAATGTGTTTCCATTGTTGAGCAAAACAGCCAGTGAAGTGGCTGATCATACAGCACGAAACAAGATTACTTTAGGAGGAAATATTTGCGGGAAAATTTTTTATCGTGAAGCGGTTTTGCCTTTTCTGCTGACGAATAGCCAAGTAGTGATTGCAGGTCCATCCGGAATAAAGCGGGTTCCTATACAAGATGTTTTTTACAAACAACTTCGCTTGCAAACAGGAGAGTTCTTAGTGCAAATCGTCACCAACCGGAATGATCTTTCAGTACCATCTGTCAGTATAAAAAAACGAAGGCAATGGGATACCGGCTATCCACTTGTGACCATTGCAGCGATGAAAACGAAAGAAGGTATACGGACAGCTTTTAGCGGATTATGTCCCTTTCCTTTTCGATCTAAACAAATAGAGGATGATTTAAATCAACCACAACTACCGCTCGAAGCAAGAATCGAGCATGCCATTCATCATCTGCCAACCCCCATTCTTAATGATACAGAGGGGACATCGGAATATCGGATATTCGTTTTCAAAAATACACTTCAAGAAATATTCACCGCGCTGGAGGGGGAGGAGCATGCACAATGATCATATGTTTCAAATAAGCGCTACTTTAGATGTGAATGGGGAAAAAAGAATGGCCACTTTTAGACCCGCGGATACACTGCTATATGTTCTCCGAAATCAACTAGGATTAACGGGTGCAAAACCCGGATGTCTAAACGGAGATTGCGGGGCTTGTACGATTAATGTAGATGATATGCCAATGAAATCTTGTCTTATGCTGGCCATTGAAGCTGTTGGCAAAAAAATGACAACGATTGAAGGATTAGACGGCACGCCTATACAAAAAGCATTTATTGAAAAATTTGCTTTTCAATGCGGATACTGTACTCCAGGATTTATTATGAATTGTCATGCGCTATTGAAGCAGCACCCGGATGCAACCGATGAAATGATAAAAGAATGGCTTGAATCCAATATATGCAGATGTACAGGCTATCAAGAAATCGCAGAAGCCGTAAAGTCTGTATTGACTCGTTATCTAAGTAAAAATAATCAGTAAAATATTTGGCAGTGTAATGTTAAAAGTACCTCACGGATAGAAAGATCGGTTAACACTACTCCTTCGACACTTGCCATACACAGAAAGCCTAAGAGGCCAAAATAGAACGATGAAAAGCTAAATAAAAAGGGAGATACCCATCCTTTCTTTTTTTAATTCTAGTATCCTTTGTTAATAAATTGTAAACGTTCGAGTAACGAATTGACAATTCAGAATTTTCGGAATAGAATTGGGTTGATCCTAATATTTGAAGGAGGAGACAATTATGGGAAAAATTAGAAATGAAAAGTTGAACAAATCCGTTTTCGGAGGCCATGAAACAGTGCGTGTAGCGGCAGTACAAGCCCCTCAAATTGTGTTCAACAAAGAAAAATCGATTGAAGTAGCCTGTAAAAGAATCAAAGAAGCAGGGGCGAACGGAGCGAAATTAGTAGCGTTCTCAGAAACCTATATTCCCGTCTTTCCCGCCTATTACAAAGCTGGTTACGCCAGCCAAATAGATGAATGGGCTGAGTGGAATATTGCCCTTCAAAACAACTCTGTTGCCATACCAAGTGAAGACACTGAAATTATCGGAAAAGCTTGTCGGGAAGCAGGGGTCTATTGTGTAATGGGAGTTAACGAAATCGATGATACGGATGGAGCACGCACATTATATAATTGTCAAATCCTTTTTGGGCCTGACGGTTCCATATTAGGACGTCACCGTAAACTAATGCCTACTTTTAATGAACGTCTTTATCATGGTCTTGGAGACGGCAGCGATCTCAATGTGTATCAAACCGATATTGGACGAATCGGATCGCTTATTTGCTGGGAACATCACACGATTTTAGTAAGAGCTGCCCAAATGTTGATGGGTGAAGAATTCCATATCGCCAACTGGCCTGGTACTTGGACGTTCGGACAAAAGACCAATAACGGTGAAAGAAAAGGTCGAATATTCCATTCCACAACAGAGCCTGGAGATCCTTGTGATTTGCAGTTTGCCATTCGAGAATACGCTTTTGAATCGGGAAGCTTTGTGATCAGTGTAGCCGGTTTGTTGAGAGAACAAGATTTTGAACCTGAACATAAACATTTCATTGATAGTCCAGAGATGGATTTTAGTTGGGCTGTAGGCGGAGCTGCCATTGTCAATCCATTTGGCGAATATATCGCCGGACCCGTTTATCACGATGATACGATTGTTTACGCCGATTGCCATGCCAATGAGATTAAGGCTGCAAAAGTAGTCTTTGACGGATTAGGTCATTATTCAAGACCTGATTCAGTTCAAATTTTATTGCATGACCATGAGCAAAAGAATCTTCTCCGCAGTTCAAAAGGACTTTCCTATCAAGATTTGAAAAATATTTCAGAAAGCACGGAAGTACCGCTTGAAAAACTAGAAAAAGTTCTTGAAAAGATTGAATCCAGACTAAGCAAACCAAAAACAGAAATAACGATTTAACCAATCGTTCCGGGAAAAAGAAGACAGCCATACCCTTCAGTTAATGATTCAGGTGCTGATGATTTGAAAAAATTCAGATTCGATAAATAGAAGCTTATTGCAAAGCCATTCTTTTAAGAATATTTTCTGCGGTAATGGAATGGGCCTTCCAAAATGATTATCATACACCCACTTTTCTCATTCTTTACCCAGAAATATTCTTGCCTTTTGCTTATCATCTGGTTTTGTGAAATTAAAGGATAAACCCATTGAATTCCAAAATGAACGATATCCTTTTTCTCAATTTTTTTGGTTTATAACAAATCGGCTTTGAAGACATGATAAGTAATGCACACCATTATGAAATCTAATATTAGTAGACGGGTTCAAACCGAATCACCCATTATTTTTTGTTCTTATCTGCAAAAATGCGCATGGCATCACGCATAAATTCCGCTAGGCCTTCACCATACTGATCAATATTTTTCGTGAATCGTTCATCCTCGACATACAGCTGACCTAATCCTTTAAATACATCAAGTGTGTAATATTGATTGAAGTGGTTGTTCAAAAAATCATGCCATTCTTTAATGGCCGCTTGTGCTTCTTCGGATTCTGGCGACTGATGACGGAGAACCGCAAGTTTTTGATAAATCGATTCCATTTCTTGCGACAACGCTTTTTGTTCTTCTTTAGTCATGTTCCGCACTTTCGCATTCGCTCTATCCACCGCTTCATCGCCCCAACGTTTCCGCGCTTCCTCTTCGTATGGATGATGACGAAAGTCAAATCCTTCAAATTTTTCTTTGTTGGACATTTGTATTTCTCCTTTCATATGTTTAATCGTTTTCTCAATCGTGGCGATCATTTGATCAAGCCGCTCTCGTTTCTCCATCAACATTTGTCGTTGCAGCTCCAACGCTTCTTGCCGATCAAAAGAAGGATTATAAATGATGTCCTTAATTTTTTTTAATGGAAATCCTAGTTCTTTAAAAAATAAAATTTGCTGCAGTGTTTCAAGATTTTCATCCGAGTACAAGCGATATCCTGATTCGGTTGTCTCCTCTGGAACTAATAATCCGATTTCATCATAATAATGCAGCGTACGAACACTAATCCCCACTAAATCCGCTACTTCTTTCACTTTCATTCCCATCGACTTGCCTCCTTGCTACTCAATATAAAGTATCACGCAACGGGAGAGTCAACCAAAACTTCAATACTCCACCATGATTTGTTTTTCCGTTTATGAATCTTTTTCCAATGTAAACCAATTAATAAAATAAATTGAATGGCTATTATGCCATCATTTACAAAAAGATAAAATCATAAAAAAAGAATGGAAGCTTTTTTACTCCATTCAACACTTCCATTCCAAATTTTGAACGGTTTTTATGGCTCCGGAATATATCTTTTTGCTCCAGACAATTCTTCATAATAACCTGGTGTATGGACAGGAATTATTTCTACGTCCTTTTTAGAATTGGGAGAATGAATCATCATACCATTTCCGGCATACATCGCCACATGATGAACTTTCCCTTTCCCCTCATCGTATGCGAAGAATAGCAAATCACCCGGTTGTAATTCGTTTAATGGCACTGATTGACCATATTGTGCTTGTACGCTTGAATCTCTAGGTATTGTAATGCCATGAGATTGATAAATGGTAAAAGTAAATCCTGAACAATCAAATCCAAACCCACTCATGCCTGCCCATAAATAATGGAGGCCAAGAAATTTCTTCCCTGTATTCACTAACTCTTCACCCGTAGGCTTTGGTATGGCTTTTTCAGATTGATAAAAATGACTATCCGACTTAGAAATCCATGCATATTTTCCATTAGGCTGCAGAACTTTAAAGGCTTTCTTTGTTTCCGAGACATAAGGCAATCTTGTATTAAAACTAATTTCCATTCCTTTCTTTTTCAAGGAAGCATTTTGATAGAGAAAGGTCGTTGGCGATTCTACCATCACAAACGGTTTTTGTTCACTTCTTGCAAATTTCTTGTTATAAGTCAATTGATGAACAGGCATCCATCCCGGATATCCAAGTTCATTTCGAGGGGTTGGTTGTCCCTCGACAGCCACTTTCACCCAGTCTCCGTTTCTTTCAAGAATCGTCACTTTATTTCCATATAAAGCTTGGGTCTCCAGCATACCATCATCTGATAATTGCAGCTGCTCTTCTAAAGTCATAGAAGATGTCCATTTTCGCATGTCAACAGGATTAGTGGCAGAAGGTAAATCGACTGGCCGTAAAATATTGGGCGCCGTCCATAAGGTGGCGACTGACACATCAATATAGGCAGAATTTCCAACAACTAGGTCCTTTTCTTTTGCCTGTACAGTTTGACTAAATCCAACCGCTAATACGAAAAAAGTAACCAAATAAATAACGGCTCTTTTCATTTCTCCTATCCCCTTTTCATTAGGAAACGGTTCCAATGCCAGGTTTATTTGGTAATGTAATATTTTCCCCCTCGTATATTAAATATTGAGGTTCTGTGGATAACCAAAGCGGAGCATCCAAATCAAAATATTGAATATTGGGATGAGCAGCCGCTAAATGAGCTGCTGCCCCTACTGATTGAGGCGACTCTATCATACTTCCAATCATACAGGCTACTCCTGCTGCTTCGGCTATACTGGCTATTTTGATCGCCTCACTGATCCCACCGCATTTCATTAATTTTATGTTCAATAAATCTGCATAATGTCCGGATACAATTTTTAGAGCATCTCTTGCAGAAAAAACACTTTCATCTGCCATAATCGGAATATCTACCCGCTCCGTTACAAACTTTAGTCCTTCTAAATCCTGCGCCTTTACGGGTTGTTCGATAAATTCGATAGGAAAGTCTTCTTGTTGTAATTCACGAATAAGCTTTACTGCTTGTTTTGGCGTCCATCCTTGATTGGCGTCTAATCTTAACTTAATATCATCTGGAACAGTCTTTATAATGGTTTCGATTCTTGCCATATCCAGCTTTGGATCTTCTCCGACTTTCAATTTTAAAATACGGAATCCTTCTTTTACCTTCTCTAGCGCTGTTGCTGCCATGGCCTCTGGTTCATCAACACCGATGGTCATACACGTCTGAATAGGCTTTTGATCGCCAAGGAACGAAAACAATGGTATATTCCATAATTTGCAATAAGCATCAAATAAAGCTATATCGGCTGCCGCTTTTGCGCTTGTATTTCCAACGCAGCATGTTTGTATTCGCTTTAGCGCCTCTTGAAAATGGAAAATATTCGATCCAATGAGTGCCTCACGAATAGGTCCATTTAAAGCGGCTTCGATGCTTTCTGTTGAATCCCCTGTAATCACGTACGTCGGAGATGCTTCCCCTCTCCCCTTTATTCCGTTATGGAGCGTAATTTCTACTTGAATACAATCTATCTCAACAGCTGTTCTTAAAGCGGTTTTAAAAGGGGTGTGTAATCTGGTCTTTTCGCGACTAATCTTCAAACTATCAATCCGCACAAAATCTCTCCCTTTCTACATGCCCTTATGGCTCCATTAGATCATGGCCAAAACTTTCGCTACCAACATTCCAAAATACGTTCCTATAAAAGCACCCAATAAAGCCATAATCACCCCTATAGGAATTAACGCTCGATTGTATGCCGCGGCTAGCATCGGGGCAGAAGCCATCCCCCCAATATTGGCTAAGCTGGCTACTCCTAAAGTAAATAAGTCATATTTAAATAATTTACCTAATAAAAGCATGATTATAAGATGGATCAACATTATGAAAAATCCTGAAATGATATAAATAGGAGCTTGTGTTAAGTTAGAAAAATCGGAACGTGAAGCGATCAATGCCACAACTATATAAAGCATCACATTCGAAACATCCAAAATTCCCGGCATTTTGGCAACAGGAGTAACAGCTAAAACAAGGCCAACAACAGAAGCGATCATAATGGTCCAGCTCGTAGCGTTAATCACCGCTCCCACTTCCGGCAATAGATTGCCTAAATAAGTGGATAAAGCCGAAACAAGCAAGCCAATTCCTAATAAATACAATAAATGATGAAATTGCGGTCCTTGCGCGTCTTTTTCGTCAGTAGCAGCGACTTCATTAAAACCTTTTTGAATAAAACTCACATCAGCCTTTGTCCATCTGTTAAAAGAATCAGCAAATGGAACAAGCCAAAACATAAACATCACCCACACCGCATAATTAATCGTATCCATCATTAATGCGTATCCAAAAATATTTTCAGGAACATTGAGAATTCCTTGAAGGGCCACCATATTGGCTGAACCACCCGTCCAACTACCCGATAAAGCACCAAATGCTTTCCAAGTATCCGCCACATAAAATGGCTTAAAGAGTGCGTAAACGATGACGAAACCTAAAAAAATACTGATAACGGCAACGACGAAACCTCCTAACATTCTAGGGCCTAATTTTGCTATACTTCGAATATCACATTTTAACAGCATGAGCATAAGCATCGCGGGCAATAATGCCCCTTTGACTTGATTGTAGACTCCATCAATCGACTCATTATTAGCAAAGACGCCAAACGTTTGCATGAGTGCTGCTCCAATATAAATCAGTACAATTCCCGGAATAAATTTCAAAATACGATTCCCTTTGAATCTTCTTTCAATACCAACCATAAGAGCCGCAAATGCAACCAACACACTTAAATACATAAAGCCGTCTTTGATCACCCATTTCGCCTCCTTAACAAAATAAAAACCAGCCCAACTTTTCGTCAGGCTGGATTTTGTCTAGGTTTATGTAGACAAAGCAGCTACAATTTGCTTATATTTTTTCTGCGCATCTTGAAAAGCAACGATAAGCGCCTTTTGTGAGGAACCAAAATAACGTTGACTAATTTCTTGTATTAATACAGGATCTTCTATATTTTTTCCGACAAAAATAGATTTAAGGAATTGCACGGTTAATTGAATGGTAGCAGAACATTCTACATCCACAATTTTTCCACTCGTACGATCTACCACTAATCCTATAAAATATTGATTAAAATGTTTCGTAATGGGGTTATTTAGAGGTGCCTTAGCATCCCCGATAATATAAATGGTATCGGAATCATAATGCATTGGATCCTTCTCCTTAAAGCGCAATACAGGCAATACAAATGACTCACAAGCGGTCACTTGGAGAATTTTGTATCGAGTATCCGCTTTTCTAGGATTAGTAGATTTATATTGAAATATATCATGAAACAATTTATTTATCAATATAAAAATTTTATATTTTCTGAAATTTGCAATAATAAATTGAGTGAAAAAACTTTTTCTCTTTTTTCTTCTTATTCCCATTTCCGTTCCGAGAACCCATTCATTTAGGATCTTTCTTGTTTAAACCACCCACTCACTTCCATATTTCGAATAAGGAATCTCTAAAAGCGAAAGCATTACGTTTAAGCATCACCACTTATATAAATAAAAACTTGCCGCTCCCTCAATTTCAGACTGATATATTTGAACCCCACAAATATCTAATCTATCAAAAGGAAGCGACAAGCTGTAACTCTATCTCCCAGAGAACAAAAACACTTTTCCTTATTTTTCGAGACCTTTAATCGTCATCTCTTTTACTGGCAAAAATAGTTCTCCCGTATTTAAATATTTCACATTTACTCGATCTCCCGGCTGCAAGTAAATAGCGAGCGGAACAAGTTCTGAGCTGACAACAAAATTTTCTTTATTGTTCAATAAGAATGATACGTTCGTATAATCACCCACTCTTTCTTTAAATACACGCACAACCGTGCCAGCAACGGTTTTAGCATCTGCTTTTGAACTGCCGTTTACGGTGCTGTCGCTGCGTTGAAGAGCCGTTTTGTACATTTTTAGTGCTTCATTTGGTGTGTCTGCGTATACAGATACTTCAGGGTTGGCAGCAGAGACGATGAAATATTTTTGCAAAAAGCCGTTCGAATCTAGCACAGGTGTTAACCAGCTTGCTTCACCGTAAAAATTATAAAGAATCGGCATCGAACCTTTCCATTTTTTCTCAATGAATTTTTTCTCGATAATTTGCAAATCTCCTTGTGAATCCATATACGATTCCTGTAAGTTCCCTGTATAATACGTCGCTTTTCCCGTTCTGCCATTGGTCAATGAATAGCCGAGCATGGAGTCAACATCTTTTTTAGGGCTTGTGAAATCGGTAAAGTAGTACATATTTCCATGATCATCAAAAACAGGACTTACATTGGCTTCGGTTCCTTCATCGGTCGGTAATTTAACATCTCTTTTTCCGAAAATACTGTTCCAAAAACCATGAACGTATTTACCAAAATAACGATTTTGCAAACTGACAGCCTCAGGAGATACTGCGCCATCTATAAAAGCCGGCACTTTCTTCAAAGAATAGGATTTTGTATCACCCGTTGCCGGATCGACGACAACGACCCCTGTTGTTTGAAAACCATTCCGTGCCGAAATAAAATGCCCGTACGTACGAATGTAGTAGGGTTTTCCCTTATCGTCAATTTCTAACTGCGGTTCACCATAAAAAATTTTCGTCGGGTACTTTAAGCGCATATGCCGTTCTACATTTTTTTGGAAGAAAGAAGATGGTGTATATGCCATTTCTCTTTTCACAAATTTCGGATTATCGTCTGCATTTGTCGCGCTCATCATAAAGTAGCCGGGGGTCACTTTCCCTTTCCACCATTTAAAAAATCCGGAAAACTCTACCGGTGCGATATATACATATTCGCCCTTTACTTTTTGAATTTGTAAATTTCCCAGCTCATAATAGCTCGCATTCGGAACTTGCCCAAACGCTTTTTTCATTTTATTCCGCGCAAATTGAGGCGGAACACTGGCTGGCTTCTCTTTTTCATCAAACGGTTCTATATCTACTTTTTGATCCATTTTGGCTACTTTATATTTTTCATTCGCATTCCATAATGGCGCTGCAAGCATATAGACAGCCACGATTAAACTTCCTAAAAAGAGAACCTCTTTGATGAGCCGTTCTTTCCCATCCGCCAAGAAAAACCCGAATAAAGTCGTAATCATGAATAACGGCCATAAAGCCGTCCAGTTGCGGTCGATGTTCGTCACATAATACACGATAACGGCCACGATAAAAACAACCGCGACGATGCTTATAAAGAACTTCCCTTTCCCCGTTATGTATGGCTTTCCTTTTTCATTTCCCCCCGTTAACGGTACAACAAGCACCGCTGTACCAAATGCAATGATAATGGATAATAGTATGATCGATCCCATTTCCACTCTCCTTTCCCTTATCATATTTCTACGCATATACTGGAAAATGGTTTCATTTTACCCGATTGAAGTTATAAAAGTTAATATTTTACAGTTTGATTGGACAAAAGAAACTATGAGGGCGGATAAAATGCGGGTTTGTGCTTATCTCGTAAAGGCCAATCATTCTGCAAAATAATTGATCTAAAAATGAAGAGGGTGCCCCATCTTTCCACTTTCGGGGCGCCCTCCTCTCCATATTCTATTGCTGTGTCCATAAGCACCTATATTCTAAATAAAACCCACACTTCATTCTTCATAGATCATTTTGATCGTCATGCCACCGTCTATAACAATGTTTTGTCCAGTAATAAAGTCATTCTCAGGATCGGTTAAATAAAAACAGCCTTTCGCAATGTCAATAGGTCGGCCCACTCGCCCCGCAGGATGTTGAGAGTGATCGATTTCGTTCAAATTCTCGTAATTTTTCGTTTCAATCCAACCCGGGCTTATAGAATTGACACGAATATGATAAGGGCTGAATGAAACAGCCAACGCATGAGATAATGCAACGATTCCACCTTTCGTCGCTGCATAAGCTTCTGAGTGAGGCTCCGACATAAAGGCGCGAGTCGAAGCCATATTCACAATCGCACCGCCATTTTCATTCTTTTTCATATATTTTGCCGCTTCACGTGAACAGAGAAAGACACTCCTCAAATTCGTATGAATAATATCTTCCCACTCTTCCACTGTCAGCTCTAGCGGATCTTTCCATCGAGAAACTCCGGCATTATTGATTAAAATATTCACCTTGCCATACATTTCATTGGTTTTCTGAAATAAGTGGATAATATCATTCGGTTCACGCACATCGGTTTGAATAAAAACCGCTTCTCTGCCTTGCGCTTTGATTTGTCTGGCAACTTCATTTCCTGTCTCTGCATTCAGCTCCGCGATGACCACTTTTGCCCCTTTTTTCGCATATTGTTCTGCGACGGATTTGCCGATTCCGCTCCCTGCTCCCGTTACAACCACCACTTGATCTTGAAAGTTCATGGAATCTCACTCCTTTTTCGTATTCAATTAATGACCCTGTTTTCCCATCGCAAAATATGTTACTAATATCGGTTTTTGGTCCATATATTCTTTCGTTTTTTTCAAAAAATGGATACACCCAAAAGCGTGAACATTTCAAGTAAAAAAAGCTTATGGTAACAATCATTATACAAAGAATTTAAACTAATGAATTTTTCTTATTATAGCGCAAAGGGGCCTTTTACTACACTTCCCGGACATATTCTTTTTTTACCGGTCGGCAGAATGAGCTATAATTTCCCTAACGAAGGATCCTATATGAACAAAATCTCTTTTCTTATCCGTTTTTGTTGACATCTCTCAATGCTATTTAGAGCTTCAGAGTTGCTGTGGCTTCATTTTTTTCTTTTATCCGCTTTCTATCTTTTAGAAGAGTCAGAAAAGCGATCAAATAGAAAACAAGACAAATGCCCAGCCCATTTTGTCTTGAGGGAACGATTTGCGGATCAGAACCACTTGAGCCGGAACGATCATAGAATCTGCAACAGCCTGAAAGGACTGACATACCAAGAAAAAGTACCAATGATGAAGGAATCCGCTTAAAAAACTGGATAGACAAAATAACAGCAACCCGATGCTCATCAACGATTTGGGAGAAACTCGATCAGCCAAACGGCCAAATAAAGGAAGACCCGTCGCAAAAATAGCAAAAAATAAAATATTTCGGATCTGCAAAGAAGAATAGGAGATGCGGAAGCTATCCACGATATCTGGAAAAGCGATTGACAGCATCGTACTACTCATGACCGAGGCGAACACACCAATAGAAATAGATAGAATCAGCAAATATTGTTTTTTCATATGTTTTGTCCCTTTCAACCATAGAAAAGTGATCATTCCTATGATCGTCGTTTAATCAAACGAATGTATAATACAAAAATATTTCTTTTTTTTGTTTCTATTTTCCTCTGTTATTTTATGCTCTTTTTGAGATCAAAAATATTGAGAAGCAAGAAACTAAGCCCATCTGAAAAAGCATTCCCTCCTTTTCACTCGTATTTCAAGAACAACTTGATTTTCTGCCATTAAAATTCATCTGCTAATACTCTGTCGCCATGGCTATGAGGTTGCGATACAACCAAAAACTCCACTTCTTCATCTGATTCATTCAACATTTGATGCGGAGTCAACGGAGGCACCTCAATCCCTTCTTGTGAATGCAACCTAATCTTTTGACCACCTACCTCCATAGTTGCCGTACCCTTTAATATAAAGAAAAATTGGCGTGCATATTGATGAAAATGTCTGACTTCTGAAGTATGGGGTAACATTCGTTCTTGAATCACGCTTAACTCAAGATTTTTCACTAAATGCCACCCATCACAATGATCACCCCATATATAATGTTCAGCGTTTTGTTTGGTTATTTTCATCTTTAGCCCTCCAATAGTTTTTTTCTATTCTACTAGTGAATCTATTTGATTGAATCAGGCATTTTGCTCTATGTTGCTCCAAGTGCCTCCCTTCATTCTCTCCATTCCTTCAAGACAGATTAAATATGTTAGAATTTTCTTAATTACATTTTAACAGGGAAGTGAAAAGATGATATTGAATCTAGAAACCGATCGTTTAATTCTTCGCCCTTTTGTAATGGATGATGCTGCTAGAGTTCAAGAACTGGCCGGAGATAAAGAGATTGCCAAAACTACATTAGGCATGCCCCATCCTTATCCAATCGAAGCGGCGGAAAATTGGATTAAAAATCATCCTAAATTAATGGAAGAAGGAATGGTTTATCCCTTAGCAATGAAGATAAAAGATAAGAATGAACTTATCGGAACGATGACTTTACGAGTGGATAAGCATCATCATAAAGGAGAATTAGCTTATTGGGTAGGTAAAGATTATTGGGGAAACGGTTATGCAACTGAAGCAGCAAAAAGAATGGTGACTTTTGGTTTTGAGGTATTGAGGCTAAACCGTATTTGGGCTATGGCAATGTCCCAAAATCCTCCTTCCACAAAAGTAATGAAAAATGTTGGAATGAAATATGAAGGAACTTTAAAACAGCATATTTATCAATATGGTGTATATGAAGATGTCGATATATACGGCTTTACAATAAAAGACTATCGTGAAAACAAAATGTGAATCCTTCTGCAATGTTCGACCTCCGCAGCATTGGGGAATATGCGGATGTCATAGAAAGCTTGCTTAAGAAAGTCATTGTATCGGACGTTTATTTTTTAGAATTTTAAACCTTTTTAATTGGGGGTCAACGTTGAGCGGGATAATGCATCTGGGACATCTTAGCAAACTAATGACAATGAGTAAACAGGTTCTTCAGCTTTACTTCTATAGTATGTCATACAACAGGACAAATACAGACTGTTTTCCATTGTATCTTTCTCATTTTTATCTCTTGCTTTAAAGTGGACTTTAATCTTTATACTATAACCATACTTCATCTGAAAAGAATGCGTATAAAACAAATGAGCGCCTTTCGATTAAGTATACTTCTTCATAGACAAACAAAGCCGATCATGAGTATACTTTCTTAACCAAATAAGCCCGTTAGATTCCCAATTTTAAAAAAGGAGTGAGAATGTCAAATGAATGAAAACACACCTCAAATGCCAATCCATTCAGGTTTTGATGCTAAGACAACTGCCGAAGATGTCATTAAAGGTATAGATTTGAAAGGAAAGATTGCCATTGTCACAGGGGGCTACTCGGGTATTGGTCTTGAAACAACACGGGTGCTCGCAAATGCCGGCGCAACCGTCATTGTTCCTGTACGCACGATAGAAAAAGGACGTGAAACGCTGAAAGGTATCCCTAATGTAGAAATGGATACGATGGATTTAATGGATCCTGCCTCTATTGATGCTTTTGCTAAACGGTTCCTTGAAACCCGCAGGCCGCTTCACATTCTCATTAATAATGCAGGGATAATGGCCCCACCGTTAAGACGCGATGCACGTGGCTACGAATCACAGTTTTCAACGAACCATCTCGGTCACTTTCAACTGACCGCAAGACTGTGGCCAGCTTTAAAACAAGCTAATGGTGCACGGGTTGTGGCGGTGTCCTCACGTGGTCATCGGCTTGGCGGTGTTGACTTTGATGATCCAAACTTTGAACATAAGGAATATGACAAGTGGGAGGCTTATGCTCAATCGAAAACCGCTAATATCTTATTTGCTTTAGAGCTGGATAAACGTGGGAAAGCCTATGGTGTACGTGCATTTTCCGTTCACCCAGGTCTTATTCCCGATACAAACCTTGGGCGTGATCTCACAAAAGAAGAATTCGGTCCAAGACCTATATTGGATGAACATGGCCAACCTGTATCCAATGAGCAAAAGGCTGAGTTTAAAACCATTGAGCAAGGTGCAGCTACAATTGTTTGGTGTGCTGTCAGTCCGCAGTTAAACAGCCTTGGTGGTGTGTATTGTGAGGATGTTGATATTGCTAAAGCAGTGCCCGAAGACAGTCTTGATCCTGCCGGTGTCCGACCTTGGGCCATCAATCCCCAATTGGCACAGCGTTTATGGGAGCTTAGTGAATCTTTAACTGGCGTCAAATTTTCCATCTAGTTAAGCCACCCTTTAAACTTACAAGGATCAAATGGCTTGTGAGCGATGCTTCGTTTGATAAAACGAAGCTCCTCATGAGTTTTTCTTTATGAACAAATCCCTTCCAATCATCGCATGCATCCCTGCAGTCAGCACACTTGAATCTTTATAATAAGATAAACTTGAAATCTATTGAACAGCAGGTGAGACAATGACAACGAAAACGATAAAGCAAGTGTCTGAACAATTGAATATGTCCGCTGCTACAATACGCTACTACGATAAACTCGGTCTGTTGCCAAATTTGAAACGTGACAAAAATGGATACCGCCAGTTTTCAGAAAAAGATATTCATACTCTGAAAATGATTCAGTGCTTTCGAGCAACAGGCATGAGCATTGAAGACTTGATCAAGATATTTTCCCAAGATGCCAGTGACCCTATCGTTTCGCTCGAAATGCGTCAAAAAATTATAAGCAAACAACGTGAAAAATTGTTAAAACAACGCAAGCGGATTGATGACGCACTTGCCATGGTTGATTACAAACTCAAAAGGTATGCGGAATTGCAAAAACAGCATCGTCCTTAATAAAAAACTGTACTCATCTTCATTCAAAAATGGGCATCAATCGTTCCATTCAACTACCCTTCGACTGTTCAGAATTTCCAGAGCCATTTCCTGAAAAAACCGACTATACAAATAAACAAGATGATCATAGACGTTTTGAAACTTATCTGCATCACCTGGATCATGGATAAAAAGAATGGGATCGCTGCCACGAACCTTATAGTAGATAATCCTGTCAGTTTTAACAAAGTCCCATTTTCCTTATGAGGGAAAACATCCGTCCAATAAAGACCATCAAAAAAGAAGCAGAGATTCTTTCTCTGCTTCTTTTTTGATGATAGTTTCTGAATTTGGTTTTCCATGACATATATACGATCTTCTACACATTTAATAATAGGTGATCATAAAGACAGTACCTTCATATCTTTTTAAAAAACCTTCTAACGCTTAATCCAAAAAATGGGTCGTCTCATAAAAACCCGGCATCGCATCTCCCAAAAATATGAACAACCCCCTAAAGAGCTGAATAATTTCATGATCTCGAGGGGAAAATGTCTGTGGGACTACAATCCACTTTAGAAACACCTAACCTGGTTAGACCAGCATGGGACGACCTTTAATTTTTGTCACCGCAGGCAAATTAGCGAATGAAAACTTAGGAGGAATGTTGATGAAAGCACTAGTATTTCATGGACCGAAAAAAATCGAATGGGAAGAGAAAGACAAGCCGACGATTCAGAATCCGACTGATGCCATTGTAAAAATCACTAAAACGACGATTTGCGGCACAGATTTGCATATCTTAGGCGGGGATGTACCGGCGGTAACAGACGGTCGAACATTGGGACACGAAGGAATTGGAATAGTTGAAGAAGTCGGCACGGGTGTCAACAATTTCAAACCCGGCGACAAAGTGCTGATTTCTTGTGTCACTTCCTGTGGAAGATGCGATTATTGCAAAAAAGCGATGTACGCCCACTGTGAAAACGGCGGTTGGATTTTAGGGCACTTAATCGACGGAACCCAGGCAGAATACGTTCGGATCCCTTATGCCGATACAAGCATGTATCATCTTCCTCCGGGAACCGATGAGGAAGCACTTGTCATGTTGAGCGACATTTTACCGACGAGTCTAGAAATCGGGGTGATCAACGGTGAAGTTCAGCCGGGTGATGTCATTGCGATTGTCGGCGCAGGACCGATTGGAATGTCGGCACTCTTAACGGCACAACTTTATTCACCAGCGGAGATCATCATGATCGACCTTGACGATAATCGCCTAGAGATGTCTAAAAAGTTCGGTGCCACTCAGACAGTGAACAGCTCTAAGAACGATGCGGTTAAACAAGTGATGGAATTAACAGATGGCAAAGGTGTTGACGTAGCGATTGAAGCCGTCGGTTTCCCGGTAACCTTCGACATCTGTCAGCAAATCCTAAAGCCGGGCGGACGTCTAGCCAACGTCGGTGTACACGGCAAGCCTGTCGAATTGCACCTAGAACAATTGTGGATTCGAAATGTGAAGATCTCAACCGGACTAGTTAGTACAAGTACAACACCGATGTTGTTAAAGACAGTGGAATCAGGGAAGATCTCGCCACAGCAGTTAGTCACCCATCGCTTTCCTCTGGATCAAATCATCCAAGCATATGATGTATTTGGCAATGCAGCCAAAGAAAAAGCGATGAAAGTGATTTTATACAACGATTAATCTTTTGATTAAGAAATGGCTCGAACCCTCTTAATATGGGCCAATTCATTTTGAGATTGCTTACCTGCTGCTTTTCTGAACGGAGAAAAGAATGCAGCTTCTGCACAAAGTCGTTTGCCATTAGACAAACGACTTTTTTCAATAACGCGAGAAAAGATAAATGATATATAAAATTTGTCCTTTATGCACGAAAAAAACTCTGATGCCCTTCTAATGTTCGTTTATTGACTGAAAATTAATAGTGTTTTCTTATTTTAGTGCTTTTCTCACAAAAAGCGATGATGAATCAACTTTTTAAAAACTTGGGATAAAAAAGATGATCAAAGCGATCAAAAGGGTAGAAGTAATACCAGTTACCATTATTTCCCTTTCAACATTCATCTCTTTAGAGACGAAAGTATGCACAATGGATAATACAAGAAGATTAAGGAAGAAGAGAAAATAGTAAATCATGATATACATAAGCTACATCTGACTTTGTAAGACGTCTGAAAAAGGGGTCATGGTGAACAAAATAAAGAAAACTATAAAAGATAGGCCAAATAAAAAGGATAACGTACATTTTTCTCCAAATGGGATGCTGCATAAAATGGGAGTTTACCTTGGCAAAGTTGTAAAGCAGATGATTGCACATAAAGATAATGACTGCGGTGATTATTAAAAGGATGGTTTGCTTCAGAATGCGATTGTCTATGTAGAGTCAAGAGTTGCTCATATACATATGAATGACAAATGCCAAGATAATTAAAAATCCTATTATAAGCAGCTGCTTTAACCCCTATATTTTCATATTTTTCCCTTCTTTATTTTCTAAATGAATTCTTTGTTTCGATTTTTTTGAATACCATTTAGACTTAGTTTAAATTCCCGAAATGAGAATTTAGTACTTTTACATTGATACTTTCAGAAACTAATTCCATTGTGTTTTTGTTCAGCAGAAACGTACATTCCTGTTCGTCATGATTGAAAAATACAATAATGATTAGACTCTTGAATATTTATAAGGTATTAACTCGCTAATCGTTGTTTTAACGATTTTGCCATCTATTTGCAGCAATACATAGCAATTTGGTGCATAATCTGAGATTAGCTCTCTACACATGCCACATGGACTTACCACAGTTAAATCTTGATTTTGTTCGTCCGAATGCGGATGGCGTACCGCTACAATCGTTTCGAATCCTTCATGACCATCCGATAATGCACTGCCAATCGCTATCGCTTCCGCGCAAACCGTTACACGTCCTACGTAAGCCTCGACATGAACCGCTGAAACAATTTCACCCGACAACGTTCTTAATGCTGCCCCAACATGATGATGGTTTTCTTTATACAATAACTTTATTTTCGTTGAAGCCGCTTCTATTAATTCTTTATCTTCTGTTGTCGCTGGATAAGTTTTCATAACGATTCAACCTCTCTTTTTATTACCGTTAATGAAATACTGCATACAAGCCATTTGTTCATCTGATGGCATATGATGGTATGTTTTTATAAATAAATCGACGACTTCTTCGGTCGATTTTCTCTTTCCGACAAATGCTCCTAATTCCACTAAGCTGTCAAAATAGGACCAAAATGATTCTGCCGTTTCCGGTTCATGATGGCCCGTAATATAGATGCGACAATCAAGCCGCTTGATGACTTGAATGAGCGGCTGAAGCTTTTCCATCGTATAGCTCCATTCACCGCTGTACAAATCCGGACTAAGACAATCACCTAAAAATAACACTTTTTCTTTTGGAATATAAACGATTGTTGAATCCTCCGCATGGTCGCCTCCGACATGAATCAATTCGACGATCTGATTGCCAAGGTCGATTGTCATCTTATGCTGAAATGTTTTCTGAATGGCGCCGATTTGCAAATGTCGGCGATCAGGCATTTCTTTTTTGATCCGATCACGGCAAAAAGCGATTTCTTCCCCTGTTTCAACACGGGCATCTAATGCATCATCATACCAACTTAGCAAACGCATTGAATCTAATTTTCTTTTCGTTATTTCGTGCCCGATCACTTCATAAGGCATTTCCTGTAAACCAAAAACGTGATCCCAATGCCAATGTGTAATGGCAACATATTGTACGGGAGGCACCGAAAGCTTCTGCACTTCTGATAAAAAATGTTGAGCGTGTTTAGGCGAATTCCCGGCATCCACAATGAAACTATTATTTTCCCCGCAAATGAGGCCTAGAACAGGCCGGTCCGTTTCATATGAATGTTCCATATAAAAAATACGATTGGTTAATGGATGTAACAACAAATCTCCCCCCTTTTTTACAACGTTTCAACAGCTTATGACTTTTCTCAATTCCAATAGAATTATTTATGTATAAAACCATTGATACTTAAAATTCAATAAGGATTGCTATAATCCTGCCACCTCTGCAATGTATGGATATGTCAGAGGTAACAAAAGGCATCCGAATGCGCATATTCGGATGCCTTTTGTCTAACTTTCTGAGAAGCAGAGAAAGTATCTCTCCTTCTTTCCCTAATTAGCTTCTCAACTTTAGTTGTTGGTTTTCAATGACATATATATGATCCGCTACACGTTGAATAAACATGTGATCGTGTGATACAAGTAGGACAGTGCCTTCATATCCTTTTAAAAAGCGTTCTAACGCTTCAATACAGAAAACATCCAAAAAATTGGTCGGCTCATCTAAAACCAGCACATTGTATCTTCCCAAAAACAGTTGACACAATACTAAACGGATCGCTTCTCCACCACTTAAATGGCGGACATTTTTTCTCAAATCATTTCCCGTAAAATTCATTGCGTGTAGGACAGCACGGATCTTGCTTTCATCATAGTCGCTCCGTTCTTTCATAAATGCAAGTACAGTTTCATCTTTCTCAAATTCATAACCCATTTGTTCGTACGATCCGATGACAGCTTTAGGAGATACGATAATCCCTTCTCCTTGTTGTATGATATGGCGAAGGAGTGTTGTTTTCCCTGAACCATTTTTCCAACAATCCCGATACGATCAAACTGATATACTGCTAATCTTTTGTGCATGTTTTAAACTCTATTTTATCGACATCATTGATTTATTCTCCTATTATGGTTAAGTTCCACTCCTAAACTCCTTCTCCCTATGATTCTTCTTCTTTAACAACCGTTTCGTAGATACTGAATTTTGCAGAAATAGGTGATTTCTTCTTAACTGTAAACCATGAATAAATCAAACTGGCTGCACATACAACAAGGATAATCCAAGGAAAATAGCTTACAGGTGCAGGTTGGCCGGGTTGTACCATCGCCCATATAGGGACAAGAATACTGAACAAACCGATGGTTGGAAACAAATATTTTTTATGAAAAGGCCATTTTTCTTTTTTATAAAATATAACGGCAAGATTCAATAAAGAATAAATAAGCAAAAGCGGGATCGTGCCAATTGTACTTAGATAACCGAATGCATCAACCCATCCATCACTAAACAGGCCCATTAAAACGGCAGCCAATATTCCTAAGCCGGAAAGAAGAGTCAGTGTACTTATGGGCGTTCCCCACTTGGAAACCTTCGATAATTTTCTGTAAATGAGTCCTTCTCGTGCTGAGTTAAAAGCAATTCGGGAGAAACCATTTAAGCATGCGATGGTCATTCCAAATATACTAGTGAATCCAGCAATAATAGCTAATACAGAAAAACGGCCTAAATACTGATCAGCAAGATCAATAAACGGATTTTTACTTTTGATTAAATCATCAACATGATTCGAAAATCCTTGAATCACACTATAATTGACAAATATAAAGAAGACCGACATGATCGAAATGCTTACGAGAACCGCACGAGCAGTATTTCGTTTCGGATTATTCGTTTCTTCTGCCAAAGCAACTGAGTTTTCAAAACCAATAAACAAATAGATTGCCAGCGGAAAGGCTAAACTAAGTCCTGATAAGCCACCTCGGATTGAAGAAAAAGCAAAAGGCTTTAAAGATAACGGCGACGGCGTATATATGAAAACCAAAACTGAAACAGTGAGAAGAACGGCAACCTCAATGAATAATGCCACCGCCGCTATTTTAGTAGAACTATTAATTCCCACCACCGTAATGAGCCAAACGATTAAACCTAAAATAATCGTGGAGGCTATCCAATGGATATGGATGCCGTATAAGGCCAGCGAATCCGTCGTCCATCCCCCAAGTTCAATAAAAGCTGAGCCTGCTAAAAAGATGGTGCCGATTAAAAATACAAGTGAAGCCGTGGTACCAACTATATCGCCAAAAGTCATGCTGATATATTTAACAAGGGATCCGCTGCTAGGGTGTATTTTAGAAAAATTCGTTAAACTGATTCCAACAATCGCTATCGCCAGTGTAGCAAGTAAAATCGTCAACGGAGAACCAATTCCCGAAGCCGCAAATATAACGGGGAATCCATAATATATACCTGCTGCCGGAGCCATTTGAGCTAACGAAGAGCTTATGGCATCAAAAACAGTGAGTTTTTTCTTTGGTTTAAGCTGGGATTCTGAATTTTCAGCCATGTCCTTCCTCCCATCACCCTTTTATTTAAAGCCATTCTCAAGGTGATTTTCATGAATAACTTTTTTATTAAAGTACGTTTCCAATCATTCAATAAAAGTCGGATCACTTACCGTGCAGCTTTAGAATTTCTTCCTTATGAATTTTTATAAATCAGCATTAAGCTTGCCAATTTATCTAATTCTTCAAATCCGTTCATGATTGCTTTGATTAAAATCGTCTTAAAAATAAATTTCTCTAATCGGAAGATCTGTACCGTTTACTATGTAGTTGCCAATGGCCCGAGCTTTGTAAACTGTTGGATTATGCGAAGCAATCGTGCGTATGTTTCTCCAGTGTCGATCCAATTTCGCCGATTGTCTTGTTGCTGAAGCCCCGCCAACTTCGAAAAGCAGGGTAGCGGCTTTTAAAGCAAGATCGTCTACTACCACCTTAGCTTGTGCGGCTCGAAGCGAAGCCTCATGGCTCAACGAATAATCGATTACACCGTCAACGGCTGATCTCACAGCAATATCAAGTGCCTCTGCAGCAGTTAGAACAATCGCTTCTGCAGCAAATGCAATGCTGGAAAGTTGGCCAATCACCTGTTGAAGCTGCGGATCATCTGTCGGTTTATCTGCTGCCGCAAAAGAAAATGTCCTTTTACGACGATGTACTAAAGAAAAAGCATCCGTTACTACATTTCGCAATATTCCAGCAATGACTGCATGTAAAAAGAGCTGTAAATAGGAATTAAACGGAGTCTTTGTACCATCAATAAACGTTACTTCATCTTTAAATACATACACATTGTTCAAACGGGTCGTCCCGCTTCCCGTTAATTTTTGCCCGATGCCGTCCCAATCGTCTTCAATAATAACTCCTTCCCGGTTTGCAGGAATGATGACCGATACTGTTTTCCCATCGTGGGTGGACGCCGTCACAAAAACCCAGTCAGAATACATCGTACCTGTACTAAAATATTTCGTCCCATTTAATCGATATCCGTCACCGTCAGGGGATAAAGTGGTCTCAAAAGCATATTTTCCAACATTTTTGGACGAAAGTTCGGTAAATGCATTACCGATAATATCGCCGTTGGCCACCCTCTTCAGCCATTTATCACGTTCTTTTTTATCCGGATTTCGAAGATATTCTTCCACTTGGGAATAATGCGAACGAAGGCTGTGTGCTACATCCGGATCTGCTTCGGCTAAGCGGATGATCACTTGGAAAAGATCCCGAATGCTGGCGCCGCCTCCTCCCTCTTCAATCGGCAAACGCAACGCGCCAAGCTTGGACTGCTTGATTAACTTGATCGCATAATCAGGTCGGGCTTCACTATTCGTATTCCTTCGTTCCTCCGCATCCCGGGCAATTTCCTCAATCAATTGGTCCAGTTCACGGGAATTTGATTTAACCGGCTCAGAAAATGCCGCAGAGGAAAAGCGATCTTGATCTTTTTTAGAAATTAATTGTTTGGAGCTCATCTTATAAAATTCCTCCTTTTGTTTAAAATAAATTATTCGCATCTACTTAGTCATATTAATGATAAAAACGGCGCCTTTATATTCGATCATCCTATTATTGAGTTGTACTTTTCGCAGCAAATGCACCTCTATATTTGGCTGCAGGGTGACGTTCATTCAGAAGATCTGATCCAAACAATTTTTTTCGGAAGGTGCTTGGCTCGGAATGGCCTCCACGGGCTAAACCACGTTTTCGTAATACAGGCATCACCAAATCAATAAATTCTTCATAGGAACCGGGAATGACAGCATTGATCATATTGACCCCATCGATTCCTGCTTCCCTCCAAATCTCCAGTTGATCTGCAATGGTTTCAGGGGTTCCAACAATGCGAGACGATCTCGTTCTCAGCTTGGCAAGGTCTCTTACTGTAGGAGTGCGCCCAGGAGTACTTTGCTTTAACCACTCGTATGTGCTTCTTACCCCCTCTGTTTCAATCTTTTCAAGAGGTGTATCTAAACTGATATATCCAAGATCAATACCCATTCCGCCTGCCATATGGGCGATCATCATATCTAAATCAATTTTTTGATCCAGTTCAGCTTCTTTACGTCTCGCTTCTTCTTCCGTCTCACCAATCACGAAAGATAACCCTTGAAAAACGAGAATATCATTCTCATCCCTGCCATTTTGTTTAGCCAATCGCCGGATTTCATTGATCAATTGTCGGGCATTTTCGGGATCAGGTGCTACAATAAAGACAGCCTCTGCATTTCGGGCCGCAAACTCCCTTCCTGTAGAAGATGCTCCGGCTTGAAATAGCACCGGGGTGCGCTGTGGGGATGGTGAAACAAGGTGCGGGCCCTCCACTTTATAACGCTCTCCGATATGATTAATTTTGTGAACCTTTGCCGGATCTGCATGAATGCCGCTCTTGACATCTTGCAACAATGCCCCGTCGTCCCATGAACCTTCCCAAAGTTTATACAATACATCTACATATTCATCCGCCCAGCGATATCGCTCATCGTGAGGAACTAGACCATCATAGCCAAAATTTCGAAAAGCATTTGCCGAATAGCTTGTAACGATGTTCCATGCAATACGACCTTTGGAGATATGATCCAATGTTGAAACGCGCCTTGCAAAATTAAACGGATGTTCCTGAAGCGGAGCCGCCGTAAAAGCTAATCCTAAATACTTCGTGTTTACGGCCAGTGCAGACATAAGAACCATGGGATCATTGCTTGGTATTTGCAAGCCCGTTTTAACATGATACTCCCAGCCGCCGCGATGATCGCCATATAATCCAATCACATCCGCAAAAAAGATGGCATCAAAGCCACCTTCATCCAATTTTTTGGCTAGGGATACCCAAAGCTCAACATCATTAAAGTTCTTCTGATGCCCATTTTCATCACGCCAAAGACCGTGAATGATGTGAGAAGCTGTATTCATAACAAAAGCTGAAAATGACAGTGGTTTGGACATATTTCTTCATCCCCGTTTAAATGTTTTCTTTTTAATATATTTTTAAAAATAAACGAATTAAAAAACAAAAATTCTAAATTTTAAACATTTATTGTTCTTGAAATAACGACCCGTCAACTGATCTTCATTAGCTATTCAGTTGTTTATTGGTTTGTACGGATACAAACCAACTTTTGGGCTGCCCTTTTCTCAAATTCAAATTCGATTACTTACCTTCATTCCAAAGATTCAACGGCAAGCCTACTAAAATTTTGCCAACTTGGTCTCGTCCAATATTATTCGATGGAGCCATTGGGATCCCGGCACGCGCATCCCGATAAAGCCGTTCAAATATTCCTTCAGAATATCCATAACCGCCGGCTACATCCATTGCGACCCGTGCGGCAAAATCCGCCGTTTCAGAAGTGTGAATTTTAAACTCTACCACTTCTGATCCAAGTAGACTCAACGGTTTACCTTCCGCCAAAAATTCATCAAAATGTCTTGCTAAATATAGCTGCCATGCTTTTAATGCCGTAATTTGTATTTTCACTTCTGCCAGTTTTTGACGAATCACTTGATGGTCAGCCAAACTATTACGAAAACCTTTGTTTTCCGTTTTCGTCACATGATCAACAGCTGCTTTTAGCGCACCTTGTGCTACTCCAAGCCAAACAGAAGCAATGCCGAGCAAATAAATAGGGTTTCCTCCTTCTTCCATTATTTCTTTTCCTAATCCTTCACGTCCCACCAGATCGCGATGACTTACTTTTACATTACTGAAAGTAATGGGTCCGCTATGATTTCCTCTAACGCCTAGTGCCTTCCACGGCTTTGCCGTGATCCCCTCACTATGTCCGTCAACAATAAAATAACTAAAATCACTTGGGTTTTCCGAATCCGGAGTTCTCGTTTGTAAAATATAAAAATCAGCGTATCCTCCACTAGTCGTAAAGGATTTTTCAGCATTAATGATATAATCCTTTCCATCCCGTTTAGCCTGGCTCAAGTTAAACCATACATGCCCTCTTGTCGCTTTTTCACTTGTAGAAAAAGTCCCGATGGCGCCTTCCCGTACAGGCAATAGCCACCGTTCTTTTTGATCGTCATTTCCATATAAAACAATAACCTGCGTTGCCCCCACATGCATGGCATACACTAACCCTGTAGAAGCATCGACCTTTCCGATTTCTTCTGAAACAATGGAAAAGCCTAAATAACCCAAATCTAATCCGCCCCATTTTTCAGGAACGGTTACAGAATTCCACCCTTCTTTAGCCAGCGCCAATAAATTTTCTCTTGGGAATTTTCCTTCTCTATCAATCGCTTCCGCATTTGGTTCAATGACATTTTGAATGATGGGGCTGACTCGCTCTCTGATTTCTTCCACATAAGTTCTTGAATAAATATTTTGATCCGTTTTTAAAACTCCCATTCTAAGTACCTCCAAATATTTTTTAGTAAAAAACAATCAATCTTATTAACAATAGATTTAACTAGTAAGGCAGAAGGACTTAAAAGTAAACTTCTCTTATTGGAAGTTTAGTATTGTTTACAACGTAGTTCCCTATGGCACGAGCCTTGTAAACGGTTGGGTTATGGGAAGCAATTGTACGAATATTGCGCCAATGGCGGTCGAGATTTTCCGATTGCCTTGTTGCAGATGCTCCTCCAACTTCAAAAAGCAAAGTAGAAGCCTTCAGTGCCAATTCATCCACAATCACTTTGGCCTGAGCCGCTCTCAATGAAGCTTCATGACTTAGATCAAAATCGAGGTTTCCATCAACAACTGAATCCACTGCGGCGTCTAATGCATCTGCGGCCGTTAACACAATTGCCTCAGCAGCAAACGCACTGCTCGAAAGCTGGCCAATCACCTGCTGCAAAAGCGGATCGTCCGTCGGCTTATCAGCAGCTGCAAAACTGAATGTTCGCTTACGACGATGAACTAATGCGGCTGCATCTGTCACTACGTTACGTAATATGCCCGCAATCACCGCATGTAAGATAAGTTGCAAAAATGAATTAAATGGGGTTTTATTTTCATCAATGAATGTTACCTCATCTTTATATACGAAAACATTCTCAAGACGGGTTGTTCCACTCCCGGTCAATCTTTGTCCAATTCCGTCCCAATCATCCTCAATAATGACGCCTTCCCGATCTGTCGGGATAAGTGCGGACACCGTTGAGCCATCAGGAGTAGAAGCCATAACTAATACCCAATCAGCATATAGAGTTCCCGTACTAAAATATTTCGTGCCATTTAAACGGTATCCGTCGCCATCAGGGGTTAAAGTCGTTTCATAGACCGAATTTCCTACATTATTAGATGAAAGTTCAGTATAAGCATTACCAATAAGATCTCCTTCCGCTACCCTTTTCAGCCATTTATCACGCTCTTTGCTAGCAGGGCTTTGAAGAAATTCCTCCACTTGGTAGTAATGAAAACGAAGACTGTGAGCAACATCCGGATCCGCTTCTGCTAAACGAATGACAACATAGAAAAGATCACGAATACTGGCCCCGCTGCCGCCTAATTCAACAGGTAAACGTAGGGCACCAAGTCTTGATTTCTTGATTAACTCCATTGCATAAAATGGCCGCGCTTCACTACCAGACTTTCTGCGCACTTCAGCATCTTTTGCAATAACAGAGATCAGTTGTTCAAGTTCATTTGAATGAAGTCTTACCGGTTCTGTGAATGTCAATGTATCAGAAGTTAAATGTTTTTGATTAGACATTTATCCATCTCTCCTTTTTCATTAATAGATCCATCTATATTTAGCCGCATTTAAATCTCGTTTAACCTATACTTTTGAGTGTATGTTCGTGTTGTTCGGCAGCGGTCGATTTTATATCTCCGCCGAATGGGCTAAGGAACGTCCGCTGATTGGAAGTATCCTTTTGATTAACCGGAAGTTTCGGAAATAATAATTCCGCTGTTCTATAGGCTTCTTCTAAATGTGGGTAGCCTGATAAAATAAAGGTTTCGATGCCTAAATCAGCGTACTCTTTTATACGGGCGGAAACCGTATCGGGATCTCCTACAAGCGCCGTGCCCGCACCGGTACGCACTAATCCAATACCTGCCCAAAGATTTGGACTCACTTCTAATCTGGTACGGTCACCTTCATGCAAACTCGTCATCAAACGCTGGCCTTCTGAATCCATCCGCTTAAATACTTTCAGCGCCTGTGCAATGGTTTCTTCATCCACATGTTCGATGAGATGATTGGCGGCTTCCCATGCTTCCTCTGACGTTGGACGGACAATGACATGCAGTCGAATGCCAAATTTTAACGTTCTTCCTTGGGCAGCAGCGAGCTCCCTCATTTTATTGATTTTTTTCTCAACTTGGGACGGCGGTTCTCCCCACGTTAAATAAACATCAATGTGTTCTGCCGCCACCTTCATCGCAGCTGGGGAAGAGCCCCCGAAATATAGCGGTGGATATGGTTTTTGTACTGTTGGGTACGGCAATTGCCCCCCTTCAATTCGTAAATAGTTTCCTTCTAACTTCACTTCTTCTTCCGTAAACAACTGCCGCCATATCGTTAAAAACTCGTCGGTTAACTCATAGCGTTTATCGTGGTCTAAAAACACACCTTCTCCTGCAAGTTCGACCGGGTCGCCCCCAGCCACCACATTAATTAACAGCCGACCATCGGAAAATCGATCCAATGTCGCCGACATTCGCGCAGCAAAGCTTGGCGACATTAAGCCCGGGCGTACGGCTACGAGAAATTTTAGATTTTGGGTTACAGGTGCTAGCGTTGAAGCAACAATAAAACCTTCTTCACACGTTTTTCCTGTTGGAATTAAAACGCCGCTATAGCCCAAGTCATCGACGGCTTGTGCAATTTGTCTGCAATAGTTATAAGTTGCAGGGCGTGAACCCTCTGGGTGATTTAGTTGCTGAAAGTCTCCATTTGTCGGGATAAACCAAAAGATTTCCATTTATAATTCCTCCTTGAATATGTCTGTCTATATGGGAAGCTTAAATCAAAAAAAGGAGACTCCCTTAAAAACGAAAGGAAGTCTCCAGTGGTCCGGTCGACTAAATGATATTGGCTTTTTTATCATTTGATCCTTATGAGAATTGCAGATGATGGCCTAAGTGATTATTTTGCTTCTTCTGCTGATAAAGGTAAAGAAGCACCCCCTTTGATTAAGACATCTTTTCAAAATCGATGTTCGGCATAAATGAGAGATTCGAATATCTTAATTGATTTCATTTTAAACCTTCCCTAAAAAGGAAGCGGGATTCAAAATGGCATCTTTTTTATTTAAATAAGTTTCCTTTAAAGGTGGTTTTCTTGCCGGTTAACAGTGATTTTCACATCATCGCTGTTCTCTTTTCACATCCAGTGATCTGGTCTGTGTTTTGGTCAAATTCATTTAATTTCCCAAATTAATTTCTTATTAATCCTATTAATTTAATAAGAATTGTTTTCATAAAATTAACATATTTTCGTTTACACTGTCAACGTATTTTTTCATAAAACGTTATGCCGCCTTAGCAAAGCTTTAAATGAAAGTATGTTCAAAAACACTGCGCAACTTTTTCATTGGTTTCGAGTACACTTAAGTTTATTTTTTTGATTCCATTGGAGTCAGCCCAATGAATCGATTCTTTTAGAAGGTTTTTTTCTATTCCATATCCCCAATATTCTTTTAATACACAAACGCCAAATTGCAGTTCCCACCTTTACTGCATCACCCTGCAAAATATGGATCGAGTGACTATAAAATGCGCTTTTCTTTCGGATAAATCCGAAAATTAACCTCTCGCGGATATATTACCCGAGAGGTTTTACCTTAATAAAAAAACAGGGCATGCTTTGAAAAAAGATGAATCAAAACATGTTCTTATTTAATGGAGCGAATAACTTCTTTATGGAAAAAGTTTATTCATTTTTATAAGTTCTTATGAACTAAAGCATCTGTTAATGCAAGTATAAATTTCACAATCCAGCTTTTAAAAGAAGTTGCTGTACCACTAAGAAAAAGTCAACAATAATGGTAGCCGTGAAATTTCTTTATTTAGATACCATACTGACTTTTAAATTCGAAAATCTCATCAACAGCTTGGTGATACCCACCCGATTTTTGAAAGGATTCCCTAATATTTGCAACAGCTTGATGAAAAGATGGGTGGTTTAACACATGATCTGCAGCTTCACGTAGTTGATTTGCAGTCAATCTTTGCATTTGTAATTTAATACCGGCTCCGATATTGGCAACTTGCCCGGCAATGATCGGCTGATCCGCGCTTTGTGGAATTACAATGAGCGGAACCCCATAATAGAGACCTTCATTGGTACTGTTCATTCCACCATGTGTAATAAATAATTTACTGTATTTCAGCACCTCAGTTTGTGGAACATAATTTTTTACAATGAAGTTTTTAGGAATCTCCCCCAAATCAGATATTTGATTTTGTTTCCCAATAGACATGACAACTGTATGATCAGTGTTCCCAAATGCCTTAAAACAAAGCTTATAGAAATCCAAAGCTTGGTTAAAGACCGTACCCAGTGATATGTAAATCGGGCTTTTCCCCTTTATTGCAGTAAGATCGAAGTTTTCTTCCATTGATCGTGAAGAGATGGATGGACCTACAAATTTGTAAGTTTGGTCGAATGTTTCTCCAAAAGGTTGAAACTCCCTAGTTGTATAAACGATGGTAAGTGGGGCAGGATTACAAAAAACTTCGTAAGGAGAATGGATCTCCACATCATATTTTTCCTTCACCATATCCGTCAGGCGTTGAAATTCACCGTATAAAGGATTAACTATTTCTGCAGGAATTTCTTTAGAAAGCTGTTCCAACATTTTATCGAATGATGCTTTGGTCTGCGCAAAAGAAGTACAAGAATTGATTGCGGAAAGCTTAAGGATTTGGGCAAGTAAACGTCCACAACCAAACATGGAATCGTGGATGATGTAATCAAAATGCTCCCCTTTGATCTGTTCAAGAACGCTAGGTATGACGATATCTGCCGTACGTAAAAGACCGTTGATTCTTTCAAGTAAATAATTTCTTCCACCTGAAAGAAAGGCTTTTATAAATTTTTGACCGTCAAATGTTCGTACAGTAGCTCCCGTCTTCTCAATACGCTCTCTAAACGCTTCAATCGTAAAGTACACGACCTCTTCTCCGCGCGAAATAAGCTCTTGCACAACTCCAATAGTCGGATTGATATGTCCTTCTGATCCACCATTAATAAATAAAACACGTGCCATCTCTACCACTCCTTAGGTAAATTGTGTAAGAACATGGGACACTGCTCTCTATACCATTGCTCAACTCAAATAATGGAATTAAATTTATCATAGTACAATATTTGAAAATCTCAAACTTTTAATCACCCTTATAATCCAAAATGGATTTGGGTACCAAGCGAAGTCATTTAAAATAGTGCCATTTTCAATAAACTGCGAGGATATAAGAAGTTTTGTGTAACTGAAACTTACCATTAATAAGATGACCATTTATGCAAAGCGAAAAGGCCACATTGATTCAGGAATTAGCGAAAAATTGTAAAACAGTTGAAGATGGTATTCCATTTACACCATATTATTGATACTCCCAATGTGAATGACACTGGCCCATTTTCAAGCAAAAAAATACCAAAGGCCGGCTGAAATTGGATTCAGCAAAACCTTTGGATCAGGAACGTTAATGTTTATCCTAGTCATGTGGATTTTGTTTCTTTTATTTGATTTTCTTTTTTTCCATGATGGCAAAGTAATTTCCTTCATTATCCTCAAAATTAAAAACTCTGCCGCCGGGCAGGCTTACAATTTCTCCAACTGTGATACCTTTATCCGAAAAGTCTTTATATAATTGATCGAGATTTTCTGAGTAAAACAGGAGCGAAGGTGTATGAAGATTTACTTCCGGATGCATCTTAGCAATTAATTCCTTATTGTGGAGAACAATACTCGTTTCAGCTTCCTTTGTTGGAGCAATTTCGATCGATCTCAGTCCTTGGCCATTATTTTCTTCAGAAACTACGCAAAACCCAATTTTTTCTGTCCAAAATTTCAATGCCTCATCTTGATTATTGACATACAGCATAATCTGACCGACTTGATGAATCATTTGCTTCTCTCCATTTCTGCCAGTTCAATTCATATTCATATGTTTTTCTATTGTGTATTCCATTATACTTTCCATTTCAATCATATAACTGCTTAACATTATACCAAATGCAAGTGCCGCACAAAAAAATTTTCCTTCTAACCTTCTCCCTAATTTTAACAATACATGTGGAAAACTGAGTCTAGTCTTTCACCCTTTTCACTCGGCCCGCTTGCTTTCCTATCTTTTAATTTGATTAAAAATGGATTTTTCTCTTACAGATTTGAATTTATTTTTTATAAAAATGGTGGATTAAGATAATCCAAAATAAATAATAAAAAACACCCCCTCTTGGCATAAGAAGATCTCAAGTGGTGCTTTGAAATAAAGTTTAATCAAAAATATCTCACAAACCTGTATTTATAATAAATAAAGAAGAATCCATTTTAAAAAAAGATTAATCAAAATGTATTCTTATCTAGCTGTTTTAAGATTTGGCTTGTCCTTCAATACCGCCCTTTTTCGTTACCGGATCGGACATTACAGAATTCCCTGGTGGACCTAGAAAAAAGATATTCTCTTTTCGTTTAAGAAGTGATCGTTGATATACCGAATGGCATGGACATGGAAAAGATCTTTGATGATATTAGATAAAAGTGGACTGGCCCCACATGGGAGGTCCAGTCCAGGTTTGAAATGACCAGCCCCGACCAGTCTCGCGTTAACCCTGGATCAGAAGTAAACTTTCCGGCGCAACATTGCTCAAAAAGGGGCTCGGTTCGCCTACACTATAAAGCTCCAAATGATGCATAGCCCGTGTACAGGCGGTGTAGAACAATCTGCGCAGGCTCTCATCACCGTATACTTGCGCCGATGCGTCATAAATGATGACGGCGTCGAATTCAATGCCCTTGGCCAAATACGCCGGTATGACGACAACGCCTTGTTCATATTCGGCAGAGCCGCTCTTCACGAGCTTCACTTCTTCAACGCTCTTCAGTGCTTCGTATGCGGCGGTGCTTTCCGCAGCAGATTTGCATATGATCGCGATCGTATTATACCCCCGATTCCGCAATTCTGCGACTTTGGAAGCAATACAGCGGTGCAGTTCTGCATGATCAGAAACTCTCGTCAGCACAGGCTTATCACCGTCGCGCTCAAAAGCAATAATCCGTTCGCCGCCGGGCACGAGTCCGCGCGTAAATTCGACGATCTGTCTTGTGGATCTGTAGCTGCGATTCAAGGTGATCACATCCGTTTCATCCGTTCCGTATAAGTCGGTCAGTGTTTGAAAATCGGCCGTTTCGCTGGCATGGGCGAAGATCGCCTGGTTAAAGTCGCCGAGCACGGTCATCCTTGCCGAGGGAAACAAACATTTCAAATACTCGAATTGAAACGAAGAATAATCTTGTGCTTCGTCTACAAGCACGTGTTTGATCGAGATGTTCGTCTGAAAGCCTTGAATCAGATCTTTCAAGAATAAAAACGGAGTTGCATCTTCATAAAACAGTTTGCCTTCGTCTAGCATTTTCACCGTCAATCGGCAAATATCCTCCCACTCCCCAGGGGTTTCCCCCTCCAACCACAGTTTGATCTGCGTCGGATCGGCGAAAAGCTGCTTGTATATCCCTTTAAAGTCGATGAAACGAAGCGCCCGGATCCGTTTGCGCAACGGCTTCAATTTTTTGCGGACGATCAATTCGCCAATCGCTTCGGTCTCAATCTCATAATTGTCTAACGATTCTCCTTTAAAGCGACGTTTTTTCCGTAAATGAGTGTAAGCTTTATGGTAATCCTCGTTGCTAAGCAGCTCGATTTCTTCTTGTACCCATGGCTTGGTCCGTTCAATTTTCTCCGCTTCATCGATTTGCTTGTTTAGCCATTCCGTCAGCTTTTCAAGTCTGTTGTGAAAGCGGAGCGAGGTGTCGCTGCTGTAAAACCTTTCCGCGATTTGTTTAGCGGTGACGATCGGTTTTCCTCTAAATAGAATATCTTTGAATAGCATGCCGGAGGACGCCAGCGACTTCCAGTATCCTTTAATCGCCTCGAAAAAACGGGTTGATGCCTTGAATCGGATGTTCGCCATCCTGGTCCGGTATGAAGGGTCATTTGCTGCAGTCAACACATATTCCAGTTGCTCGTATGGACCCTCGACTTGAAATGCTTTGCTCAGCCGATGGTCCAAGTATTCCTGAAATGTGACCTGTTGCATATTCTCTTCGCCGAGTTCGGGCAACACATTGGACACGTAGCTATTAAACATCGAATTCGGTGAAAATAAAATGATTTGATCGGCCTTCAGCCTGTCCCGGTACTTGTAGAGCAAGTAAGCGATCCGCTGAAGGGCGGCAGATGTCTTGCCGCTGCCAGCGGGGCCTTGCACAATGAGCATCCTCCCGCGATCATGCCGGATAATCCGGTTTTGTTCCATTTGAATAGTAGCCACGATATTGTGCATATGTTTGTCCGTGACTCTGCCAAGCACCTGCTGTAAAATCTCGTCTCCAATGGTGAGACTGGTATCGAACATCGATTGGATAACGCCGTTGCGGATGATATATTGCCATTTTTTCTCCAGCATGCCGCGAATTACGCCTCCAGGTGTAGCATATTCGGCCGGACCGGGTGCGTAATCGTAGTAGACACTCGAGACCGGCGCCCGCCAGTCGTAGATAAGGATGTTCTCTCCGCTTGTATCCGTGAGCGTGGAAATACCGATATAGATTCGTTCGGCGACGGAATCCCCTTCTTCAGTGAAATCGATCCGTCCGAAATAAGGCACCTCCTGCATGCGGCGCAGCGTGGCCAACCTCTTGAAGGATTGTCTGTGGGTGCTTTGGCTGACGGACAGATTCTGAGCCTGTTGTCTCAAGGCGATGATCGTCTCAAGATAATCGTCGAAAGTATCTGTATTCACCTTGACGTCATCCCAAAAATGTTTGCGCGTATCAATCACTTCTTTCCTGCGCCTAAGGGTTTCATCTTCCAGCATACCGATTTGCTCTGCAATGATCTCCATTATGCTGTCCAATCGTTCTTGCTCCCGCCGAAGTTCTGTATTCAATATCAATCACTCCTTTAAAAAAATGAAAAATGGGGATTGACTAAAGAAAAAATATGATATATAATTATAATGGGATATTATAATTATAAAAAATAAATAAAATGTGTTTCTAACTTAATTTATCATAATTTCTCAATTTTATCAATGTATTTAACACTACCGCCTCTATGATGTAACAGAACTGACTAAAAAAAGGATATCCATATGTACAATTCAGTGAAAGTAAAGTTGGACGAATCATATTTATTGAGAAATCCGTCAGAGAACATATCAAGCATAATACCATTATCACTTAATAACAGAGCCTAATAAAAGGGAAGCTAACGCAAATAAGTTGGATAGCTTCCCTTTTTATTTTTGGTTCTATACTAAATTTTGGGGTTAAGGATTTTACAGGCAAAATAAAAGCACTTACGAAGATCTCCCTTTAAAATGATAGTTGTCCGATTACATCGAAAGGGAGATTTCGTAAATGCATTCTCATTTTATCACAAAACTGCTTG
>ERZ1673783.13-NODE-13-length-90095-cov-21.543614_pt1 | contig 90095 bp, 102 predicted proteins | sample MGYA00580133_ERZ1673783 | MGnify/ENA primary metagenome ERZ1673783 (study PRJEB41219, sample SAMN04549595) | soil metagenome | isolation source: soil | place: USA: Texas, Big Bend National Park | collected 2009-03-17 ...
AAAACCATTTACATCAAGCATTTAAACAAGATTTTGGACTGCGAAAGCTGAGTTAGAATTAATTGTCTTAACGATTTTTTTAGTTGTTGGAATTATCGCTATCATCAAAGGGGTAAATGGAGCGGAATTTACAATTAAACCTTTATATGACAAGAATCATTTCAGTATGAATGTTGTGATGGGTGCAGTTTCTATTGCGGTTCTCAGCTTCTTAGGTTTCGATGGAATTTCAACATTGGCAGAAGAAACAAAAGAAGGGAGCAAAGTAATCGGAAGAGCTTGTGTTACAGCTTTATTGACAATTGGAGCCCTTTTTATTATCCAAACTTGGGTGGCCGCTCTTATATGGCCGAATTTTCGTACATTTGATAATTCTGATACTGCTTTTTATCAAATTGCTGAATTGGCCGGAGGTACATGGCTGAAAACATTGACGATATTAGCAACAGCATTTTCGTGGGGGATTACCAATGCTCTAGTTGCTCAAGCGGCTATTTCAAGAATAATTTACAGTATGGCACGTGACCGTAAACTCCCATCTTTTTTGGCTAAAGTGCATCCAACTTTCAAAACCCCATATTTGAGCACTCTTATGATAGCGTTCATATCTTTGATAGTCACGGCTTTTTTCGCATCACAAATTGATAAGCTTTCTTCTGTGGTGAATTTTGGTGCGCTTAGTTCATTTTTATTTTTGCATTTATCTGTTATGAATTATTATTTACGGAAAAAACATAGTAAAGACTATTTCCGGCATTTATTATTGCCTTTAGTCGGATTTCTCATTATAGGCTATGTTTGGATTAATCTTGATCCACTGTCGAAGAAACTAGGGTTTATTTGGCTAGTGATCGGAATCGTCTACTTGATTATTTTAAAATTCATGAAAAAGGGTACAACATTAGATTTTGAAGAGGAGGAATCGATAAATACAAATACTTAAAAAGGATTTAGTAAGTAGAATTATATTGGTAATTATTTTTCTTACTTTTTTGTATTCCCTAATGATAAGAGAAGACCGAAACACTCTAAAAGGATTTATTTTAAGATCGGGAGATCCTTTTGGAGTGTATTATTTTTGATTTGGTTTACCATCATTTAATGACAAAAGATATTTCGCTAAAGCTATCTGTTCTTTCTTCGTAAAGCCGCTCTCTTGATCGACCCAGAACGAATGGCCATCACCTGTTATATGGACTGAATGGAGAGAGGCATTCGCTTTTATGACTTTTTGTCGCTCTTTTCGATCCACAAGCGCGATGATGCTTCTATATGGATCGACCGGTTTTCCTTTGAGAAGTGTGCCGGTAAGCCCATAGTTATGTTCATACCCTACTGCGACGCCGCCATCATGAAGATAAGGTGCTTGCCAATAAAGGCCGATCAAGCTCGGCGTTTTATAACCGCCTTTTCCATCATGTGCAAAACCTAATCGCAGCTGTTGTTCGTCAATGTTGTTCATCGGGATTTTCAGCACACGTGCATTTTTTCTGATCGGCACATTCTCAGTCGGTGAATAGAGAAGAGGCTCTGCAAAAATTTTAGCCGTTTTGGCCAGAGCTTTTGCTCTTGACGGTTCTGTCCCAATTTCGTCCGCCGGAACGATTTGATGGTTAGTAAAATAAGAGCCGGCATGACATTTAATGCATCCTGCTTTCGAAAAAACGTTATACCCATCATCGGTTTCCGATTTGCTAATGGTTATGTTCGGTTTAGGTGGAACGAGCGCATTCTGAAAAGCAGACATTGCATTGTTTTGTTCATTAAAATGAAACCCAGGGCTGCTGACGATTAAACCATCCGGGGCAACCGGAGATACGTTCGGAAATGTCGGAGGTTTGACCATTTCGTTTATTCCCGGGGCTGCAGGCGTCGGATCCACTTCAGCGAAAAAAGCGGAAGGGCTTTTTCCTTTGCGTGGATCAAATCGAAATGTTGGATTAGCCGCATTTTGTAAAATGATTCCAATATAGGTTTCTTTCTCAATGTCAAAGAGCGGTTTGGCAATATCTGCTTGTGAAAGGGAATCGGAATTTTGAGCATGAACATTATTGTTAAAAACGGTTAATCCGTGGAATGAACCAGCCATGCCAAATCCACTCCAACTATAAGGGAAATTTTGAAAGGTAAAAGAGGAAGGGATTTGAGCTGGATTTCCTTTTAAATCAATCGTTGAATCAAAATTCCCTGGTGGCCACAGGAGCAATGTCTTGTCTACCGACTCTTCTAATTTTTCTTTATTGGGAAGTTTAAGATTCCCCTGTTTTTGAAGGAATTGAGAAAAATTAGAAATATTCGCGTGAGTGAAATAGGCGGCTGTATTGGGTGCTAAAGCAAGGAGTAGACCTGCATTTAAATCTGAGTTGGGGGCGCCTTCCACTACACGCTTCGTTTCTTGATCGACCGTCGCGTGGCAAGCCGCGCAGCTAATGCCAGCTTTTAACTCTCCTTTAGAAAATGAAACAGGCATACCTAAAGGAGCAAAAGAACCTTTTGGAACATCAAGGCCTGTTGAAATCATCTGACCTTTTTTGAATGATTGCCCGCCGATCTTAACGTCTTTTGCCAGTTCTACTTTTAAATTGGTTGTACCTTCCCCTTTTAGAGCAAGGATGGCTTTCATCAAATTAGGTGCCGTTAACGGCCCATCCAAAATGGATTATATCTGTAAGGAATACTTCGTTTCCAAATGTTTCTTTATAGAAAGCGTCTCTTCCTTTTTCAAACAAATCATGGTCCACTTTCACCGCACCATTCTTTTCTGAAAGTTTTTTTGCATTTCCTTCAGAGAGACTGAGTGTTTGTCCGTACCAATCATAGCTGTTTACATTTCGATAAGAACTGATGATGTCCTCTTTATCAGGGACATAGGCATAATCAAGATCTATAAAATAAACAATGGCTGCGATAAAAATGATGAATCCTATGATGGCTATAAACCAAGACTTGTTTATCAAAGCGATCCCCCCGTCGTCCTGTTGCTCTTTTATGATGGAATGTTGGAAACCAGATGAATGACTTAGATGATGAATGTTTTGGAAATAAAGATTTTGGAAAGAAGATGTATTGAAACAACGTATCGAATTTAAGATACAGTGGGCAGCCAACGTTTTTTATTGTTTCAAGAAAACACAGCGTTTATTCCGACAAGTGAAGGCGATTCAGTGGAACTTTATTTCCGTATGATGGTTGATATTTAATGGTTGGATGCAGCTTGTGTATTGTAAAAGGAAATCGATTAGAAAATGAGTTCATAAAGAAACAAATGTAGATTTTGAATGGACACAAAATGGGGGTCACTCGACCAGTAAATCAAAACGGTAAAGGGTATACTAAAAAAACTTGCAATGTAGTAAGGAGGTGAATCATTTGCCGAGCGGAAAAGAATTAGAACAGTTGCCAATTTCCAACATAGCCCTTGGAGCGGGAAAAGCCCCCGATCGTTTCGATGGAAAGTTAATCAAAAGCGCATCAAAAAGGGAAGAGAAAAAGAAAATCAATCGAAAACAGTAACAAAAACGGGAAGAGTCCGTGGTTATCGTTTTGACTACTTTCTTATCGCTCCATGATCCTTCTCACCAGATATTGGATAGTGAGAATTCGATAGCAAAGAGCAAAAGACATGACTATAAGGAAGCAATAAAGAACAATGGGAGAATTGATCCATTTGTCCTTTTGCATAATGCAGGGAGCGTTGGATTTCTAAAAGAGCAAAATAAAAAAGGGGGATCAAATGGGAGCGATTGAACGGAACGGATATCGGTTTGTGCCGGAGTTCAGTGTGACTTATCAAAAAGGTGCTGTACATGTGTATCGAAATGGAAAATATCTGGATGAAATTACATTTGATTTTTCGGGAAAATATCCGGATGTTGATCAAATTGAGGAGTTAGTAGAACAATATTGTAAAAACAATCGGATTACGCCATCTTCAAATTAGAGTCATGTGAAATGGCAAAACTGATTGAAAAAGGGCTTGATCTAAAGATCAGCCCTTTTCTTCGGCATTCCTTATGATGTAACGCATTGAAGAAGAATACCAAAACATACTCCGCATATGTCTAACCTTCATTCTTAGGAAGGACATATTTGTACCATTATTTGTACCGTTATGGATATTACAGCCGACCGTTTCGCACAACATCAACCATGGCTTTATTAGGATAATCGTTTTCCATATATTGCTGTACTGTTTTTTCAATATCATAGTTTACTCGTTCAATAGAAACGCGTACATTTCCATCTTCTGCTTCCACGATACCATAAGAAGCCTTCGCTTGGCCGTCGAACGGTAATCCGACGCTGCCAATATTCAATACTGTTTTGCCGTTCAAGAAACGGATATAAGGTAAATGAATATGACCATAAATATAAAAATCAGCCATGTTTTCGGCCATTAGCCTTTTTTCCAAATGAACATCATCGGTGTCGGGACGGATGATGTCAAATAAGCTGTTTGGAGTTGCGTGAAATGCTAGGATTGCCGTACCGTTCAAGTTGAGTTGGAGAGTTTGCGGAAGGTTTTGTAAATAATCGATATCCGCCGAATCTAGATGAGCGACTGTCCATTCTCGTTCCTTTTTCATTACATTCAGCGCCTCATCCGGTACTTCTCCTTTTTGAATGCCGCGTACCACCCATTCGTCGGCATTTCCTTTGATCACATTGGCATTCAATGAACGAATCAGGTCTAAAGCTTGTTTTGGATTCGGCCCTCGAAAGCAAAGATCACCCAGTACATAAATTTGATCAATCTGTTTTTTGGCGATATCTTCCAAAACGGCTTCGAGTGCGAATGCATTTCCATGAATATCAGAGATAAAAGCAGCTTTCATTCATTATGCACCTCTTTTTCATTGAAAAGGATATTGGAATCATCTTTAAGTTGCCAGTCCGTAAAGGCAAATCCACTCTTTTTATACCACATTTTGTGGATTCCGACCAATTTGAGAAGCATGGGGCTGAAAATGAATCAAGACTGGAAATGACAGAATAAATCGCCTTTGTTAACGAACAATATAGTAGGAAAAGAAGTAAAGGGAGTGCATGGACATGGAAAGCAACAAATGTTCTTCTAAGGAGGGGCAGCTTGAATGGTGGCAGTTATCCTTAATCGGGGTCGGCTGCATAATCGGCACCGGCTATTTTCTTGGATCTGGTCTTGCCATCCGTAATGCCGGGCCATCGGTCATCCTTTCTTATATTCTGGCGGCAATTTCCACTTACATCGTTTTTGATGCGTTAGCAAAAATGACAAAAAATGACCCGCAAAAAGGCTCTTTTAGATCTTATGCCAAAAAAGCTTATGGACGATGGGCTGGATTTTCCACAGGGTGGGTTTATTGGTGTTCGGAAATGTTAATTATGGGAAGCCAAATGACTGCGTTATCGATATTTTCGCGTTTCTGGTTTCCAAATGTCCCATTATGGGTCTTTGCAGCTGGTTATGCCATTTTGGGGATTATGGTTGTATTAACGGGTACGAAAGGCTTTGACAGACTAGAAAATGTTTTTGCCGTTATGAAAGTTTCCGCCATTTTGATGTTTATTGTGATCGCTTCACTTGCATTATGTGGGGTTTTAGACGGAGGAAATGGCTTTCGAGTACCAACTACTATCCAACAACTATTTCCGAATGGAGTCATAGGAGTTTGGGCTTCACTCATCTACGCCTTTTATTCATTTGGCGGGATTGAAATCATGGGAATACTGGCGATTCGCTTGCGGAAAAAAGAAGATGCCCCAAAATCCGGAAGCTTCATGCTTTTTTTGCTGGCACTCATTTACTGCCTCTCGCTCGGTTTGGCGGTGATGATGGATTCTTGGAAGGCCTTTTATTCGAAAGAAAGTCCTTTCGTCATCGCTTTAAAAGACTATCACCTGCCGTTTTTCCCGCATATTTTTAACGGAGCGTTCATTATCGCCGGTTTTTCCACCATGTGCGCTTCTTTGTTTTCGGTTACATTAATGCTTGTGACGTTAGCGCAAGATGGAGATGCTCCCGCCGCGTTAGCGAAAAAGGGGAAATGGAAATTAAAAGTTCCTGTAAAAGCTCTGGGCTTGACAGCGGCAGGAATGGCGGCTTCCGTTATATTGGCACTCGCGATGCCGGATAAAGTGTATGAATATATTACAACTGCCGCTGGTTTAATGCTTTTGTATAATTGGTTTTTTATTCTTCTCTCTTCAAGAAGGCTGATCGAATTAAACGCATGGGGCAAAACAAAGAGATGGTTAGGGATGGTACTCATCATCTTGGCGGTTAGCGGTGCTTTACTGGAAGAAACAAGTCGATTTGGTTTTTTCGGCAGCTTATTGTTTGTCGGAATCGTTGCCCTTGTAGTGCTGAAAATGCGATCCAATTGGAAAAAGGGACAAAAACCGGCTCCTGTTTAATGGGCGATGAGAGTCATAATACCTTGAAAACCGAAATAAAAGCCAAAACCGACGAGCGACAGACCGGATAGAAAAGAAGTCAAATACAAAAAGTTGGTGGACAAAAGTTTGCGAAAACTGCTAGCGATAAATGCCATCGTTAGATCCCATAAAAAAATACCCGCGAAGATGGTTCCGCTCAAAAAGAACAATTGCTCTTTTCCGTAAGTAGTGGCTGTTTTAGCCAGCACCGAACCGTAAATCCCCAACCAAAATAAAATGGTTAACGGATTGGATAAGGACATAAAAAAACCGGAAATAAACGTTTTAAAAAGCGGTTGGCTGGATCGGTGAACATTTGCAGAAATTTTTCCGCCCGTTAAAAGACTTTCAACACCAGTGTAAACAAGTACAAAAAATCCGAACAGCCAAAGAAAGGCTTGGATGAAAGGAGCGTCAAGAAAACGGACAAAACCAAGATAAACAAGCATCATATAAAACGCGTCTGCAATGAGAGCGCCGACGCCGACAAGCCAGGCGTGCATAAAACCGTTTTTGATTCCTTTGTCCAATTGAGCGGCATTAATCGGTCCGATCGGTGCCGCCAACGATAATCCTAAAAGAAGATAACTGACAAATAAACTGACGCTCATTGAGTCTACCCTCCACGTTCTTTGCTCGTAAGATTCTATTCCAAAAGAAAGACTTGTATAACTCAAGTTTTTGGAAAAAGATGATACCCTGGTTATTAGGAAAAATGGCGAAATGTATAATTTTGACTTTAAATCCAACGTGCTATAAATGCATGGAGGAAGTTTGGCAAAATCAAAGATCAACCCAAAATAGAAAAGGGCGGATGCGGACAGATAATGACCATAAGCATGAAAACGAAAAGTCTCTTTTGTGTAAAAAAATTATTGGAGACGATCCATATCGAAGCAATAAGGCTGGAAGGAATATTATAAAAATTATTCTGAATTTTCAATAAAAATATGGTGCTTATGCAGGATTTTTTTATTTTGCCACGAAATAGACAAATAAAATTCATAAAATAGACAAAAATTTCATAAGATACCAATAGAAAGGGAGGCGTAAAGGATGTGGGCATTTTTGGGTGAGCATATGCTATCCATTATTAAATTTTTGATTGGAAGCGTTTACATTGTGTTTTTGATAGTCCCGTTTTATTTGGCCAAATATTTTAAGCAATTGGAAGAGCAAGAGAAATGGGACAAATGGAATGAACAGATGGAAAAATACAAACTCTCTGTTCGGAAGAGAAAAAAACGACCCGTCAATTTTTAGAAGTCGCTGACCCTTGGATGAATCCAAGGGTCTTTTTTAAAGGAAAATTTTAGTGAGTAGTACAAAAAAAGAATGGATTCGTTCATTAGAGTTCAAGGAAGCAATTGTTTTTGAAATTTGGGACGAGCAGTTTTTTATTGAAAAGCGATCAGTCAAAAATTCTTCAAGTCACGTTTGTTTCCTTTGGAGTAAGGTGATTTTTTCATTCATGATATTTGATAAGTAAACTTTTATATAATGAAAGTGAACATAAATGCCACATTTGTTATAATCACTAGTAAGCTTTCATCATGGGGGGAGATACTGTTGGAAGACAAGGTGACAATGGTCCGATCTGTTTGTCCGCTGGATTGTCCGGATGCTTGCAGTTTAATGGTGGAAAAACGAAATGGAAGAATTGTAAAAGTGGAAGGGAACAAAGATCATCCCGTGACAAAAGGGGTCATTTGCCATAAAGTTCGAAAATTCCCGGAAAGAACCTATCACAAAGAGCGTATTCTTTACCCGTTAAAAAGAACAGGAAAAAAGGGGACGATGGCTTTCCAAAGGATATCTTGGGAGGAAGCTTATGATGAAATCGTTACACGATTTCAGCGGGTGATCCAAACTTATGGCAGTGAAGCCATTTTGCCTTACAGCTTTTATGGAAATATGGGGATTTTAAACAGCGAAGGGATGGATCGGAGATTTTTTCATAAATTAGGCGCCAGTTTTTTGGATCGGACGATTTGCAATTCGGCCGGAGCGCAAGGATTTCGATACACGATGGGGGCAAACAAAGGCATTGATCCAGAAGAAACGATTTATTCTAAGCTCATTTTGATTTGGGGCTGCAATGCCGTGAGCACTAATTTGCATCAAGTACTCTATGCCAATGAAGCCAGAAAACGTGGAGCGAATATTGTTGTCATCGATACGCATCGCAACCGTACTGCAAAATGGGCTGATTGGTTTTTGCAGATCCGACCCGGAACGGATGCAGCGTTAGCGCTTGGCTTGATGCATGTACTGATTCAAGAAAACTTGATTGATACAGATTTTATTCAAAAATATACAATCGGCTTTGAAGAATTAAAAAAGGAGGCTTTAGCTTATACTCCTTCCATCACGGCAAAATGGACAGGCCTTTCTGAGGAAGAGATTCTTTCATTGGCTAGATTATACGGTCAAACAACTCCTTCTTTTATTAGAATTGGAAATGGATTACAGCATCATGAAAATGGTGGGATGGCCGTTCGAGCCATTGCATGTTTGCCGGCTTTAACCGGACAGTGGGGAATTCGCGGTGGAGGGGCTTTAAAAGGAAACAGTGGTTTTTTCCCTTTCCATCGTTATAAAATCCAGCGTCCTGATCTCCATCAAAATCCTCGTGCCTACACCATTAACATGAATCAGCTCGGAAATGCTCTGCTTGATCGGTCTCGCCCGATTAAAGTGTTATTTGTGTATAACAGTAATCCGGCGCAAGTAGCACCTGATCAACAAAAGGTAAGAGCCGGATTGTTGCGGGACGATTTATTTACCGTTGTTCATGATCATTTTCTTACGGATACTTGCCGTTATGCAGATATCGTTCTTCCTGCAACCACTCATTTCGAAAATTGGGACCTGTATAAATCATACTGGCATCTGTATTTGCAGCTTCACGAGCCGGTCATTCCTCCTCAAGGAGAAGCAAAATCGAATTTTACCTTGTTTAAGGAACTAGCGGAGCGTATGGGATTTGATGATGTGGCATTTCGTGTTACTGAAGAAGAGATGATAAAAGAAATTGTAGAGGATATCGGCATCGATTATGACGAATTAAAGAAAAAGGGCTATGTCAAAATAGGCGCTGCAAACAATACTTTTCCGCAGTACATTCCCACTCCATCCAAAAAAGTGGAATTTTACTCGGAAAGGATGAAAAAAGAGGGGTTGCCGCCTGTCCCTGTATTTACTCCTATTCAACCAATGGAGAAAAAATTCCCTCTCATGTTGATTTCTGGACCAAATCATCAATTCTTAAATTCTACTTTTGGAAATATAGCTGCATTAAAAAAATTAGAAGGAAAACCTCGGCTGCAAATCCATCCAAAAGGTGCTATACAACGCGGAATCAAAACAGACGATATGGTCATTGTTTACAATCAGAGGGGGCGCTGCCGTTTGTCCGCAAACGTCACAGAAGATTGTTTAGAAGGAACCGCCGTAATTCAAGGACTTTGGTGAGATGACGAACAATCCGGATTCCAATCCGTCAATGTTTTAACGTCGCAGCAATTGGCAGACATGGGAGGAGGAGCTTGCTTTTTTTCTACTTTTGTAGAAGTTCAAAAAGAGCCAGTAAGTTTTAGCTGACGATGAAAGGATCGTCAGCTTTTTCGCATGTAAAAGAAGAAAATGCAATGTTTTTGGCGCAAAACATTTTGAAAAGGTTGCTGCAAGCCTAAATGTATGCTGGAGTGTCAGCCATTGCGACTTATATATCCAAAACGGATGATGAAATCGGAAAGGATTTTGACTTTCCGGTTTTTTTATGCGAATAATGAAATGAAACATTTTTCCGAACTTTCCATTACTTCCGCAAACTGTTAAACTAGTAGTATTAGGGAGGGAGAATCATTTGGAAAGAGGGGATACAATGCCAAGTGCGCAATATTTGGGCCATGGGATTTCGTTATTGGACGTACGGGATTTAGGACGTGAAAAAAGAACGGGAACATATGTAATTCAAGAAGAAAAATTGACGATTATTGAAACAAGTGGAAGTCCATCTATCCCTTATATTCTGCAGGGATTGGAACAGTTGGGGCTAAAGGCTGCTGACATTGAATACATCATTGTGACACATATTCATCTCGATCACGCTGGAGGAGCAGGACTACTTTTGGAAAAATGCCCGAAAGCAAAAGTGATTGTACACCCAAAGGGGAAACGACATCTTATCGATCCATCGAGATTGATCCAAGGGGCAAAGGCTGTATATGGCGAAAAATTCGAAGAGTTTTTTGAACCTGTTGTGCCTGTTCCGGAAGATCGTTTAATCGTGAAACGGGATGGGGAAACGCTGGAAATTGGTCATGACCGTATACTTACGTTTTTGGATACACCAGGTCATGCTTATCATCATTTTTCTATTTATGACCCGAAAAGCAACGGTATCTTTACGGGGGATACAGTTGGGATTATCTATACCCCGCTTTTGGAAAATGGACTGGATTTTTATTTGCCTACAACATCTCCGAATCATTTTAATCCGGAAGCAATGCTTCAATCCGCTGATCGAATTGAGAAACTGGGGATTAGCCGGATTTATTTTGGCCATTTTGGTATGAGTGAAGATCCAGCTTCTGCTTTCCGGCAATTACGATTTTGGCTTCCTATATTTGTAGAAGCGGGGCAGCAAGTGGCCGACAGCAACCTTTCTTTTGAAAAAAAGACGGAATCCGTTTATCAAACATTAAAGAAAAAAGTTACCCGATATTTGGATGAACGAAAGGTGTCACGCACTTCAAACGTTTATGAAATACTCGATTTAGATTTAACGATCTGCTCGATGGGAATTGTTGATTATTTTGAAAAAAGAATGGCTAAATCTGAGAAATAATCGTTCGAGCGGCTTTCAACAAGGAGGGGTCAGATTGAGTAAAGGTCTATCAGGTAAGCGAATCGTGATTGGCGGTTCGCGAAAAACAGAAGAGATGAGCACATTAATCGAAAAACAAGGCGGAACACCGATCGTCCGTCCACTTCAAGGAACCGTTTTCAAAGTAGAAAAGGAAGTGGAGCCGGATTTGCGGAAATTTATCGATGAAGGATCGGACTGGACCGTGTTTACAACTGGAGCGGGAGTACAAACGCTTTTGGATTTGGCAGAAAAGATCGGAATACAAGAAAAATTTTTACATAGGATCCGAACCACGAATGTTGCTGCAAGAGGCTATAAAACGATCGCTGCTCTTAAAAAGATTGGAATTCAACCGGTCGTCGTTGATGAAGATGGTACGACAAGAGGACTGATTCGAGCGCTACAAGGAACCGATTTTTCAGGAAAGAAGGTCACGATTCAGCTGCATGGAGAAAAAGCTCCTCGATTGAAGCAATTTTTTCAAGATCAAGGCGTTTCGAATATTTTAGAGATTCTTCCTTATCAGCATATTCCACCGAAACGGGAAACAGTGGATACATTATGTCGGGAAATTTTGCAGCATGACGTGGATGCCGTTTGTTTCACGAGCGCGATACAAGTTCACTCTTTATTTTCGTTTGCTAAATCACAAAGATTGGATGAAGAACTGGCAAGGGCATTTCGTAATACAGTTTTGCCTGTCGCCGTGGGGAAAGTAACGGCAGAAGCTTTGCAAGAGGAAGGGATTGACCGTTATCTCGTTCCGGAAAACGAACGTATGGGAGCGATGATTATAGAACTATCCCGTTATTATCAGCAACAATCGGAAAAAGTCGAAGACAATGTTTGAGGCCGCTTTTTACAAAGCGGTTTTTCCTTGGCGTTTGCCAGCTTTTTGGCGCATCTTCCTAAATGAGTGATGAACTGAACCGCCTTGTTTTTTCTTTCTTCGAGGATTGAATCAATTTCTTTTTCAAACACTAAGCACATTAGTTTCATTTTTATCAAAAAAAGGGGATAATGGTAAGGTATTTGTTTGAAAGAGGAGTGATTTTGATGAAATGCAAACTAAATCGTAATGCAGCGAAAGTATTAAAAAAAATGCTGGAAAGCCCGGAAGCGGAAGGAAAAATGATTCGAGTATATATTACCGAAATTCACGGTGATCATGCTCATTATGGAATTAAGCTTGATACTCCAACAGAGCATGATGAAATCGTGAAAACAGATAAAGATATCGATATCTTATTAGATCGACGCGAAGAGTTTTTGGACGGAGTTTGGATCCAATATTTCTATGTACCTCAAGAAGAATTCGTCATTACAAACCCATGGAAAGAGAAAGAAGCTCACCAGCATCACCATCATCATTAATAATTAATCATTCACAAAAGACAAGCCATCCTTTAGCGCTTGTCTTTTGTTCAAAAGGCAAAAGGATCAGTTCTTTTTCTGTCCATTTTAAACATATTCTGGCTGGTGTTGAAATATGCTAAATCTTGCTTTTTTATTGTTCTACGTGACTGAAAAAGAAATGATTGAACAAAGGTTTTATTTTATGAGGAGTGTGACATCGTAAAGTATGAAGCAGGAAATATGGCAACTTGGCTAAAACCGTGAACAGATATTATCTTCATTTTTTATATGCCGTTTTTTCGCGCGGAAAAGACCGATCCAGTTCCGTTCTGCTTAACGTCCGGGAAATATTTTGATCATTATATTGTTTATTGATATAATATTATTAATTTTTTTAATATATTGAATTCTATTTATTGTAATTGTATAATTTCATTATATAATCCTTCTTAATAGTTCAAATAATAAATTTTAATAGCGCTTTCAAAAAGTACAATGTATGAATTGGTTTGAAGAAAATATAAAACTTGTACAATCGATATACTATTCTAAAAATATTTGTAATTAGTATGCAAAATGGGAATATTGACAAGGAGGTTATGACAATGGCTCAATCGTTTGATTCGGCAAAGACGCGACGCATCACAAGCAATATCTTTAAAGGATCCGTCGGCAATCTGATTGAATGGTACGACTGGTACGTCTATTCTGCTTTCGCTGTGTATTTCTCCGCGGAGTTCTTTCCTGAGGGAGATTCCACGAGCCAACTGCTCAATACGGCTGCTATCTTCGCCGTCGGCTTTCTGATGCGCCCAATCGGAAGCCTATTGATGGGTCGATACGCTGATCGTCACGGCCGACGTGCGGCGCTGACGCTTTCCATCAGCCTCATGGCCGGTGGTTCCCTGATCATTGCCGTTACCCCGAGCTACAGCACGATCGGTGTGCTAGCGCCTATTATTCTAGTTCTCGCACGTCTGCTCCAAGGGATATCGGTAGGCGGGGAGTATGGAACATCGGCCACGTACTTGTCCGAGATGGCAAAAAGCGGTCGACGCGGGTTCTACTCGAGCTTCCAGTATGTCACACTCGTTTCCGGACAGTTAGTGGCACTGGGTGTTCAGATTATTCTTCAACAAATCATCAGCGAACCCGAAATGAAGTCCTGGGGCTGGCGTATTCCTTTCGTCATCGGTGCATTGGGAGCTTTGGCCGTGTTGTGGCTGCGACGAACGATGGACGAATCGGAACAGTTTTCAAAATTGGATTCTGAAAGCAGGGCAAGTGCCGGAACCATTCGAGCGCTGATGAAATATCCCAAGGCAGTGCTGACAGTGGTCGGGCTAACACTCGGCGGAACCGTCGCCTTTTATACTTACACGACGTACTTACAAAAGTTTATGGTGAACACGGTGGGCATTCAAAAGGAGATCGTCAGTTGGATTAATTTTATTGCTTTGTTAATATTTGTCATACTTCAACCGCTCGCCGGGATGCTATCTGACCGGATCGGTCGTCGCCCGCTATTGATGGGTTTCGGTATTCTGGGAACATTGCTGACAGTGCCGCTGTTCCTTTTGATGGAGCAGACGAAGAACCCTTTCGCTGCCTTCTTTCTTATGATGGTTGGACTCATTATTGTCACCGGTTACACTTCCATTAATGCCATCGTGAAAGCGGAACTATTCCCGACCGAAATCCGCGCCCTAGGAGTAGGATTTCCCTACGGCCTTACCGTTGCGGTGTTCGGAGGAACAGCGGAATTCGTTGCATTATGGCTGAAGAGCATTGGAGAAGAGCCGCTCTTTTTCTTCTACGTAGCTCTCTGCATTGCGGTGAGTTTGATCGTCTATTGGCGTATGGGTGAGTCTTCGAAGTCTTCTCGCATTGAAGCCGAACAGGATGCAAGCTAGATTATCGTCGTCTGGTACTCTGAAATAAGGTAAGCGACAAGCTGTGGGTTAGCTGTCACGGTCTAAACGATTTGCTGGAGCCTTTACAGATTGCTTGATGATTATAGAACGATAATGGAAAGAACAGACATCGATATGATGATGCCTGTTGTACAACAAAATGAGCAAAGCGAACATGGGAAAGGACAGGTCGTTAAACGGCCTGCCTTTTTATGTGGACTTGATATGGATCCCAATCGTCATGTATGAAGACAGTAGTAACGGCTCGATTAACGCAAGGGTGTCCGGGAGGGCATGAAAGATGAAGATTGCAAACGGCAAGCTCATTCCTATACCCAATACAGGGAAGTTTGATTATCCCAACATAGAGGATGCTTGCTATACTTTAAGAGACGGGAATAGGCAATTTTTCATCATTTCGGTAAAATAAGAATCGACTAGTTTTAATATTCCAAAATACTCCACTTCCAAAAATGTCGTTCCTTCTTATCTAATGGGATTAACAAAGACTCGATCCGAAAAAAGGAGTTAGTATATGAAGCAGTATGATTTTACAAGTGGAAATATTATGAAGCAGCTGGTGGTGTTTTCGACACCGATTCTGCTGACTAATTTTCTGCAAACCTCTTTTCAATTAATCGATAGCTTATGGGTTGGCAATTTGCTCGGTTCTAACGCTCTTGGAGCTGTAGCCGTTTCTGGAACGGTGATTTTTACTGTCTTGTCATTTATTATCGGTATTAATAATGCTACATTAACCATTTTATCCCAGCTGAAAGGGAAAAATGACGAGATCGGCCTAAAACGATATGTGAATGCTTTTGTTGTGATATTAACGTTTATCTCTCTTACACTCGGGGCGATGGGAATGATGTTAGCCGTTCCCATTTTGAAGTTTCTTGGAACTCCGTCGACGATGGTGCCAGAAGCAAAAAGCTATTTAGAAATCAATTTTGCCGGAATCTTGTTTTTATTTGGTTATAATTTTATCGGAACAGTGTTTCGTGCTCTAGGCGACAGCCGGACGCCGATTCGATTTGTTTTCTTTGCCGTAGTGCTGAACGCTGTGTTAGATCCACTTTTTATTGAAGTGTGGGGACTTGGTTTAAATGGAGCGGCTTATGCAACGATTCTTTCCCAAGGAGTTTCATTTCTATACGGATTGTACTACAGTTTACGGAAACGTCTGATTCCCTTTTCAGTTCCGAGATGGCCTCATAGACAAGAAGTTTCCATGATTTTAAAACTCGGGATACCGGCAGGGCTGCAAATGATGGTGATTTCAGCGGGAACGGCTGCTATTATGAGTGTCGTCACTTCCTTTGGGGGACATGTTGTCGCTGGTTTCGGCGCTGCTCAACGGATTGACAGTCTTTTGATGCTGCCGGCACAGGCGCTGGGAACGGCTGTCAACAGCATGGCCGGACAAAACATTGGAGCCAATCAATGGACTCGCGTTCGTCAAATCGCTGTAAACGGAGTCCTTTATAATATTTCCATTATGTTGGTCATCGCGTTTTTCGTTGCTTTGCTTGCAGACAGAATCGTCAAGCTATTCATTCAGCAGCCTGAATCATCCGTCTCGTTTGGAGCTGAATATTTGGGAATTATCGCATTTTTCTATCCGTTTTTGGGAATTAATTTTATTTTAAACGGAATTGTGCGGGCTTCAGGTGCGATGTTTCAAGTGCTGGTTCTCAATATCGTATCTTTATGGATTCTCCGATATCCTTTAACAGAATTGTCGGCTTCTTACTTAGGCGAAAAGGGAATTGCTTTTGGAATGGGAGCCAGTTTTGTTATAAGCAGCATCATCGCTTTCCTTTATTATCGTTATGGAACATGGAGGAAAAAACAATTATTTACGGAAAGAGAATAAAATGGAGTGATACAGAAGCAGAACACGATTCCTGAGTGATTTTGAATCAATATCTTGAACGATTGCTTGAAACACGTTATGATGGAAGTAATGAAAATCATTCGGAAAAACGCCATACTTTGAAGTGATCGGAAAACCTATTTCATGAAAAACAATATCATTTGATAACGTCATTTTGTGTGGAATAGGCTTATTGAGGAGATTCTCGGTTTCATTGCTTGAGAAGCGCTGCCTCCTATCCATCATTGGATCAGGAGGGTTTTTTGTGCCGGCAAATGGATGTTCGAATGATATGAAATCGTTCAACGTAATAAAACGTCGAAAGAAAATGATGAAAAGCGGCATTTTGATTTTGGGATTCAGCGTTCTGAGACTGTTGATTCAGAGGCTTTTCGCTTCTAAGAAAAAGGGAGTTTGTTAACCCGATATATATTGCAAGTTTGTCACTGGTACGTTGTGGTCGAAAGCATGAGTGATAATAAAGGACCAAAAGCTTGGTGTTTCCGGGTACGTGTTGTTTCGAAATAGAGGGGAGGGGGAACATAAATAAGCTTAACCTCTTGTTTTGTTTAACAGGATTTAGTGGAAGGTGAAACGTATGGACGTGAAACGATTTTTAAAAGGATTGGGCGATCGGAAACCTGACATAATGGGTAGCGAACATTTTTCAAAATTTGCTGTTTTTTTACCGCTGCTTAAAATGAATAATGAATATCATCTTTTATTTGAAGTGCGCTCCATGCAGCTGAGGCATCAGCCGGGCGAAATTTGTTTTCCCGGAGGAAGAATGGAGCCTGATGATCGAACGGCGAAAGAGACGGCTATGAGAGAAACGTCAGAAGAGTTGGGAATACCCATCACTTCTTTATCGGACGTTTATCCCTTGGATTACGTTATACCCGGTTTTGGGAAAAGGATCATATATCCGTATGTGGGTCTTATTGAACAGGGCACGGAAATCCGGCCAAATCCTCAAGAAGTTGAAACTGTATTTACAGTACCGCTCTCATATCTTCAATCTGTGGAGCCTGAGTGTTATAAAATCAATTTTAAAATAGCTCCTGAAAAAAATTTCCCATTACATTTGATCCCCGGCGGAAAAAATTATAATTGGCAAATCAAACAAATGGATGAGTACTTTTACTACTACAAAGACTATGTGATTTGGGGATTGACAGCCAGTATATTGAAACATTTTTTGGATTTGACTGCGAAATCAGCCAAAGAACAAGATCGTTTTACAGAATAGTCGCCAATCAAGAAAAGGGGAACAATTCGTTTGTTGCTCCTTACATTACTATTGGATATTACAGATGAAAGAAGCGGAAACTTAAGGGTTCTTATTTCAGGAAAGCTTTTCATTTTATCATCACGATTATTTCGTTATCAATATTTTTTGTAATCAGGATTTTAAAACCCCTGCCTTTGTGATCAGGCAGGGGAAAATCATATAAATATACTCAAATACAATATGGATAATCGATTCATGATATCATACCGTCTGAACAGCAGATCCGTAAGACAAAAACACTCCATTGCAGTATGAAGTTTTATATTATCGTTATTGTTCCTGAGTGATTTTAAAAGTTGCCATACGCTCTTGCAGACTGAGCGCTAGTTCGGATAGAGAAGCGGCTGCTGCTGAAATCTCTTCCATAGAGGCCAATTGTTCTTCCGTTGAAGCCACGACTGTTTGTGAATGGCTGGATGTCTGTTTAGAGGCGGAAGCTAGTTCAAACATCGCGTCTGAAATCATTTGGATTTTTCCAGACATTTCTTGGATAGTTGCAGACAGCGATTGAAGTTCGGATTCGATATCTGTAACCGAATGGACAATTTCTTCAAAGTTTTCCTTCGTATTATTTACGATGCCTAATCCGTTTTGAACATCGTCCTTGACTCGTTCAATGGAATCAGTGGAACGAGCCATTTCCTCTTGGATTTCTTTTATGAGATCCGCAATTTGCTTAGAAGATTCTTGAGATTGTACTGCGAGTTTTCTTACTTCCTCCGCTACAACCGCAAAACCTTTCCCGTGTTCTCCCGCTCTGGCTGCTTCAATTGCGGCATTTAGCGCCAACAAATTGGTTTGATCCGCTATATCCGAAATAACCTTTGTGATCATGTCGATTTCCCGTGATTTATGACCAAGCATTTTAATAGCTTCGCCACTTTCTTGAACGGATTTATGGATTTCATTCATTTGTTTAGAAGTCTGCTGTACGTATAACCCGCCTTGTCTTGCTTTTTCTTTTGCATCTATTCCTTTTTCCGCCATTTTTTCCGAGTTCATTGATACGTTTTGGATGGCTTTCGACATTGTCTCAATGGCTTTTTCGCTTTTTTCCACACTCATGGTTTGATTTTCGACTGCCTGGGATACTTCCTGTATGGTTTCCGTGATTTGTTCAGCGGTGCTGCTGGTTTGTTCTGCACTGGCTGTTAACTGTTGAGAGGAGGCAGCTACTTGTTCAGACGTTTCCAGTACATGTTGGATCATGATTCGTAAATTTTCTTTCATATCATTATAGCTTTTGGACAATTGTCCTAATTCATCGCGGGAAGAATCGTGGACTGAAACCGTAAAGTCTCCTTTTCCTGAATGCTCCAGTGCTTCCGCTAAAACATGCAAACGTTTTTTCAGTGAGTTTGTAAACCAGAACGCAGCTGTCAGAGATAGGAGAACGGCAACGATTAAAACAACGGAAAAGACGATAAGAAATGAATGAATGGTGCGATCAATGATGCTTTGATCAGCTCCTACATATAAAATGCCGATAATCTTTCCATTTTTATCATGCAGCGGCATATAGGCGGTTTGGTGCATTTTCCCTGCAACGTTTGCTTCCCCGTAGTAATTTCGTCCTTCTTTAAGAACGGTCCGTTCTACAACGGGCGAAACTTTTGTTCCGATGACTCGTTGTCCTTGTTTCCAAACATTTGTGGCAACCCGGGTATCTCCCTGGAAAATGGTAATGGTATCATTTGTGTCCTTTCCTATTTGATCCACGATTTTTTCATTATTATTCATTAAAGTGGACCCTTTGTACAATTTTCCATTTTTAATGGCCCAATCGCCTTCGTATTTAGAATCAATATAGTGATAGCTTAAACGTAAATCACTTTTGGCTTTATGAATCGCAAAATCTTTTATGCTGGTAGAAACTTTTTCCATGGCTGCAATACAAACGGTAAACGAAATAAAAAGAATAATGCTTATGACTAGTACATTAATTTTTGCATTTAACTTCAACATTCTTCACCTTCACATTAATGTTATCTTTTTATGCTTTTGATTATATTTAACGTTTTGGTATTTCTACCGAATATGGCTTCATGTATGTAAGGATGGGAGGGGACGTTCACAGCGATGAAAGCGATCGAAAAAATCAGTTCAAAAATTCGGGCAAAACTGAAAAAGTATAGAACAGCACAAAGGCGAATGGAACGTCCCTTCTCCGCACCAAATCGAAAAAAGGCTGAGCAGAAAATAGGGGCTATTCCGCTCAGCATCTTTTTATAAATAAGAGGGGTGGATGTCATCCATTTTCTTTTAATCCTTGCCCCATTCCTTTTAGAAAGTGGAGCCCAAAGCCAATCGCACGATTAATATCTGGATCGTTCAGGACTTTCAATAAATCTCGGAATTTTACTTTATCGCCGTTTTGCAGATGATGATTTCCTTCCTTTATACCGTTCGTGATGCTATTCATTAGTTTTGCGGTAAAGTCGGGATCTATATTGGAAACGGCACCTGCTACTCCCATTAAGTTGTTGATCAAATTAGTTACCGGTTCACGCGATACTTGACCAAGAGCAATTTTGGCGATTTTTTCCCGCGCTTGAAGCATAGCATTTGCGGCTTCCAGCAATCCAGCTTGATTTAATTCGCCGATTATCTTAAGCAAATTCGTCAAATCATCATCATGATCTGCCAGAAGGGATTTCAGTTCATCCAACTTTTGCTGGATTTGCTCTTCTTTCGTCATTTCCTTTTTGCGAATAAAGGTAATGGGTTCCGCCATTTCAGAATTCCTCCTTTCTATTAGTCTGTTAATTGAACGAAATCACGCCGCTTCCACTTGCGGTATACCTCTACACCATTTTGTGGATGGCGCTTTTTGTTGCGTGGATTTGTTTTCGGCAGCGGACTCTTCCCATCTACATTCAATACTTCCAACCGTACTTTCGCTTGTTTATATGCTGGTGTATGGGTACGTCCGTCGACCGCTGTCCCTGTTAAAAAGTTAATGGCTGACTCTTTTGACGTTGAGTTCATTGGCAAGAAGAGCTCATTGCCTTTTACTCGGTCGGTAACCAGTGCAGGCAATTTCAACGCTCCAAATGGAGAAACTAAACGAACTATTGATCCGTCCTTAATTCCTCGCTCTTTTGCTAATTCAGGCGACACTTCCACGAAGACATCAGGCACTTTAGAACGGATGCCATTGGACCGGTTGGTCAAGTTTCCTTCATGGAAATGTTCTAAAATCCGACCGTTGTTGATGTGAAGATCGTATTCTTCAGGAAACTCAACAGGAGGAACCCAATCAGACAAGGCAAAACGCGCTTTTTTATCAGGAAAGTTAAAACCATCAACGTAAAGAAGCGGAGTATTTTTGCCGTCAAGGCTTCCCCATAAAAAGCTGTTCCAGCCTTCCAGAACTTCATAGCTTGCACCGGAGAAGAGCGGAGACAAACTAGCCATTTCTGCAAAGATTTCGCTCGGGTGACTGTAATTCCAACCGGCTCCTAGACGATTGGCAATTTCTTGAATAATCCACCAATCCGGTTTGGAGTCTCCCAGTGTAGGAAGTGCTTGATATAATCTCTGAACACGACGTTCAGTATTGGTAAACGTTCCATCTTTTTCAAGAGAAGGGGCTCCCGGCAAAACAACGTCCGCATATTGAGCCGTTCTTGAAAGAAAGATATCTTGAACAACTAAGAAATCAAGCTTTGAAAGCATTTCATGAACATAATTGGCGTTGGAGTCGACAAGAGCCATATCTTCGCCAACAATGTACATGCCTTTCAATTTCCCTTCTTCGATTGCATGAAGCATTTGGATATTGTCAAGTCCTGGTTTACCATCAATTTTAACGCCGTACGCTTTTTCAAACTTTGCACGAGCCACATCATCGGTAATATGTTGATATCCAGGCAGCCAGCCAGGAAGGCTTCCCATATCGCAAGCTCCTTGAACATTGTTATGACCGCGGAGAGGATAGGCGCCGGCACCAGGACGGCGGTAGTTTCCGGTGGCGAGCAACAAATTGGAGATGGCTGCAGACGTTTCAGAACCTCCTACGTTTTGGGTAACTCCCATACCCCATAAAATACAAGTACCGTCCGCTTCATGAATCATTTGTGCCACTTGAATGAGCGTTTCTTTTGAAATGCCTGTGATTTCTTCTGCGTATTCAAGCGTATATTTTTCAAGCAGTTCTTTAAATTCATCAAAATATTTAACGTTTTCATCAATAAACGCTTGGTCATGCCAACCTTGATCAATGATATATTTCGTAACGGCCATCAACCATACTTGGTCTGTGCCTTGTTTTGGACTGATAAAAATGTCTGCGCGTTCTGCCATTTCATTTTTACGGAGATCAGCTACAATCAGCTTTTGTCCGTGGAGCTTATGAGCACGTTTTACGCGAGTCGCAAGCACCGGATGCCCTTCTGCTGGGTTGGCTCCGACAATAATAACAAGTCCTGCTTTTGCGATGTCTTTAATCGTTCCAGAGTCGCCTCCCATCCCAACAGTTCTGAACAAACCGTCTGTTGCAGGGGATTGACAGTAGCGGGAACAGTTATCCACATTGTTTGTTTCAAATACTTGCCGGGCCAATTTTTGCATGAGATAGTTTTCTTCATTAGTGGTTTTGGAAGATGAGATGAAACCTAAAGCTCCTGAACCATATTGTTGTTTGATCGATCCCAGCCGGCTTGCTACTAAATCAAGAGCTTCTTCCCAAGTGGATTCCACAAATTCACCGTTTTTACGGATTAATGGTTTGGTCAACCGATCTTCGGAGTTGACAAAATCCCAGCCGAATTTTCCTTTTACGCATGTAGAAATGGCGTTGACTGGAGCATTGTGGCTAGGCTGCACTTTTAAAATTTTGCGTCCTTTCGTCCAGACTTCAAACGTACAACCGACACCGCAGAAAGTACAAACCGTTTTCGTTTTTTTCGTTCGGGTTTCCCGCATAGCGGCTTCTACTTCTGAAATAGCGAAAATACCGCTGTATCCAGGTTCCACTTCTTTCACAAGATCGATCATGGGCTCCAACATGTCTTCTTTCAACCCCGTCATAAATCCAGCTTCGCCCAGCATGGATTTTTCCATTAAGGCGTTGCAAGGGCAGATGGTAACACATTGGCCGCAGCTGACGCACGATGATTCATTGATCGGTACGCCGTCATCCCAAATGACTCGTGGACGTTCAGCTTCCCAGTCGATGGAGAGCGTTTCATTCACTTGAAGGTTTTGACAGACCTCTACGCATTGACCGCAAGCAATACATTGATTAGGGTCATAGCGATAAAACGGGTGGGACATATCTACTTCGGATTTATCCACTTTTGGTCGGTACGGATATTTTTGATGCTCAATTCCCATTAGTTCGGCCGTGTTATGCAGTTTGCAGTTTCCGTTATTGTTATCACAAACTGTGCAATATAATAAGTGATTTTCTAACAGACGGTCCATTGCTTCAGTTTGCGCCTCTTTGGCACGATTGGATGACAGTTCAATATTCATGCCGTCCACAGCAGGTGTCGAGCAAGAACGTACAAGCTTTCCATCCGCTTCGACGATACATGTGTCGCACGTTTGAATAGGATCCACTTCCGGCACATAGCATATTTGAGGATGTTCAATCCCGTTGGCATTGATAATTTCTAATATGGTAGATCCCGGATCGGCCTCAAATATTTGACCGTTAATCGTGACGTGGATCATTTGATTGTCCATCTTGTTACCTCCTTTTTTCAAACACAAAAAAATCCACCATGAAAAGCAATGCCTACTGACAGGCCGCTTTCATGGTGGAATAGTTTATTAGCAGGACTTGCTAACAGACCATCCATTGATATGTGAGTCGATAGAATCATAACAGACCTTGTTATGATTCCATCTTTAAATTCAACTGTTATTATAGTGCTAATTTGAAAAATAGACAATACTTTACAATGAAACTTCCATTTTCTAATTCTTTTTCCAAGCTAGCTTTTCTTTTTGAAAGGGATGTTTTATGATAGGACATGTAAAATTTATGGAATTTCATGAAAGAAGGGGAAGGGATGTCTAAAAAGATACACGAATTCAATGATATTATCCGCAAACTTCGTAAAGAGCTGTTTGGGAAAGGGCCGGAGAGAATTCATACGGTGTTTGTGGAGAATATGGCGGTCTCCACATTGTACGGAAATTTGACGCCAACGGAAAAATTTATCGCCAACACGCCCGCCGGAAGGAAAAGAAATGGTCCATACGGCGAGGACAAGAATGATTCAGGAATTATATTCGATTCATCCTCCTGATGGTATGGAAGAAGTGATAGGAGCTAAGCTTTTGTACTTATTTTCTGATATCAAAGTGGAAGAGGATATAGCAGTTTCGGTCTTTATTTTTGATCAAAACATTACTTGAAAAAGGAGGCTCGGATCATGAAACCGATCGAAGTGAGCCGAAACATTTTTCGTTTTGAGAACGGTTGTGTAGAAGAAAAAGAAGACAAAGTCGTAACAGAATTCCCGGTGACAGTGAAAGTAAATGGACAAGAATTTGTGACGATGGTATGCACTCCGGAATTTATAGAAGATATGGTCATAGGATTTTTAGCTTCAGAAGGGGTGATACGTCGATATGAGGATATCCAAGATATATGGGTACAGGAGAAAGAAGGATTTGTCCATGTCCAGACGGAGAATATCAACCCTTATTACCGGAATTTTCAAAACAAACGATATATCACTTCATGCTGCGGAGTGAGCAGACAAGGTTTCGTATTCGTCAACGATGCTTTAACGGCCAAAAAAATGAAGGATATTCGAGTCAAAGTGTCCATAGAAGATTGTTTTCGATTGATGAATAGCATGCAGGAATCAGCCGAAACGTTTCGCGAAACCGGCGGCGTTCATAATGCGGCGCTATGTGATGTTCATCAAATAATATTAAGTCGAATGGACATCGGGCGCCACAATGCGTTGGATAAAATATATGGCTATTGCCTAAAACATAGTATTCCAATAGGAGATAAAATTATCGTATTTAGCGGACGGATTTCTTCGGAAATCTTGCTTAAAGTAGCGAAAATTGGCTGCGAAGTCATTTTATCCAAATCAGCACCTACGGAATTAGCGCTTCAGCTAGCGGAGGATTTGGGAATTACGGCAGTCGGTTTTATTCGCAATCGTTCGCTTAATGTCTATACCCATCCGGAACGCATCATCGATCTGGAAAAATAGGCATATCGATTTCATTCCGTGTAAGTTTCGAGAGACAGAACGGGGAGGTCGGCTTTTGACTCTCATTTTCAAAAGAGTTTGCATGCTGCCATCTGTTTTGTTATAATTACCATCGTTTTCATGAACCATACAAATATAGGTAAATATGGATATGGTGTACATGTTTTGTAGATTGTCAAATTCATAGAAAATATCTTGTCCTGGTATGGTAAAGGAAGCAGCCATCTTGCCCTTTGCATGGGGTGAAGGGTTGTGTGGTTGTTGATATTTTTTGAAGAAAGGGATGATGGGGATGGCGTTTTACAAGCCGGACAAAATTGCAAGTATCGCGATCGATGCAGGGGTGAAAAAAACACAGCTGCCTCTATCCTCAATTCTCATTTTGGGGTTTTTTGGAGGAGCCTTTATTGCGCTTGGTTTTTTGCTTGATATTCGAGTGAGCGGGAATCTGCCGCCGGAATGGGGAAGTTTTGGCAATTTGCTGGGGGCTGCGGTTTTCCCGTTGGGACTGATTTTAGTATTATTGGCTGGTTCAGAATTAGTGACAGGTAATATCATGTCAGTAGCCATGGCTTTTTACGCAGGGAAAGTAACCTTGTCAAAACTGTTGGTCAACTGGATTGTCATTACCATTACCAATTTTATTGGAGCCATTTTTGTTGCATATTTCTTTGGCCATGTTGTAGGACTTACAGAAACGGGATCGTTTTTGACTAAAACGGTAGCCATTGCACAAGGAAAACTCGACGAATCGTTCTGGCAAACACTCGTATCTGGAATTGGCTGTAATTGGCTTGTTTGTTTAGCCGTTTGGCTTTCTTACGGAGCTGACGATTTTATCGGAAAAATCATCGGCATTTGGTTCCCGATTATGGGCTTTGTTGCTATTGGCTTTCAACACGTTGTGGCCAATATGTTTGTGATTCCTGCTGCCATTTTTGCAGGACATTTTTCATGGGCTGATTTTATTAGTAATGTTATTCCCACTTTTATCGGCAATGTGATTGGAGGAGCGGTTTTTGTAGGACTTGCTTATTTTCTTGCCTATCATAAACAAAGCCAGCTGTGGGAGAAGAATGATTCAAAAGGGCAGGCTTCATAGTCATGCCCTTTTTGCTTTCTTCAACACAAGTGATGGGAAATTCTTCTTTTACCTTCCAAACGACTTCTTTCTCGTACTTTGACTGCCAATTTTCTTCTTCATACTTTATTCTTCATGCGAAATTTTCACTGCGATGTTTCTCGCTATTGGTGTTCATAAAAATTAGCGAAAGATCATCGTTCCTCGCCTTAAAAGACATTGGACGTTTTTTTGAAATTGGTCAAAAGGCGACATAATCTTTTGTGCTCCATTTTTGAATCGTCAACTTTTGGACCATTCAAAAGGAGATCGTCAAATAATTCTTTCAGAAGATGTATGTATTTGCGAAAAATATGGTATGAGGCATTTCTTGCTGTTTGTTCAAACATTTTCCCGCCTAAGTCGTCATCATTCACCCAATCAAGCAATATGATAAAGAGGAAGAAACGGAGGTGGTCATATGGCCGTAGTGAAAGCGAGAGAATCAGACATCGCCCTTTTAGCAAGATTGATGAGAGCTGAGGCTGAGGGAGAAGGGACACTTGGAATGCTGCTCGTTGGGAATGTCGGCATTAATCGCGTCAGGGCCAATTGTTCAGATTTTGTAGGGATCCGAACCATTCCGCAAATGATATTTCAACCACATGCATTTGAAGCCGTGTTATATGGATATTTTTATCAAAGAGCAAGAGAAAATGAAAAACGATTAGCGAGAAGAGTGGTAAATGGCGAACGGTATTGGCCGGCCAAATACAGTTTATGGTATTTTAGGCCACAGGGAGACTGCCCTGATCGTTGGTACAATCAGCCGTTTGTAGGTCGGTACAAACTACACTGTTTTTATGAGCCAACAGCAGAAACATGCGTCAATGTTTATACAACCTTTTAATTCGTCTAGGAGAAAAAACTTATCATTGAAAAAACCGTCCTTTCTTTGGACGGCTTTTTTCGTTGTGATGGACAAAAATGGAGAATCTTTGGTTGAAACACAATATTCTTTCAAATGGCATTGATTTAATGGATTTGGTCTATTTGTATGAAACGAATGAAAGTAACTTGTTTTTTCCGCATAGTGAAACATTTAAGATGAATTCAGGCCAGCAAAGTCTTATTGGGTGTTTATCAACTATTTTCGTAGTATAGTATAAGAAACGATGCATTTACAAGTAAGGAGAAGAGGATCAGCAAATGAGACTTGTATCGTGGAATGTCAACGGCCTTCGGGCTTGTGTACGCAAGGGATTTCTCGATTATTTTCAAGAAGTGGATGCAGATATCTTTTGTGTTCAAGAGACGAAATTGCAATCCGGACAAATTGAATTGGATTTAAAAGGCTACCATCAATATTGGAATTATGCAGAGAAGAAGGGGTATTCCGGTACCGCTGTATTCACGAAAGAAGAGCCCTTATCCGTTCATTACGGACTGGGCGACGTTGAAAACGAGCCGGAAGGAAGAATAATAACATTGGAGTTTCCAAAGTTTTATTTGGTGAATGTGTACACCCCTAATTCACAAAGGGATCTGGCAAGGCTTCCTTATCGTTTGGAATGGGAAGATCGAATCCGAAGTTATCTCATCGATTTAGATAAGGACAAGCCTGTTCTTTTATGCGGGGATCTCAATGTCGCTCACCAAGAAATCGATTTAAGGAATCCGAAATCCAATCAAGGAAATTCAGGTTTTACAAAAGAAGAAAGGGCGAAAATGTCGGAATTGCTGAATGCGGGCTTTATCGATACGTTTCGATATTTTTATCCCGAAAAAGAAGGGGCTTATACATGGTGGTCCTATATCAATAAAGCAAGAGAGCGCAATATTGGCTGGCGAATCGACTATTTTATTGCATCCAACAGATTATCCAGTTTTTTAAAAACGGCTGATATTCACTCTCATGTGATGGGGAGCGATCATTGTCCGATTGTCTTGGAGATTGATTTCTCGAGATTATAAAAGGATGCAATGCAAGTACTGCATTTTGCAAAGGAAATAAAAGAACCGTAGAGAGAATGATAAATCGCGGCGATTCGGAGCTTGATGATTTGTCCCGTGTATTCATGCGTTTTGAAATTCGCCAAAAAAATATCCTAAGTGGATAGATTTATTCAAACCGTTCAATATCGGTTGGATTCAATTTTGACATTAGGAGGGGTCAACGATGAATGAACGAGGCATTCGCCGTATTCAATCAGTAAACTTAAAACAAAACAGTCCCATCCATCAAAATGGATATGTATTAGAACCAGGAAATTGGAAAGAATATGATCCATTTTTGATGTTGATGGAAGATGTTTTCCAAAAAGGAGCTTTTGATTTTCACCCTCACCGCGGCATTGAAACAGTGACATATGTGATCGACGGAACATTAGAACATGAAGACAATCAAGCGGGTAAAGGAAAATTGGAAGCAGGAGATGTTCAATGGATGACGGCAGGAAGAGGGGTTATTCATAAAGAAGATCCGGCGCCTGGTTCCACCGTTCACAGCTTGCAGCTGTGGATTAATTTGCCAAAAATAAAGAAAATGACTGAACCACGTTATCAAAACTTAAAAAGAGAAAGCGTACCGGTACGGAAAGAGGAGGGGGCCGTCATACGTGTTTTTTCAGGCTCTTCTCAAGGTGTAAAAGCAAAAACCCTGAACCATGTGCCTATCACGATGGTAGAGATCGACTTGGAACCGAAAGCTAGCATAGTTCAGGATCTTCCGGGCAGCTATAACGGATTTCTTTATGTTTTGGAAGGAAGCGGATTTTTTGGCGTGGATGAAACGGAAGGCCGTGCCGGACAAGTGCTCTTTTTAACTAGGGATAACGAAGATTCAGATAGTATCATTAAAATAACAGCGAAAGAAAAGATGCGGGTGTTATTGTATGCCGGTGAACCGATCAATGAACCGGTGGTAGCGTACGGACCGTTTGTGATGACAACACAAGAAGAGATTCGCCAAGCAATATTGGATTTCCAAAACGGAAAATTTCATCAACAGTGATTTTTTCCGTCATCCGGCATTGAAAGAGTGAGGGAATGGTTGCATCATTTCCTCACTCCATGGCCTTATAAAGCAGATGAAAAAATGAACTTGGATGAGTGTTCACAAGAGGAAAGCGGTTTTTCATATTGCCCTTTCCTTTTTTTATTCTTATTCGATGATCTCTGTTGCAACAGGTGACGGCCTTTAAGAAATGCCGTTCTCAGAAGAGAGGGGTGAACCAGTAGAAGTATGCTGATTGACCCATTCACGAGCGGTATTCGAAACAGTAGACCAATTGGGGATTTCATTGCTGTGTTGGGAAATCCAATCGAAGCAGAACTGTGGATCGATATTGTGTTCCAAGCATTGAGATAAGAAAGACGAAATGGTCGCGTTATTACAATTTTGCCACGAGCCGCATGTCGAACTCCAAATCTCTTCCATCGTTTTTTGGACAAAATGAGGAGTTGTCGTATTCGTTGAAAAATTTTCTTTTGCCAACTGAATTCCTCCCTTTTCACTAAAAATGCCTCTTTAGAAGTATATCCAAAGAACAATTAACCATGCGGATCTTATCCCCTTCTCCATATAGATCTTTCCGTTATCATATAAAAGAAGTTTCGGAATGGCGTTTCGGAATGGTGTCGTATGTATTAGATAGCAAAAAGATTGCAACAAGATCTGATGCATTGATAAAAAACGGTTTGAAGATACAAGATTAGAGATTCTCCTTTTGACCTATACTAGAACTGATGTGTCTCTTCTTTAAGATTCAAATGATAAAGCGGGTGACGAACATTGTCTTGTCAATCAAGCGAAGAGTTAAATGAATTATTATTGGAAGCGAAACATTATACAAAATACGGTACGGTAGCTGATTATATTCCCGCTTTAAAAAAAGCGAATCCTCATGACTTATCAGCAGCTATATACTACCCCGACGGAACGTGCCTATCGGCAGGGGACATACAACAAAAAATGACATTGCAAAGCATTTCGAAAGTACTCACTCTTGCATTGGCACTGATGGATTGCGGGGAAGAATCCGTGTTTCATAAGGTCGGATATGAACCAACAGGAGATCCTTTCCATTCTATTTTAAAATTGGAAATAAACAACCCATCCAAACCTTTAAATCCGATGATTAATGCCGGGGCTTTAGCTGTGACTCATATGATTAAAGGAAAAAACATCGAAGAACGATTTCAACGCATTTTGCACTTTGTACATGAATTAACCGGAAATTCAAAAATTACTTATTCTCAGGAAGTGGCGAAATCGGAGTTTGAAACTTCTTTTATCAATCGTTCTCTTTGCTATTACATGAAGCAGGATGGAATTATCACAGAAGATGTGGAAGAACTGATCTGTCTTTATACAAAACAGTGCGCTATTGAATTAGATTGTTTTGACTTGGCTAGAATAGGGGGTGTTTTCGCGATGGACGGGGTAGAACCGATGACTGGCAAAAGACTCCTGCCGGCCGATATAGCGAGACTTTGCAAAACGTTTATGGTAACATGCGGTATGTATAACGCTTCCGGTGAATTTGCCTCTAAAGTAGGGATTCCGGCAAAAAGCGGGGTTTCGGGCGGAATTATGGGAGCGGTACCTAATCGATTGGGAATCGGAGTATTCGGCCCGGCTTTAGATCATAAAGGAAACAGCATAGCGGGAGTGAAATTGTTGGAAATGCTGTCTAAGAAGTATTCTTGGAGTATGTTCTAACACTCTCCTATTCGCGTCATTTCGAGCAGATACTCAAAAAAGGAGAGAAACGGTCAAACAACCCGCTTTTCTTTTGTGATCGCAAAACGGCGAATTATTTAGAAGCAGCAACATTTCACCTGTGATAAGTTTTTCGACCGAAAGATGGTTATAAATGAAATGAAAAGATAAAAGAAGGTTCGGTTCTTAAAGCAATTCCCCCTCTTCCGTCAAACAGAAGGAGAAAAAAGAAGAGGGGAAAACTCAAACGCAATGGTGGCGTTTTTATTTTTCTTCATGTTTGATAATTTGATATCCCCCGACAAATAGTACTACAACCGAGGCAATATACAACAAAGTCATAAGAGCAAAATACACGGTCATTCTCTCCTTTCCTCGAATTCCAATGATAAGGGCAACGAATGAAGGTTGAAAGGAGCAGCCATTCAAAGAAAAATGAAGAACTGCGCTATTGATTTGTAAATGTATGATTCCTTTTCTCACGTGTGGCTGTTATCCATCTAAAATTCGTTGCTTTGAATCGTAAAAGATCATCATCCATACTTAAGTAGGGAACTTTTTATTATTCCCGCTGTTTTTTGTTTTGAAAAACAATTGGTCAAAACATCTTGCTACTATTATTATATAAGACTTTCGTATTTTCACAATCACTATGTTGCAAAATCCATCAAATTGAAACAATTTTATCGGTCTTCAGTTCCATTATGGGTAAAAGATTTGCCTGAGAAAAGATTCATGCCGTTGACATTTTGAAATCATTTAGATTTCTGTTCGATCGTAATTCTTCCGGTTTGTTTACTATTTTCATCCGATGGCTTTTGTATTTACATTGCGGATGGCAAATAATAAACTTAATATAAAGAAAAGTCAGTATATTCCTAAAGAAAGAAGGTTTATCATGATGTGGCATGAAACGGAAGTGACGAAAAGATTATCGTTAAAGTATCCCATCATTCAAGCCGGGATGGCTGGCGGAATTACCACGCCTGAACTGGTTGCGGCTGTATCGAATGCAGGAGGTTTGGGGATGATCGGGGCCGGTTATATGACTCCGAAAGATTTGGAATTATCCATTCAAAAAGTAAAGGAATGGACAGACCAACCATTTGGAGTGAATTTGTTCGTTCCTGAAAATCCGGTTATTGTTCAAGAGGAAATAGAAAGAGCAAATCAATTATTGGAACCCATTCGCCAAAAGTTGGGGATCGAAAAGAAAAAAGAAGTTCCGACACTGAACAACTCTGCTTTTGATGAACAGATTCAAATTGTTATAAAAAACAAAATTCCTGTTGCAAGCTTTACATTTGGCATTCCGCCGAGAAATGTAATCGAGCAATTAAAAGACAACGATATTGTGGTAATCGGAACGGCTACAACCGTAAACGAAGCCATACAAAATGAAGACGCCGGGATGGATATGATTGTCGTCCAAGGTAGCGAAGCTGGTGGACATAGAGGGAGTTTTGCGGAACCATTTGACCAAGCGATGATTGGAACCATAGCGTTAATACCGCAAGTATCCGATCGGGTGAAGATTCCGGTGATCGCGGCCGGCGGGATTATGGACGGGAGAGGTGTGCTGGCATCGCTAATATTAGGAGCGCAAGCCGTTCAGATGGGAACAGCTTTTGTGACCTGTAAGGAAAGCGGAGCTCATGAACTGCACAAAAAAGCGATTTTAAACAGCAGCGAAGAGCAAACAGCGATCACGTCGGCCTTCAGTGGCAAGCCGGCAAGAGGGGTGAACAATGAATTTATAAGGATGATGAAAGACTATGAGAGTGAATTGCCGCCGTATCCTATTCAAAATAACCTCACTCAAGACATCCGAAAAGAAGCTGCCAAACAAGGAAAAAGAGAATGGATGTCACTCTGGTGCGGACAAAATCCACGTCTTAGTCAACATGTAACGGCAGCAGAACTGATCCGTTCGGTGGTCGATCAAGTAGAAAAAAGCCTTAAATCAATAGAGTTCCAAAAAGTAAACAGTGAATAATAGTTTTCGTATTTTTGTTTTCAAAGCATTTGGATCCAGTATGTGAAGAAATAGGCCGATGGTGGAATTAGAGTTATTACGTTATGAAGCCGGTGGTTTGATTCGTTATATCCGAGATTATCATGACCACATGTTGCACAAGCTTGCCTCAAATCTTTCACCGCAAAGAGGATGACAAGAGAGCGGATGATGAAGCTTGTGCAACCTCAATGCAATGAAGGAAATACCTGCCCCAATTCACGCGCGGTTCGATGACTTTCTCTTTCCTGTATGCCATCCAATCCACTCTATTTATTCTCCTATCTTTCTTGTACGTTAGTAAAATTATACCCGTCTTTTCCAATTGGATTCCATCTACCAGTATAACCAACTATATCAAGATAACGTATTACGTTTTTTGCTCGTCTTCTAGATAGATGATAATAAAAATAACATAATATACCTAGATAAAAGAATAATCAACTTTCAAATCCGCCATAAATGTAATATTAATTCTTAGCAAGTTAAATAAAATTATATTTTAATGTAATAAAATATTACATGAATATTGACAGAAAACTTAGATAGGATTATGATGAACTTAGACGGGAAAATATCGCGCATAAATTCAGAAAATTATTTTTATCTGTATTATCATGCTGTCTTTTTGCTTCCCTGTTCGGAGTATATCAAAATGGGAATGATGATTTAAAAAGCGGTTTTTGCATTTGTGTAATCTCCTATTTTAATCATCTTAAGACAAGAGGGAGGGAGATTTATATAAGATAAAAAGATCATTCAAGTCGTAAAGCGATATTATCGAAAAAATTCTTATTATTCTGATTAATAGATTTAGAGGAGGAATCCACCATGAATGAGTATTTAAATCAAAAATTTAAAGTTGCTGCTGTACAAGCATCTTCTATTTTGTACGACAGAGAAAAAAATTTAGAAAAAGCTATTTCTCTTATTGAGGAATCAGCCAAAAAAGGGGCTCAACTAGCAGTGCTGCCTGAATCTTTTATTCCTGGCTACCCTTATCATATATGGCTTGGAACTCCGATGTGGTACCATGAGCTGTTTAAAGAATGGTTTCTCAATTCAGTGGAAGTACCTAGCAAAACAACAGATGCTTTATGTGAAGCAGCGCGCAGAAATAATATATTTGTCGTGATCGGTATTTCAGAACGTGATGGCAATACATGCTACAATACTATTTTATTTATTGATAATAAAGGGAAAATATTCGGAAAACACAGAAAATTGATGCCGACTCATGTAGAACGTGTTCATTGGGGAATGGGCGATGGAAGCTATCTAAACGTTTATGATACGGAACTAGGGCGTATGAGTGGGCTCGTCTGCTGGGAGCATACGATGGATTTGGTTCGTCATTCTCTTATCGCTCAACGTTCTCAACTGCATTGTGCCGTTTGGGTTGGTTTTTCAAGCATTACTGGATGGGAAACACTTTTTGATATGTCCACGGAACTTTCTGCTCGTTATCATGCTCATGTAGGAGAATGTTTTGTTATCAATTCCCAAAGTACAGTTAGTAAGGAGAATGTAGAAAAATTAATGCAGACGGATTATCAGAAAGAGTGGATCAAACCGGGTGGTGGTTGGACAGCGATTATTGCTCCCGGTGGATCTATCTTGGCCGGTCCATTAAAAGGGGAAGAAGGGATATTGTACGCTGAAGTGGATATGGGAATGATAGCGGATATGGCGCATTGGCATGATGCGACAGGACATTATTCACGACCGGATGTAACGAATCTTTTATTGAACCGTGACCCTTATCAAATCACCCGAGAGTTGAGCAGCGCTCCTAAAGTAGGGACTACATTTGGACAACCACCGTTAGATCAAGTGATGGACCGGTTGAAACGATTGGAACAAAAAGTTTTCAATAGCGGTTCAGAAGAATTTGAAAAAAGTTTAACAGAATTTCAACGTGAAATCGCTCCGATCATTTCCGGTCAAAAGTAATCTGCCCTTTATCATTTGTGAATGGAACGTAATCTGCGTTATTCATTGGATTTTTTATAAAACGTTGATGAAGATGAAACTTAATCATTATGTACAATGTATAGAAACAACGGCTTGCTTGCATCCATCTTACTCCTTCCTGTTTGTTCGTTTATTATCAGGAGTGCAGAGGAGTTTGGGTGCCAGCAAGCTTTTTTTGCAAAGAACGTTTACTTGTTTTGTTATGGGATTGCGGATATCAATGAATGATTTCGATAAAAAGAAGCTGCCATTCAAAAAATATAGAATGAGAAACAAAATTCATTCGATAAAACACAACTGAGCACCTATTTTTTTGAAAGATAACTATTGAACGTAAAACCCCCAAGCAATATGATACAAAAGGCTAAAATAATGTTCTCAATTGAAACGTATTTAATCCCCAATAAAAGCATTATGGCTAGAACGGCCATGACAATAATGATCGACCAAAAAAGTAAAATTTGATTGTATTTTTTCCTATTGTTAATTGTGCGCTCGTCTTCCATTACCTCGTTATCAGTTATCTTCTTTTTTATATCTCTGTTGTATTCGACAACTGTCAAAACCATGAATACATCCGCAAATAATGACCAAATTGGGAAAGGGTGTTCAAAAATGGCAACGATCAAATTAAGTACAACTAGTGTGGCAATGCACAGCCAAATATTTAACGGTTTTCTGTTAGGTTGCACTAGATTTATCCTCCTCTAAAAAGAAAATATCTTCTACTTGTTTGTTGAAAAACTTCGCAATTTTAAGTGCGAGCTCAAGACTAGGATTGTAGCGGTGATTTTCAATAGCAATAACCGTTTGTCTAGTAATTCTTAGTTCCTTGGCAAATTGTTCTTGTGTTATTCCCGCTTCATTTCTTAATAGTTTGATATTATTTCTAACCATAGCTGACAACCCCTGAAGAATGAAAATTTCAAATATTTAATCCGGTTTATCACACCTGTTTGTTTTTCTTTCTGAAAAAAATAGTTCTTTGTGTAAAGTGTTCTTTACATCCATTATATCCAGTTTATTCAAAAAATGTAAATATATATTTACACGAAAAACAACTTTTAGATGCTTTTTCAATGTTTTTGACTTTTTAGGTAATGACCTTTTTTTACTTCGGTTCATGTTAATTTAAATTACACTATAAAGTGAATTTTCTAACTATTTTGTATTGACAGAAAATTATAATAATATTATGATATATTTAAGAAAGAAAATATGACATATTTTGATACAAATTTTGTTTTTCCCGTTTTATGTAATTGTAATGATAGATAACGGTTTGGGTCGTTGATATTGTATCATCAAAAATATTTTCAGAAGCGTGGAGTTCAAGTGCGAGTGGTCATCAAAGACATTATATAGGTTAGGAAAAGAGAAACTTGAAATCAGAGGAAACCGATAATTCGATAACAATATCAAAAGTGTTTGCTGATTTAATAGACACATCGAAAGGGGGGATGCCCGGGAGTGAGAATAAACAGCATCAAAGTGGTCGGTAATCTATACTTACAACAATTCTATAGTATAAGGAGGAAGATATATGAGACATGGAGATATTTCCAGCAGTCATGACACAGTAGGAGTAGCTGTAGTGAACTACAAAATGCCACGTTTGCACACGAAAGCGGAAGTTATTGAAAATGCAAAAAAAATCGCTGACATGGTTGTTGGGATGAAGCAAGGTCTTCCGGGTATGGATCTAGTCATTTTTCCGGAGTACAGCACTATGGGCATAATGTATGATCGGAAGGAAATGTTTGAAACGGCAACAACTATCCCGGGAGAAGAAACAGAAATATTTGCTGAAGCATGTAAAAAGGCAAATACTTGGGGGGTTTTCTCGATAACCGGTGAACGTCACGAAGAACATCCCAATAAAAACCCTTATAATACGTTAATATTGATTAATAATAAAGGAGAAATTGTGCAAAAATACCGAAAGATTATCCCGTGGGTTCCGATTGAAGTTTGGTATCCCGGAGATACAACGTATGTCACAGAAGGACCGAAGGGGTTGAAAATCAGTCTGATCATTTGTGATGACGGGAATTATCCGGAGATCTGGCGCGATTGTGCGATGAAAGGGGCCGAATTGATTGTCCGCTGCCAAGGCTACATGTATCCGTCGAAAGAACAGCAAATCTTGATGGCGAAATCTATGGCATGGGCGAACAACACTTATGTGGCCGTAGCCAATGCAACAGGGTTTGACGGAGTCTACTCGTATTTTGGACATTCGGCCATTATTGGTTTCGACGGCCGGACGCTCGGTGAGTGCGGCGAAGAGGAAAACGGGATTCAATACGCGGAGATTTCGCTTTCTCAGATTCGAGATTTTCGTAAAAATGCCCAATCTGAAAATCACCTTTATAAGCTTTTGCACCGTGGATACACCGGGACCATTCAATCCGGTGATAGCGATAAAGGAGTTGCCGATTGCCCATTTGAGTTCTATCATACTTGGGTAACGGATGCGGATAAAGCAAGAGAAAATGTTGAGAAGCTAACAAGGAGTACGGCTGGTACCGCCGAATGTCCGATTGAAGGAATCCCGAATGAAGGTAAACCGAAAGAAATCGGCGTGTAATGAGGAAAGATAAAGTTCTACGAAAATAATTGACAGAATTTTCTGTTTTTATCGGGTTGTTGAATGGAAGAGGACACTATCGTTGGGTCAAGCTCACCCAACGGTAGATGCAATCCGAATAGATATGGAAGGATCGGATAAATTGAGGCCATTGGATTGATTGTTCCAAAGATTATTTGTTCAATCACGTATTGATTCAGTAATATGACTAGTTTAATCAAAGATGGGAGGTTTACAAATGAACGGGATTCATGATGTCGGCGGCATGGATGGATTTGGGAAAATTATGTATGTAAAAGAAGAGGAAGATACTTATTTCAAACATGATTGGGAAAGACTTGCTTTTGGCCTTGTTGCCGGCTGCATGGCACAAGGATTGGGAATGAAGGCTTTTGATGAATTCAGGATTGGCATTGAAAAAATGCGCCCAGTGGATTATCTGACGTCATCTTATTATGGTCACTGGATTGCAACCGTCGCATACAACTTGTTAGAAACGGGAGTACTGGATGAAAAAGAATTGGAAGATCGAACACAAGCTTTCATGGAGAAACCTGACACAAAAATACAACGTTGGGAGAATCCGAAATTAGTTAAAGTTGTAGAAAACGCCCTGCTTGAAGGTTTATCTCCTGTCCGTGAGGTTTCTTCTTTTCCGCGGTTTGAGGCGGGAGAGAGAATAAAGACAAGGAACATTCACCCAACAGGCCACACTAGATTTCCACGATACGTGCGCGATAAGTATGGAGTCATTGAAGAGGTATATGGGGCTCATGTTTTCCCTGATGACGCAGCTCACAGAAAAGGAGAAAACCCGCAATATCTCTATCGTGTACGTTTTGATGCCGAAGAATTATGGGGAGTAAAACAGAATGATTCAGTTTATATCGATCTTTGGGAAGGTTATTTGGAACCTGTTTCACATTAATCATTTTTAAAAAGTTTGAAGGAGGAATTCAATATGGCTATTGAACAAAAAATGATGGATGATCATCACGAAGTGGACCCGCGATTTCCGCATCATCATCCCCGCCCGCAATCGTTTTGGGAGGCTCGGGCTAAAGCGATTGAATCCCTGTTAATTGAGAAAAGGCTTCTTTCCTCTGATGCCATTGAGAGGGTTATAAAACACTATGAACATGAGCTTGGGCCGATGAACGGAGCTAAAGTCGTTGCGAAGGCCTGGACCGATCCTGAATTTAAACAAAGATTGCTGGAAGATCCAGAGACAGTGTTGCGGGAACTTGGATATTTTGGTCTGCAGGGAGAGCATATCAGGGTAGTGGAAAATACGGATACGGTACACAACGTAGTGGTTTGCACTCTATGTTCATGTTATCCTTGGCCGCTGCTTGGTTTACCGCCTTCATGGTATAAAGAACCGGCCTACCGTTCTCGGGTTGTTAAAGAGCCGAGAAAAGTACTGCAAGAATTCGGATTAGACTTGCCGGATTCAGTAGAAATTCGGGTTTGGGACAGTAGTTCAGAAGTTCGTTTTATGGTATTGCCGCAAAGACCTGAGGGTACAGAAGGAATGACGGAGGAGGAGCTGGCGCAAATCGTTACTCGTGACTCCATGATTGGCGTCGCCAAAGTTCAGCCGCCTAAAGTGATCCAAGAATAGGAGGAAAAACATGAAAAGTTGTAAGAGTCAAGCTGAAGAATCCGTACTTATGAATATGTCTGAGGAAGTCGCTCCGCCTAGAAAGAACGGGGAATTAGAATTTCAGGAGCCATGGGAGAGACGCTCTTTTGGTATGACCCTAGCTTTGTATGAGGAAAAGAAATACAGTTCATGGGAGGATTTCCGCTCTCGCTTGATCGAGGAGATCAAAGGGTGGGGAAATTCTGAACAAAAAGATGATTCTGACTGGAACTACTATGAACGTTGGCTATCCGCATTGGAACGATTAGTATTGGAAACAGGAATGTTAAACAAGCGCGATGTCGATGCACGCACCAACGAATTTCTCACTGGAAAACGTGATGAAGTTTTTTATTAATCGTTAGCAGAAAAGTAGTTCATAAATGGGGCAACCTAATGTTGCCCCATTTATGAATAATCATATAGCGAAGATGCTTGCCTCATAAGATAGCCGATGTTTGAAAATGGTATTTTTTCATGGATCCCCACCGACAAAAAAATAGAAAAGCAATAAAAGTAATTCAATTGTTTAATGTTGGATGAAAATCATTCAATCGAATGAAGATTGATGATTCTATTCAGATGGTTCTCATAGCATGCATGAAAAAAGGGGGGATATTCATAATGGCAACTTGGAATTTCTATGAATTAAAACATCATGTTCTTATTTGCAACGGTTCTTCTTGCATGAGAAATGAGGCGGAGGAAGTAACGAGAAGTATTCGCCAAGAAATCAGTCAAAAAGGACTTGAGAACATGATACATACGACAAGAACGAGGTGTAATGGGCGATGTCAAGATAAATGTGTTGTGGTGTTGTATCCGGAAGGAATATGGTATAAACATTTTCAACCTAGCGATGCTTCATCTTTTGTTGAAGCGTTAAGCAAAGGAATTCCATATGGACAAAAAGTGAGCCACTATTACCAAAATGGTAAGTTTCAAAGAACAGATCATACGGTAAAAGGTGTATTAAAAAAATAATTTCACTATTAGAGAATCGAAGCATTTTATTCTGTAAGGAGGTACAGCGATGAAAACAATAAAAATGAAGAAGAAAAACCTCATCATCATTTATTTTGCACTTCTATTCCTATTTATACCGAAACAGGCTTTCGCCATGCATATCATGGAAGGTTTCTTGCCTATTGAATGGGCGTTATTTTGGTGGGGGATTGCTTTACCTTCTTTAATCATAGGTTTACGATCCATTAAAAAGAAAGTAAAGGATCACCCGGAATTAAAAATGATGTTAGGTTTATCAGGGGCATTTGCTTTTGTGTTGTCAGCGTTAAAAATCCCTTCCGTTACCGGAAGTTGTTCCCATCCAACCGGAGTTGGTTTAGGTGCTATCCTTTTCGGCCCGACAGCGATGAGTGTGGTCGGATTTTGTGTTCTCCTTTTTCAAGCGTTGTTGCTTGCTCATGGAGGAATCACCACTTTAGGAGCCAATACTTTTTCCATGGCTATTGTGGGTCCTATCATTTCTTATCTTGTATATAAAGGCGCTAATAAAGCAGGTCTTTCATTTTCAGTTGCCATATTTTTAGCTGCTACTTTAGGTGATTTAAGCACTTATGTGGTGACATCTTTTCAATTAGCGTTAGCTTTTCCTTCCGAGGTTGGCGGCATCATGGCTTCTTTTGCTAAATTCGCTAGTATTTTTGCTGTTACACAAATTCCTTTGGCCATCAGTGAGGGACTGTTAACAGTCATTATTATGAATGTCTTAACAAAATATAATCTACAAGCTTTGAAGATGTTACGTGTACTGTCCAAGGAGGGGCGTTGATATGAAGAAGAATATAATACTACTGCTCATTGTGATCATTCTCGGTGTCGGGCCTCTCTTTATCCAGAAAGGGGCAGAGTTTGGCGGATCTGATGGGCAGGCGGAAGCAGCGGTCGGAAAAATCGCACCTGATTATAAGCCTTGGTTCCATACTCTTTGGAAACCTCCAAGCGGAGAAATTGAAAGCTTGTTGTTCGCTTTACAAGCCGGAATCGGAGCAGGGTTTATCGGGTATTTTGTTGGTTTTATGAGAGGCAAGAATAAGCAGGTTGATGAAGAAAGATAAGAAGGTGCTAACATGTTGCTTATCGATAAATATGCTTATTTTAACAGGCTGAAGAATGTTCATCCAGTGGAAAAAATCACACTTTCTCTAAGCTTGCTGTTGTTCGCTTTAATTGTCAAATCTCCCTTGGTGTCATTCAGCATTTTTATCGTAATGAGTACGATGATTGTCGTTTTAGCGAGGATTCCGTTTTCATATTATTTGAAATTGCTAGTCATTCCGTTATTTTTTCTTTTTTCCGGAATCGTGACGATCCTTATTTCGTTCACCGACGGACATACAGTAATCTCGGATGTGATTTGGTCTGTACCAATAGGAAATTGGCAAATTTGTATAAGTGAAGAGAGTTTAAAGCGAGCGGTCAATCTTGTTTTCATCGTTTTAAGCAGCGTAAGTTGTTTATATTTTTTAATTTTAACAACACCTATGACCGCTATTCTCGATGTATTACGAAAACTAAAATTGCCTTCCATATTTATTGAGTTGATTACCTTAACGTATCGATTCATTTTCGTCATCATGGAAGAATCGATCAATATTTATCAATCACAGTCTTCCCGACTAGGATATATCACGATACGACAAGGGATGAAATCTCTTGGACTGTTGATTTCTATCCTGTTTTTAAAAGTGTTTGAACGGACGAAACAATTATCCATTGCCATGGATTCCAGAGGCTACGGGGATGAAATTTTGTTTTTTGATCCATCTTATCGTTATTCCCCTGTCAATTGGTTTATCATCTTATTCATATTGGCAGGAATGGCCTTTATCTATGTACAGTTTGGAGGAATTTTATAATGCAGCCAATTCTTTTTGACATCGAAAATTTAACACATTGTTATGCCGATGGCACCATCGCTTTAAGAAACCTCTCCCTTACGGTTAAGCAGGGAAAGAAAATAGCCATATTAGGTAATAACGGAGCCGGGAAATCTACATTGCTGTTGCATTTGAATGGTATTTTGCAGCCGACAAACGGAACCATTCGTTTTAAAGGCAGAGAAGTGAAATATGATCGAAAATCGCTTCTTTCATTACGCAAGCATGTGGGAATTGTCTTTCAAGATCCGGATTCTCAATTGTTTTCGGCCAATGTCATCCAAGATATTGCTTTTGGCCCGCAAAATTTGGGCTTGCCAAAAGAAGAAGTATTGCGAAAAGTGGAATGGGCCATGGAGCAGACAGAAACGACAGAATTTAGCGATAAGCCAACCCATTTTTTAAGCTTAGGACAAAAAAAACGCGTTGCCATAGCAGGGGTGCTCGCCATGGATCCTGAAATCATCATTCTGGATGAACCTACAGCAGGACTCGATTCTTATTTTTCAAAACAAATCATGAACGTATTAGATCACATTCAAAAACAAGGGAAAACCATAATTTTATCTACCCATGATGTGAATCTAGCTTATCAGTGGGCTGATGAAATTATCATCATGCATGATGGAGAAATCTTGTGTTATGGCGATCCGGTCACCGTATTTAAACAAGCTCATTTGATAAGAAAAGCTCATTTAGATGCACCATGGGTTATGGAAACCTTCCAATTTCTCGTACAAGAAAAATTTTTTTCTTCAAATGAAGCGATCCCTCAAAACAAAGAAGAATTGTTTCAAAAGATTAGCTCTATAAAAAGTTGGAATTTAGGCAAAATTTCCGGATGAAAAAACTCACGTCCTTTATATGGGATTAGTCAGAATCAAATGAATGGCTTTACGTTTACTTTGAATAGTTCTGTGAAGAATCCAGAGTAAAAAAGTTCAGAGACGAGGGGAAGATCGGGAGACGTTTTCAATTATGTTGAAATAGGATAAAACATCATTGTTGTCCCTAGTGCGGGAAAGAAACGAAGTGTGTTTATAACTATTGATGACAGATTGCAAAACGTCTAAAGGGGGATGGCATGACGAATATTCGAACAAAAAAGGTCGATATGCTTGTAGAAGCGAAAATGATTTCCGGAAACAACCTCGATGATGCATCGATATCATATCAACGAATATTGATTGAACGGAATGATGGAATGGTCATTCGATCCATAAGCAAGTTGAACCACTGCCACTTGTTAGGAATAAAAGGAGTACACTGATGAAAGGAGGTATCAAGCAATGATGGTCCATGAGGCGGCGCAACAAACCTTCGAAACTCTAACGAAGAAAGGCTTCACATGAAATAGGTGTTCATATTGGACATAGGAGTCGACAGACATCATTTATCTTGCAAGAAAAAGAAACTTCCATTTCCTCAAAAATATTGAAGACGAATCAAAATCCTTCTCATAAAGTGCTTCTACCGGTTCATTCTCCTGGTCAGTTTATTAAAACAAGACCTTAACAATCTGTAAACTTATGCACCCGTATAATACCTTTCGCAATGTGCTTATATGTTCCAACCTTATTTTACCGTTTTAGAAAGAAATTGATCTATTAAAGGATTTTAACGGGAAAGTAAAGATTTTCCATGCTTGTTTAGATAAGTATCAAATAATGACGAATACAAGGTGAAACGTACCACAATTTACTGAATAAGTGTGGTAAAATGAACTTGATAAATGGGGATCATTTGTAGATGGCCAACACTTTTCATCTTTCGAGTGAAGTGTCTATTTATTCATTGGGATTGTTTTTTCTAATGGAATCAACTTAAAGGGGAAACTCGTATATAATGAATTAAGTAGACATTTAAAGAAATAAATTTGATAAACAGAATTATGGCTTAAAGGAGTCTTCGGTATGGGACATCATCACAGTCATGGAAGTCATTCACATGCACATCATGCAAATCGAAAAGCATTGCTATATAGCTTTTTTCTGATTTTCTCTTTTCTCATTGTGGAACTGATCGGTGGAATTATGACGAACAGTCTTGCGTTACTATCTGATACAGGACACATGTTAAGTGATGCAGCGGCGCTAGGTTTCAGCCTATTAGCTTTGAAAATAGGGGAAAAGCAAGCAAGTGAAACGAAAACATACGGATATAAACGATTTGAAATTTTAGCCGCATTGTTGAATGGACTGACACTATTGCTTATTTCGGTCTTGATTTTCTATGAAGCATACCAACGTTTTTATTATCCACCTAAAGTAATGAGTTCGGGAATGTTGACAGTCGCAGGAATCGGGCTGATCGTCAATATTTTAGCCGCTTGGATTTTGATGAAAGGGGATAAGAACGACAACCTCAACATAAAAAGCGCCTTTTTACACGTGCTGGGCGATTTGCTTGGATCCATCGGGGCCATTGTTGCCGGCTTGCTGATATGGCTTTTTGGTTGGAATATTGCCGATCCGATAGCCAGTGCATTGGTTTCTGTTTTAATTATGATCAGTGGTTGGCGCATAGTGAAGGACTCTATCCACATTTTGATGGAAGGAAGACCATCGAATATTGATTTGCAAGAAGTAAAAAATCAATTATTGTCTTTGGCGGGAGTCACCAATGTTCATGATTTACATGTATGGTCCATTACTTCAGATTTTCCTGCTTTAAGCTGTCATCTTGTCGTCCGTCCTCAAATTGATCGGGATCAATTATTATATGAGGCAAGAGAGAAGCTGCATAAACAATTTGGCATTCATCATACCACTATACAAATAGAAGAAACGAAAAAATGTACGGAAGTAGATATTTGCAATTAATCTCCCTTTAAACGAGGGAGATTTTTCATTTTATTTTTACAGCAACAATTATAGTCGTAAAAAGATTAATATATGGCTAGAATACGACTTTTCATGGCCATTAAGACATTACTATATTCATCCTATTTTTCATTGTTTATATAAGTATATTGTTATATTATGATATATGAATGAAGGAGTGGTAAAATGAGTCGAGTGGTTACGAATATGGACGACGTCGCGACAATATTAAAGTTATTAGGTGATAAAACTAGACTTACTATGATGGCATTATTAGACAATAAAAATTGTTGCGTATGTGAGTTGGTTGAATTTTTTCAGATGAGTCAACCCGCCATTAGCCAACATCTCAGGAAGTTAAAAGATGCAGGTTTACTAAATGAAACCAAAAAAGCCCAATGGGTTTTTTATTCTGTCAATAAGGAACATGAAATGTATTCGCTCATCCAAGATATATTGGCTCATATTCCTGACCAGCAAGAAAAATTAAAAGAACTTGAAGAAAAAGGCACAAGAATTTTATGTGAATAACGATAGAGGTGATTTTTTGCTTTCCGTCCTACTAGCATCATTGATTTTCCTCGCAACTTTAATATTTGTGATTTGGCAACCCAAAAACTTATCTATTGGCTGGTCTGCATGCGGGGGCGCTCTGCTTTCTATTATGGTAGGTGTAGTAGATTTTCAAGATGTCCTAACTGTGACAGGAATTGTGTGGAATGCGACTCTTGCTTTTATTTTTATTATTATCATATCAATGATTTTAGATGAAATTGGATTTTTTGAATGGGCAGCATTACATATGGCAAAAGCGGCAAAAGGAAACGGAGTAAAGATGTTTATCTTTGTTTCTATTTTAGGAGCCATAGTAGCCGCCTTTTTTGCGAATGATGGGGCAGCCCTCATTTTAACTCCCATTGTTCTTGCCATGGTACGAGCTTTACAATTTGATGAAAAGAAAGTACTGCCTTTTATTCTGGCAAGTGGTTTTATCGCAGATACAACCTCATTACCGTTTGTGGTTAGTAACCTAGTAAACATTGTTTCCGCCGATTATTTTCATATTAAGTTTGTTGAGTATGCAACGCGCATGATCATTCCTACCGTTTTCTCGTTTGGAGCCAGTATTTTGGTTTTATATTTGTATTTTCAAAAAAATATACCAAAACAATATGATGTGTCTCATTTAAAGAAACCAATTGAAGCCATTAAGGATCAAAAAATGTTTAAGATAGCTTGGAGTGTATTAAGTATTTTATTAGTAGGCTATTTTATCAGTGAATTTACTAAAATTCCTGTGTCTATCATTGCAGGAGTGGTCGCACTTGTTTTCTTGTCCATTGGAAGAAGAACCCCAGCTGTTCACGTTAAACAAATACTAAAAGGTGCACCATGGGAAATTGTCTTTTTCTCTATTGGTATGTATGTTGTCGTCTACGGATTAAGAAACGTAGGATTGACGAATGTACTGTCTGACGCGATTCAAGCCGCGGCAAATAAAGGTTTACTTGTAGGAACCATTTCAATGGGGTTTATCGCAGCAATTCTTTCATCGATTATGAATAACATGCCGACCATAATGATTGATGCTTTAGCCATAGCTAATACAAACACAACCGGAATCATTCGTGAAGGACTCATTTATGCGAATGTGATTGGTTCTGATTTAGGGCCTAAAATTACCCCAATCGGTTCTTTGGCCACCCTCCTTTGGCTGCATGTATTATCGACGAAAGGAGTCAAAATTACTTGGGGAACCTACTTTAAAAACGGGATTATTTTAACCGTACCAACAATACTCATTACACTGATTGGACTTTATATATGGTTGCTTATCATCTAATAAAGGAGCATGTGAAAATGAAGAAGAAAACCATTTACTTTTTATGCACCGGAAACTCTTGTCGCAGTCAGATGGCAGAAGGTTGGGCCAAAAAATATCTTGGTGATGAGTGGGAAATATATAGTGCCGGCATTGAGGCCCACGGATTAAATCCGAATGCAGTAAAAGCCATGAAAGAAGTGGGGATTGACATTGAGAACCAAACATCAGATGTCATTGATCCTGACTTGTTAAACAATGCGGATATGGTGGTAACATTATGCGGGCATGCTGCTGATAACTGTCCAGTAACACCGCCACATGTGAAGCGCGTACACTGGGGATTTGACGATCCTGCAAAAGCGGAAGGGACAGAAGAAGAAAAATGGGCTGTATTCCAGCGTGTTCGCGATGAGATCGGGGAAAGAATTAAGCGATTTGCAGAGACGGGTGAATAAAAGTATTATTGTCTATACAGAAAAATCAATATTATTAACATCAATTTATAGCCGTCACTTGCAGCCGAGAGAGTGTTCTCTCGGCTATTATTCTACAGTAAGGAGGTATATTGTGTGAAAAAGATCAACCAAGCAATGTGTGAACCTACGAGTAAATGGGTTCAAAACATCAATCTTCATTAACAAAAACCGCGATGAAGTGAAAAAGGGACAACAAGACAGTCTTAAGGAACTTGGAAGTTCACAAATCTTATCCCGACTAAATTCACACATGGGTCTGAAAGGAGTAGCACTAATGAAATACACACTAGTTGAAAGAGATCATTTTCAAGTAGTTGGAATCAAGAGAGAAATTTCATTCGCCAATAATGAGAATATTGTGATCATTCCAAAATTATGGGATCAATGGAAGAAGGATGGGACAGTTGATTTATTATTTAAGTTGAACAATGGTGAAATAAAAGGTGTATTAGGTGTATGTGCCGCTAACAGTCATACTCAATCGAAGCAAGTAATGGATTATTGGGTGGCAACTGAATATGATGGCAAAACACCTGACGGACTATGTAATTTGAAAATACCTGCATCAAAATGGGCTGTATTTGAAGTTCACGGACCGATGCCTGAAGCTATTCAGAAAGCATGGGTACAAATTTTTTCAGAATGGTTCCCTTCTAATGGCTATAAGCACGCAGGAACACCAGCGTTAGAAGTATATACAAATGAAGATCCCGCCAGCCCTGATTTTTATTCGGAAATCTGGATACCAGTCAATTGACCTGCTCGTCATTTTCTGCCCTGCCAACTGTCGCTAGTCTTCAAGTTTTTGAACACTCCCTATAGCCAAAAAAGCCGTTGTGAACTTCAGTGACTTTTTTGGCTCAATCGAGAGTTAAGTGGTTAGCTCACGGATCACTTTCGAAAGAAGAACCATTCCTCTATTCAAATCAGCTATAGAAGCATAGGAATAAGAAAGTCGAAGATACTGAGTCGCATGTTGATCGTAGACATTTCCTGGATTCAATAGAATTCCGTGTTCTAATGCTTTTTCAAAAAGTTCACGTATGGAGAGTGAAGGCGATAAGCGAAGCCATACATAAAAACCCCCTTTTGGAACAGACCAGGTCGCAATGTCGGAAAAATACCTTTGCAATGAATCATTCATGACCTCTCTTCGCACCTTCAATGCTTTTCTGACCTCATCCAAAAATCCGCTTGAAAGCCATTCCGCAACCGCCCACTGGGACAAGGAACTGGATCCGTAATCGGTTTGCATTTTAATATCCGCCAATCGCTCAATGACAGGGTTCGGCCCAACTACCCAGCCGATTCTCAAGCCGAAAAATGAAAGCCTCGTATAACAGGATGGTTTGGTCAAGAAAATCATTCGAAATTCAACGTTCATCAATTAACATTAGCAGCTGGAGCAAGTCGTTTTGAAACTGGTACACCCTCTTTTATCAGCGCTTATGCCGCTGCCGCCGCTCTTCGTTTGCTTCTTGATATAGGAGTAGAGAATATATCTTCTTATTTAAATCCATTAGCTCAATTCGCATTAGATTATGGACAAGAAAAAGGATTACACGTTGCTGGGCCTCTATCTGCTGATCAACGAGGCGCCATGACTGCTTTTTATGCGAAAAATGCTGAGCAGATTGAATCCATTTTGAAAGAGAGAAATATCATTGTTTCTGCCAGAAACGACGTCATCCGAATCGCTCCCCATTTTTACAATACGCAGGATGAAATTCGGCAGGCAATTGATGAGTTTACAATGGTTCTTAATACCAATAAATAAGTAACGGATAGCTTAACAAGATAAACATCAGGGAAAAACTGAAATGATCCAGGCCAGATAACTCGCAACTTTTTTGGGGGTTAGTAACAAAATATATTGGTTTCAGCGGACAAAAGATTTGAAAAAATCGATTTTTTCTTTTGAAAATCAGTGAGAATATTCTATTTTTAAACAAGTGAAATGCATAAATACCCTAGTTGTATAACTAATGGTTTTAACAGCTTTTTTCTTAAGCTCCATTCAATGATCCGATGGAGCTGCAGTATTTATTTAACAAAATAAATTTTCTAAATTTTTGAAGAATATTATTTGCAATTTGCAAATAATGTAGTATAAATAATATAGAGGTGAAAAAAGTGGAAAACATTAGAGAGTTGTTTCAAGTCATGACACGTCGTTTTGGATTGCTGAATAAAAATTGCTGTTCTATTAATGATGTGGATATTTCTCTCGTTCAAAGCCATATTCTTTATGAAATTAACAAAAGAGAATATTCTTCCATGCAACAAGTGGCGGAAGTATTGGGAATGGATATAACAACATTCAGTAGACAAATTCAAAATTTGGTGAAAATGGGACTAGTAAAAAAAACGCCACTTCCTGAAGATCGAAGGGTATACACGTTATCGTTAACCACCGAAGGAAAGTTTATAACAACCACTATTGATCAAGAAATCAATCGATATTTTGACGATGTATTTTCAAATATGACGGAATTTGAGAAAGAAACAGTGATTCGTTCGATTAAATTGTTGAATGAATGCATGGCAAAGACAAGTCTATGTTGCAATCCGTTAGTGATTAGTAGGTAAAGACTTGATCATAAAAAATAACCAAAAAGTTGTATTTTGCAAATAAATAGAATCTGAATGTATGCTAAGAAAGTTTAAAGTGTTTCAATCTTTATAGTCGGCCATGGTTGCTTGTTGTGTTTGCAACTATTATGAGAATTGCTTTTTATATTTGCATTTTTTCGATGATTCCAACTTCGTAAAGGGAATGGTTATTAGGAATGGTCACAACGTTGTGAGTTCGTTCTCAACAATGGAAATTACGATGTTCTTTATCATTATCATTTTAGGAGTGATGGCACATGAATTATGTTCATAACGATCAAATCCGACAAAAGGTTCGCAATCGCTATAAACAAATTGCGATACAGAATAATGTGGAGTCTGGAATCTGCTGTTCCGGTTTTTCAGGATGCTGTGATTTTCTTAATGAAACGTCGGCAAAGTTAGGGTACTCGGATGAGGACTTATCTATCGTGCCAGAAGGATCGAATCTTGGACTTGGTTGCGGAAACCCGCTGGCGATTGCGAAATTGAAGCAGGGAGAAATAGTATTGGATCTTGGCAGTGGTGCTGGATTTGATTGCTTTCTGGCAGCACAACAGGTTGGAGAAACCGGTCGCGTCATTGGGGTGGACATGACGCCGGAAATGATCAGCAAAGCTCGTAACAATGCGGCTAAGGGAGGCTTTCTCAACACGGAATTTCGGTTAGGAGAGATCGAATATTTACCGGTGGCAGATAGATCAGTTGATATCATCATTTCTAATTGTGTTATTAACCTTTCCCCGGATAAACTTAAAGTGTTTAAGGAGGCCTATCGTGTACTGAAGCCTGGAGGCCGCCTTGTTATTTCCGATGTTGTAGCAATGGAAGAACTTCCAAAGGAAATCAAAAACAACACGGACGACTTGTACTCTTGCTGCGTTTCGGGAGCATCATCGATTGATGAGTTGGAATCCATATTACAACAGAGCGGTTTCGTACAGATCGCCATCGAACCAAAAGATGAATCGAAGGAGTTTATCAAAGAATGGGTGACTAGTGCAGACATCACGGACTACATTGTTTCTGCGATTATAAAAGCAACAAAACCTTAAAAATGGTTAATCTGATTTTTACTTGTTCACTGTTCGTCAAGAAAAAAAGAGTTAAGCAGTTAATTCCATTTACCTGTATGGATCATGGTACGGGTGAAAAGCTGAGCAGGTGATTCTAATCGGTGTCATCATGATTTATACATTATCTTAAAAAATTAATCGTGTCGTTCACTATTCTGAATTATTGATGTAAGTTATCAAAATTTTTATTATATATCATTCGAGGAGAAAATTAGAATAGAAATACCGAAAATAATGTTTCGTTATTCCATAGAAAAGAAGGTTGCGGTGATATTCAGAATGTGGAAGTAAAAAAATCCGGTATTTAGATCATTTAATTATTGAGAGGAATGATAGCTGTCTATAAATCCTTAGACCAACCGTTCTCAATATAAAATAAGGGGTGATTTTGAAGATGAACATTCGTAGTTTTCGTAAAGAAGATTGGTCGCAAGTGAAGGACATTTACGAACAAGGAATTGCGACAGGACAAGCAACATTTGAAACATCAGCACCGTCATTCGAAAAATGGGAATCGACCATTGCCTCAAATTTATGTTTAGTTGCTGAGGATGAAAAAGGCATACAAGGCTGGTGTAAGATAAGTAACGTGTCAGATCGCTGCGTATATAGCGGGGTAGGTGAAGTCAGTGTGTATGTTCGAGATGAAAGTCGAGGAAAAGGAGTTGGAAAATTACTTCTACAAGCGATGATTAAAGAATCAGAGTCAAAAGGATATTGGACATTGAGTGCAGGGGTTTTCCCTGAAAACATACCGAGTTTACATTTACATCAAAGTGTCGGCTTTCATGAAGTCGGGATACGACAACGTATTGGCAAGTTAAACGGTGTATGGCGGGATGTTGTGTTATTAGAACGTCGTAGTCAAAATATAGGGATAGATTGACTATTTGTTGAGAATAAGGGTAAAACCACTCTTTATTTTAAGTACAATGAATATTTGATTTAATTCAAAATTTCGCCTTTCTTGAAAGCAGACTGACTACCAATTGGGTTGTAAAATAAAATTTGGTAATGGTTTGGAATGGTAAATTAAAGCAATTCAATAACATTTAGGTCTGCGATTTTTTATCGAAAAGTGTTAATATTAAAATAAAAACGCAATCGCTTTAACCTACTTTCAAAAGGATCCGAATCATTTGATCAAACTAACCATTCTTAATTGGATCTTAAAAGAGAATTTATACTATGGAACGATTAAAATGAGGCATGGACTTGTTACTCGATTGAATAAACTATAGGATAAGAAACTGTTTTGAATTCATCCAGATCATTTTCTTCAGCAGTTTCCTTTTGCGGCAAAAAAGCGAAAAATGGTACCATACCCATAAATCTTCCAGTGAAGGGACAGAATAGTTGTGAAAGTAGGAATTGCTTTAGGAGGCGGTGCTGTACGCGGGATAGCCCATATTGGAGTGTTAAAAGTATTAAAGAAGCATCAAATCCCCATTGATTTTATATCGGGAACGAGTATGGGCGGTGCGATTGGAGGCTTAGTTGCCGCGGGTATTGATGTAGAAGAAATTGAAGAGTTTGTTCTAAGCACGCCATCTTATCGATTGATGGATATTGGAATTCGAAAACGTGGAATTTTAGCCGGAAATAAAATATACGCTATTTTGATTCAATTTTTGGAGCAAAAAGGGCTTGGTGATATTAAAATCGAGGATTTGAAGATACCGTTTCGGGCAGTATCGGTCGATTTGATCAAAGGAAATGTTTTCGTGATGAAAGAAGGCAGCCTTGTCTTGGCTATTCGAGCAACCACATCGGTTCCTGGTATTTTTTCTCCTGTTCATTATCAAGGCAAAGTATTGGTGGATGGTGGAATTTTAAATAATCTCCCTGCCGACTTGCTTCATGAAGCCGGAATGGATAAGATCCTTGCAGTAGATGTCGAAAGGGAACATGATGAACAGGAACCTCGTAATATATTCGAAACGGTTTATCGTTCGTTTACAATTATGATGACTGTGCAGCGCCGTGTCAACTTGAAGTATGCAGATGTCGTTTTTCGTCCGGAAGTAGGGCATATTTTAGCGTTCGACACGAGCAGAATCCGAGAATGCATTGAAGCTGGCGAACGTGAAGCTCAACGGAAGATTCCGGAAGTGTTATCTTTGTTGGAATCAAAATAGTATAGGGGGTTGAATCGGTAATGGATTTGATCAAAAAAGGATTGGCATTTGGACTAGGTTTGGCTGTTACGAGCAAGGAACAAGCAGAAAAATTTGTGAATGATTTGGTGAAAAAAGGGGAGTTGTCTCTGGAAGAATCAAAAGACATGGTCAATCAGCTGATTCAGCGGGGGGAAGAAGAAAAAAAGGGATTGCAACGCATTGTACGGGAGCAAATCAAACAAATATTAAACGAATTGGATTTAGCGACAAAAGAGGATATTCAAAAACTGGAACAACGAATTCAGAAATTGGAAAATGATGATAAGTAAAGGAACCCTGTCTCGGGTTCCTAGTCTTTTGAAGGGGATATAGTATGATTGGGAAAAGAATTCGTCATATCAGTCGTTATCGCGATATTGCTATTACGTTGATTCGTAACGGTTTTGGAATGGTGGTCGAGGAAACCGGCATTACTCAATTTCTCTCCCTCCCTCAGCGTCTGTTTTTCGAGAAGAAAGAAAAAGCTTCTAAATCTCTCGGTGAACGAATTAGAATCGTTCTGGAAGAATTAGGTCCTACTTTCGTGAAATTGGGGCAAATCTCCAGTACTCGCCCTGATTTGATTCCTGAAGAAATCATCAGAGAATTAGAAAAACTGCAAGACCATGTTCCACCTTTCTCTTTTCAAGAAGTGCGTGAAATTGTTCAAAGTGAATTAGGAGAGGAAATTGAAAACATATTTCTCCATTTTGAGGACGTGCCGCTTGCGGCTGCTTCGATCGGACAAGTCCATCGGGCCACTTTGCGCACCGGGGAACAGGTAGCAGTCAAAATACAACGTCCAAATATTACGACTGTGATTGAAACAGATTTGGAAATTCTTCAAGATTTGGCGACATTAGCTGAACAACGATCGGAATTGGCAGCAAAGTATCAAATCCGTGATATGATGGATGAATTTTCTAAGTCCCTTCGCGAAGAACTCGATTATACGAATGAAGCACGGAATGCGGAGAAAATTGCCAATCAGTTTAAAGATGACTCTACCATCTATGTTCCAAAAGTTTTTTGGGAGTATACCACTAAAAAAGTATTAACGATGGAATATGTCGAAGGGGTAAAATTCAATGAAATAGACCAACTGAAGAAAAATGGCTACAACTTAAAAAACTTAGCTGAACGTCTTGCAAAAGGAATTTTTCAACAAGTTTTCATCGGTGGCTTTTTTCACGGGGACCCGCATCCAGGAAATGTACTAGTATTACCTGGAGAGATCATTGCTTTTCTCGATTTTGGAATGGCAGGGCGGCTTACTCCCGATATGAGATATCATTTTTCATCTTTAATCATTTCGTTGATGCGTCAAAGTACCGATGGGGTGATTCATTCGATCAGTGCAATGGGATTGATTCCGGATGATGTAAACATGAAACAGTTGCAAGCTGATGTAGAACGTATGAGGGAAAAATATTATGATGTTCCTTTAAGCCAAATTCGTTTAGGGGAGGCCGTGAACGATTTATTTCGTTTAGCTTTTCAGCATTCAATCCGAATTCCGGCCGACTTATCATTATTAGGAAAAACTTTGCTGACGGTTGAAGGCGTAGTTGAAAATCTTGATCCTGAATTCAGCATACTCGATATTGCCGAACCATTTGGCCGTCGACTGTTAAAAGAACGATACCATCCCAAAAATGTAGCAGAAACGGTATGGAAGCAAGTTTCTGATTATGGAGAATTGATTTTGGACTTTCCAAAACACATGAAAGAATTTACTTCTTTGGTCAAGCGGGGAAGACTTCGTATGGAGGTCGGCATCCCGGAACTGGATCTTTTTTTAAAGAAATTGGATCAGATCAGTAATCGATTATCATTTAGCATTGTTTTATTGTCTTTCAGCATCATTATGGTTGGGATCATTATCGGTTCTTCCATGAATAGACAATCCACGTTGTTGTGGAAATTTCCTGCCATTGAGATGGGATTCGTGGTGGCAACACTCATGTTTTTTTGGCTTTTGTATTCGATTTTTAAGTCAGGAAGATTTTAACGAAATAGAAAAATGGATGATCGCAAGTGGAAGAACCCCCGGCTGTAGGGGGAGTTTCACTGTATACATTACGATTGGGCAGCAAGTCTAATGCATAACAGGAAAAAGTCTAAAAGGAGAACGCCTTTTAGTGATTGGTATTCGATGATGTTTTTGCGGGATGGTGTCAAAAAATAAGAATAAAATGGGGCTGTATGATTGTATTTTATACCCCTTACCGGTATAATGTATAATGAAGATGCGATCAGAATGAGGTGATATCAGTGGACCACTGTGAAGATAATTCCATCAATCCTAAAATGGTTCCCCGAACAGAGGAAGAAATTGAAAGTTTAATAAAGCGCTTGAAACGCATTGAAGGACAAGTGCGTGGAGTGCAAAAAATGGTGGAGGACAACCGTTATTGTATTGATATTTTAGTTCAAATTTCGGCTATTCAAGCCGCATTAAAGAAAGTAGGTTTTAATTTGTTGGAACGTCATGCCAATCATTGTGTTTCTAAAGCTATTCGTGAAGGCAACGGAGAAGAATCCATTCAAGAGTTAATGGAAGTTGTTAAGCAATTCTCTAAGTAAAGGGGGGAATGCTTTATGAGTGAACAAAAGATCGTCACATTAAAAGTGACTGGTATGACATGTGCCGCTTGTTCCAATCGTATTGAGAAAGTGCTGAACAAGATGGATGGAGTAGAAGCCAATGTCAATTTAGCGATGGAAAAAGCAACGGTTAAATATGATCCGGCTAAACAAAGTGTAGCCGATATTCAAACAAGAATTAACAAATTAGGGTATGGCGTTGCGACTGAAAAAGTAACGCTGGATATTGAAGGGATGACATGCGCGGCCTGTGCGACTCGTATCGAAAAAGGGCTAAAACGCATGGAGGGCGTTACAAGTGCGGTTGTTAACCTGGCGACAAACAGTGCGGTTGTAGAATACAATGAAGGCGTTTCTTCTGTAGAAGATATTTTAGAAAAAATCAAAAAGCTAGGCTACAAGGGACAGATCCACGATGAAGAACAAGATCAAGCTGATCGAAGAAAAGAGCAGCTGAAACAAAAGCAACGACAGCTGGCTATTTCGATCATCTTATCATTGCCTTTGCTTTATACGATGATTGCTCATATGCCTTTTGATTTAGGCTTGCCGCTGCCGCATTTATTAATGAATCCATGGTTCCAGCTTCTATTAGCGACACCCGTTCAGTTTTACATAGGCGGTCCTTTTTATGTTGGGGCATATCGGGCATTGCGGAACAAAAGTGCCAACATGGATGTATTAGTAGCTCTTGGAACATCGGCCGCTTACTTTTACAGCTTGTACGAAGCGTTTAAAACTTTAGCCAATCCCGAATATATGCCGAAATTGTATTTTGAAACAAGTGCCTTGCTGATTACGCTTGTACTGGTCGGAAAATACTTCGAGTCACTGGCAAAAGGAAGAACGACAGAAGCCATCTCTAAGCTGTTGAGCTTGCAAGCAAAAGAAGCTCTTGTGATCCGTAATGGTCAAGAAGTAAAAGTTCCGCTTGAAGAAGTGGTGATCGGAGATACCATTCTTGTCAAACCCGGAGAAAAAATCCCGGTAGACGGTACTGTTATTTCCGGGATATCCTCCGTGGACGAATCCATGATTACTGGCGAATCGATTCCGGTTGATAAGAAAGAAGGAGACGCTGTCATAGGAGCTACTTTGAATACAAATGGCGTACTGACCATTCGAGCCGAAAAGGTAGGAAAAGAGACGGCCCTTGCCAATATCATTAAAATCGTTGAAGAGGCTCAAGGTTCTAAAGCGCCGATTCAGCGGATGGCAGATGTCATCTCAGGAATTTTCGTGCCTATTGTGGTAGGGATTTCTGTTGCATCGTTTATGATATGGTACTTCATTGTGGCGCCGGGTGACTTGCCAAAGGCGCTTGAAGTGGCCATTGCGGTTCTTGTCATCGCCTGTCCTTGTGCGCTTGGATTGGCCACTCCGACATCCATTATGGTCGGAACCGGTAAAGGGGCAGAAAAAGGGATCCTCTTTAAAGGGGGTGAGTATTTAGAAGGAACGCATACAATCAATGCTGTGCTGCTGGATAAAACAGGTACTGTTACAAAGGGAAAACCAGAAGTAACAGATGTAGTAGAGTTTCAAAATGGCATGCTTGATTATGCCGTTTCGGCCGAGAGCGCTTCTGAACATCCGCTGGCCCAGGCGATAGTGGAATACGGAAAAAAACAAGCGATTTCCATAAAACCATCGGAGCATTTCTCCGCCATTCCCGGCCACGGAATTGAAGCTGTTATTGAAGGAAAACATATTCTTGTTGGAACGCGAAAATTGATGAAGGAACACTCGATTGACATATCCGAGCATGAAAATCAAATGGCGGATTTTGAAAAACAAGGGAAAACCGCCATGCTGGTTGCCATTGACCATCAGATTGCCGGCATCATTGCTGTCGCGGATACCGTAAAAGAAAGCTCCAAAGAGGCCATTCAAACTTTAAAACAAATGGGGATAGAAGTGTACATGGTAACGGGAGACAATCAACGGACAGCCGAAGCGATTGCGAAGCAAGTCAATTTGGATCATGTCTATGCCGAAGTGCTTCCGGAAGATAAAGCGAAAATCGTTGAAGAGCTCCAAAAACAAGGAAAACGAGTGGCGATGGTCGGCGATGGAATCAATGACGCTCCCGCTCTTGCGAAAGCGGATATTGGTATGGCCATCGGCACAGGAACGGATGTCGCGATCGAAACAGCCGATGTAACGTTAGTTGGCGGAGATTTAGCACATATTCCAAATGCGATTGCGTTAAGTCGCAAAACGATGAGAAACATTCGACAAAATCTATTTTGGGCTTTGTTCTATAATTCCATTGGTATTCCTGTAGCTGCCGCTGGTTTATTGGAGCCTTGGGTTGCCGGGGCTGCCATGGCATTGAGTTCCGTATCGGTTGTGACAAACGCGCTTCGTTTGAAACGCGTGAAAATAGAAAATGGAAACATATAAAGGAGGAGTTCTTAATGGACATTACATTAAATGTAGAAGGAATGACTTGTGGACACTGCAAAATGGCCGTTACGAACGCTCTAAAAGAGCTTGAAGGTGTGAAAAATGTAGACGTACATCTAAAAGAAGGCACAGTGGACGTAGATTTTGATGAAACAAAAGTCAGTGTTGAAAAAATGAAAGAAGCGATTGAAGAACAAGGTTACGATGTGAAATAACGTAACACAAGAGATCATGGATCACAAATCCATGATCTCTTATCATTCAACGTTGACAACGGTTTGGCACGGCAAGAGTCTGACAGCTAAACCACGATGAAATATATTGTGCTTTACGGACAATCATTTTGATTCATATATAAAATTATGAGTATATTGATATCATTCGATATTTGTGTTTAAACCGATAGAAAACATAGAAACAGTATATAGATGAATATAAAAAAGGAGTATACGAAAATGGACTCAACTGTTTCAAAGAAAGAAGTTATTATTTCCTATATTATAAGTTTTGCCTTTATTATCGCGATGATTACAGCTTCGGTGTTATTAAAAGATCACGAAATTATTTTGCCAGAAGTAGCGGCAATGGCGATTGCCATGTGGGTGTGGCGAGATGCAGGATGGATAAGACAGCCATCCAAGATTTTTTTTGCTCCGTTCATTACTGCATTGATCGGTTTCGTGGTGAATCAATTACCCATTTCTTATTTAGGAAAAGTCATCCTCACCCTCATCCTTATGATGCTCTTTTTGCGGATTATACAATCAAACTTAGGACCTTCCATTGCAACAGGATTGTTGCCAGTAGTGACGAATGCAACTGAATGGTCATTTGTTATATCTGTTTTCATTCTTACCTTTATATTGATGATTGGGGTTCTGATATTTGGGTTATATAAAGGATTGGAAAAGAATGTGAAGATACAGTACAAGTACATGGCAGTGTTCTTAGTACTGATCTTTGTGTGGATTGGTTTATGTTCGATTGTCGGCTACCCATTGGCAGTGATCCCCCCGATACTCGTTGTCGTATTTGAGTCGCTCCAAAAACCGATGTACAACGGAAAAATGGCTTTTAAACAAGGACTTGTCTTAACCATTTCTGCGACCATTGGAACGCTATTATATTTTTCTATTGATTCTTGGATATTGGCAACATTGCTAGACATGATTTTGATGCTGATTCTGTTATATGTCGTCGGCATCCGTGTCCCTGCGGTTTACGCTTTTCCGCTTCTTCCATTTGTCTTCCCGGATGAGATTGTGGCGAAGCTGCCACTAGGTTCCTTTATAACATGCTTATTCCTGTTATCTGCAGTGTTGGCCTATAAAAAGATCGAGATGAGGCAAAAGGGAAGAGTCATGCAAATGTGAGAGGAGTAGATATGTTTGAAAATGGCCTGCCAGAACTAAGCTATATATCATGCTTGGCCAATTTTTAAACCGTTAAAGTGACAAGATTAAATTGCGAAAACCTACGTTGACTGTTTTTATTTTAATAGGTTTTGAAGTGAGCTAGATCAGATAAGTTGCTTATACCTGTTCCATTTGGCTAGTAAAAAAATCATTGATAAAACATATTAGGGGAAAAGGATTCGCACTTCAAAGGGATTTCTGCAAATCGTTTGGGGGGTAGGAGTATCCTCAGTGCCAGGCTAAAACAAACGAGTGCACAGATATCGTTCACAAACGATTGAAGGTCGTCTCATCGAGGACAAACGAGTGACGATTCATTTTAAAAAAAGACGTTATTTATGTACGAGTTGTCATCACACTTTTTACGAAAAACTCTCCTTCGTAGGGCGTTATCTACGCCATACTCACTCATTAGAACACCGAGTCATGACCTATGTAGGGTACATTCGTTCACTGCAGCTGGAAAATGGTGGGGTTTTGCACTAATCGAGTTCTCCGTCTTTTTGATAAACGTCTTGTACGTGCTAACCGGGTTCTTCCAGAAGTCATTGCGATTGTGAGTTCAAGGGAGATGCCGGTAAGGAGAAGTTTCAAACGATCATTGCGGATGTTCATCAAAAAAAAAATCATTGATATCTTACCAGATCGTCGATGTAAAACGATTGAAAACTATTTCAAACAGTGTGATACAGGAAGGGTACAAGTAGTGGTCATGGATTTATCCAAGCGCTTTAAAGACTCGGTTCGTCGTGCTGTGGGAAATTCATTATATGAGACAGGGTACTGGGCGCTGGATATGTTCGTCGTGAAACTCAAAGGGAATTAAAAAAGAAGAACGTATTTTATGTAAAAGAAGGGAAATCCCCGTTAAAGTTAACGGATAAACAATGACAAAAAGTAGAAGAACTATTAAAGGATAAGCCTATTTTGCGGAAGGCTTATGAATTGAAAAATCAGTTAGATGAATGGTTTAAAAAGAGCAATGAAAGGATCCCTAAAACTGGGATAGAAGAATGGTCTCAACTGGTAGAGAAATCGAACATTGAGTCGTTTCAATCCGTTGTGAAGACGTTTCAACGATGGAAAACGGAAATTCTGAACTCCTTTGTGTATCCTTATAGCAATGGATATATCGAAGGAGAAACAATACAACCGAAGTCATCAAGTGAAATTCCTATGGCATTAAGAGCTTTGATCGTTTCATTTATGGAAAGTCAAATGATAAGAGAAGTGAGTGATTAATCCACACTCACTTCCAAAAAGAGAGACTGTTTGTTTTGGGTGGAATGGACACCACCACATTTGACAGAGAAGCGTTTTTATTTTAATCCTAAGTAGAATCAACTTTATCTAAACGGAATTTACGGTTCATTTTATTTCTTTTTAATCCAAAAATTTAATGAGAGATCCATATTGCCATTATTAGTATAGTGTGACCAGTATTTTTCGACCATGCCGGTACATCGTTCAATGCTCCTTTATCTGTTACATGAAGTTCTAATACTTGCTCACTTTCAAGTAACTACATTCCTTTTTTAAGTTTAACAATAGGCATTGGGCAAGTTAATCCACTAACGTCTACTACTGAATCGACTTTTATGCCAATCTTCTTCCCGACAACTTTTTCACTCAAGTAGTTCACTGATGTTTCAGCATCTTTGGTTAATTGCTTCCGAAAACAGATGAATACGTTTTCCAACCGCCATCCACATTTTTAACGTCATACCCATTATTCTTTAGAATCCGACTTGCTAAATATCCTCTTAAACCTACTTGACAGCTGACATAAATCGTCTGATCTTTTGGAAGTTCATCCAATCTATTTCTTAGATCATTTAATGGAATATTTATGGAGCCTTCGATATATCCAAATTCACGCTCTATTGGTTCACGTACATCAATTAATAGGCCTCCACTTGAAACAATTTCATCAACTTCATGCCACTGAATATGTTCCAACTCACCTTCCATGATGTTAGATGCTACATACCCTGCCATATTCACAGGATCTTTTGCTGAGGAATATGGAGGTGCATAGGATAATTCTAAATTCATTAAATCTTTTACAGTAAGTCCACCTTTAATAGCGGTAGCAATAACATCAATTCTCTTATCAACACCATCTGTTCCAACTGCTTGTGCTCCGAAGATTTTTCCTGTTTCTTTATCAAAAATCAATTTTAACGCGATAGGTGCGGCACCAGGATAGTATCCTACATGAGAACTTGGGTGAATATGAACAACTTCATATGGTACTACTAAACGTTTTAACAATTTCTCATTGTTTCCAACAGCAGCAACAGTATAGTCAAACACTTTAGCTATTGATGTCCCGAGCGTTCCTTGATACTTTTCTTTTTTACCCATCATATTATTAGCAGCAATGCGGCCTTGGCGGTTAGCTGGACCCGCTAGTGGAATCATTGCTTTTGTACCACTAATATAATCAACAACCTCTACTGCATCCCCTACGGCATAAATATCCTCATTTGAAGTTTGGAGATAATCATTGACAATAATTCCTCCACTTTCTCCTAACTCTAAACCTGTCGACTTTGCCAGTTCATTTTCAGGCTTAACACCGATAGAGAGAATCGTCATATCAGTTTCAATTTCTGTTCCATCTGATAAGATCACTTTCTTCCCATCATCAGCAAATGATTGAACTCCATTTTCTAATATTAATCGTACTCCCTTTTCTTTTAAATGAGTGTGTAAAATACTGGCCATTTCAAAATCAATCGGTGCCATAATTTGATTAGCCTTTTCAATGATGGTAACTTCAATTCCTCTATTGACTAAGTTTTCAGCCAATTCGATACCAATAAAGCCACCACCAATAACAACAGCTTTTTGAGGATTCTGGTTATCTACAAAATTTTTGATTTTATCAGCATCTGGGATATTTCTTAAAGTAAATAGTGTTTTATTTTCTGATATACCTGGAATTGGCGGTACAATTGGCCTTGCCCCTGGTGATAATAATAATTTGTCATATGTTTCATCATAAACTTCATCAGTTTGTAAATTTTTAATAGTTACCGTTTTGTTTTTAGCATTTATGCTCACAACTTCACTTAAAATACGAATATCTATGTTGAATCGTTCTGACATTCCTTTAACGGTTTGTACGAATAATTTGCTTCTGTCTTTAATTGTTTCACCAATGTAATAAGGGAGTCCGCAATTGGCAAATGAAATATGCTCCCCGCGTTCAACTAGAACAATTTCCACATCTTCACTAATTCTTCTTAACCTCGCCGCAGCCGTTGCACCACCTGCAACTCCACCTATGATTATTACTTTTTTTGTCATGTTAATTCCTCCAATTTATTAACCCTTTATTTTCTCATTTATTTAATTGCTTTTGATTGATAGTATCAATAAAAAAATACAACTTCTTCTATTAATTTAATCATCTATTACATCCAGTTCTTTTTTATCAAGACAAATTTTCCTTTTGGGCAAATTTATTACTTTTCGGATTATGTTTTTTATATGATTTAACTTTTCCATAGACGTAGTCAATATCATTTCATCATGTTACCTCCAATAAACAATATACCCCAGTAAGTATTATACCTATATGGGTATTATATATTTCGAATAAAAATTTAGAAGCCTCTTTTTGAAATTTTCACATTTTCTTCATAAAATATTGAACAAAAAATGAAATTACAGCAAGTGACGATAAAATATTAATTTTAGAATTTTAGTTAGATAAATCGAGAGAGTCATGCGTTAAAAGCTATACGAGACGTCCAGAAAGTTGTACTTGAGTCCATAAGGTTTTACTTGAATTCTTCTGTACTTATTAAAGTAGACAGATCATAGGCCTCTGAGATGTTATAGCATTGGTGGGAATAGTGGGAATAAATGAGTGGTGAATTATCGTCTTTGAATTTTAGAAGCGGCAAAACCTTGGAACAAAAGCTTCAATTGTATAAACATGAGCTGAGCATTCAATACAACATATTATACATGAGAGTTTGCTTCTCCCAACAATGAATGAAAACTATGCTTAATAAAAGTCTTTGTTATCAATCCTAAGCTGTTTTAATAGATTCTTTACACCATATTGGAAAAGAGAAATAAGGTCCTCTTGAAGCTTTGTTTATTAAGATTTCTATTGTTTCAAAATGCATAGACTTCTGCGTATTCTGAGGGAGTCCGTTGGATGCTACATGCTATATAAATTTGCTTATCATTATAATTGTTAACTCTTATTTTTATAATATGAAAAGCTGTATTAAACTAGTTACGTAGAAAGGTTGAATAGAGTGATTCCACTGTATTATTTTACAAATATTTTAAGATGGAGAGGTGGTAAAATGAAGAAAATTTTGTGTGCGACGGATGGTTCTGATTACTCGAAATACGCAGCAGAAAGGACAAAAAGTTTTTTGAAAATTTGGCCTGAAGCTAAAGTAATTGTTTTATATGTGACGGCAAAAGAAAATTATGCCTACGATTTAGTGCCGGATGCAGTAGAAAGATATGAAGAAAACGTTGCGAATCAAATAAAGGAAGAGGTAGAAAATCAGCTGTTTGCCGCATAGAAAGAACGCGTCCTGTTTATGCATAAATAGGCCATCCTAGTACAACCATTTGTAAAGTGGCTAAAGAAGAGGACGCTGATTTAATTATAATGGGCAGCCACGGAAGAGGGTTTATTGAAAGGGCTCTATTAGGAAGCGTCACTCTGGGCGTATTAAATCGCACGCACATCCCTGTTTTAGCAGCCAAAAAACCGCTTTCATAAAATGATTTGCACTTTTACCATATGTTTTACTTATTATCCTTATTAAAAATCATTATTTCACTTATTAAAGAAATCAAAGTATTCTTAAGGGAGGTCGCTTATAAAAAATAATTTTGTACTAGTTCTTCTTTTCGGACTACAGCTTAGTAAAAAAGAGGTGTAACATCTATGGTGAATGAAAACGTAAGTTCTTTAAAAATGCCTTCTCCCCACGGAAGTTCCAAGGGACTTTGGCTAGGTGGTGTTGCCTTTACTTTTGCGATTGCGGCAATTGGATTTGCGCTAGCGGCAATACCAGTGCTTGATCATTTAGGGCCTCTCGCATGCGCGATTTTGATCGCAGTCGTGTATCGGCAAATTTTCGGATATCCAGAATTGATTCGGTCCGGTATTCAATTTTCTGCGAAACATTTATTAAGATTTGCCATTATCCTATTTGGCTTAAAGCTTAATATTGATGTCGTGATCCATCAAGGATTAGGTCTTCTCGTCCGTGATGTCGCTGTCATTGTTTTTTCTATTTTTGTGACGGTTGGGCTTGGAAAATTATTAAAAGCCAATTCATCCTTAACATTACTACTCGGAATTGGGACAGGTGTATGCGGAGCGGCCGCTATTGCTGCTGTTTCTCCAATTTTAAAAGCTAAAGATGATGATACAGCCATATCTGCAGGGATTATCGCACTTGTTGGCACTATTTTTTCTATAACTTATACGATCATTCGGCCATTTTTGCCTGGTTCAGATTTGCATTACGGAATTTGGAGTGGAATTAGTTTGCACGAAATTGCGCATGTCGCTTTAGCTGGCGCTCCGGCAGGACAAGATGCGTTAGCCATTGCCTTGTTGGCAAAGTTAGGAAGAGTTCTTTTGCTAGTACCGCTCAGTTTTATATTGATTTATTGGATGAGCCGGAAAAATGCTGGTCGGGGATCCGAAGACACAAAAGTGGAGTTTCCTTGGTTTTTGATTGGCTTTATTCTTATGAGTTTGTTTGGTAGCTACGTTCTCGGGAAATCCATTCCTATTTCAAAAAGTGCATTAAACAGCATTTCTTATTTCACATCATTTATTTTGACATCAGCAATGGTCGGCCTTGGATTGAATATTAGTCTTAGCGATTTACGAACAAAAGCTTTACGTCCATTAATTGCTATGTCAATTACATCCGTTTTATTATCTTTTCTATCTTTTTTTATCGCTTAACTAAGCGGAAAGATAGAAAAGTTTTCAATACAATTTTGAGAGAATAGGAGATGAGAAAAATGGGTCGTTGAGAAATAACATTCGTTGGTGGTGGAAATATTCCTGCTCATTTGACGATGGTTGAAAAAATCTGGGGATGTGGTGTTGCTTGATGTCGCTGAAGGAATTCCTCAAGGCAATGGCTTGATATTCAAGAATCTGCCCCTACAGAGTTTTTTTGCAGCTATGTTGTCAGTACAAATGGCTACAGAGAAACAGAAAACTCTGATTTAGTTGTCATTACAGCCGGCATTGCCAGAAAACCAGGAATCAACAGAAGCGATTCACTAAGTACGAATATTGAAATTATGCGTGGGGTCGTAAAAATATAGCTCCTTTATCGACGGAAGACGAACATAAAACGTTATTGAAATTTGCGCAAGGGGTTCAAAAACTGTTAGATTGATGAACTGTGTTCTTTGTTTTGGGTTTCTGCAGCTTTGCATGTAGCTTCTCTGCTGGTCCATAAGGGGATGGAAGATCGGAAACTGTTAGCCTATCGCTATAAGTTGGCGTTGCGGTATCACGGTATATGTAAAATTTTATAAATTCTATTTTTCCAATTGTTGAGAAAGTGAAAATTAGTGGAACAAGTGTTTTAAAATGGAATGCTTCAGGAAAATACAAAAGATCATCTAGAAGTATACGCATTTTGGGTGCATGATCGTTCTCAATCCATCATTTCTAAGAAAGAAAAATATTTTAATAGTTGCTAATTAGTGTTATCAGAAAGATTGGGTTATTTTTGACGAGAAATAAGACTTATTTACTAGGTCATTAGTCATTAAATGCGTATTTAAAAACATTATCAGAGCACAATTTGTTACTAATTATTTGAATTTGAAACTTAAAATGAGGAGCATTCCTGTTAGAAGCTTTTTCGGGGACTTGCATAAAAAGAGCCCTCTTGGTATGATGCGGGGTGTCAATTCTCTAGAAATGACCCCTAATTTAGAACCAAGAGGACTCCTATGAATTGTACTCAAAATCACAAAATTAATCAAGTCACCGAAAAAACGCTGGTAGTCGGCATGGATATCGCAAAACGAAAACATTACGCCTGCTTTGTCGATGATCGCGGCCGAATCCTGCAAAAGGCTTTCCCGGTTGCACAATCCAACCAAGGCTTTGAAGAGTTTTACCAGCGCATCCTGTCAGCTATGAAAGAATTCCGCAAAACAGAAGTCATCATCGGAACTGAGCCAACAGGCCATTATTGGCTCAATCTGGCCTATTTCCTGGACGAAAGGGGGATCCCTCTTGTCATGACGAATCCGATGCATGTCAAGCGATCCAAAGAGTTGGATGACAACTTGCCAACCAAGCATGACGCCAAAGATGCCTTGGTTATCGCGCGCCTTGTGAAGGATGGGAGGTTCAGTTATCCACGCATCCTTAAAGGGATGGAGGCCGATCTGCGCGCCGGAGCTAGCCTGAGGTCTAAGCTGGTTGAGGAATTAGGTTTTGTAAGCAACCAGCTGATACGTTGGACGGACCGGTATTTCCTGGAGTTTGGGCAGGTATTTCCGTCATTCGGCAAAATGGCACTCGCTGCTTTGGAACATACCCCTTTTCCAAGCGATCTCGCAGGGAAAGAACCCGATGAGGTATTGGAGCTTTACCGGAAAAGCGAAGGGCTCAAGGCTCCACAAAGGCCAAAGGCAGCTAGGCTAATTGAGCTCGCAGGTACCTCGATTGGCGTCACGAAGGGACGGCAGATGGCCCGTATAGAAATAGCCACACTTGTCCGCCGTTACCGCCAGCTCGAGGAAGAGATCGAGTCCCTCACCCGGCAGCTTTCTGAACTTGTCCGGGAATCTGTCGAATATCAATGGCTGAAAACTGTTCCAGGCTGGGTGATGCCACCATTGTCGAATTACTGTCGGAAATCGGAAGCTTTTCCCACTATCAGGATCCACGCCAACTATTAAAACTAGCGGGACTGACCTTACGGGAAAACTCCTCCGGCCAGCATAAAGGCCAAAAACGGATATCCAAACGAGGAAGAAGGCGATTACGCGCCCTCCTCTTCCGGGTTATGTTGCCCATGATCCGTCACAATGAAGCGTTTCGACAGTTGCACGAGTATTACACGAACAGACCAAACAATCCATTGCGTAAGAAGCAATCCATCGTGGTGTTATGCGGAAAATTATTGAAGGCACTGCACGCAATCAGTACAAAGCATGTGGCATTTGACGCAAAGCGAATGATACAGGACATTCCCAAGCTCGAAAAGGCTGCCTGACACCCATATCCTTTACACTGACTAGACAACAGGATGACACGGAGAAGCCGGCAGAATAAATTCCATTCGACCTTGAGTCCCCTGAGGAGCTTAGCCAGCCTCTGCCTTATGACTAGACCGAACGAAGGAATGTGGGCACCTAGATGCCAAGAGACATGGGAGGGTACGTCATCATAAGCGACGCAGAGATCCACAGTGCATCGTATGCAGACCTATCGCTACATCCATATTTAACCAGTAGCGACCGTGGAGCGTACCCATCAATTGTAAGAGAGTCACATATTTATAAAATTATGTTAGTGATCGTGTCGAAAAATATTTTTTGACACCCCTAAAACGGGTCAAACCGTTGATAAATCAATATTTATAGAGGGAGGAAGGTAAATATGTCTAAAAACCATTGAAAAATATTTAAAATGGACCAAGTCACCGAGCAGATGTCAAAGAAGCTGCTAAATATCCACTGCAAATGGAAGGTTCGATTCGTGAATTTTTGATCCCTGGAAAAGAAAACCATGTGTATCGTGATTTGGTCTTTTATCGCAACTGGAAATAGTGTTGTTTTGAAACCAGATGAGCAAACACTTATTCCGAGAACCACATATACAATTTCCCCCAGAGAACATTGTAGATAATTGCAAGCCGCCATTCTCCTTCCGTCCAGCAATGGCCCAGTTTCTCACTAACCGTTCATTTTTGTACATTGCCAATTGTTCGAATATATTTTTTCAATTTTTCAAAGAGATTCCCCCGCTTTGACTACACGAAGAACAAAAGCGCTACTTGCGGACTCTGCAAGGGCGGGGGTGTGAAATTGGATAATGGCTAAATATAAAATCATAGTAGCTAGAACAATTTTATTTTTTAGACAAAATCCCCTTACATAACGGTTTCTAGGATATAATTTGCGCCACTTGCACAGGTATTCTAATATTCTATATCGCGGTCCAATATTTCGAATGGGATACACCAAAGTGATGCAAATGACTTTTGTTTTTGTATGCAGCGGTTATAGCATTATTGGCTGTGTTGGTGTTTTGGGACGGATTAAAACATGTCAAAGGACCATGGAAAGAAAATGATTAAAATCAAGAGCAAAATGTGTTGACAGCCGAAAAAAAGTCCAGTAATATAAAAATGCAATATACCTATACACGTATATGTAATTACAGGGTGAGAATGTATTCGTGTACAAGGTAAATATTTTGACACAAAATATTATTTTAAAAAATAGGAGGAATAAAATATGAAAGTAGCTATTATTGCAGCAAACGGCGGTTTGTTTGACGCGTACAAGGTGTTCAATATTGCGACGGCTGCCGCAGCCACTGAAGCAGAAGTGGGAATTTTCTTCACGTTCGAGGGGTTAAACTTAATCCATAAGGAAGCGCACAAACAGTTGCCGATTCCTGAAGGAAAAGAACATTTTCAAGAAGGCTTTCAAAAAGCGAATGTGCCATCGATTGAACAACTTGTCCAAATGGCGCAAGAGTTGGGCGTGAAATTGATCGCTTGCCAAATGACGATGGATGTGATGGGGCTCGATAAAGACCAATTTGTCGATGGTGTAGATGTAGCCGGTGCAGCGACATTTTTGCATTTTGCCAAAGACGCTGACGTTACGTTAGCGTTTTAAGGTGGGGGATAAAAAGAAGCAGAAAATAAGATCGGGCCGCTGTTGTACGCAAACTTCTTTTTTCCTAGGATGTATTGTTAACATGAAAACAAAACACAACCATGTGGAGTTTGTTCCATTTCATTCAGGGTATATGGTTTACTGTTGACGTTGTGATACAACGCGGCCGCTCCTTTCTTTATGTGAGGAAATTAAAGTGATTATATACTTGTTACTTGTGCATGTAGATAATTGTTCATGAATAAAAACAATGAATGAGGTGATGAAAAGAATTGGATCAGGTGAGATGAGTTCCATGTGTCGTTTACCTTATAATCCCATAGTTTCATTATTCTCAATCTCCATGATTTCAATGAAATAAAAATAAATAATCATCTTATTGTGAAGAGCTATTCACTGGTTGGTTGTCCTTGACAAGAAAGGAGGAACATCAAATGGAATACAATAAAGAAATCATAAACCGTCTAAAACGAATTGATGGCCAAGTAAAAGGGATTCTTGGCATGATGGAGCAAGGAAAAGACTGTAAAAGCGTTGTCGCACAACTATCCGCAGTACGCAATGCTGTAGATCGCACCATTGCGGTTATTGTTAGTTCCAATCTAGAACATTGTCTTCGCGAAAGTTTAGAAAAGGGCGAGAAAACGGAACACTTTGTAAAAGAAGCGGTAGATTTGTTAGTAAAAAGTCGATAAAAAGAGCGTTTCTTTTACAAAGAAAGGCTGACAAATTTTTTATTTATCAACATACCTATAGGGGTAATGGCAAAATAACAAGGGGGGTCATTAAGTTATGAATGCAGATAAAGTATTAGATGCAAAAGGTTTAGCTTGCCCGATGCCAGTCGTAAGAACAAAAAAAGCGATCGATGAGTTAAAAGCTAGTCAAATTTTAGAGGTGTATACAACGGACAAAGGATCCAAAAATGACTTGACCGCTTGGGCGGAATCAAGCGGCCATACGGTTGTTGATATGAAAGAAGAAAATGGCGTTTTTACGTTTTGGATCCAAAAGCGATAATGTTGCAGCTCATTGGAAAACAGAGTGTAGCAGCAAAAGAACAAACCATCTTATTTAGCATGAATATGACAAGGCGAAGGCGGCAATATTGCAGCGGTTGTAGCGAACGCCGCTACTGCCTATGATCATGAGACTCAATGATCCTATACGTTCTTTAAGCTTAACGCATTTCGAAAAAATTTGTCTGTGAGGGTGGAAAAGAATTTAAAAAGATGTTTGCCTTCATGATGCCATGCAGAGCGGATGACTTTCACAGTTGGATTTAGGGGAATCTTCTCGAAGTTGATTGAAAAATGGGCATCAAAAACCGATTAATCGATATGGCAAAAGAAAAAGTCATAAAGCTGGCTGCTTGCAAAATGGACGGTCGATCTTTTGGCTAAATCAATAATCAATGAATGGCATCGAATTTGCAGGAGTTAGGGCGTATTTAGCCGATGTTTCGAAAGGGAATCTAAACTTATTTAATTCAGGTGAAGTCTTATGATCCAAACAATCATCAATATTGGTTTATTTCTATTGTTAATATGGTTTATTGCCAACCGGCTTCTGCCACCGAAAGGGGTGCGGATAATATCTGCAGCGCAATTAAAGCAGGAATTGCGAAAAAAAGATGTGCATTACATTGATGTACGCACACCTATGGAGTTTCAAACGAATCACATTCCTGGCTTTAAAAATATTCCGCTACATGAACTTCCAAAACGAGTTCATGAACTATCAAAAGATAAAGAAGTCATTGTTATTTGCCAAAGTGGAATGAGAAGCGCCAAAGCGAGCAAATTATTAAAGAAATTAGGATTTCAGCGTGTCACTAATGTAAAAGGTGGCATGAATGCTTGGTCATAAAGGGAGGTTAGTACAAATGAAAGAACTAACGGCAAAAGAAGTTGAATCGCTTTTCCGTGAAGGAAAATTATTAAATATTATTGATGTTCGCGAAGCAGAGGAAGTCGCAACAGGAAAAATACCCGGTTCAATCCATATACCCCTTGGCTTGCTCGAGTTTCGCATGAATGAATTAGAGAAAGAAAAAGAATACATTCTTGTATGCCGCTCTGGCGGAAGAAGCGGTCGAGCCGCCAAACTGCTGGGAAGCTTCGGCTATAATGTCATCAATATGAAAGGCGGCATGTTGGAATGGGAAGGTCCTGTAGAATAACAATTTTCATCATGCAAGGGGGATGAAAGATGATTCAAGTGAATATGACGATCGATGCAAAAGGATTATCTTGCCCAATGCCGATTGTCAAAACGAAAAAAGCGATCAATGAACTGAAGCCAGGGCAAGTGCTGGAAGTGAAAGCGACCGATAAAGGATCTAAAGCGGACATTAAAGCATGGGCCGAAAGCACGGGCCATCAATATCTGGGTACAGTCGAAGAGGATGGAGTATTAAAACATTATATCCGCAAAACTAGTGAGAATGAGACGAAGAACGAATCGACTTTTCCACATGTGATTTCTAATCAAGAATTAGCCAGTACAATCAACGAAGCGTTTTCGTTGATTGTAGATGTTCGCGAACCAGCGGAGTATGCGTTCGGACACATTCCGGGTGCGGTTTCGATTCCTCTTGACGAATTGGAGGAACGGATCAATGAACTCCCGCAAGATAAGACCATTTATGTCGTCTGCCATACGGGAAGACGAAGCGATCTAGCGGCCCAAAAATTAGCGGAAAAAGGATTTTCAAACGTATTGAATGTTATTCCTGGCATGTCAAAATGGAATGGGCCTCTAGAAAAAGGAAATCAATGATTGAGTAACTTTTTTTGGCCAAAATATACTACCGGGGGTATAGTAAATGCTGAGAAAAGAAATGACTGTTCAAGAGTTAACAGAAAAAGTATTAAACAAAGAAAATATTTTTATTTTCGATGTACGCAATGAAAGTGATTTTTACGATTGGAAAATTGAAGGCGAAAATTTTGAATATTTAAATGTGCCTTATTTTGAATTAATTGATGGTGTGGAAACAGTGATCGACCGCATTCCAAAAGAAAAAGAAGTTGTTGTCGTTTGTGCGAAAGGCGGTTCATCAGCATTTGTTGCGGAAAAGTTAGCAGAAGCTGGTTTTGACAATGTATACACGCTTGCTGGAGGAATGAAAGCCTGGAGCGAACATCTTCATCAGACGAAAGTATATGAAAATGACAAGCTGAAAGTATATCAATTCATCCGCGTCGGGAAAGGCTGCCTTTCATATATGGTCATTTCCGGAACAGAAGCGCTTGTGATTGATCCGTCGCGATTTATCGATGTGTATGAGAAAGTGGCGCAAAAGGAAGGCACGTTGATTACACATATTGTCGACTCCCATCTTCACGCCGACCACATTTCCGGCGGGAAGGCTTTAGCCGAACGGACAGGAGCCGCGTATTACTTAATGAAAAGCGAGGGAGCAGTGTTCGAGTTTGAGCCGCTAGAGCAACACAATACGATTGATTTCGAAAATGTCCATTTAGAAGTGCTGGCTGTCAAAACGCCTGGACATACACCGGGCAGTGTTTCGTTCTTTGTCAATCAACAATTGCTTTTCTCCGGAGATACGATTTTTGTCGGAGGGCTTGGTCGCCCTGATTTAGGTGGGAAAGTAGCGGAATGGGCTTCAGACTTATATGACACCGTATATGAAAAAGTAGCTGCGATTGCGGATGAGGTCATCGTGTTGCCAGCCCATTACTCAAATTTGGATGAAGAGATGAATGCAGAAGGATATATTGGAGACACATTAGGAAATATTCGAGCGCGTAATGAGATGATGCAAAATAAACCAAAAGAAGAGTTCATCCATTTCGTTGTGCAAAATGCCAATACGAATACACCGCCAAACTTTGAGGACATTGTGGCGATTAACCGTGGACAAAAATTCGTTGATATCGAGCAACAACAAGAATTGGAAATTGGTCCAAACCGTTGTGCGTTGCATCACACGCATTAATTCGAGAAGTGTTAGAGAAATGTATATAAATAAGGTAGTGGATACAAAAGGATTATATTGTGCCATGATCGTCGTAAAAGTAAAAAAGGCAATCGATGAATTAGCATCCGGTCAAATATTTGAAATCGAAACAATTGGGTAAATATCAGCGGACATGAACTAGTCGATTACAAAGAAGAAAATGGATGTTGATTCATTACTACCGGGGTACGCATTAGGTACCCCGATTATAACAAAAGCAAAGGGGCAATATACCGTTGGAAGTGACGTTCAATTTTATCATCGTAATTTTCCTTATTGGTTTTATCGGTTCTTTCATTTCTGGCATGGTCGGCATAGGCGGTGCCATAATTAATTATCCGATGCTTCTCTATCTTCCGCCGCTCTTTGGCCTTGCTGCCTTCAGTCCCCATGAAGCATCAGGAATCATTGCTGTACAAGTGTTTTTTGCGACGATTGGCGGCGTTTGGGCATACCGAAAAGGCGGGTATTTAAATAAATCGTTGATTCTTTACATGGGAATTAGTATTTTAATTGGCAGCTTCACGGGCGGATTCGGCTCGAAACTCATGAGCGAAGGTAGTATCAACGTTGTTTACGGAATACTTGCAGCTTTAGCTGCTATGATGATGTTTGTACCGAAAAAAGGTATTGATGGTATTCCGTTAGACCAGGTGACTTTTAATAAATGGTTAGCAGCGGTACTTGCACTCGTTGTCGGAATCGGTTCAGGAATTGTTGGGGCGGGAGGCGCGTTTCTTTTAGTGCCTATTATGCTTGTTGTGCTAAAAATTCCAACAAGAATGACGATTGCCTCCTCATTAGCGATTACATTTATTTCATCGATCGGATCAACGATTGGAAAAATCACAACGGGTCAAGTAGAATTAATTCCTTCGATTATTATGGTAACTGCAAGTTTGATTGCGTCTCCTTTAGGTGCAAAAGTAGGAAAAAAAATGAATACAAAAGTGTTACAAGTGATTTTGGCTATCTTAATTTTAGCGACGGCAGTGAAAATTTGGGTAGATATTCTTTAATTGGTAAAAAGGGAGTGTTCTAAAAGTAAACACTTTTGATATGCTTCCCTTAGAGTAGACAGATGAAAAAATAAAAATCTGTTTCTCTAGAGGAAGTGTTTTTTTATGACCAGAAGTAAATTCTCTGCTGTGGGAAAATATTCTATAGTATAAAAATTAGTAAATATCTGGACATTATTCTCAATGAGATATCTGCATGAAATATAAAGTGAGTCGTGGGGCCCTTCAAAAGTGGATAAAGAAGTATAATAGCCATAAGGAAATCAAGAGTAGACATCGGAGGAAATCCATTATGACTACATACAGAAAATTATCATTTGAAGAAAAAATGTGGTCCACTTCTGCATTAAAAATAACTATGATTATTCCCTTACAGCCGAAACATTCAAGATCAGCTACCAACAAATTTATAGCTGGACCCGTAAATACGAAATGAATGGGTCAGAGTCATTACAAGAACGTCGTGGGAGAAAGAAATCTCTAGAGGAGATGACACTTGAAGAAAAACTAAAGATAAAAATAAAGGAGTTGGAAGCAAAAAATGAGCATTTGGAGATGGAAAATGCCTATTTAAAAAAATTGAAGGAACTCGAAAGGAGGGGATTCTAAGCAAAGTTCGCTATGAAGTTAGGTATCGTGCGGTACGGGATCTCAGCGAGAAATACCCTGTACGAGCTCTTTGTGAAATCGCCATATTAACCGAACATCTTATTATAAATGGCTTCATCGAAAAGAAAAACGAATCTAGAAAAAGAGAATCGAGCATCTGCTAAAGTTTTATTTTGCATTAAACATACATATTTTTAGTAAGTGAATAAATTTCATAAACCTTAACCCTTATATATCAATGATTTCAAGATATGAAAAAGGAGTACCTCTCCCAATATCGAAATGAGTAAGTGATCAAACAAACTCTCACGATTGGAGGAATACTCCTTATGCCTATAATTGGACGGATTCGGAGGATTCAGGATAGGAGGAAATGGGGGGATGGCGGGGGACAGAGCTATCTTTTAATGGCAGAAATGATCATTTAGGGAGAACGCTATTTAAAGTTGATAAGATCTCATTCTTACGTAAAATATCCAAGAAAATCTCTGTAGCCTTCGTTTTAAACTGTGTAGCCTGTGTAATTAAGAAAAATTTACGTGAGAAGGGAGTGCCATTTAATTTAAGTATTTTTAATGTACCAAGAGAGAGTTCTTTTCTAACCGCCCAATACGATAGTAAGGTAATTCCTAATCCTGCTTCTACTGATTCTTTAATAATTTGAGTGCTGCCAAACTCCATGATGTTATGGGGATGAAATTCAAATTTTGAGAACAAGTTTTCTACAGCTTCTCGTGTTCCAGAACCTACTTCTCGTACAATCCACGTTTCTTCCCTTAATTGTGATAGCTTTACGTCTTTTTGATTGGCATAACGATGATTGGCAGAAACAATGATGAACATAAAATCTTCGGCGAATGGTTCCATATACAGATCCTCATGTTTAAACTCACCTTCTACAATTCCAACATCTAATTGATGACTAGCTACCAATTCTTCAATTTCTTTTGTGTTGGCTATCGTAATAGCGGGCCTGATCAACGGATACTTTTCGTGTATATGTGCAATGATATGAGGAAGAATATATTCACCATAAGTGTAGCTCGCTCCTATCCGTAAATCCCCACTCGGCTTATTCATTACTTCATCCACTAAATATTGCATATGTGTATAGAGTCCCAGTATTTTTTTTGCATGATGATATACAATTTCCCCTGCTTTATTTAATCGTACATATTTGTTAGTTCGTTCCAAAAGTCTCGTCCCGAGTGTTTGTTCGAGGTTTTGGATGTATTGACTAACTGCAGGTTGCGTCATATGCAGTTCTTCTGCGGCACGTGTGAAGTTTTCTTTTTCGGCTACAGTAACAAAGACAAGTAACAATTGATCCATTTTAACTTCCTCCTTGATCATAACTAATTTATTACTTATTATACAACTTTGCTTATGATAATTCTAATAATCATTTGTTTTACTTATTATAAAAACTATTTTATGCTAGAAATATAAACAATAGAGGGTTTTGCAAAATTGAATTTTTGTTGTTTTCACAACTGTAAATAGTGTTGTTATATTTGTTCATACGCTATATATAGAGCGGATGTTAGTTCCAACATGAATTCTGCAAAGCCCTCAATCGTGTGGGGTGAAAATATGACAACTAAAGAAAAAAGCAATGAGGCAATAAGAGCCTATTCAAATGAATGATTATCTTTTAGGTTATGGGCTGCAGGTATTGGGTTTACATTAATAATGGCATTACTCGGCTACGGTTTAAGAAACCGAGGATTAGGTTTACTCGTTCGTGACATCAATACTATTGTTTTCTCGATTTTTTGTTCATCTGTATCCCTTCTTCTTTGAATTGGTACCGGGGTTTGCGTTTCAGCTGCTATCGCAGAAGTATCTCCCATTCTAAAAGCAAAAGAAGAAGATACAGCCATTGGAGCAAGTATTATCGCATTTGTCGGAACAGTATTTGCCATCACATATCCCATTCAAAGACCTTTTGTAAACCTTACAGACGTTCAATATTGCATATTTGGTCGGGCGTAAGTTACATGAAAATGCACACGTTGCTTTAGCTGCAGCACCTGCTGGGCATGACGCTTTGGCAATTGGTTTATTAGCAAAACTAGGTAGGATGTTCTAGCTTGTTCCACTCAGTTTTATCTTAATGTATTAGACATTATATTCTTAGCGACGCGAAATAAATCAGGGAAATTAGAGCAGCGCAAACTCTATTAGAGGCATTATTTGAAACTACAATGAAACTTGAGACAAATTATAATATTAAAGTAGATTTGGTTTTGGTTTTCCAATAGTTTCCAAATGCTTTTGATAAACAAATGAAATACCCTAATTATGTAAATAACTTTACAGCGGAAATTATTTTTTTCTCGCTGTCCCAATTACGGTACGATATTAATAAAAGAAGTCAAACTCAATTTGAAGATGGTATTACTTTCAAAGCTCCTGAATTGCATAATCCATTCCAAGTCATGCCGCAGCATGGATATGTGCCAATAAACAATCACATACCATTTAATGGAATATATAACCAAATCCCGCAGGGAAGTTCAATGCCGTATAGCGGAGGAGGATACAACGGTTCATTGCAGCAACCAACATTTTCCACAAATCTCTTACAGAATGGAAATAGATAACCAAATAACTACCCAATTCCGGGTAGTTATTTGGTTATGAAGGGGCTTCAAAAATATTAAGGGGTCGATTGCTTTCTTTTTCTGTTCAAAATCTACATGCGCTTGGGTTGTGACTAAACTTTCATAGTCAAGCAGCTCCTGAACGATACATAGATCGACATTTTCTTTATTTTCTTGAATCAGTAATGTAGCAAAAGTATGACGCAAATGATGTAGAGAAAACCGTTTAGGTGGCAATCCAGCTTTTTCTAAAGTTTCTTTAAATATTTTATGTAGACCTCGTGGGTTCAACCGGTCGCCATTCTTATTAATAAATACAGGTTGTGAAGGATGTAACAGGTACTCAGGTAAGCTGTTCTTATAGTCCACAATAAGAGGGACTATCATTGGGTGAAGAGGGAGTAGGCGTTCTTTTTTGCCTTTACCATGGATACGAATAGTGTTGTTAAATAGATCAAGCTGCTCCCATGTTATGTCAACTAATTCAGATCTGCGCATACCAGTCGTTGCAAGTAATTTAAACATCAAATGGTTCGTGATGGCAAATCGACCTGTATCATTTTCAAGATAGCGAAAGAGTTTTTGCAACTCCTGCAAGGTCATATATAGGTAGTTTATTATCAATCTTAGGGATTTCGATACCAACCATGAAATCATTCATCAACAGGTTTTCGCGTGTACAGTACTTCGTAAACGATTTTAAACAAGAGATTTTTCGGTAAATCGTTCTAGGTTCCATATTTCTTTTGTAAATTGTTCTTGGATAAAACGTCGCACGAGAGTCTTATGAATGTCATTCAATTCAAGGGAACGATATGCTTAACCAAAAAATTTTCAAATGTTTTAAGATCAAAAGAATAACCAGCAACAGTGTTTTTCGAATAGTTTTTTCGATTTTTAGATACAGTAAAAATCCATCAATAGCTTCTTGCAGCAACATCTAAATAACACCTCCAGTGATAATAAACGATTATTGAAAACAAGTTCAAAAGATGATCATTATCGTCTAAAAAATAGATAATTCGTTTAACAAAAAACTGACGAAAAATTATGAGGAACTTAGAAGAGGAAGTGCCTAATAATTGTTTTTATAGGAACTTGAAGAGAAGAACCGCTAACATTACGAAGAAATAAGTTAGTTTACATAATATATAGTGAAGGGCTTAAATAAAGACTTATAGGAAGTTCTCATAATTTATCGTACAAAATTAGATAAAACGAATAAAAAATGATAATTATCGTTCAAAAATATTTTACTAAATTTTAGCACACATGTTCTTAAAAGTCTACTGTAATACAATACTTAGGACTAATTGCTATCCTACAAAAAATGGGGTTGCTTATTATCCCCTAATGATGGATTTGGACACAGTGTTATCATTTTTTATCATCTTGGGATAAACTTTGTTAATTCTTTGAAAAAACGTAACGAAGAAGAGTTTTTCTTTTTGAACACCTCCTCATAACATAAAGGATAAAAAGTCCAGCTCTGTTCCAGACATTTTAATTATCCATGTAAATTCGAAAAGGACTAACCAATCGCTTGCTTACATATATGTATATAAATTAATAAACTAGGAGGGATCTTTCATTGTCGATAATATTAACCGGAATTATTGTGACGATTTTATCTCTGATTGTTATTGCTTTCGTATTTATAAAAAGAAAGAAAATCAAGCATATGATCGGTATGATGGCAGCAATGGCTTTAGGAATGTTGGTCGGACTAACAGGTGGCTTGCTTGCCGGAATTTTGTATAGCGGAAACCTCTTTATTTCAACCGTTTTAGGAATGGGCATTGGGTTTTTGGCCGGTTTTTTGACCGGATTACCGATAAATGTCATGGCTATAATGGATGGCGTTTTGTCAGGAATTATGGGTGGTATGATGGGTGCCATGTTAGGAGAAATGATTTCACCAGAATACCAAAATCGAATGATTCAAATCATGCTTGTCATATTTGTTGGGATGATTTGTATTGTTCTGTATATGCTCCAACAAGAAACCGGTTTTAACCGTTCATCTATTATTAACAAAATATTCCACAATCCGCTAATAATAGCATTCGTCTTTCTGCTGTTTTTCTACACATACAATCACTTGTTTAATGAACTCAATCAAGATTATATCGCTTCCCAAAAAAATTCCCATATGAGCCACTCTCTGATTAATAAAAAGTTGTCTGTCTCTCGGTTGAATTCCAGTGCAAAGATGAAAAAACTAGTCATTGAAGCAACCGACTTTTCTTACTACCCTAAAGAATTCAAACTTACTGTAGGACAGCCAGTAAACTTAATTCTCAAAAATAGCGGTGAGATTGAACATGATATAGAATTCGAAAACATGAAAGCATCTTTTTTACAACAGCCTCAACAAGGAAATCATTCAAAAGATCAAATAGTTCATATTCATTCATTGCCGGGAAAAACATCTGAAATGAGATTCATACCAAACGAAAGTGGTGTTTTTCGATTTTTTTGTACGGTACCCGGTCATAAAGAATCAGGTATGATTGGAATTGTTAAAGTTTCTTAATAAAAGTGGGGCACTGCCGAGGCACTACTCGGCTTTTTTCATTTATATTATTGTTTAGTTTTGCATACAACTAAGTTGACTCACGCTGAATATAATAAAGTTGTTTCATTATACGATTGAAGTACAAAAGGAAATGAATGAAACGATAAAGATATTGGAAGAAAGTCTAAAAAGAGAAGGGTTCGGAGTTTCATGGCAATTTAGTGTAACGGAAAAACTGCAGGAAAAAGGATTGGATTTTCCAATACCATTTGTAATTTTGGAAGTGTGTAATCCGCAAGAGGCAGCGCGTGTGCTTTCTGAAAACTTATTAGCAGGTTATTTTTTGCCATGCAAAATCGTGGTGTATAGTGAAAATGAAACAACAAAAATTGGTATGCCAAAACCAACCATGTTAATCAGCATGATAAATCATGAAGAATTGAAAAACTTAGCGGAGGACATTGAAAATAGGTTGATATCCTGTATCGTTGAATGCAGATAGCTGCTAAAAGTAAACCGAAATAACATTGTTTAAATTTTAATATAAATCTTTTTATTAGGCTTTTTATGGAATTTGGGAAAAGCTTAAAAGTAATAACAAATGGGAAGAAATAAAAAAGAAGACATTAGGGAGGATTACACATGATCAGTAAATTACATATGGGAGTCCTAGTAGCTGTGTTATCTGTCTTAATCAATGCTGGCTGTAACAATCAAATCAATGACAATAATCAGATGGATCATGACTCGAAAGAAATGGATCATGCAAATATGAATCATGAAGATATGGATATGTCCTCAAATGATAAAGCTAAGGATAGCAAAACAAATGAAATGGGGTTTGCGAAGCCGCCAAGCTCTTTCAACCGTTTTGCGAACCAAAACATTATGATAACAGCGACGAAAAACGTTACCCGCATAAACACAGATGATCCCATTAAATTATCCGTCATGGTTTCACAAACGGTTTGGCCTGCCACTCATAAAGAAAACCAGCCCGGCGCAATTATTTTAGTGCCTCTTGAAAGCTGGCAAATGGCTTTGGCAAGTGTAGACTTAATTCATCATCCGAATAACGGTCCTGTTTTATTTACAAAAGATCGAAAAATACCGGATGCCGTCTTAATGGAAATAAACCGTCTTCAACCTTTAGGCACAGCTGACGGTACGCAAATCATGGTGATGGGAAATCTCGAGAAAAGCGAACTAGATAAATTAAAGAATTTTAAGTTGAAACAAATTAGTGAAACAGATCCAGCTGCGTTTGCGAAAGAAATTGACCAATTTTACAGCGACATTGCCGGTAAGACTCCGCAAAGTGTGATTATTGGTTCTTTGGAAGATAAGGCGAAATTGCACACACTCACAGCTACCAATTGGATTGCTCATATGGAAGAACCGTTACTGTATGTCTCTTCGAATAAAATTCCACGGCCAACAAAAGAGGCGTTACAGCTAAGAAAAGGAAAAGCAAATATATATCTTTTAGGTCCCGAATCAGTAATCTCTAAAGAAGTGGAAAACGAATTAAAATCATTTGGCACCGTTGTACGAATAGCGGGAGATACACCGGTGCAACAATCTATTTCTTTTGCTACTTACAAAGATGAAAAAACAAAATTTGGCTGGGGGCTAAATAATCCGGGGCATGGTATATCATTTGTTTCAACGAAAACCCCTGAATTAGCAATTGCAGCTGCGCCATTTTCCCATCTAGGAAAACACGCGCCTTTAATATGGCTAGAGAATGGAGCTTTAACAAAGGACGTATATGAATTTTTAGCCCGTTTAAAACCAACTTTTACGGATGATCCAACAGTTGGACCGTATAACCACGCATTTTTATCTGGTACATTCCGCTCCATCCCTTTTCAAACGCAAGGAATCATCGATGAAAAGCTCGAAATTGTTCCCGCAACGGGAGAAGGGCATACAGGGCATTAGAAGAAGTACGTAAATCTATATACGCAGAACAGCCTGTAAGCCGAGCAGGCTGTTTTGTATCTATAGGTAGAAAGTCCCGATCCATGAAGATAGTAATAGTGATTTTAGCTTAACACAAAGGTTTCCGTGGCGATACGGGATCTGATGGAAGCGAGCGGCCAATCTCTGATCTGAGGAACACGAATTTAATAGGAGGCTAGGTAATATTGGATGAGTCTGCATAACAAGACAAAGTCCATACTGCCGAAGGTGTTACGGAGTAAATGAAGCAGATAGGTGAAGAGAAAAACTGTACTCTTACCCAAGGAGGTCTGACGGACACGCCAACTGAATTGGTACCCATCTAGCGATAAATGGCTGAACCGTCAGAAGTCAGCTGATGTTCATAGAGAACAAATTATCGCTTTTCCATTTATGTAGGAAAGGAACCCTCATTTATCTGACTAGTTAAAAGACATGTATTCATGTCATGCACAAATGGAACTTCATGAAATAATGATGAATAACTTTTAGATAATGTGTGAGGTGATATCATGATGGGTGGTATGATGAGTGGATGGGGAATGATGGGATTTGGATTTTTCGGCTGGATCCTTAACCTGTTCATCATTGGATTAGTTGTCTATTGCCACCTTATGAAAATCATCATCTTAGACATCACGAAGATAATTATCATGAAGATCATGAACATGATCATAGCTATTACCACTAATAACACGTAAATATGATGTGTGATAAGAATGAGGATTGATTTATAAAGAAGGCCCCTGAAGGCACTTTAGTTTTGTATATAAAATATGCTCCATATGAAATCATTATAAAAGAGGAGGAGCCATAATGGCGCATACAAATTCCCATAATCATTCTCATGATCTTAGTGATATTTTTCATAGCTACGCACCATCAGTGAAAATGAAACAAGCATTTTTTTTAGCTATTATTATTTTAGTTGTTTTTTAGCTATTATTATTTTAGTTGCTGAAATTGTGTTTGGTATTATTTCAAACAGTTTAGCTTGTTGGCCGATGCTTGGCACATGGCGACAGATGTAGCCGCAATTGGTCTTTCTTGGTTTGCCTTGGAACAATCAAAAAATCGCCAAACAAAAAAATGACATTTGGTTGAGCGTGCAGGTATTATAGCTGCAGCTATCAATGGTTTAACACTTGTTTTAGTCGCTTTTTGGATTCTTTATTCCGCCATTGGTAGGATGATTAATCCCGAACCCGTTGTACTGGGGGATGTTTATAGGAGTTGGAATAGGCTTAGTGGTCAATCTTTTCATTATCTTTCGATTAAAAGGAGATGAAGAAAACTTAAATGTCAAAGCTGCTCTACTACATGTTATAGGAGATGTTGGAGCATCGGCAGGCGTTATCATTGCAGGGGTTATTATTTATTTTACAAATTGGCAAATTGTCGATCCGATTCTAAGTGTATTCATTGCAATATTAGTTGCATTTAGTGTATGGAACATTATCAAGCAATGTTTCTGTATTTTAATGCAAGCTACACCACAAAATATTGACTTAAACGCACTTTCGGAAAAAATAAGATCAGTAAATGGGGTAAAAAGTGTCCATGATTTACATGTTTGGGCGCAAACAACCGGCCAAAATTTTCTAACTTGTCATGCTGTGTTAAATGAAAATATACAGTAAAGCGAAAGTCGATTTATTTTAGAAAAGATTAATGAGCAGCTCAAAATGCTAGGTATTCAACATTCCACTATACAAATTGAAGACCCAAACATACCTCATGAGGCTCATCTGCGCTGAAATTCACCATACTCATGATCATGATCACGATCATCGTCGTGAGCTTCACCATAACCATTAACTCTTTTATCCAGAGAAAACGGAGATTCCTAATAGGACATCTCCGTTATTTTTTTCACCTTAAATAAAACAATTTAGACATTTTTTGTACATTGAAAATAAAAGGAATTATAAATACTTGGTTAATTTTGTTATAACTGATCCTAAATCTTATTCAGAATGGAATATGACATCTATCTTTTGACTTTTTCCCCCAAGGGATGAAGAATCTTTAATTAATTTATTGACTTTTTATCCAAAATCAATCTGCCTTCAGCAACTAAATATGAATGTAAATCAGTTATATCTTGTGCAACACGAACGTGACCCTGATCATGGTGATGATTGTGTTCGTGATGTGATTCGTCTGAATAAGCAAATTGTTGATTTGTTCCAATTGTTTCTCATCATATCTTCCTTACAAGTTGATAAGAGTGTCTAATATATTATCCTTTGTAAAGACGAATATTGATTGACATATCAGAGATATGCTTCATATAATAAAAAAAACATATGAACATATGAATTATTGTTCATATATAAAGAGGTGTGAGTAAATGAAAAATAAAATGATAACAGAAGAACGACCTGAGACAGTAGAATTATGTGAAGAAACTTGTGATAAAACGGTGATTCATGCAGAAGTCGTAACAAAGGTTAAAGAAAAGATCCCAAGTCTAGAAGTCTTATCTGAGATGGCGGAACTATTTAAAATACTTGGTGATAGAACAAGAACACGTATTTTATACGCTTTATTTGAATCGGAAATGTGTGTATGTGATTTAGCGTATTTACTCGGTATGTCGCAATCTTCTATTTCTCATCAGTTGCGGGTACTAAAGCAAGCCAAGCTAGTAAAAAATCGAAAAGAAGGAAAAGTAGTATATTATTCACTTGCTGATAGTCATATCATTCAGATTTTTGATCAAGTATTGAAACACGTTAATGAAGATAAAATATAAAAAGGAAGAGAGACGGGAAACGGATGGAAGAGCAAAAACAGAAGATAAAGCGAGAATTTACGTTAGAAGGATTGGATTGTGCGAATTGTGCTACAAAAATCGAACAAGAAGTGGGACAGCTAGAGGGTGTTACATCATCAACTGTTGATTTTGTTTCCAAAAAACTAATTTTTGAAAGTTCTAATCCATCTAACATAGATCGATTAGAAGCAGAAGCGACAAAGATTATTAAACGATTAGAACCGGAAGTAGAAGTCGTGTCAGAATCGCACGATCATGAACGTGATCATAGCCATGACCACGGAAGTGAAAATACGAAAAAAATGTTAGGTCGATTAGGAATCAGTGCCATAATAGCTGGTATTGGGATGTTCGCACCTGTTTCCAGCATGGTACAGCTAGCATTTTTTCTTATTGCCTACATTATTATAGGAGGAGACATTGTTCTACGTGCTGTTAAAAATATTCTAAGAGGGCAAGTATTCGATGAGCACTTTCTAATGGCTCTAGCGACTATCGGAGCATTTGCCATCAAGCAGTACCCGGAGGGAGTAGCTGTTATGCTATTCTATCAAGTAGGCGAATTATTCCAAGGGATTGCGGTTAATCGTTCCCGTAAGTCTATCAGTGCATTGATGGATATTCGTCCAGACTTTGCTAATGTAAAGGTCGGCAATGATATACAACGAGTGTCTCCAGAAGAAGTGAGAATTGGCGATCTCATTGTGGTAAAACCGGGTGAAAAAGTTCCATTAGACGGAAAAGTCATAGAAGGTAGCTCTATGGTGGACACATCTGCTTTAACAGGAGAATCAGTCCCACGGAAAGTCGAAGCTGGAAGTGATGTGTTAAGTGGTTTCATCAATAAAAATGGAGTCTTAACGATAGAAGTTTCAAAAGGGTATGGAGAATCAACTGTATCTAAGATTTTAGACCTTGTTCAAAATGCAAGTAGTCGAAAAGCACCAACAGAAAACTTTATTACTAAATTTGCTCGTTACTATACACCTGTAGTTGTGATCGTTGCAGTTGCATTAGCCTTCATTCCACCACTTGTAATAAGTGGAGCAACGTTTTCAGATTGGGTGTATCGTGCATTGGTATTCTTGGTTATTTCGTGTCCATGTGCGCTTGTTGTTTCCATCCCGCTCGGATTCTTCGGGGGAATTGGTGCTGCTTCCAAAAAGGGTATCCTTGTAAAGGGTAGTAACTATTTAGAAGCTTTAAATGATGTGAAATACATTGTATTCGATAAAACAGGTACGCTAACCAAAGGTGTATTTAACGTGACAAGTATCCATCCAACGGGTGCAATGTCTAAAGAAGAATTGTTGGAATATGCAGCGTTTGCAGAAGTTCATTCCAACCATCCTATTGCCCAATCTATTAGAAGTGCATATGGGCAAGTGATTAAAGAAGAGGATATCCAAGGTTATAACGAAATCTCTGGACACGGGATTCAAGTAACAGTCAATGGAAAAGAAATCTTAGTTGGGAATGCAAAGCTCATGACAAAAGAACAACTCTCGTTCAAAGAGCCAAGTGAAATTGGAACCATTGTTCATGTCGCAGTAGATAAACAATATGTGGGATACATCGTTATTTCAGATGAAGTAAAAGAAGATTCAGCACAAGCTATCCGTTCATTAAAGAAACTAGGTATTAAAAAGACAGTCATGTTGACGGGAGATGCCAAAACAGTCGGAGATACGGTAGGAAAACAGTTAGGACTGGATGAAGTACATGCCGAATTGTTGCCGCAACATAAAGTAGCTGAAATTGAGAAGTTAGATGCACAAAAATCTCCAAAAGAAAAACTCGTGTTTGTCGGTGACGGTATTAATGACACACCTGTTCTGGCACGAGCAGATGTAGGCATAGCAATGGGGGGATTAGGTTCTGATGCAGCCATTGAGGCGGCAGACATCGTCATTATGACAGATGAACCTTCTAAAATCCCAACGGCCATTGGTATCGCAAGACATACTCGTAGAATTGTATGGCAAAATATTATGTTTGCTTTAGGAGTGAAGGGAATTTTCCTTCTATTAGGTGCTTTTGGGATTGCAACAATGTGGGAAGCTGTTTTCTCAGATGTAGGTGTCACAGTTTTAGCCGTTCTAAATACCATGAGGGTGTTACGAGTGAAACAAACTCTATAATAACAAAGCCAACCAGTTTATGGTTGGCTTTGTTTGTGTATTGAACACTTTGCGTATGAAAAGTATGGTGCACTCAAAGGTTCATGAAAATTTAATCAGTAGATGGATTTCACATTATTTTTACATATCCGTTTAATGACTCATAGTGTTTTCGATAACCGTAGCTGAAGAAGAAGAGATTGTGAGTGGCTCTAATCTAGCTAACTTATTATCATTAATTCTGTTTAAATCCCAAACTATGGTGAAGGGACAAAAGAGAAGGGTTCGGGGTTTTGTGGGAATTTAGTGTAACGTAAACACAGTAGGAAAAATGATTCGATGTTCAAAATCCATTTGTAAATATGGAAGTTTGTAATCCACAAGAGGCAGCGCATGTGATTTGCCGTCACTTCTTTATTTAAATCGTTGTTGAAATAAAAGATTGATAGTGGATGAATGGTAATTATCCTTATGGTAGCATATGCCGGTTATGTGGTGTATGAAATGAAGCAACAAAACAACATGAGTAGTTAGGAATTTGTTCTAATTTGGCATCGTTTTTATTATGTGAATATGAAAAACAAAAAAACCAATCATATCAAGGATTATTCATTTATTTATAATTTAGAGAGTTGAGAATATTATAATAATTAGCGGATTGACCCCCTAATTTCGGACACATCCTATCCTATTTTAGGTTACTCTTAAAATTTCTCGTTTTTTCATGGATTAGATATGGGAATACTAATTCATATATCTTCATAAGTTATCCACAATTTCTACATCAGTTTTTCATAGTTGGTGTTTACGATAAAGTATGAAGGTAAATATAAAAGGAGATGTTAATCATGAAAAAGCTTATAAGTGGAATAATTGTTGCTACGTTAGTATTATAAATAGGTATAGGGGTATTTTTGAATAGTAACGGTCAGGGAAGATACCTTGAATTTCGTTCAGATGATTCCATTAGCGAAGGAATGCACAGCTAGATAATCTGTGAGGTGATGATCATAATGGATGGTATGATGAGTGGTTGGGGAATGATGGGATTTGGATTCTTCGGCTGGGTCCTTAATCTGTTCATCATTGGATTAGTTGTCTATTTTGCCGTAAAACTAGCATTACGCAATAAAGACTAAAACAACTTTATTTGGCTAATTAAGTAGGAGAGGGAAATAACCCTTCTTCTCTTACAGCAACGTACGTGCCGTTCAGCATACGGCGGTTACGTCAAGTCTGACGTAAAGATTCATATCGTTGCTAAAGACTCACCAGACCTTTGTTCTCCCAAGGATTTTATGCAGTCTAGCACTACAGGAGATTTGGCAATATTTCTTCCGTGTTTTCCCCATTTCGGAATGCCCATAATTTTGGGCACATCTAACTTCATTTTTGTTATCCTTAAATTTTTTGTTTATTCTGACAAGTAAAAAAACCTCTCCTTCCTTTTACTCGAACTTCTTTAATCATCCATACTTCTTCGAGAATTGTCCCTCCGTAAATTTCCGTAAATAGAAAAAACAGCAGTCTTATAAGCTCAACCTGCTGTTTATTTATAAATACTTCTATCTATAAAATAATTTTTTTCGTTTCTTGTTATTTGCTTTGCTCCTTTCTAGTTGCGGACAGTTTATATTCACTCTCCCCTGAAGCAGTAAATAATCCTGCTTTTTACTAAACTGAAAGGAATGGTAGTAACAAAATATTTATTCGCTATGACGAATTTAAATTGTTCCATTTATTAAAATTCATAATTTCTCCAAATTTATCGTGTAAAATAATGCATATTTTAATTCTGGAATTATTTGTTCAATGGGAAGGAGAAACTGTCATGGGGACTAACTTCGTAAGGATGATTCAAGAGTATCGATCTGACATGGAATCAGTCTACCAAACTTGGTTTATAGATAATGACCAAAGATTAAAAGCATTCCGTACTATTCGAAACGGTGTAATAGAGGTAATTAACGATATAGAAAACAATACATTCGGAAACGACTTTAAGGGGTCCTCTTTAGAAATTGTTGTGACAGCCATTGCAGAACAAAAACAAGTTTTTGAAGGAGCCGCCCATGCATTTTATTGGAAACCAAAACTACGAATACCCGATATTTATGAAAATGAACTTAATAAAAAGGCTTTTGGCAGATTTTTGAAATCATGTCTACAAGCGACAACAGAAAAGCAACTTGTAGAAGAAATAGTAAAACTAGACCAATTACAAATTAAAGGGCTTGGACCTGCTGTAGCTAATATTCTCTATTTTCTTCATCCAACTTTTTTCCCGCCTTTTAATACAGCTATTGTAAAAGGGTTTAATCTTCTATTTGACCAAAAAATTAAGCTTGGTTCATGGCAAGAATATTTAAAAATGAGAGGAATCATTTTAGATTTTAATGAGAAACATAGAAATTTACTTTCCAAGGACCTTGGTGCAATAGGAGGACTCTTTTTTGAAATTGGAACGGGGAGATTAGTAATTAGCGAAAACTATGAAATCACATTAGAAAGTATGGAAAAACAAACAAAAGCAAAAATGAAACGTCATACTGAAGTGATAAATGATGCGATCGAGGAAAATGACCATTCGGAAATGCAATATCATTTAGCAAGGTTAGGAAAATCACTTGGTTATGATGTATGGATTGCCCAAAATGATCATAAAAGAGAATGGAATAACCAAAAGTTGGGGGAATTTTCCTTAAAACGATTAAATCTGCCAAATATCCCTCAGCCAGTAAAGGAAACCGTCGCACTAATTGATGTTATTTGGTTAGACAAAGAAAAAAGAATTGTTGGCGCATTTGAAGTTGAAAAAAGTACATCTATTTATTCAGGGATTTTAAGACTCTTTGATTTGGCTTTAACTATGAATGGAAACGAAACTAAGTTTTATTTAGTTGCTCCAGATAAACGCGAGAAAGAGATAAAAGCACAACTATTAAGGCCTTCTATTCGACATTCGAATGCTTGCCAAATTTCTTACATATTATTCTCTGACCTTCGATGTGATTGTGATGCGATGTGCAAATTTGGTAATGACATTGGTGTTTTAGACAAAGTTTCGAGAAATGTTGGATAAGTATCTATACGTTTCACTCCGATGGAAAATTGGGGAATAATAGAATACAAATACTCCATGAATAAGGGAGAGGAACAGATTAAGGCTAAAAATTCAACCAATGAATCTCCTATCAGTTTCTTCTCCAATTTATAAGGACCCCAAATAGCTATGGGCTGAATGGGAAGGGAAAAAAAGTGAGAAAAATTTCGTTCAAATTAGGATTATTATTTTTTGTATTTGTATTAGGAGTAGAAGCGGTTTTATTTGCGTCTTTATATGTTACTCTGGTTCATTCGAGAATTAATGAGGAATTTG